>LKMJ01002481.1_pt1 | contig 16959 bp, 17 predicted proteins | sample 643391 | NCBI WGS metagenome assembly LKMJ01 (sample SAMN04112250, study PRJNA286221) | soda lake metagenome | biome: soda lake; feature: Kulunda Steppe; material: water; isolation source: sample PL-Br10 brine of Picturesque Lake | place: Russia: Kulunda steppe | collected 2010-07
ATCGCCGGTAGGAGCACGGCAGGAAATTCAGACGGTGTGGCCAGCAGCCCCAACACCAAAAACATCAAAATCTGCGCAAGCCAGGTCATTCCATCTTGAAGACGTCGCAGGGCTGTAACATGCGGCACAGGCCGGTTGCCTGCGATTAGACCTGCCACGTACACGGCAATAAACCCGCTACCGCCAAATTGACTTGTTACCGCGAACAACAGCAACGCAGCGGCAATCACCAAAATAGGATAAAGCGCCGCCTCTAGCTCAATGGCATTGAGCAAGCGCACCAGCAGAAACCCACCCGCAACACCGAGTGCTATGCCCAGCCCCATTTGCAAAGCAAAGCCGAGCAGTAACTGTTGCGTGAATCCCTCGAATCCTGACTGTAAGCTAATTAACTCAACCAGCGCGGCCACAAGGAATATCGCGATCGGGTCATTTGAGCCCGACTCAACGCCGAGCGTGGCTCGAACCCGCTCCCGCAGCGTAATACCCCCAACTCGCAATAAATAGAACACGGCGGCAGCATCAGTGGAGCTGATAATCGCACCTAATAAAAAGGCATAAGGCCAGGGAATATCGAATAAAAAATAGGCCGCCAAACCGACCAAACCTGTCGTTAATACCACCCCAAGCGTAGCTAACGTGATCGCCGGCGCTGCTGCCTTTCTAAAATAACGCGCCTTTGTGCCAAATCCGGCATCAAATAAAATAATGGCAAGGGCAATGCTGCCGATCAGATAAGCCCCACTCCAGTCGTTATAGACAATGCCCAGTCCGTCTTCACCCGCCACTAACCCAATCGCCAGAAAGAACAGCAGCAATGGCGCCCCGATGCGAAACGCTAACAAACTGGTAAGCACTGAAACGACCACCAAAGCGGCGCCAATCAAAACTAATGGAGGCAGCCAATCAAGCATAAATGTGAACTCTCACTTTTCATTTACCCTCGCGGGGCATAGGCTTTGAGAATACCTCCAGCCAAAGAACAAACAAACCAATGCGTCAACTTAATACCGAACAAACCACCGCCCTGCTCGACTATCAAGCCATTGCTGATGCGTGTGCAGAGCTCCTTTTGCTCTCACGCGCAGGGCAAACGAATTGCCCACCGCGCAGCGCGATGCCCCTAGCCAATGATGGCACTTTGTTATTGATGCCTGCCACGGATCATACAATTGCTATGACTAAGTTAGTCACAGTGCACCCATTCAATGGAGATGCCGCATTGCCCACCATCCAAGGCGAAATGGTGATCGTGGATGCAATGAATGGCCAACGGTTATTACTCGTGGACGGGGCCGCGGTGTCTGCGCGTCGCACTGCTGCGGTTTCGCTGCTGGCCGCCCAGCGGCTGGGTACACAACGCGACAGCCCGGTTTTGGTCTATGGCGCCGGCACTCAGGCCCAAGTCCACTTAGAGGCATTTCAAGCGGGCTTGGGCACAACGCACGCCTATCTTTACTCACGCAGTCGCCCTCGGGCCGAGGCTTTGGCTGAAAAAATGCGGCAACAAGGCCTAATAATCAGCGTGATTAACGACCCAAGCATGGTCCTAGATGAAACCAAGATCATTGTCACGGCCACCACCTCACAAACGCCGGTGCTACCCGAGCGCTTATCTGACGACACCTTTGTTGCTGCCGTGGGGGCTTTCCGCCCGCAAATGGCCGAGATTCCGCCATTGTTAGCCGGCAACAGTCAGGTTTTTATCGATACTGAGGAAGGCGCCAAAGACGAAGCGGGAGATTTAATTCAAGCCGCCGAGCAGGGGCATTTTAACTGGGCAGATGCCGTTACTCTCGAGCAAGTGATCTGCGATCAGGTCAAACCGCGCACGACGGGTCCAATCATTTTCAAAAGTGTTGGACAGTCTCTTTGGGACCTCGCTGCAGCGCGCGTACTGCTTGCCGCTACGGGCCAAGCTCTTTAATCGCTCCCATAGCGACAAACGTGCTGGTTGAGGCCACATAGGGCAGACTTGAAATTGACTCAGCCAACACACGTCGATAGGCGGTTATATCCTCGGTTCTGACTTTAAGCAGATAATCAAACCCACCAGCAATCAGATGACATTCCTCAATCTCTGGCACCTGCCGTGCGGCGTCATTAAAAGCATCTAAGGCGGTTTCTCGGGTATCTAGCAACTTGACTTCTATAAAAGCCACATGCGCAACGCCGAGGGCGATTGGATCGAGCGTAGCCCGATACCCTCTAATCACGCCGGTTTCTTCAAGCCGACGCAAACGTGCCTGAGTTGGTGTTTTTGAGCGCCCAACCCGACGGGCAAGCTCCGCTACGCTAATACGACCGTCTACAGACAGCACTCGTAATATGGCGTGATCCAAACGATCAAGCTTGCCGCGCTTAGGTGGGTTTGCTGCCATTACTCAATGGTATATTCAATCATCATGGCGTTGGGGACCTCTGCGTTCAGATACAGCTCAAACTCATGATTCATGATATACGTGAAGTCCTCAGCAATCACCTCACGGGTGTCATCGTTATACACGGTTAAATCCAACCGACCCTCTCGACAGGTTGTTGTGCCTTCGATAAAGAGCCGACCCATGTCTTCACCAAAGCTCCACTCTTCTATCTCACAGCCAACCACGTCGGGAGTAACGGCCTGAGCCGCCACCCCCCCTGTGTATACCAAAAACCCCATGAGGGTAAAAATGGCCCAACGCATTAGTCCATCAACTCCCGAATGCGATTCGCCAAATCCAGATCTTCAGCGGCAGCCTCGGCAATCGCGCTATATTCCGCTACGCTGATACCCGTATCTTCAACGGCACTCACCATCAACTGGCTTGCCTCTTGCTCAAGCGCCATCGCTTCATCGCGATCTTCGGCCTGCTCAAGCAGAGCAACGTACTCATCGCGAATCTCCATAACCTCGGCCTGCGCCTCAACAAATAATTCTATCTCACTATCGGAGAAGCTTTGCGCCAATGCCGGCTGAGAAAAAGCCATCAGTACTAACGCGGCCGAGAAAATCATCGCTTTAAGTCGTAACATCATCAATTTCATCCTTCTTTCATGTGTGTCGGCCTGTAACTTGCAAAAGTCCTGCCAACAACGAGAAATAGGAACAACACGACCGATGAGTAGTCCTAACACCTATTCCGAGTGTGCCAATTTGACTCAGCGAGTGTCAGTATGACCCAATTCATGCCATCCAATCCACCACGGCTCCTTACGCTATTAATTGCTGCCGTTGTTATCCCAATTACCCTTAGCTTGGGGGTGATCGGCTACTTAGGTATTGATTGGCTCGAGCGGCAAACTGAGCAGAGAATGCGTGAGGATATCGAGCTGATCTCTCGCTCTTTAAAAGAGCCACTCAATCAGGCCATACGCACCAATCAACCCGAACTTATCCAGCAGTCGCTGAACTCGGCGTTTGCTTTCGGGCGCATCTACGGCGCGCACATTTATGGCCGCAACGGCGAGCTACTGGCTGGATCCGGTGCTGGTGTTCGACGATTCAGCGAGCAGCGCGGCGAGGCGCTCGCCACGCTTGATGCAGACGGCGATGGCTACGCCACACTCGGTAGCGAACCCGTCCATGTCTATTTCATGCCATTAACGACAGCAGGTGGGCGGTTTGCTGGGCTTTTGCAACTCACTCGCCACCCAGATGAATTCCGCGATACCCTTAGCTCCATACGAATCACCGGTGCGGCTATGCTCGGTGGCATCGCGCTCTGGCTGGGCCTAATTGTCATGCTGGGGCATCGCATCGCCATTGGCGGCCCGTTACGGCGGCTCGAGCGCAGTATGCAGTCGGCCGCGGAGCAGGAGCTGGGGTATCGGGTCAGCGGTGGCGGGCCAAGGGAGATTGCTAATTTAACGCATGGCATTAATAAGATGCTCAGCCAAATCGAATCGTCGCGAAAACTCGCAGCAGTGGGTGAGTTGTCTGCCGGGATTGCTCATCAGCTGGGGACTCCACTCAGTGTGCTGGATGGTCGCGCACAACAACTGCTCAGACAACCAGATCTTAACCATCAGCAACGGAGCAATCTTGAGGCCGTGCGCGCAGAAACCCGGCGTATTGCTGAAATTGTGCAACGATTAATGGCCTTCTCACGCAGTATGCCCTTACAACCGACACTGACAAAGCTCTCAACGGTGGTCACGCATTCCATTGAACGAATGGCTCATGCACCTGAGGCGGAAGATGTGGTGCTTGTTCAGCGTCTCAATAAGGATGACCCGCCAATAATGATTGATGCCGAGCGTCTGGAAGAGGCCATCTGCAACTTAATGCTGAATGCATTCCAAGCCGCGCCGTTTGGCAAAGTCTGCATTACCTCCGCGATAACGGATCAGAGCGTTACCCTGCGCATCGAAGATGATGGCCCTGGCATCGCCAAAGAGGATGAAGGAAAGATCTTCTCACCTTTTTTTACCCGCAAACCGGTTGGTATTGGCACCGGGCTTGGACTTGCCGTTGCCTACGGCACCGTGCGCGCGCATGGCGGACAAATCAGGCTAGCGCAAGGCGAACTGCCGGGGGCTTGCTTTGAGCTCTCGTTGCCCGTACGAGCCCAGGAGGTATCTCAATGAACGACAAGCCAGCAATTTTGGTTGTCGAGGATGATAACAACCTGCGCGCCCTACTCGATGAGGAATTACAACGCCAAGGGTATCGGACAACCCTGAGCGCAAACGTGACAGCCGCACTGGCCGCAATGGAGAAAGAACTCTTCGCAATGGTTATCAGTGACCTCAAGCTGCCTGATCAAACCGGGATGCAACTGCTTGAATATGTTCGTACTAACCCCGCCCTTGCGTCGATTGGATTTATCGTTATCACCGGATTTGGCAGCATTGAACAAGCCGTTGCTGCGCTGAAAGCCGGTGCTGATGACTTTTTAACCAAACCCCTAGACCTAGATCACTTTGCTGTGAGTGTTGAGCGCGTGCTTGCCAACTCCCAATTGCGGCAAAAACTGCATGACTATGAGAGCCTGATTGGCAATGATGCGGAAAGCTGGCAGGGCATGCTTGGTCGTAGCGCGCCGATGCAAACGCTACGCCGGCAAATTGAGCAAGTGGCAAAAAGTGAGGGGACGGTTTTAATCACTGGCGAAAGTGGAACCGGCAAAGAACGCGTCGCCCAGGCGATCCATGCCTGCAGCCCCCGCCATACCCAGCCCTTCGTTGCAATCAACTGTGCCGGGATACCTGCTGATCTGCTCGAAAGCGAGCTCTTTGGGCATGTCAAAGGGGCATTTAGCGGTGCTCATAGTCAGCGCCCAGGATTGGTGGCAAGCGCCGATGGCGGCACCTTGTTTTTAGATGAAATCGCAGAAATGCCACTGCTCATGCAGGCAAAACTCCTGCGCTTCTTGGAAAGCGGCGAAATACGCCCTGTTGGCGCGGATGCCGATCAACGGGTGAATGTGCGCGTGCTGGCAGCAACGCATCGAGGGCTTGAGGCGGCGATAAAGGCAAACACTTTCCGTGAAGACTTGATGTACCGTCTCGACGCTTTGAAAATCCAAGTCCCACCGCTTCGTGATCGCGGTGAAGACATTCTACAGTTAGCAGCTTATTTCATCGCAGTCAGTTCGAGGCAGCTCGGGAGCCATACCCCTCGCCTCGCCGCTTGTGCGGTCAGTGCAATTCAGCAACACCCATGGCCGGGCAACGTTCGGGAGCTTGCCAATGCAATGGAATACGCAGTGACCTTTTGTCAGAGGGAACAAATAAAAGCAGAGGATCTGCCCGATCGGGTTCGCAACAAAACCGCGGCGGAGGAAACTACGCTGGCAACGCTGGCCGAGGTTGAAGACCGGCATATACGCCGGATCCTAGAGGCGGTTGACGGCAATCGGAGCCGCGCTGCAGAGATTTTAGGAATTGGGCGAAAAACCCTATATCGAAAAATAGGGCTGGCCCCAGAACAGGACCAGCCCCCCGGTGCTTAGTCGACCAGATCAAACCGGTCAGCATTCATCACCTTAGCCCACGCAGCCACAAAATCATTAACGAACTTCTTCTCGTTATCATCTTGTGCGTAGACCTCAGCATAGGCCCGAAGGATGGAATTAGAACCAAACACGAGATCAACTCGCGTTGCAGTCCCCTTTACCTCACCACTTGAACGGTCTTTAACCTCATACTCATTAGTACCCGTTGGCACCCAAGTATTCGCCATATCCAGAAGATTGACGAAGAAGTCATTCGAAAGCTGGCCTTCACGCTCGGTCCAAACACCATGACGCGTGCCGCCATAGTTGGTACCTAGCACCCGCATTCCGCCAACTAGAACCGTCATCTCAGGCGCAGTCAGCCCCATGAGTTGCGTCCGGTCTAACATCATCTCCTCAGGACTCACCACGTAGTCTTTCTTGAGCCAGTTACGGAAACCATCATGCAATGGCTCTAGCACTTCGAAGGATTCCACATCGGTCATCTCTTGGGTGGCATCGCCACGACCTGGCGAGAACGGCACAGTGACGTCGTGACCCGCGGCCTTGGCCGCCTTTTCGATGCCCACGTTGCCACCAAGCACGATTACATCTGCGATGCTTGCACCAGTTTCTGCGGCGATTGGCTCGAGTACGGAAAGGACTTTTGCCAAGCGGGCCGGCTCGTTACCTTCCCAATCCTTCTGCGGTGCAAGACGAACCCGTGCGCCATTGGCACCACCGCGCATGTCAGAGCCACGGAAAGTGCGTGCGCTATCCCAAGCGGTTGTTACCAGCTCAGCAATCGTCAAGTCAGTGGCCGCAATTTTGGCCTTGACCGACGCCACGTCGTAGTTACGATTACCAGCGGGCACCGGATCCTGCCAAATGAGCTCTTCCGCGGGTACTTCAGGCCCGATGTAGCGGACTTTTGGACCCATATCACGATGGGTCAGCTTGAACCAAGCGCGAGCAAATACCTCAGAGAAGTACTCAGGGTCGTTGTAAAAACGCTCGGAGATCTTGCGATATTCCGGGTCCATCTTCATTGCCATATCTGCATCGGTCATGATGGGATTTAGACGAATGGATGGGTCTTCTACATCAACCGGCTTGTCTTCTTCTTTAATGTCGATGGGCTCCCACTGCCAGGCACCCGCGGGGCTTTTCTTTAACTCCCACTCGTAGTTCAGCAGAAGATGGAAGTAGCCGTTGTCCCACTGCGTTGGATGGGTGGTCCAGGCACCTTCAATCCCACTGGAAACGGTATGCCGCCCTACGCCTGATGCGTTGGGATTGCTCCAACCGAGCCCCTGCTCTTCGACATTCGCCGCTTCTGGATCTGGGCCAAGTGCGGTGGCATCGCCATTACCATGACATTTACCCACCGTATGACCACCCGCCGTTAGCGCAGCCGTCTCTTCATCATTCATTGCCATGCGGGCAAAGGTCGTCCGAACATCCTGAGCCGTTTTGAGCGGATCTGGCTGCCCGTTCACACCCTCAGGATTCACATAGATGAGCCCCATCTGAACAGCGGCCAACGGATTCTCCAAGGATTCGCTGGAGCGATCTTCGGCATAACGCTCAGAATCCAACCATTCTTTTTCAGAGCCCCAGTAAATATCGATCTCGGGATGCCACACATCCGCACGACCGAAACCAAATCCGAAGGTTTTCAGCCCCATGGACTCATAAGCAGCGTTGCCAGCTAGGATCATCAAATCTGCCCAGCTGAGTTTGTTGCCGTATTTTTTCTTGATTGGCCACAACAACCGACGCGCCTTGTCCAAATTGACGTTATCGGGCCAGGAGTTGAGCGGTGCGAAGCGCTGGTTACCCGTGCCGGCGCCACCACGCCCATCGGCAGTACGGTAAGAACCGGCTGCATGCCACGCCATCCGAATCATGAGACCGCCATAATGACCCCAGTCAGCAGGCCACCACTCTTGGCTATCAGTCATCAGCGCTTTTAGATCGTCTTTAAGCGCCGAATAATCGAGCTTTTTAACGGCTTCACGATAACTAAAACCCTCACCCATTGGGTCAGGTTTGGTGTCGTTTTGATGAAGAATGTCTAGATTGAGCGCATTTGGCCACCAGTCCATATTGGACGTGCCCACCGCTGTCATACCACCATGCATGACCGGACATTTCCCAGCCATTTCTTTATCTGTTACTGCCATATTGGACTCCGTTCGCGTTATTAACTATTCCAAGGGTACCGGTCTAAAAGGATAATTTAAATTTGTATTTTTAAATCATGCTGATAACTTATCATTATGAATGAGATTACCCTTAGGCAGCTTCGCTACTTTGATGCACTGGCTCGACACCGTCACTTTGGCAAAGCCGCACGCGACTGCTCAGTCTCTCAACCCGCGCTTTCTGTGCAGGTCCGCGAACTAGAAACCAGTTTAGGCGCAACTTTGGTAGAACGTGGTGCTCGCCAAATCACCCTCTCAAGCTTAGGCGAAGCGCTGGCGCAACGGGCTTATCGGATTTTGCGCGAGGTAGACGAACTGGGAGATCTCGCACGAGCCTCCGGCAACCCACTAACCGGGCCGCTGCGCTTTGGCGTTATCCCTACCGTTGCGCCTTACTTATTGCCCGCCTGTATTCAGGGACTGAACATTCGTTATCCAGCGCTACAACTACAGCCACGCGAATCCATCACAGAGACCCTATTACGCGATATCAATGAAAACCGCTTGGATGTGGCGTTGGTCGCACTACCCGTTGCTGACAGCAGCCTCAATGAGGTGGTTTTGTTTAAAGAAAAATTTGTATTGGTTCGCTCTGCAGCAGATGCAGATCAACCTGCCCCAGATCTTAATACCCTCAGAACCATGCGCCTGCTTTTGCTCGAAGAAGGCCACTGCTTCCGCGAACAAACCATTCGCTACTGCAACCTGCGACCGCGCAGTGGCCAGACCATCATGGAAGCAAGCACCTTATCCACACTGGTTCAACTGGTAGGGTCAGGCATAGGAGTGACGCTATTGCCACAAATGGCGGTCTCGATTGAAACCGCCGCGGCTGCTGTGTCCGTTACCGAACTGGACAGGCCGCAGCCAACACGTCAAATCGGGCTAATTTGGAGGAAAAATCACCCTTTAAGCGACTCTTTTAATGAACTTGCTGACGCACTCAAAGTGATTACCGCGGATTACCGCTCCGCAATGAGCGATACACCATGAACGTAGCGGCCTAGTCGGCGCTGCACCGCATCTCGTTGCCGAGCATCCAGCGTCAGCAGCAACTGATGAGTGCATTCAAGCCAAATACGTCGTGTTTGCTGGCGCGCCGCAAATAACGCCTCACCACGTGCCCGGTCATCGAGCCACCACTCATATAACAAATCCTCGATCGCGGTATCGCCAGCATCAGAGCGAAGTGCCGCCACTAATCGCTCGTCAATTTCGGTTCTCCACGCTAACCAGGGTTCACGAACATCGGGGGTATCATCGGAACAGCGCATGATTAATTCAGCCTGACCCGGTTTTACCTCGCCGAACCAATCATCCAAACGATCTTCTAAGCGCTCTGATTGCGCCGGCGCAATGTCTTCAACGTAAGTCTGCCGGCCTTCTGCTAGCGATTCTTCAAGACTGTCAATTTGCGAACTGTCTAGTCTCTGCAGGGTCTTTACAGCCAACGGCATCGCATCAGCCGCGCCAGCACGGATCAGCGCCTCGGCAGCATCGAAACGTTGCGCAACATCAGCTTGACTGGGTGCCGGCATCTCCAAAAGTGCATCAACCGACTCAAGAAAAGCCAATATTGTTGGCATTCGCGTTTGTTGATGAAACTGCCGATAGGCCGCTAGGTCATCGCGTAACATGCCGCGCTGGTCACGTTCTAGATCTAAATATCCGGCAACCTGGCGTGCAAGCCACCAATCGGCATTATCGTAGGCTAGCTCTACCCGGCTGCAACCCGCCAGGGCAAGGCAGAGCACAATCGTAAGCAGCCCGCGTATCCACATGGCTTTAAGACCCCGACTCACTGCCACGGTTCAACGCGCAGGCTCACCCAATGCATATTGCTGCAATCGGCGGATTTCGTCCCGACACTCACCAGCCTGCTCAAATTCAAGATTCCGCGCATGCTGGTGCATGAGTTTTTCCTGCGCCTTAATTTGCTGCATGGCTTGTGCCGGAGAAAGGCCGGCATAACGCTCTGTGGTTTGCGTTTTCTCCGCAAACGCCTCAGCAGTTTCAGGTGCTCCTGCCGAGCCGCGCTCCATAATATCTTTGATTGCTTTTTGGATACCGCGCGGCGTAATGCCATGCTCGGCATTAAACCGAACCTGTTTCTCGCGACGCCGATCGGTTTCTTCGATGGCGCGAGTCATAGAGTCTGTCATCCGGTCGGCATACAGAATGGCCCGGCCACCAACATTACGTGCAGCCCGGCCAATTGTTTGAATCAGCGAGCGCTCTGAGCGCAGAAACCCCTCCTTGTCAGCATCTAAAATAGCGACCAGAGAAACCTCTGGAATATCAAGGCCTTCCCGAAGTAAGTTAATTCCAACTAATACATCAAACTTACCAAGGCGAAGGTCGCGAATAATCTCTGTTCGCTCAACCGTGTCAACATCTGAATGCAAATACCTGACCCGCACCCCATTTTCACTGAGATACTCGGTGAGATCTTCAGCCATTCGCTTTGTGAGCGTTGTCACCAAAACGCGTTCAGCTAGCACTACGCGCTCACGAATTTCGCCCAACAAGTCGTCTACCTGCGACCCAGCTGGACGTATTTCAACAGCTGGATCGATCAGGCCAGTTGGTCGCACGACTTGCTCAGCGACGACAGACGAGTGCGTCTGCTCAAACGGGCCTGGCGTGGCCGATACATAAATCCGCGGTGGCGCAATCGCTTCAAACTCTTCGAATTTCAGCGGGCGGTTATCCAGCGCCGAAGGCAGCCGAAAACCATACTCAACCAAGGTCTCCTTGCGTGCCCTATCGCCTCGATACATGCCGCCAATTTGGCTGACCGTGACATGCGACTCATCAATAAAAAGCATGGCATCGTCGGGCACGTAATCGAACAAGCACGGAGGCGGCTCACCAGGCCCACGCCCAGATAGATAGCGCGAGTAATTCTCAATGCCGTTGCAGTAGCCCAGCTCCTGCATCATCTCCAAATCGTAGCGTGTTCGCTGCTCTAAGCGCTGCGCCTCGAGAAGCTTACCCGCCTGCTGCAATTGCTCAAGCCGCTCCTTGAGCTCAACCTGAATAAGATCAATGGCGCGCAAGACCGTATCCCGCGGAGTCACATAATGAGACTTCGGATAAATCGTGATCTCATCTACGCGCTCCAAGACCTCCCCAGTTAGCGGATCAAACCACGCAATTTGCTCGATTTCGTCATCAAACAATTCGATGCGAACCGCCTGCTCCTCAGACTCCGCCGGGAAGATATCCACCACATCACCCCGGGCTCGATAATTACCCCTAGCAAAATCATGATCATTGCGGGAATACTGCAGCTGCGCGAGACGGCGCAATACAAGCCGCTGGTCAATGGGCTCACCACAACTCAGAGTTAACACCATTTTAAGATAGGCGCTCGGATCACCCAGGCCATAGATGGAAGAAACGGAAGCAACAATAATCGTATCGCGCCGCTCAACAATCGAGCGAGTGGCCGATAATCGCATTTGCTCTATGTGCTCGTTGATCGCCGAGTCTTTTTCTATATAGGTATCAGATGACGGGACATACGCTTCTGGCTGATAGTAGTCGTAGTAAGAAACAAAGTACTCTACGGCGTTATTGGGGAAATACTCCTTCATCTCCCCGTAAAGCTGTGCTGCCAGCGTTTTATTGGGCGCCATCACCACAGCGGGCCGCTGCTCTCCAGCGATCAGACTGGCCATTGTGAAGGTTTTACCCGATCCGGTAACGCCAAGCAGCGTTTGGTGGTCGTTGCCGGCGCGCACACTCTGTGACAAGGTCGCAATCGCGGTTGGCTGATCACCTGCGGGTTTATAGTCACTGTGAAGCTGGAACCGGGTCAGTTTTTCACTCATTTCGCGTATGATTTACCAGTAATTACATTATTGATGGAGATGACCTTGAGCATTCAACTTGCAACGCGCGTAGGGCGAGTAAAGCCCTCACCCACTATGGCTGTCACCGCCAGAGCGGCAGAAATGCGAGCAGCCGGGCACGACATTATCGGGCTTGGCGCTGGCGAACCTGATTTCGATACGCCTGAGCATATCAGTGCAGCGGGCATTGAAGCGATCCGCAGCGGACAAACGCGCTACACCGCGGTTGACGGCACGGCCGCACTAAAAGAGGCCATTCAAAACAAATTTCGCCGCGATAGCGCCCTTGAGTATGCGCCCAATCAAATCCTTGTGTCATCGGGTGCAAAGCAAAGCCTTTACAACCTAATGGTTGCGCTGCTTAACGAGGGCGATGAGGTTGTCATACCGGCGCCATACTGGGTCTCTTACCCCGATATGGCATTATTGGCGGATGCCACGCCGGTGATTGTTGAGGCAGGTGCTGAGCAGCGCTTCAAAATCACCCCAGAACAACTCGCCGGTGCAATAACACCGCACACCCGCCTCGTGGTTTTAAATAGCCCATCCAACCCAACCGGCACGGCCTATTCGAAAGCCGAGCTCCAGGCGCTGGGTCAGGTCTTACGCCAGCACCCGGATGTGGTCATTACCAGCGATGACATTTACGAGCACATCCTCTGGACTGATGCCCCCTTTTGTAACATCGCCATGGCTTGCCCCGACTTAGTAGACCGCACCGTGGTGGTCAATGGCGTTTCCAAAGCCTATGCAATGACTGGGTGGCGCATTGGGTATGCCGCTGGGCCCGCCACGATTATTGGCGCAATGAAAAAAATCCAGTCACAAAGCACATCAAATCCCGCCTCAATCTCACAAGCGGCCTCAGTAGCGGCATTAAATGGCGACCAAGGCATCATTGCCCCCATGGTTGAGGCCTTTCGCGCGCGGCATGATTATGTGGTCAGCAGACTGAATGCAATGAACGGCGTGAGCTGTATCTCAGGAGACGGCACCTTTTATGCATTCCCGGATATCAGCGGTGCAGTTGAGGCCATTGCGGATGTCAAAACCGATACCGAGCTCGCCGAATACCTCATCGGCGAGGCGAATGTTGCGTTAGTTCCTGGTTCAGCATTCGGTGCGCCGGGATATGCCCGCATCTCCTTTGCCACCAGCATGGAGAATTTAGAAAAAGCGATGGATAGATTGGAAAAAGTTTTTAATCGTTAAGGTTGACGCGATCAGCCGAGTCGCTACACTACGCGTCTTGGCTGATCAATATTCCCCGGTAGCTCAGTTGGTAGAGCAAGTGACTGTTAATCACTGGGTCGGCGGTTCGAGCCCGTCCCGGGGAGCCAATTAAACAGGCAGTCATGAGGACAGAAATCATTGAAGTGACCCTCCCGGAACGGCAGAGATTACCTATGAGGGTTGTTTGACACGTAGGGCGTTGACCCTGAGCCGCCACCCGTCATTATGATGTCAGCGTCATGAACGCGAACATCCCGATTAGCGATGGTTCGATGAGAACTAGCACCAAAGCGGTACATCAGATCTACAGAGAGCCTAGTGTCAAATGCTTCGTCATAAGAAAGGCTCGTACCCAAGCTAAGCCCCGAGCTCAGCTGATAAGCGACTCGCCCCCGTATACCCGAGCCATTAACGTACTCCTCAGCTCGCTCTTGGTAATAATATCCGACAGATGCAAGCAATTTGGGCGTAATATGGCGGCCAACATCCAACCCATAAGTATCTAAGGCGCCGCCCTGATAAACACTGTTAAGTGGCTTTTCAACATCGTTAAACGGTAGCAATGCGTATCCACTAAAATTCCAGCGTTTAGAAAGGGCTTCTATGCCCACCGCCGCTTGCTCAAAGCGAACTGTTTCTTTGTTCGTAACAACAGCCACACCATTATCGGTATCGCCCGTTGACATTGATCGGCTGTCATAGCCCGCATTTAAGCCAACTGTCCAAGAACTGTTCGCACTAGGCCAACGAACACCAAACCGGGTAGATGTGGAAAGTGTGGTACCCGAAACCTCGGTATTAATAATACTGCTATAACCGCTGTAATCGCTGAAGTTGGCATTTGCGCGCACATCGATAAAGACAAGGCTCGTGGCTCCAGCATGAAGGGGTATAAAGACTGAAATACCGGCTTGATTAGGCGTACCGGCACCTTGAGATGCGGCTTGAAAGCCGTAACTAAACGCCACAGGCTCAGCCCGGAAACTGTCTCTTGTGAAATCTTGCGCTGAAGCAACGCTTAAACTAAGGAAAACAAACGTTATTAACAAAACGCGATAGCTGTTATTCAAGCGGACGCGAGGACCAGTCATCGGGTTTCCCATCTAATACTCTGCACGAGGATTTGTTCCTTATAGGTAGTACTTACGTCACTTTTATTATCGTGTACACGCACATTTCGGTTGCTAATGCGCTGAACTGGCTCCCGACGGAACTCCAGGTCAATTGACAGACGCGTCTCGAAGGCATCATCGTAAGAAACATTAATGCCCGCGGTCACCCGATCATTGATGCCGTAAGTCAGCCGACCCCGTGCGCCAGACCCATTAATATGGTCACCATCTTGATAAAAATAACCGATAGAACCGCCCAAAGTGCGCGTTAAGTTACGGCCGATATCCAAGCCATAGGTTTGTAGCGCACCACCCTCATAGACGCTGTTTAAGCGTTGCTGTACGTTGCCAGTGGGGATCAGAGCATACGCATTGGCTTGCCACGTATTGGATATGACCTCTGCACCCAGGGCAATCTGCTGGAAGGAAACAGTCTGTGAGTCGCTGATTTCGACACCTGTATCGGCAGCGCCGGTGGCCATCTCTCGTGTGTCATACCCTGCGTTCAAACCACCGATATCCGAGCCGAGACGATGTAGCGTAAGTTCCACCTTTCACCGTCGTGTTGATGATGCTGCTGGACCATGAATCATGGTGAGATGAGGTGAAATCGCTAAGGCTAATGGTGGCTAGCCCATCAACAAAAAGCACCCCATTGGTGCTCTTATAAAGGGGACGCATCCCCCCAATACCGAGCTCGTTTGGGGTACCAGCACCTTGCGTTTGGCCGAAAAAGATGAAATTTGAGTTCGTTTTCGTGCTTAATTCTGACGCTTGAGCGGCAGGGATGATCGCCACCACCAGCATAAAAATCCCGGACAGTGCGCTTTTCATAAATGGGGCCTAAATAATTTCAGTAAAACATAGTACCTCAATTAAGCCTGTCCATTAAGGCACTACCCACTGGCCAGCCCAATCATCCGAGCGCTGGTAATGCGCTCGACGATGCCGCCGACCTAAATGCAAAATATCCATCTTATCAACCGTTAACTCCAATACAACAAACGCCGATGGATCCGGCCACTTTTCATAAGCAAGCCCATCATCTAATACCTCGCCCGAGGCCGGCTGAAAACCATAGCAGGCACGCGCATGGGCCGATAGCTGATCCCAGATGGGCACCACGGCTGCATCAGCCCGTACACAAACCCTGGTGAGCAAGCGCATTTGAAGATGCGCAATGTTGTCCCAAATATGAAGCGTGGCGTGGGGGTGATTGAGCACTTGCTCGACCTTATTCGCGCGGCGGTCGCTGTAAATCGTCAATACGCCGCTGGATGGCTCTGCCGAACGCAGCACAACCGTGCGTGCCTGCGGCATTCCCTCACTATCTACTGTAGCCAACGTCGGATGTCGGCCCGGCGCGCGGCGATCATTGACACCGCGCGCCAGCCTTAACCAAACCTGATTGAGAAGCGTATCGAGCTGACCAGCCCACTGCGCATCATAAACCTGCTCCATTACGCTTCCCTCTCAACCTTTAGCGCGCCTCGACTTCACGCCAGAGTTGTTGCAGAAATTGCAACTCCTCGCCTTTCAGACTTGGGGTAAAAGCCAATACTTCCATCTCTGCATCGCTAGGCGTAATAGGCACCTCCTGCAATACTGGATCCAACAGGGGCTGGGCCGCAGCATTCGGGCTTGCATAGTAGGTCCAGTTTGACAGCTGCGCTGCAACTTCCGGGCGCAACAAGAAATTGATAAAGGCATGGGCCAGCTCAGGCTCAGGTGCACCCGATGGAATCATCAAGTTATCAACCCAAACCTCGGCCCCTTCCTCCGGAATCATAAACTCAATATCCGCATAGGCCTCAGGATCCTCATCCTTATAGAAAACAAAATCCCCATTGAAGGTAATTCCTGCCTGAACCGCGCCGCGAGCGATCTGCTGCAACACCGGCGTACCCTGTACAAATCCCACAAAGTTGCGACGGTCCTTTGTATTGAGCATCACCTCGGCGGCCTCCAGCAGCTGCTCCCGATCCTGACAGTCATAACCATGCCCAAGCCAAGCGCAAATCGATCCCAACACAACCTGCGCATCCTCTGGCACCGCAAATGGTTGATTTGGATTCACTTCAGGATCAAACAATACGCTCCAGCTTTTCTCGACATCGCCCAACACCGCCCGGTTGTAGACAATCCCCGTTGTGCCCCATTGATAGGCCACTGAATAGTCATTACCGGGATCGAAATCTGGATTAAGGAACGCCTCTAAAAGGTTGTTTAAATTCGGGATCTGCTCATGATCCAGTGGTTGCACAAGCCCTGTCTCGATGAGGCGTGGCACGTAGTAGTTCGAGGGCACAATAATATCGAATTGACTCTCACCACCAGCCCTGAGCTTGGCAAACATCTCGCCATTGGAGTTGAAGTAATTTTCAACCACGTTGACATCATATTCCGCTTCAAATGCCTCGATGATGCCCGGATCCATGTATTGCGACCAATTAAAGACATTTAATGTTCTCGCGTCGGCCTCGGCCATCAGTGCCACTTGCAACGCCATTACCAGAAAACCGCTCGGCACAATGCCGCGAATCAGTCTTTTCATTAATTTTCCTTACTGTGAGTTGAAAAAGTAAAACGAAACCTAGCGTAATGATAAAGCAGCGCCGCTAATGCTGCGATG
>LKMJ01002482.1_pt1 | contig 16957 bp, 13 predicted proteins | sample 643391 | NCBI WGS metagenome assembly LKMJ01 (sample SAMN04112250, study PRJNA286221) | soda lake metagenome | biome: soda lake; feature: Kulunda Steppe; material: water; isolation source: sample PL-Br10 brine of Picturesque Lake | place: Russia: Kulunda steppe | collected 2010-07
AGCCGGCCTTCTGCGGCGTCGAGCGTCTCGAGTGTCTCACGCAAGCGGTCTGCCACCTCGAGCAGCGCTTCCGGTTGAGTTTGGTGTTTTCGAGCCAGATCATTGAGCACTCCAATAGACGCGTCTACCTCAGCTAGGCGGTGAGGGTCTATTTCAAGGCGATCGGCAAATTGACGCAAATGCTGCGCGCCTTCTTGAGCTTGCACCATTGCGCTAGCGAAAAGCGAATTGGCCTCGGCAACCGCGGCGTCGGTCTGTTCAAAAGGGGCCAGTTGGCGCTGCGCATTGGCAAGCAGGGCATGGGCCGCACTATCGCTGTCATAGAGGCTATCTAGCACGGTTTGGCAGCAGGTGATCAGTTCACCCGCACTGGCAAGGCGTTTTTGCTCCTGTATGAGCTCCGCATAGGCTGCCTCGCTGAGCGCGGCACCTTCTAGCTCGTCAAGCTGATAACGCAGCATCGCTTTGCGATCCGCCTGATCTGCACCGCCGCCAAGGTATTCAATCTCAGCGGTGATTTCCTGCAGCCGGGCGGCAAGATCAGCCACCGTGGCGAGCTCATCCGGATGATCGGCCGCATTATCTAGCGTGCGCCGCTGGGTAGTGGGTTTGAGTAACTGCTGATGTGCGTGCTGGCCATGGATGCCCACCAAAAGGCTGCCCAGTGTTTCGAGCTGTGAGCGGGTGACTGGGCGGCCATTCACCATGGCCTGAGAACGGCCATTTTGATGAATAACCCGCCGCAACAAACAGTTATCCTCTTCATCCAGTGCTTCGTCAGCAAGCCACTGCTGCGCATTAGGGTTGGCGGTAATGTCGAACGCCACGCTAATCTCACTTCGCGCTGCGCCGTCGGGCACCATGGCGGTGTCAGCTCGATCGCCGAGGCACAGGCCCAACCCATCGAGAATGATGGACTTGCCCGCGCCCGTTTCCCCAGTGATCACACTTAATCCGCCGGATAGTTCAATATCCAGCGCATCAATGATCGCAAAATCACGAATCGCGATTCGTGTCAGCATGGTGGTGTGCTATCTCCCCAACGTAACTTCGCTCTTAGGATATCGAAATAGCGGTAGCCGGGGGGGTGGAGTAAGTGAAGACGATGTACCGATGGGGCGATCGCAATCCGCCCTTCATCGGTTAACGTCAGGTCAACCTGACTGTCACAGCTGATGCGAACATGCTGAATCTCCTCTTGCGCCACGCGTACCTCGACCTGGCTCGTCGCGCCAACCACTAGGGGGCGATTAGACAGGGTGTGGGGGCAGATGGGAACCAGCGCCATTGCGTGAAGCCCGGGGTGGAGGATAGGGCCACCCCCAGACATCGCATACGCCGTTGAGCCGGTTGGCGTGCAAACAATCAGCCCATCGGAGCGATGGCGGTTGCAAAACTCGCCATCAATCCAAGTTTCAAACTCAATCATGCGGGAGGTGTTCCACTTTTGCAGCACAATCTCGTTTAATGCGCTGCAGCGAGCAACCGTCTCGCTGCCGTGGCGAATGGATGCATCGAGCATCAACCGCTCATCCACAATCATGTTGCCGTCGAGGATGGCGGCAATTTCATCGAAGTGATCGGGCGCGATATCGACTAAAAAACCCAGCCGCCCCCGATTGACGCCGATAATGGGGATTTCAGTTGTTAATAGCTGACGTGCCGCTCTAAGGAGGGTGCCATCTCCGCCCACAACAATGAGTAAATCCATCTCGTCGATTAACTCGACAAGCGCCGGCCCCTTGCTGTCATAAACCGCTGCATCAATCCGAATTTGGCGATCGGGAGCAGCCAGATGGGTGCGTAATCCATCGACGGTCTCACGAACGGCAGGATCTGCGGGTTTGCCGGTAATAACGATACGTTTAAACCGCTGCATGGGCTCTCCTGAAAATGTGCCATAACGTTAGCACGCTTGTGTCAAATTGACAGCCATTCATGCGATTGGTACCTTGCTTAGCACTCTAACCTTTAGAGTGCCAGATAACCGTTGGAGCCTGTATGAGCCAGTCACTTGGTGAAGCGCCACTCAGCGAGCGCGCGCAGCACCTGTTAAAGGTGCTGGTGCATCGTTATATTCGTGACGGCCAACCGGTCGGGTCACGTGCGCTCACGCGTGAGTCGGGCATTGATTTAAGTGCCGCATCAATTCGCAACGTGATGGCGGATTTAGAGGAAGCTGGCTACATTCAATCTCCGCATACTTCCGCGGGGCGGATTCCGACTGATCGCGGCTATCGGTTTTTTGTAGACACGCTGCTCAAGGTAAGAAGCGTGAACGGGCTTGATGCGGATCGCTTACGTGTTCGCTTAGATGGGGGTGATGATGCTGAGACACTCGTTGACTCGGCATCCAATCTGCTTTCTGGGCTCACTCATCTAGCGGGTGTTGTCACACTGCCCAAGCGAAGCTACGGGGCCATTCGGCATCTTGAGTTCCTGCCGCTGTCTGAGCGGCGAATTCTAGCGATTCTGGTGCTTAATGATCACGAGGTGCAAAACCGCGTCATCGAAACGGACCGCGACTATACCCCTTCAGAACTGCAGCAAGTCTCCAATTACCTCGCGGCAGAGTTCTCCGGTAAGAGCATTGCGGCTGTGCGCCGGGGGTTACTTGAGGCGATGCAGGTTGATCAGCAACATATGAACTCCCTGATGACTGCAGCGATTCATGTAGCGCATGAATTGTTTGATGAGCGCGAGGGGGAGAGTGATGATTTCGTTATTAAGGGTGAGACAAATCTAATGACGTTTGCTGAGCTCTCCAGTGTGGAGAAGCTCAAAGAGCTGTTTGAGGCGTTTAGCAAAAAGCGAGACATTCTGCATTTGTTAGATCGCTCACTCTCCGCCGAAGGGGTTCAGATTTTTATTGGTGAGGAGTCTGGCTATCGGGCCTTTGATGGCGTGAGCCTCGTGACTTCTACCTACCATGCGGATGATCAGGTCTTAGGGGTGTTGGGTGTCATCGGCCCCACGCGGATGGAATACGATCGCATTATCCCCATTGTTGATGTTACAGCACGTTTATTGGGGCATGCCTTGAAACCAGGGCAATGAGCCCCCATCTCTGAACTGAGAGCCAAAACTTTTAAAGAATGGATGGGAGATCGGCATGACCGAAGAGGAAGTTAATGGCGTAGAGGAAACGCCAGAAGATGCACTGGCAGCCGCTGAGGCGCGGGCGGAGGAAAACTGGAATCAATTTCTGCGCGCCAGAGCGGAGATGGAAAACCTGCGGCGCCGGGCTGAGAAAGATGTGGCGCAGGCTAGGCAGCAGGCGCTAGAGCGGATGGCAAGCGAGTTGCTGGCGGTCAAGGATAGTCTGGAGATGGGCGTTCAGGCGGCCAACGAATCGAGTGCGACGGTTGAGAAACTGGCAGAAGGGTCGGCATTGACTCTTAGAATGTTTGAGCAAGCCATTGATAAATTTAATATTGTGGCAATTGATCCGCTGGGCGAGCGGTTTGATCCAGAGGCCCATGAGGCTATGGCTGCGCAGCCAACGGATGAGGCTGAACCTAACACTGTAATTAGCGTGGTGCAGAAAGGTTATCAGCTCGGTGACCGGCTATTGCGCCCAGCCATGGTGGTGGTGGCCAAGGCGCCAGAAGCATCGACTTGAAATTCCATCAAGCAGCCCCCATCTCGTATTAAGACCGAATTTACTTTGAGGAGCTTTGAGAATGAGCAAGATTATTGGGATTGACTTAGGAACCACAAATTCCTGTGTTGCCGTGATGGAAGGCGGCTCGGCGCGTGTGATTGAAAACGCCGAAGGCAGCCGGACAACGCCATCAACGGTGGCATTCAGCGAAGAGGGTGAGGTGCTGGTTGGCGCGGCAGCAAAACGGCAAGCTGTCACCAACCCGGAAAACACCCTGCATGCGATTAAGCGCCTAATCGGGCGTAAGTTTGAAGAAGACGTGGTGCAGCGTGATGTGCGCGAAATGCCCTATAACATCGCCAAAGCTGATAATGGGGATGCATGGGTCGAAGTACGCGGTAAGAAAATGGCGCCGCCGGAGATTTCTGCCCGTGTGCTGCAGAAGATGAAGAGCACCGCCGAAGACTACTTGGGCGAGACAGTGACTGAGGCGGTCATCACTGTGCCCGCGTATTTTAATGATTCACAGCGTCAGGCCACCAAAGATGCGGGCCGCATTGCGGGGCTTGAAGTAAAGCGGATCATCAATGAGCCAACAGCAGCTGCGCTTGCCTATGGTCTCGATAAAAAGGGTGCCGACCGCAAAGTGGCGGTTTATGACCTCGGTGGTGGCACCTTTGATGTGTCTATCATTGAAATTGCCGAGGTAGAGGGCGAGCATCAGTTTGAGGTGCTGTCCACTAATGGCGACACCTTCTTGGGTGGTGAGGATTTTGATCGGGCCATCATCGAGTACCTGATGAGCGAGTTCAAAAAGGAGCAGGGGATCGACATCTCCTCAGATCGTCTGGCGCTGCAGCGCTTAAAAGAAGCGGCTGAAAAAGCCAAGATTGAGTTGTCTTCGGCCCAGCAAACAGAGGTCAATCTGCCCTACATTACGGCGGATCAAACCGGGCCGAAGCATTTAAACCTTAAACTCACGCGGGCCAAGCTCGAGAGCCTGGTTGATGAGTTAGTTCGGCGTACCATCAAGCCCTGTGAGGTGGCATTAAAAGATGCTGGCCTGCGCGCAAGTGAGGTTGACGAGGTGATCTTGGTTGGTGGGCAGACACGTATGCCGAAGGTGCAGGAGGCGGTTGCTGAATTCTTCGGTAAAGAGCCACGACGCGATGTTAACCCCGATGAAGCGGTTGCCATCGGTGCCTCCATCCAGGGTGGCGTGCTCGGTGGTGATGTTAAAGATGTGTTGTTGTTAGATGTTACGCCGCTGTCTTTGGGCATCGAGACCCTCGGTGGTGTGATGACAAAACTTATCGAGAAAAACACCACGATTCCAACCAAAGCCAACCAGGTTTTCTCAACGGCGGATGACAACCAAAGCGCGGTCACGGTGCATGTGCTTCAGGGTGAACGTGAAATGGCGACTCATAACAAGTCGCTCGGTAAGTTTGACCTTTCAGACATCCCGCCAGCACCGCGCGGCATGCCCCAGATTGAGGTGACGTTTGATATCGATGCAAATGGTATTTTGCATGTCACCGCAAAAGATAAGGGCACCGGTAAGGAGCAGTCGATTCAGATTCGTGCCTCGAGTGGTCTCTCCGATGAAGAAATCGAGCAGATGGTGCGCGATGCTGAGAGCCATGCCGAGGAGGATCGGAAAGCTCGCGAGCTCGTTGAGGCCCGTAATCAGGCTGATAATCTCGTCCATGCTGCACGCAAGAGTCTTGGTGAAATCGGCGATAAGGCCAGCGACGAAGAGAAAAAAGCGGTTGAGGATGCGATTGCCGAGGTAGAGCAGGCGATGCAGGGGAGTGATAAGGCAGAAATCGACGCCAAAGCGCAAGCCCTGGCAGCAGCCTCGGGCAGCATGGCTGAAAAACTGTATCAGAGTGCTGAGGGGGATAGCTCAGGCGATGGGTCAAGCACCAATCAGGATGATGTGGTTGATGCTGAGTTTGAGGAAGTCAAAGACGACGATGAGAAAAAATAGCCAATAGGGCAGAGGGCGAATGTCAAAACGTGACTATTATGAAGTCCTGGGAGTGGCCCAAAACGCCTCGGAAGCCGATATTAAGAAGGCTTATCGGCGTTTGGCGATGAAGTATCACCCGGATCGTAATCCGGGTGATACGGATGCTGAAAACCGCTTCAAGGAGGCCAAGGAAGCCTATGAAACCCTGACGGATGCGCAAAAGCGGGCCGCTTATGATCAGTTTGGCCATGCCGGCGTTGATCCGAGCATGGGCGGCGGCGGCTTTGGTGGCGGTGGCCAGGGGGCTGACTTCTCCGATATTTTCTCTGATGTTTTTGGCGATATCTTCGGCGGTGGCCGCGGGGGCGGTCGCGGAGGGGGGGCGCGCGCCTATCGGGGCGCTGATTTGCGCTATCGAATGGACATCTCCCTCGAAGAGGCCGTTGGTGGTGTTCAGCGCGATATTCGCATTCCGACGCAAGTGCGCTGCACTGAATGCGAGGGGAGCGGAGCGGCTAAAGGTAGCAAACCGGACACCTGCCCCACCTGCAATGGGCATGGCGATGTGCGCGTTCAGCAGGGCTTTTTCTCTATTCAACAAACGTGCCCACGCTGCAGTGGAACCGGCCAGATAATCACGGATCCGTGTAAGAAATGCAGCGGTGCCGGCACACTGCCGGATCATAAAACACTCAATGTCCGCGTTCCGGCGGGTGTGGATACGGGCGACCGGATCCGCCTCAGCGGTGAAGGCGAGGTTGGCGAAAAGGGTGGGCCGCCCGGGGATCTGTATATTGAAGTTGCGGTCAGGCCTCATCCGATTTTTACTCGGGACGGGGCGGATTTGCGATGCGAGATCCCGATTGCATTTACGACGGCAGCGCTGGGCGGGGAGATTGAGCTGCCCACGCTCGATGGCCGGGTGACGTTACGGATTCCGGCGGGCACGCAATCGGGAAAAACCTTTCGAGTGCGTGGTAAAGGTGTTAAACCAGTACGCGGCGGTGGGCAAGGTGACTTACTCTGTCGTGTCATGATTGAGACTCCGGTTAATTTAAACGGCCGGCAGAAAGAACTGCTCGAGGAGCTCGCCGAGACCCTCGAGAAAGGCGGGGAGCATCACACCCCGCGCGGAAGCTCTTGGCTCGACTCTGTTAAGTCATTTTTTGAAGGGATGAAATTTTAAAATGACGCGTATCGGTATCCTTGGCGCAAATGGACGAATGGGGCGGAGTCTGATTGGTCTGATCACTGACTCAGAGCAGCTTACGCTTGGTGGCGCTGCCGTGCGGACAGGCCATTCCCTGTGCGGTGAGGATGCCGGGTTGGCGCTAGGTATCGGCCAGCCTCTGGGGGTTGAGTTACAGAGTTCTGTGCCCGCAGTGGCTGCACAAAGTGATATTTTGATTGACTTCACCCTGCCGGAGGCGTTGGCTGACAACCTCACCGCGGTAATACAAAGCAAACGCCCCATGGTGATTGGCACAACGGGGCTCAACGCTGAGCAACACGCGGCAATTGATCAAGCGGCGCAGGTAGTACCGATTGTGTTTGCCGCGAATTTCAGTAGTGGGGTGACATTACTGTTGCGTCTGACAGGTATCGCGGCAGCAGCCTTGTCGTCAGATTATGACATTGCGGTCAGTGAAGCCCATCATCGTCATAAAAAAGATGCCCCCTCGGGAACGGCGCTGCGCTTGGGAGAAGTGGCGGCGCAGGCACGTGGCGCCGCGGATTTGGATAAGGCGGCGTATCAAAGTATTCGCGCTGGGGACATCGTGGGTGAGCACACCGTTTTGCTGGCGGCAGACGGCGAGCGCATCGAGCTGACGCATCGTGCGAGTAGTCGGGAGACATTCGCCCGCGGCGCTTTGCGTGCGGCGCAATGGGTTAAGGAGCAAGCGCCTGGCCGCTATGATATGGAGGATGTGCTGGGTTTGCGTGGAGCGTCTTAATGCAGATTGCGATCATTGGTGCTGGCATCGCCGGGCTTGCCGCCGCGCAGTTACTGCAGCAGGCGGGATTAAAGCCCGTCATTTTTGATAAGGCGCGTGGCCCGGGCGGGCGGATCGTCAGTAAGCGTACTGAGCACGGCTCAATTGATCTAGGCGCGCAATACTTCACCGCAAGGGAGACTCTATTTCGCGATCAGGTTGCGGATTGGGTGAACGTCGGTGTGGTTGCCGAATGGGCGATCAACCCATTGGTGCTCCCCGAGCGGCAGCCCGCTCGGGCTCAGCGCCGCTTTGTTGCGGTGCCGCGCATGACTGCATTAGCCCAGCATTGTGCAGCAGGGCTCTCCATACAACACTCAGTCCATATTACCGAGATAACACGAGAGTTGACCGGATGGGTATTGCGGGATCGTACCGGCCAACCGGTGGGCGATTTTGATTACGTCCTCATCACAGCGCCCGCGCCACAGGCTCAAGCTTTACTCGCTGAAACAAGCCCAGTGCTGGCAAGCCAGGCGGCCGGTGTTGCAATGAAACCCTGCTGGGCGGTGGGGTTAACGCTCGGCTCGCCAACAGGTGCGCGGTTTGATGCCGGATTCCCTAGTACTGGGCCACTGGGCTGGGTAGCGCGGTCTGGCTCCCGGCCAGGGCGTGAGGCGTTACCCGAGCAGTGGATTTTGCACGGTCGGGCCGAGTGGAGTGAGACGCATATCGAAGCGTCCGAAAAATCCGTGACTGATGCCCTAGTTGATGCACTTCGTGCACTCAATCCCGGCCCGTTGGAAGTGATCGATACGGTAGTGCATCGCTGGCGTTTTGCACGGGCGGCCAAGCCGCTTGGGCAGGCCTATCTTGAGGGCGATTCGGGGCTGTTCTGTGCGGGCGATTGGGTGAGCGATGGGCGCCTGGAGGGTGCATGGCAAAGCGGGCGCGCAGCCGCGCTCCGGCTTATTGATCTAGCGCGTGGCAGTGTTCATCAAGACGCTTAAGAACCGAATAATAAATCTGCGATAATGTCTCAAGCGATTGTATTTCAATGCATTCATCGACCTTGTGGATGGTTGCGTTGAGAGGCCCAAGCTCAACCACTTCAGCGCCGAGGGGGGCAATAAAGCGGCCATCGGAGGTGCCGCCAGCGGTGTTGGCAATGGGCCAGTAACCGCACTCCGCGTTCACTGCCTCCTGCACCGAGGCACGGAGCACTCCTGGTGCACTGCTAAAGGGCTCGGCCGATAACTGCCATTGCCAGTGGAGGGTTTGCGCGTCGCCAAAGGGCGCAGCAATCGCTTCTATGCGCTCAATCAAAGCAGCATGATCTGAAACTGGCGCATAGCGTAAATTAAATTGCGCGGTTGCCACGCCCGGCACCATGTTGGTGGTTTGTGTATCGGTTTGCAGGCGGGTGATTTGAAAACTGGTGGGTGGAAAATCTGCGGTGCCCTCGTCCCAGGTCGTCTCGGCGAGTGCGGCCAGCACTTGGCTCAGCCGATGGGCGGGGTTGTCAACAAGTTCAGGATAGGCCACATGCCCCCCTTGCCCGGTGACAGTCAGCGTTGCTGTTAATGAGCCACGGCGGCCGATTCGAATGGTATCGCCAAGGGCGTGCTTGCTGCTGGGCTCGCCAACTAAACACCAGGTTGGCGTACCCAGATACTCGCTCAACAGGGGCGCAACTCGTGCGATGCCATCAGTGGCAGGCCCTTCCTCATCGCTCGTGAGCAGAATGCCGATTCGAAACGACTGCGTACTGGCCTGAGTCACGTAACGCTCACAGGCGGTCACAAAGGCCGCAACGCTGCCTTTCATGTCCGCAGCACCGCGACCGAATAAAAACCCATCTCGCACGGTGGGCTCGAATGGCGGGCTTTGCCAGTCTGACTCAATGCCGGGCGGTACCACATCGGTATGCCCCACAAACAACAGCACCGGACCGTGCGTTCCCCAAATCGACAGCAAATTGCTGACTTCACCAAATGGCAGGTGATGGATTTTAAAACGCAGCGGCTCTAGGTGCTCAGCAATCAGGTGCTGGCAGCCGGCATCATCCGGTGTGATCGAGCGCCGCTCGATGAGGGCCTCAGCGAGGGGCTGCGTCTTCAGGACCATGTCTTAAGAGTTCGTTAATGCCCACTTTAGCGCGCGTTTTCGCATCAACCTGCTTAATGATGACCGCGCAATACAGGCTATGACTGCCATCTTTAGCGGGGAGGCTGCCGGGGACAACCACCGCCCCGGCAGGGACTTCACCATAGCTGACTTCGCCGGTGTTCCGGTTATAGATTTTAGTGGATTGCCCAATGTATACGCCCATGGAAAGCACGGCGCCCTCACGCACGATTACCCCTTCGACGACCTCCGAGCGAGCCCCGATAAAGCAATTATCTTCAATGATGGTTGGGCCGGCTTGCAGTGGCTCAAGCACCCCGCCAATGCCCACGCCGCCGGAGAGGTGAACGTTTTTCCCGATTTGAGCACAAGAGCCAACCGTGGCCCAGGTATCCACCATGGTGCCTACATCAACATAAGCGCCGATATTGACGTAGGAGGGCATTAAAACGACGTTCGAAGCGATATAGGCACCGCGGCGAACGCTTGCCGGTGGAACAACACGTGCGCCCTCCTGTTGAAAACGCGCGGTGTCGTGTTGGCTGTATTTCAGGGGCACCTTGTCAAAATAACGGGTTTCCGCGCCTTCGATACATTGATTGTCGGCCAAGCGAAACGACAACAAAACGGCTTTTTTGAGCCATTGATTGACCTGCCAGGCGTTACCAACTTTTTCGGCCACGCGCGCCTTGCCGGTGTCTAAAAGCTGCAATGCCTCTGCAACCGCCTGTTTCACCTCGGCTGAGGCGCTCTGAGGGCTGAGTTGGTCGCGCTCTTCGAACGCCGCTTCAATAATCGCTTCAAGTGATGCCATTCGCTAATTCTCCGTCAGTATCGATAACTGGTTGCAAATGCGTTAATTCTTGCCAGCGCATCCTCGCAGATCTCTGCCTCTGCCACCAGCGCAATGCGCACATGACCGGCGCCTGGGTCCCCCTCAGGCGTTGGGCGAGATAAATAGCGCCCCGGGAGCACCGTGATGGCCATTTGTTCATAGAGTTGCCGGGCAAAAGCTTCATCATCACCCCCGGGTACCGGTAGCCAGAGATAAAATCCTGCCTCTGGCTCTGGATAGGGTAGTGCGGCTTGTAACACATCACTGGCTCGATCAAATTTCTGCCGATAGGCTTGGCGATTCTCCCTGACATGCTGCTCGTCGGACCAAGCGGCGATGCTAGCGGCCTGCACGTGGTGCGGCAGTGCGCAACCGTGGTAGGTGCGGTACCGGCGGAAGGCATCAAGCAGCTCTCTGTCTCCAGCAACAAATCCAGAGCGCAGGCCTGGGGCATTGGAGCGTTTTGAGAGACTATGAAAAACCAGACATCCGGTATACGCGTCATTGCCTAATCGACGACAGGCCTCAAGTAATCCCAGCGGAGGCTGGCTCTCGTCTCGATAAAGCTCTGCGTAACACTCATCGGCCACGATTACAAAGCCATGCTGCTGCTGGCGCGCGAGTAGATCTTTCCAAAACCCCAATGGCAGTACTTTACCGTTGGGGTTGCCAGGGCTGCAGAGATAGATGAGGCCGCAACGTGCCCAATCTGATTCGCGCAAGTGTTCAAATGCAGGCAGGTGCCCGGAGGTTGCTGTGGTATTGAGTAAGACCGGTTGCGCTCCAGCTAATAAAGCCGCGCCTTCATAAATTTGATAAAAAGGATTCGGCATCATCACCAGAGGTTTTTTGGCCGGATCGACGAGGGCTTGGGTGACAGCGAATAATCCTTCTCGAGTGCCTGCCACTGGCACAATTTGGCTTTCAGCATCAATGCCATGAGGCCCGAGCGCGTAGCGGCGATTGAGCCACGCCGCAATCGTCTCTCGCAGGGCTGGCAGACCTGCACTGGCAGGGTATATTCCGATACCCGCGGCGGTCTGTTCCAGCAATGCCTCCACAATACAGTGCGGGGTGGGGTGTTTTGGTTCGCCAATTGATAAGCGGATGGCTTCAAGTTCTGCCGTGGGCGTGACATCTTTTAAAAGCCACTGCAGGCGCTGAAACGGGTAGGGTTGCAGATACTCTAGGCCAGCGTTCATAGGAGTAGTTTACACGCCATCGCCGCGCCGCAGCAGATCCGTTTCGTCGTTTAGTGCAGCAAACACGGTGGCGCGTAATTGCTGCTGCAAAGAGGCAGAGAGCGGATCGTTATTGGTATCGGTAATAAAGAACACATCTTCGGCACGTTCCCCATTCGTCGCGATTTTGGCGTTTTGCAGACGGATATTTAATTCGGCAAAAATTTGACCGATTCGCGCGAGCAGCCCAGGTTGATCGCCGGTGATCAATTCCATGGCAGTACGCTGATTGCGGGTGTCTTCACTGAAATCGACTTCCGTTGGTGTGTTGAAATGTCTTAACTGCCGTGCTGCGGGTCGGGTGCGCTCAACGAGGCTTTCACCCCCTGCTTTGAGCGATTGTTTTAGGGTTGATTGGATGGCATCGGGTGAAATCTCATTGCCCACAACCAAAAAGCTATCCAGCGTGTAGCCATTGGCGGTTGTGATAATGCGTGCATCAAGAATGTCTAGGGAGAGGCGATCAATCGCGCCGACCGCCAGGGCGAATATGTTGTCCCGGTCGCGGGTGTAGATGAATATCTCGGTGCCGCCGCGTGCGCCGTGTGGGTCAATCAGGATGAGGGGTTCATGCGCTGCATCCCCTGCGGCGTGAATCGCCTGAGTGTGCCAGACCACCTCATCGGGCGAGTAGCGTAGAAAATACTCCGGGGTAAAGTGGCGCCAAATTGAGCGCACGGTCATGTGGTGAAGGCCGCGCTCACGCAGGGCGTCGCGGGCTTTGGTTTGCGCCTGTTCGACAAGCGTTTCCTCATCAATTGGCTGACCCAAGCCCCGGCGTAGGGCTCTTTGTGTGCGCTGATAGAGCTCTAGCAGCAACGCCCCGCGCCAACTGTTCCACAGGCTCGGGTTGGTAGCGCGAATATCCGCCACGGTAAGGAGGTAGAGGTAGTTGAGGTAGGTTTGATCTCCCACTGCTTGGGCAAACTCGTTGATAACGGCCGGATCACTAATATCCCGCCTTTGTGCAGTCATTGACATTAATAAATGGTTACGAACCAGCCAGGCCGTGAGTCGGCAATCATAACGAGAAAGGCCATGCGCTAGACAGAAAGCATAGGTGTCTTCAGCTCCGAGTTCTGAGTGGTCACCACCGCGGCCCTTGGCAATGTCATGAAAAAGGCCGGCCAAGTAGAGAAGCTCCGGTTTTGGCAGCCCTGAGAAAATTCGGCTGAGAAGCGGAAATTCGTGCTGGTGATGGGCAATGGCAAAGCGGCGCAAATTGCGCACGACCATCAGGGTATGCGTATCAACGGTATATACATGGTAGAGGTCATATTGCATACGGCCAGTGATTGCTGAGAAGGCGGGGATATACCGGCTCAAGATACCGTAGTGATGCATTCGGCGAAGTGCATGGGTCAGGCCTTGAGGTTGGCGCATGATTTCCATAAATAAGGAGCGGCAGCGGATATCCGCGCGGAAATCTTCATCGATTTGATTGCGCGCTTGACGCAGTAAGCGAATCGTGGCGGCGCGTACGCCCTTAATCGCGGGATTTTGTTGGATTAATAAGAAGAGCTCGAGCATCGCAAAGGGATAGCGGGTAAACACCTGGCGATGAGTGACTTCCAAAAAACCACGCTTTATCTGAAAGCGTTTATTGATGAGCGTTGGGCGCTCATCGATATCCGCATAGAGTATCGCTTCCTGATAGAGCTGTAGCAGCAACTCATTGAGCCGGTTGAGCTGCATAATGACGCGATAATAACGCTGCATGAATTGCTCAACGCCCAGCGTGTGATCCGTGTCTTGGTAGCCAAACTGGCGGGCAAGTTCAGTTTGATATTCAAATAACAAACGATCCTCGCGTCTGCCGGCAAGCCGATGCAGTGCAAAGCGCAGATCCCAGAGAAAATACTGCCCTTGCATCAGGGCGTTGTATTCAGATTCTTCCAGAAATCCTCGGCTAACTAGGTCATGCAGGGTCTGTGCATTAAAATGCCGCTTGGCAACCCAGCCCACCATGTGAATATCCCGCAGCCCGCCGGGGCTCTCCTTGAGATTGGGTTCTAAGTTATAGCTTGTATCGTGGTAACGCTCGTGTCGGCGCTGTTGCTCTTGCCACTTTGCTTCAAAAAAAGCTGGGCCAGGCCAGAGTTTAAAGGGGCTGGTTGCCTTTTGCATGGCGGTAAATAGGCGGTGATCACCGACCAGCGGGCGTGATTCCATCAGATTGGTCGCGATCGTAATGTCGGCCTGTGCTTGTTGTTCACAGTCTTGCGTGGTTCGCACACTATGGCCCACCTCAAGCCCGATATCCCACAAGCTCGTGACAAAGGCACCAATGGTTTGTTCAAGACCGGCAGGCATTGTATCCGGAATAAGGACCATGACATCGATATCTGATGCTGGGTGCAGTTCGCCACGGCCATATCCCCCCACCGCACAAAGGCAGGCTTGGTCCGCGTAGTCGTGTAAACAAACTTGCCATAGGCGAATGATGATCTGGTCAACAAGCTGTGCACGCAGGGGCACAAGCTCGGAGGCGGGCGCGCCGTCGCGAAAGCGGGCCGCGAGGGTCTCGTCGGCGTCGATGAGGGCCGCGCGCAGGATGACTGGCGCGCTCTTGCAATCGCGCAGTTCGGCGTCAACCGCTGCGGTATCAATGAGTAGCCGATCGACCTCAGCGACGTTCAAGGTGTTGTGCTCAAGGTTAATATATCCGCACCTGTTTCAGTGACTGCCAAGGTATGTTCCCACTGGGCTGATAAACTGTGATCCCGTGTGACCACGGTCCATTGATCACCCAGTAGCCGTGTTTCGGGCCGGCCCGCGTTGACCATCGGCTCTATGGTAAAAGTCATGCCGGTTTCCAATATCGGACCGGTTCCGGGCTTCCCATAATGCAGGATTTGCGGTTCTTCATGAAAGCCGCGGCCTATCCCGTGGCCGCAATATTCACGCACCACCGAGCAGTTATTGGCCTCTACGAGTGATTGAATAGCGTGCCCAATGTCACCCACAGTGGCGCCAGGCTTCACCGCCTGAATGCCGGCATCAAGCGCCGCTTGCGCTACCTCGGTGACGCGGCGTGCCTGGACCCCGGGGTCGCCCACATAAAACATGCGGGAGGTATCGCCATGCCACCCCTCATGAATAACGGTGATATCAATGTTCACAATATCACCGCGCTTGAGCTGTTTTTTTCCAGGGATACCATGACAAATAACATGATTGACGGAAATACAGGTTGCCTTAGGAAAGCCGCGATAGTTTAGCGGTGCTGGAATGCTATCCAGTGAAAGGATATGAGCATGACATAAAGCATCAAGTTCACCGGTGGTAATGCCGGGCTTAACATGGGGTGTGATTTGGTCTAAAACCGCGGCAGCCTTGGCTCCGGCGATGCGCATTTGCTCGATTTCCTGTGGCGATTTGCGGATAATTATCATGAGTGGCCCGATGTTTCAGCAGAAGAATAATTGTGACTCAAAGCCGCCTATGGTATAAACGGCGCGCCTTTGAGGCAATGTAAAACTCAATCCACACATGCACCGACACGGTCGGCGGGGTGCCTTAGGGTTGCCGGCTGCGGGTGTATGGAGGCTTAACCCGTACAAGGAGAATTAATCATGGCCAAAGTGACCATGCGTCAGATGTTGGAGGCCGGTGTGCATTTCGGCCACCAGACCCGTTACTGGGATCCAAAGATGGCTCCGTTTATCTTTGGTGAGCGTAACAAGATCCATATTGTTAACCTCGAGCAGAGTCTGCCGCTGTATCAGGAAGCGGTAAATTATCTGGGGAAGCTTGCCGCCAATGGTGGGCGGATCATGTTTGTTGGCACAAAGCGTGCTGCGCGCGATGCAATTCGCGAGGAAGCAGACCGCTGCAAGATGCCCTATGTGAACCATCGCTGGCTCGGCGGGATGTTAACTAACTTCCGGACGGTCAAGCGCTCAATTAAGCGGTTCAAGGAACTGCAAGAGCAGTCGACTGATGGCACTTTTGATAAGCTCGGGAAGCGGGAAGTGCTCTCGCTGCAGCGGGAGATGGATAAGCTCGAGCGGGCCTTTGGCGGTATCGTCAACATGGAAGGTCTGCCCGATGCATTGTTTGTGATTGATGTGGGTTACGAGCGCATCGCGATTCAGGAAGCCCGCAAATTGGGCATTCCGGTTGTGGCTGTGGTGGACACCAATAACAGCCCGCGTGAGATCGACTATGTTATCCCCGGTAACGACGATGCCATCCGGGCAATTCGTTTGTATCTGCGTGGCGTATCGGATGCGATTGTCGATGCCCATTTAGCGACGGCACAGGCAACCGGTGCGGATGAATTTGTTGAGGTCCCTGAAGCGGCGGTCGAAGCTGAAGCCCCCGTGGATGAAGCCCCCGTGGCTGAAGAGGGCCAGACTGAAGAAGGAAAGGAATAACCGATGAGCATTAGTGCACAACTCGTAAAGACCCTTCGCGAGCGCACGGGCGCTGGCATGATGGAGTGCAAGAGCGCGCTGGTGGAGACGGGCGGCGATATGGAAGCGGCGGTTGAGTACATGCGCAAGCGTGGGTTAGCCAAAGCAGACAAAAAAGCCGGTCGGGTGGCCGCTGAAGGCGCAGTCATTGCCGTGCTGGCGCCGGGCGGCAAAGCGGGCGCGCTGGTTGAGATTAACAGTGAGACCGACTTTGTGGCCGTGGGTGATGATTTTCAACAGTTCGCCCAGCAGGTGGCTCAGCAAGTGTTGAGCGAAGCCCCGGCCGACCTTGAGGCGCTTCTGGCGCTGCCGTTAAGCGCAGGTGCCGGCACCATTGCCGATGAGCAAAAAGCGTTGGTCGCGCGTATTGGTGAAAATATTCAGGTGCGCCGTTTTGAGCGTTTTGAATCGAAGGACAACACCATTCATCACTACCTGCATGGATCGCGCATTGGTGTAATGCTCGAGCTGGAGGGTGGCGACGAGGCGCTCGGGCGCGATCTGTGTATGCATGTGGCGGCCAGCCGGCCGATTTGCGTGGCAGCAGAAGACGTGGCTGAGGAGGCTGTTGCCAAAGAGCGTGAGATCCTGATTGCCCAGGCTAAAGACTCGGGCAAGCCGCAGGAGATCATCGAAAAAATGGTGGAAGGGCGGCTGCGGAAGTGGCTGGCCGAGATGACCCTGCTCGGGCAGTCGTTCGTTAAAGATCCCGATCAAACGGTAGAGGCGCTGTTGAAGGCACACGGGGCCAAGGTGGTGCGTTTTTGTCGACTTGAAGTAGGCGAAGGCATCGAAAAGCGCGAGGAAAACTTTGCCGATGAGG
>LKMJ01002483.1_pt1 | contig 16955 bp, 23 predicted proteins | sample 643391 | NCBI WGS metagenome assembly LKMJ01 (sample SAMN04112250, study PRJNA286221) | soda lake metagenome | biome: soda lake; feature: Kulunda Steppe; material: water; isolation source: sample PL-Br10 brine of Picturesque Lake | place: Russia: Kulunda steppe | collected 2010-07
CTACAGGAACTGCCCCGCATGGATCGAACTGCACCATGAAATACTCTCCGGTTTCTTCATAACGCTCCGTTAAAGTTTCAGACGCCCTCATCGCATTCCAATAAAGCTCCTCTTTAGAGAACTCTGACACATTAACAAGTTCAGAAACATCATAAGCTCTGTGCTCACGTTTAGAGCCTGTTTCATCGTGCGGATTGCCTGTTTCAGGTTGAATATTAACAAGAGAATCATAGTCCTCAGGATCGTTTTCAGGATCAACGTCCCACCCACGAAAACTCATACTACTCAATAGTGGTTACAGATTCATATAGTTTTTGGTTACGGATAAAAAAACTAATTCAAAAGGAGACTTATGAAAGTTTACACTGTCGGTACTTCTAGCGCCGTTCCTACACGAGAGAGAGGCCTAGCCGCACACCTCATCGATTTTAAAGGAGAAAGAATACTTTTTGACTGCGGCGAAGGCACACAGAGAACCTTGATGAAAGAAAAACTAGGGATAATGAAGATATCGCGAATATTTATTTCTCACTGGCATGCAGACCATTTCTCAGGCCTGCTCGGACTAATACAGACGATGGAGCTAGAGGGACGGGAAAAACCATTATACATTTATGGGCCTCCTCGTACCGAAGAGTTTACCGACAGAATGCTTGACACAGGGTATTTTAACCGAAGCTACGACATATTCGTTGAAGACTTGGTAGAAGGAGACGAAATCGTAGGCGAAGGCTACCAAGTTAAGCCATTCGAGGTAGATCACGGCATAAACGCTTTCGGATACAGTTTCGAAGAAGAAAACTCAAGAAAAGCCAACAAGGAAAAAATGAAGGAACTAGGCCTTGAAGACTCTCCAAAAATCGGAAGGCTAAAACAAGGAGAAACAATTGACTGGAACGGTAAAACAATCAGGCCTGAAGAAGTAGTGGAAGAAGTGAGAGGGAGAAAAATAGTTTATTCAGGCGACACAGCCAGATCCGAGAACTTAATCAGTTATGCAGAAGACGCAGACCTATTAATCCACGAAGCAACCTGCCTACACGAAATGATAACCGACAGAAAAGGCCACACCTCAGCATTACAGGCGGCTGAGATCGCATCAAAGGCCTCAGTTGAGAAACTAGTCCTCACACACTTTTCCAGAAGATACAGAAACCAAGTAGACTCTTTAGTCAAAGAAGCCTCACAAAAATTTGAGAACGTTGAAGCCGGAGCAGACGGTAAAAAGTTCGAAGTAAAGCCGCACAGGCCTGAAGATTAAATATCGATTCCTGCTCGAATAAGGTAGTTTATAGACGCTTCCATGTCTGGAGCACGGTTCTTAACCATGTTTCTCAGCTCTTCTTCATTGACATCGAACACGTAACCTGATAACTCGGAAATTTTTTCCAAGTCGTAATTAGTTCCTCTCTTTTTTTCGAGAGACGGATCCCATACCTTAGAGTATATTAAATCTTCGTTTGTCGGCACTTTTACATTGAAATCAAAATCCGAGCCCAGGTATTCAAAATCAATAATCTCGGCATTCTCAATTATCTCGTGATCACCTGGAATATGGCCGCTCACAACATCTAAGACAGGTAACGGATCATAATGTTTGTTATACTCTGTTAACAGAGACACTCCTTCACCATAGTCCTCTACTAAAATATCAATATCCGCAGTCCGCCGCCTACCAAAATGATCTCCTATCAAAAGTATGTCCTCACAGTCAGCAAAACCTCTCAACTGAGTTCCAATACCGCCGATCACCGCATAATCTACATCAGAGGCCCCACTAGCTGTTTCAAGCTCTTTAAGCCCCTCTCGCATACACTCTGTAAGTATGTTCCCCTTACAATCCCCATCGTAACGCTTAGGATTTTCAACCATATTGCTCTTAATATCTCTATCAAAAAGCTCCAACATCTCATCAACAGTAAGCTCTTCTGACGTCACTTCATCAACAACTTCTGGACCGCTCACAGATAAACCTAAACAAGAAAACCTTAAATTATTTGTTATTTTACAGTAAACACGTCAATTTTTTCTCGTCAATTTCTGATCTTTCGAAGGCCTCACAAACACATCAGCTCCTTCAAAATCTTCTTCAAGGCCTATAATTCGATCCATGAAAACAGCAAGAGCCGCTATCTCACTGTGAGGCTGATTACCGACAGATATATTGTAGTCAACGTTATGGTAAACCCATCTCGGCACTTTCTCAGAACCCACGACCACAAGCAGATCTTCTCCATCCTCAAACCTGGATTTCAGGCCTTCAACCTCTTTATCAATTTTCAACCCGTACATCGTTAAATGGACTTTCAGGCCTTCAAAATCTCTTATCTCGCTTCTCCAATCCTCTGTATAGCGGATATCGGTATTACCTCCCCAGCGATCGATTATATCTCTCTGGCTTTCCAGCATTTTGCTGTCTTTCTCTCCAGAAAACACTACTTCATCCGCACCCCACTGCCTCGCCGTAAGGCCTACATGAGTAGAAATTCTATCATCTCTTCCTCTTCTATGTCCTAGTCTAAGGACTTTGATCATAACAAACTGTGGTGAGAGTTAGACTATTAAGAACACAAGGCCTCAATACAGTTACAATGAAAGGTGGATGCTTTACCCCAAAACTTGTTCGACAATCCTAGATTTAACTCTAGGCATTCAAAAATTTTCCATAAACTTTACAGGAGATCTCAATGATTGAAGTTATACTGCCAGACGGATCCACACTAGAACTAGAAGAAAACTCGACATTAGAAGACGCAGCCTACAAAATAGGGACAGGCCTCGGAGATGCAACAGTAGCAGGAAAAATAAACTCTGAACTGGCTGCAAAAGAAGAAACTGTAACCGACGGAGACAAAATAGAAATCATAACACCGCAAAGCAGCGAATACATCGACGTACTCCGACACAGCACAGCCCACGTATTCGCACAGGCCTTAAAAAGACTAAAACCTGGGGCCAAGCTTACAATAGGGCCTTGGACTGATCAAGGATTCTATTACGACATAGAAACACAGGAAAGCCTGGAAAAAGAAGATCTACAGGAAATAGAGACCGAGATGCAAAAAATAATTGAAGAAGACCTGGAAATCGAAAGAATCGAGCTTTCAAGAGAAGAGGCAGAAGAGTTCTACCAAGAAAACGAGTACAAACTTGACATACTGAACGAAGAGGCCTCAAACAAAGATCAGAGATCTTCTCAAGATGGCTCCTCAGAGAGCGAACCATCAGAAGACAAAGTCTCCTTTTATCAGCAAGGAGAGTTCAAAGACTTGTGTAAAGGCCCTCACGTATCGAGCACAGGAGAAATCGAAGCATTTAAACTGTTGGAGATTGCTGGAGCCTACTGGAGAGGCGACGAAGAGAACCAGATGCTTACACGCGTCTATGGAACTGCCTTTGATTCAGAAAAAGATTTGCAGGCCTTTCTAGAGAAAAAAGAGGAGGCTGCTAAGCGAGACCACCGAAAAATCGGACAAGAAATGGACTTGTTCTCTATTCCAGAGGTTACTGGCCCCGGGCTACCTCTTTACCATCCTGCTGGCAAGACAGTGTTAAACGAGCTTCAAGCGTTCGTTGACGAGCTGAACGCAGATCAAGACTACAGGTTTGTGGAGACCCCCCATCTCTTCAAGACAGAGCTTTGGAAAGAGTCAGGCCACTACCAGAACTATAAGGATGACATGTTTCTCTTAGAAGTCGGAGAAGACGAATACGGATTGAAACCTATGAACTGTCCTGGCCACGCAACAATCTTTAATCAGCAAAGCTGGAGCTACAAAGACCTACCAGTAAGATACTCTGAAAACGGCAAAGTCTACAGAAAAGAGCAGCGAGGGGAACTCTCAGGCCTGTCACGCGTATGGGCATTCACAATCGACGACGCACACCTATTTGTCAGACCTGACCAGATTAAAGAAGAAATTCTCACAGTCATGGACAATATAAACAAGGTGCTTGACACATTTGGAATGGAGGCAGAATACTTCTTAGCCACAAGGCCTGAAAAATCCATGGGGAGCGACGAAATCTGGGATAATGCAGAAAACGCACTAAGAGACGTTCTCAAAGAATTAGAGCTAGATTACGGAGTTGAAGAAGGTGACGGAGCATTCTACGGCCCAAAGATCGATATCGCATTCACCGACGCATTAGGCAGAAACTGGGACGGCCCAACAGTACAGATAGACTTCAACATGCCTGAAAGATTCGACTTAACCTACACAACAGAGGACAACACTGAGGAAAGGCCTGTGATGATTCACAGAGCGCTTTACGGCAGCTATGAAAGATTCCTGATGATTCTTATCGAACAGTTCGAAGGCCGGTTCCCAACATGGCTAGCGCCTGAACAGGTCAGAATCCTGCCAGTCAGCGACGACAATCTCGAATACGCAGAAACGCTGAAAAAAGAACTTTCAGATTTCAGAGTCGAGATCGAAGACAGGAGCTGGACTGTAGGGAAGAAAATCCAGAATGCTCACGATGATAGAGTACCTTACATGATCATCGTCGGCGACAACGAGGAAGAGGCCTCAGAAATATCTGTAAGAGACCGGTTTGAGAACGAGGACCGCGGCTTCACAGTTGAAGAGTTTAGAACCCATCTTGAGGAAGAAGTTGACGAAAAGAGTTTGAGGCCTGACTTCCTGAACTAGGAGAAAATTATCTTTTCCCCCTCCCTCACTCTTATATCTTTTTTTGTCTGTCTTAGACTGCCAAATCTTTTATTTAAAACTGCCTAAATTTAGTTATGGCTTTCTGCAGTCGTCTTAGCGATTCTTTTGATGATTTGAGACATCACTTAGAAGAAGCAGATTATGAAAGCTATAGTCCTGCTAATCCCCGAATTAATTCGGAGAGAGTGATTGAAGAGACTTTTGACTTGATTGACGCGTCGGAAATGTTTTTATTTGCCGCAGTTTACCATGATTCTCCTCACAGCTACGAATTAGGCGAAGTAGCTTTCGATGACCTAGCGCAGAAAATCTCAATATTAACGCTCCAGTACCACGAAGAATACGGAGAACTGCACGATCTGTACGAAGAAGTACGTGAAGAGAAAAAGAAGATCGATAACCAGTTTAACGACATAGAAGGTATCGTCGAACGAAGCTACAGAGAAATATCGATAAGCCTAGAACAACACCGATCAAACAACTGAACCAACAGGTTTTGATTTAAAAGCTTTTAACCAGTGAATAACTGTATGAGTACAGTATATGATGTAAAGGCTGATTCACTGATCCGAGAAGTAGCAGAGGAACTGGAGGCAGAATTCGACGCACCGGAATGGACCAACTATGTCAAGACCGGAGTCACAAAAGAAAGGCCTCCACAACAAGACAACTGGTACCACATCAGAGCCGCAGCAATACTCAGAAAGATATACACTGAAGGCCCGTTAGGAGTTTCAAGACTCAGAACCATCTTCGGAGACCGAGCCAACCACGGCCACGGACCAGAACACCACGGAAAGGCCTCAGGAAAAGTAATCAGGACCTGTCTCCAAAACCTGGAGGAAGCAGGCCTACTAGAATCTGAAGAAGGCGAAGGAAGAAGAATCACCGAAAAAGGCAGAGGCCTGCTCGACACCAAAGCAGGATCACTGTAATGGACGAAGACGACCTAGAAAAATTAAGAGAAGAACGAGCAAAAGAGCTGCAGGAACAGGAACAACAAGACCAACAGGAACAGGTCAAAAACCTTGCCGAACAACATTTAACAAGCGAGGCGCGCTCAAGACTTGCTAACATCCGTGCAGCGAGACCTCAGCAAGCTTCAATGATCGAGGCCCAGATAGCAAAGCTTGGGATGAGCGGAGCAATCCAAGATAAAATAGATGACAGCACTTTGAAGCAGATGTTGAAGGATTTGAGTCAAAAAGATTCGGATATGAACATAAAATACAGGTAACGAGGTAAAATAATACTATGGCATCAAATAAGTCGAAAGGAAAAAAGAAGAGGCTTGGAAAGGCAGCTAACAGCGCAAAGTCCGCGCCAAGATGGATTTCGCTGAAAGTTTTCGGCCTAGATAGAGCTAGAAAGAAGTCTATAAAACCTAGGAAAAGCCGTCACTGGCGGCGCAACGATCTTGATGAATAAATGAGAACAACAGTCAATCTTTCAAAGGCCAGAAACGCCGGAAGACAGCACAGGGCCAAAAAAGCTGTTAACAAATTAAAGGCCTCATTCAATGGAGAAGTAAAGATTTCTCAGGAGTTAAACGAAGCCCTATGGAGCAGAGGAGCTACAAAACCTCCTAGAAAAGTAGAGCTCGAAGTAGTGGAGACAGCTGAACTAACCACACTATACCCAGCAGAATCATACGACGATGTTGAAACATCAGAAAATGAAGCAGAACAACAACAAGAAGAAGTAGTCGATTCTGAAGGAGAATCTGAAAACGTGGACTACGACAAAATAGTAGACAGTTCTGTATCAGACGTGAAAGAGAAAGTCTCAAAACTCGAAGACCCTGACTATGAGGCCTTAATGGAAGCTGAGGAAAGCAACAAGGATAGAAAGACTTTGAAAGACTGGATTGAGAACCAATAAACTAGGTTGATGGCAGCAGAAAAGTACAACTACCGCGGAACAGAAAACACAGGATTCCACGCAACCGTAACAGACTCCTACGTCTTAGTACCTCCTAACTTCAAGAAAAAAGAGTTCTTCGACGTAGAAGTTGTAGAGACACAGATCAGCAAGACGCGTTTGGTAGGCCTGTTTTCAGCAGGTAACTCTAACTGCCTCCTAGTACCTAGAGAACTTTCTGATCTGGAGCGAAATGTTTTAGAAGAGTCAAATATTGAGTTCGAGGTTTTGGAGTCGCGCTACAATGCTCTCGGAAACCTGATTCTATGCAACGACAAAGGCGCCTTGGTAAGCGAAAAACTTTCAGAGTTCAAAGAAGAAATAGAAGAATCACTGGACGTACCCGTAACCATAGGTGATATTTCAGGCCTGAACCCCGGCGTATCTGGAGTATGCAACTCTAAAGGCGCAGTGATTCACAGAGACGCAGACGAATCAGATGCCGAACTGGTGAAAAAAGCACTGAAACTCGAAAGAGTTGATATTGGAACAGTAAGCCTTGGCTCACCATACATAGGTTCAGGCGCACTCGTGAATACACAGCACATGTTAGTCAGCGAAGAGACATCAGGCCCAGAGATCGGACGCCTAGACTCAACAGTTTTCTGAAAAGCAAACCGGCCTATCTTTTTATTCAAACATAGAGAAATCTTATTCTATGGAGGCAAAGGTACCGGAACAATTCGAAGGCATACTACTGCCGCTAGCAGAGAAAAGCCGGTTCTTCGTCCCATCAATAGAACAAGACATCAAACAAGCAAGGATGGACGACGACCCAGACACATACCTGGCCTTCTCAATATACAAAGCAGCACAAATAGGCCTTGTACTAGGACTGCTCACAGTAGTCATAGGCATGCACATGAACATGGACACTTACATATACGGAGGCCTAGGAGCAGCACCTGTCATATCATTCATGCTTTTCCTAACTTTCGCTTACCAACCGCAGATAAGAGCCAAAAGATATGCAAGAAACCTGGAGAAAAACTTGCCGTACGCCTTGAGACACATGCTTATCGAGGTCAGCTCAGGCATCTCGCTCTACCAAGCAATGGTATCAGTCAGCGAAGACTATGAAGAGGCCTCTGAAGAGTTCCAAAAAATCGTATCCGACATACAGGGAGGTAAACCCCAGGTCGAAGCATTAGAAGACTCTATAGCAAGAAACCAGAGCCAGATGTACCGGAGAACACAGTGGCAACTAATTAACTCCCTCAAATCAGGGACAAGCGTAACAGTAACACTTGACTCACTTGTAAACACAATCATACAGGAGCAGAAGCTCCAAGTGCAAAACTACTCTAAAGACCTGAACCCATTCATCCTGATGTATCTTATGCTGGCAGTCATTTTCCCAAGCCTAGGAGTAACACTAATGATAGTTCTATCCTCATTCACAGGATTCGAAATAAGCACAACAATATTCTACGGCATAATAGGAGGCCTAATCCTGTTCCAACTATTCTTCCTGAACACAATAAAAAGCAGAAGGCCTGAGGTGAAAGCAGCATGATAGAAGCAGTTTACAAATTACTCCCCTCTTTTTACAGAGATAAAATAGAAAAAGAAGCGCACTACGCAAAAATAGAGAATTACGAGAACTGGGTCGCAAACAGCATATTCGTAACCGTTCCAATCTTCCTATTCCTAGCACTATACTTTTCACCACTACACCCTGCAATTAACGCTACAGCCGGGACAGTAGCAGGTATGGGCGCAGGAGTGGCGCTAGCTTATCTCCTAGTATCTCTAAGAGCCGAGAGACGGAAGAAAAAAATGGAGGACGTTTTAGCAGATGCTTTAAGGCTTGTGAGCTCCAACGTAAGATCCGGGCACACAATAGAAAAATCATTTCTTTTAAGCGCAAGAGATGAGTTCGGACCTCTTGGAGACGAACTAAAAACAACCGCAATGGAGATGTATGGCGGTGTAGCAGTCGAAAAATCCCTGAAAAATATGGAGGCCAGAATAAAATCCGAGCTATTCCAAGAAACACTCAAACTGCTTATAGACGGGATTAAAGCAGGAGGAGACAAAGCCGACCTGCTTGAATCAAGCGCAGAAGACATTAGAAGCTCGCTAGAAATGCGTAAAGAAATCAAATCAAGCATTAGAATGTACGCCATATTCATCATAATGGTGGCGGTCGCAGGAGCACCAATACTTTTCGCAGTAAGCGTACACATGGCCGACGTAACAACAGAGATGTGGGAAGAGTCTGACATGGATGATATGGACATGGGCGGCGCAGGAAGCGAACTAGGATTCGAAATGTCCTTCGAACCGCCTAACGTAGACGTAGAGTTCTTCAGACTCTTCGCATACATGGCAATAATAACAACAAATACATTCGCAGCACTGATAATATCCGAGATAAACAACGGAAACATAAAAGAAGGCTTCAAATACGCTCCGATCTTCTGCATAGTATCTGTAACACTTTTCATAGGAGTAAGCACCGGCATAGGATGGGCGCTCGCAGACCTCTAAAACCTAAAAAGGTTTTTATACCGGCGCAACCAAATAGAAATTATTCAGGTGCAAAACCTATCAATGAACGACATAAGATTTGAAAAGACAAAAGGTCAGTCAGCAATCGAATACCTGATGACATACGGATGGATGCTTTTAGTAGTAGCAATCGTAGGAGGAGCAATCTTCGCAACCGTCCAAGGACAATGTACCCAAAGCACATCAGGATTCACAGGAACCGACGTAATAGTCGAAGACTTCGGAATTTCAAACGAAGAAGATGACGGATCAGAACTACAACTTGAAGTAAGAAACGGAGGAAGCAACTCCCTAGATGTTGAAAACGTGACTCTAGAAGGTCATGACGATCTCGAAGTAGACGAAACTATTGGAGTCGGCAACTCAGAAGTTATCACTGTAGACACAGATCTAATATCTTCAGATGGATGTAACGACTTCGATCTAGGATTCGAATACAATCAGGGAGACCTAACAGGTCAATCAACTTCCGGATCAATGACTGACAGCTTAGAGCTCGCTAACTAGTTTTGTGAGCCTCATTTCACTTTTTCTTTTATTTTATTCTATATTCTCATAATCCTCAACCGATACAGAGGCCTCAACTAACTCTTCGGAACTCCTAGAAATACTCAAAACATCATACTCTGTCTGAACAGCTACATCGACAGAAAAGCTCAATACCTCAGTATTTTCGCTGTAATCAAAACCGAATTCTTCATGATCTAAAACAACAGTTTTTGTAGAATACTCATCCACATTATCCATGCTTTCAACCCAGTCATTCATTGAGGCCTGTAAAACTTGTTCAGACTCGAACTCTGCTTCAACATATTCATCTGCATCTAAATTATCTGCGTCCTCAGTCCTGTCACCTTCTCCAAGAGTCTCGTTTACAGCATCGACGTACTGTTCAAGATTAGTATTCAGTCTTTCACTGTAAGCATTTACCCCGCTTTCATGGAACAGGTTGTAGGCCTCAAGAGAGTTCTGGTTCGTCTCCGTGTTTTCAGGCGAGGCATCCATAGGAGTTAACGCCAGTAAAAACATTGCCGACGCTGCCAAGACTGCAAACGGAATGTATGCCATTCCTTTCATTCTCCAACCACCACCACGACTTCGTAAGGCCTCTGCTCGCCGGTAGCGACGAACGATGATGAAGAGGCAGTATCAATACTGGATTCATGTAACGTTTCCAGATCCGAATTATTACGGTAGTATAGGCCTGAACTGTATTCAAAGTCTTCAGAATATTTTTCGGCCATTTCTTCTACGTAGTCGTCGCCTTGCTCTTCCAAGACAAGTAATGTGTTAGCGATCGACCGATTAGAATCATTTTCATTCATTTCCGTGTTATCGAATAAGTCTTCTCGGTCTTCTTCAGGCAAGTCGCCTATTTTTTCCTGCTGCATTAAATGACCCATGTCTACTGATTGCGAGCTGTAGCTTGAAAACCTTATGTCGCTCTCGCTGAGGCCTGTATCTACGCCTATAGTAATGAATGATAGGGCCACAGCAATCACAGCTAGGCCTAGTACTGCGTCAAGTGAGAAGTAAAATCCTTTTAACGCCATACTGTGTAGACCACCTCTACGCGCTCCTTTCCATCTTCAGTATTCAAAATCGCGTTTCTTCGGAGAGGCACGACTAGATCGCCGTCTACATTGTTTGAACCTAGTTCAATGTCGTCATCGTCCTCTCTTTTGACTTCAAGTCTAAAATTGAAGGTGTTCAGCATGGCCAGTTGCTCTGATTCATCCAGTTCATCCATCTCCTCAAGCTTTTCGATCTCGATAACGTGAGGCGTTGATGCAAGGCCTAAACTGGTTACACTGTCTTGATCCCAGTCCTCTGGAACACCTTCCGAAGATAAGAGCTGGGCTAAAGTTCTCTCAGCGTTCTCATATAAGGCCTTTTCCTCGCGAGCATCCTCTTGACTGACTACTATCGAGTTCCATGAGAGAATAAATACTGACATCATGACTGTGAAGACCGCTATGCTTGCTAAAAAGTCCGGTGCAAATGCCTGGCCTTTACTGTGGCTCAACACCAACACCTCCTTCTTCATTTACTGCCGTGAAAGGCCCTTCCTCAGAGTTTATGCTGAACTCTTCCCCACTGTAAGTAGAGGATACAAATACCGATTCATTTCCCCAGTCAACCTCTACCGTACCGTTTCTGGCGATAAGCTCATATTCTGAACCAAAGATTTCTCTAGGCAGCTCAAACTCTCTTTCATAGCCTTTTCCCGCTGACATAGCGTTCTCAAGTTCAAAACCGTACTTCTCACCTACATTCTCGGCAAGAAGCGTCTCACGATACTCGAAAGCAGAGATCTGCCTGTCAACAACCTCAACATAGAGAAAAGCAAAAACTGTCAACGTAATAGTAAAATAAATGAAAAACTCTATCGATGACTGGCCTTTCAGCTTTCCCATACCCACAACTTGTGAATACCTGAATAAAATAGTGGCACCTCAACAAAAAACCGGAAAAATTCTTTACAAAAAAAACTTGATGCCTTCCTAATAAGGCCTAATCACTTTCAGATATGTTTACCTGGCTGTTCCAAGACTCAATCCTCAAATCCTGGACGCCTTGACCACTATCAAAAACATCTTCTTCAACATTCACCTCTACAGGGAATGTTTGAGTGAAATTCGACTCTTGTGCTCCTCGCCGTTCGAAAATCAAGGCCTGATCCTCAACATATACTTCATCTATACTTGATGGAGTCTGAAACTGTAAAGTTCTAGCCGACTTGTCTCCAGATTCTGCGACAGAATCCACTTTTTCACCCACCCTATCAATCGAGGCCTGGAACTCAGCATTCTCGCTTCCGATCGAAAGGCCTATAATTGAGTCCTGAGCTGTAATCACAAAAGGCGCAGCAATAACCAGTGCTATACCAACCATTACTAAAAACTCTATAGATGACTGCCCCTTCATACAGGAAATAATTGCCTGTCCGAGGATAAAAAACCCGGCATCAAACCAGCACAAACTTTGATAGGCCTTCAAAAATTATTCAGGATCATAGTTTTCAAAGCTGATCTCAACCTCTTCAGAACCTGCCTCAGCCGAACCCATGTAAAATCCCGGCTCATCAGGAAGATCGCCTGAAACTTGCGTATCAAAAATCCTCGTATAATTAGTTAGGCCTCCTGGCTCATCAACCGTGTAAACCACTACTTCCCCGTTCTCAGAAAAAGAGGCTTCTTCCACCGTGCTAGGCAGCTCCAAAGTGAAACTGGTTTTAGAAGACTCGCCTAACGCGTCAGCTTTACCTACTGCCTCTTCCATGCCATCAAGCGAACTCTCCAGTTCCGCAGTTTCAGACCCGGAAATAACGTTTGTCAACGAGTCCTGAACGCTTAAAACAAACGGCGCAGCAATAACAAGGCCTATAGCCACTACTGCAAAGTATTCTATCGATGACTGGCCTTTCAACATATATCCTATTTCTGTTCGACGCTTAAAATCAGTTGCATATGCCACTGCAAAATTACAACGCTTTTTTTATATGGCGTCTCTTGTCATTAAATGGTATGAGTATGGAAAATGTTCTCTGGTTCGAAGAGATCGGCGCAGAAGACAGCGAAAAAGTAGGGGAAAAAAACGCAAACCTTGGAGAACTTCAAAACAATGTTGAAGTCCCCGTGCTACCCGGATTCGCGACCACCATAAGCGCATACGAACAGTTCATTACTGAAACCGGTCTGAAGGAAAAAATAGAGACTATCCTCAGCGACCTTGATACCGGTGATGTTAAAGATTTGCAGATGCGCGGCAGACAAATCCGCACCCACATAAAAAGCGCTGATATGCCGCAAGGCCTGAGAAATGATTTCGCACAGAGTTACGAAGAACTAGAGAACCGTCTGGGCGTAAAAAACCCTGAAGTAGCTGTGAGGCCTTCAGCGACAGGACTCGAAATGTCCGAAACAAGTTTTGCAGGCCAGCAAAATGCATACTTGAACGTTTCTGGAAAACAAGAACTGATAAAGAGAATTAAAGACTGTTTCGCCTCTCTTTTCACTAATAGAGCAATATCGTATCGTGAAGCCAATGATTTAAACCACTTTGACCTAAAACTGGGCGTAGCAGTCCAGAAGATGGGTCGGAGCGATACAGGAGCATCGGGAGTAATGTTTACTTTAGACCCTGACTCAGGATTTGAAAACGTAGTTACAGTCAACGCCAGCTACGGACTGGGAGACTACGTAGTCAATGGCGAAATTAACCCTGACGAATTCACAGTATTTAAAGAAAGCCTAGGAATAATAGAGAAAAAACTTGGAGAAAAAGAATCAAAACTGGTGAAAAATAGGCTCGAAGAGGAAGATACGAGAAACAAAGAGGTTAAAGTTCCTCAGGCAGAAAGAGAGAAATTTTGCATAACCGACAACCAAGTCAAAGAAATTGCTAAATACGGCCTGAGAATAGAAGAGCACTACGGAAAACCCATGGATATAGAATGGCTGCTCGACGGCGAAACAAAACAACTATACATTGTGCAGGCCAGGCCCGAGACAGTCCAGGCTGAAAGAGACACCAATATAATTGAAGACCACAGACTTCTAGAAGAGTCAAACGTTATTCTCGAAGGCGAAGCCGTAGGATCAAGGATAGGCTCAGGAAAAGCCCACGTACTCAACTCTGCCAAACAGATCGACCAGTTCGAAGAAGGACAAGTACTTGTAACCGACATGACCGACCCAGACTGGGAACCAATAATGGAAAAAGCAGCAGCCATAATAACAAATAAAGGAGGTAGAACCAGTCACGCAGCAATTATAGCTAGAGAACTAGGCATACCTGCAGTGATTGGGACGGAAACAGCCACAACCAAAATACCAAACAAAAAACAAGTGACAGTAGACTGCACAACCTCAAACGGGAAAATCTGGGACAGCCAACTACAACATGAATCAAAAGAGCACCACCTAGAAAAAATACCTGAAACAGAAACAGACATACAAATAAACGTTGAAGAACCAAGCGAAGCATTCAAACTCGCACAACTACCTGTAGACGGCGTAGGCCTCGTAACACAAAAACATATAATCAAAAACCACGTCGGAGAACATCCGTTAAAACTGATTCAAGAAGAGAGACAAGACGAATACATAGAAGCACTGCGTTCAGGCCTAGGGAAAATCGCAGCCGCGTTCTACCCGCGCCAAGTAAACATACAGCTAAGCGACCTCAAAACCAGTGAATACTCAGAACTGGAAGGAGGCCAAGAGTTTGAACTGGAAGAATCCAATCCATTACTGGGACTGAGAGGCGCATCAAGACACAGCAATAAAGTGTTCGCTCAAGCATTCGAACTAGAATGCCGCGCCTTGCGACGGACAATCGACGAACTAGGCCTCGACAACATTACCATAGTAGTTCCTTTCTGCCGCAGCATAGAGGAAGGTAAGAAAGTTAGAGCAAAAATGAAAGAGTACGGCCTCGACAAAGGCGATATTGACGTACACTTAATGGCAGAGACTCCTGCAAACATTATCCAGTTAGAGGCCTTCTCCGAACTGTTCGACGGCTTCTCAGCAGGTATAAATGATTTAACACGGCTAACATTGGGCGTAGACCTAGAAAACGAGAAATTGAAAGATGCCTTTGACGAAACAGACCCCGCTGTTAAGTATTCTGTATCCATGCTAGTCAGCGAAGCACACAGAAATCATCTCTCTATAGGGATCTGCGGCGATGCAACGAGCGCACACGAGGAATACATAGAGTTCTTAGTAGGTCAAGGAGTAGACTCTATCAGCGTTTCTCCAGAAAAAGCTTTGGAGACTGTTATGAAAGCTGCAGAAGCAGAGGAACGTGAAGAAGGTTCAGAGAGAAAGACTCCTGAGGCCTTGAACAGGGAAAAAGTCGGAGAGGCAGCTGGACAAGTATACGAGGCCTTGAACAGGCATGGCGACGCTACAGCGACAAAACTGAAAACTTATACTTCGCGGCTTAACGATTCTATGAGGGAGCAGGCCTTAGGATGGCTTGCAAGAGAGGAAAAGATCGAGGTAGATAAGGAGGAAGGCGAAATAAGATATAGGCTGAAAGATTAATTCGTTGATGCTGAGGAAAAATTTATGGATTTAAGAGAAGCTGCGGACAGAGTTACTAACCTAGTTTATCTGTACTGGCCTGGTTTTCTTAATGCAATGGTTTTGGCAGGTTTAGCATTTCTGGCGACAGGAAGCAGATTGATTGGGGAAATAGTGTTTATAGCAGTGATGGCTGCGCACTTCTACTGGTATATAATTAAAGGCGAGAAGCCTTACGATTTAGGGGATTAATTAAAGTTGACTACCTTTCTCTCGAACTCTTCTCCATTATGCTTCACGATCACTGTGTATTCGCCTTCATACTCTATTGTCGTGGCCTCGTAGACTCCTGAGGCGTAACAAGTGTCTTGGAAAGTTTCAGGCTCCCTATCATTCTCAGCGTAGACGTCCAAAACTATTCTATCTCCACGCCTATTGTAGTCATACAGGATATCGGCAGATGTCGACTGAACAGGAAAGTGTCCATTCAAATATAGCTCGTTATCATTGGTTACTGCCAAATCAACGCTTTCGTTTTTGTCCAATCTACACTCAGTCTCAATATCAGTGAAGAAAATTTCTTGGGCTGTGCTTCCGCCTATAACCGCGATCAAACCAATTACAATCAAGACTCCCGAAAAAGCCCAGAACTTCGACATAGTTACCTTTTAGAGACAAACTAATTTAAACTCTGGGAAGTAACAACTAGGTTCTTGATCGGATTTATTAACAAGAAGATCCAAAAAATCGATGTAATGAACGAGGCGCGTATCATAGGAATAATTTCTGGTAAAGGCGGTGTTGGAAAGACAACCCTAACAGTAAACCTAGGAATGGCTCTCAAAAACCTGGGAAACGACGTAACACTGATAGACGCCGACTTCTCAGCCTCAAATCTGGGCGTATACCTCGGACAGTACGACCACCCCGTTAAAATACAGAAAGTGCTGCGCGGAGAAGCAAGGGTAGACCAAGCAATCTTCAGACACCCAACAGGCGTAAAAGCCGTGACCTCCTCCAAATCAATAAACCAAGCGGAACCCAGCACAGCAATGCTCAGAGACATACTGGAAACCGCATCAAAAGGAGAAGACTTCGTACTAGTCGACTGCCCACCAGGCATCGGCACAACGGTAGAGGGAATAATAGAGGCCTGCGACGAACTAATCGTAGTCACAATGCCAACCCAGACAGCAAGCGTCAACGCAGCACAGATAATGCAAGAATGCAGAATGCTGGAAAAACCGGTACTAGGAACAGTACTGAACAAAGTCGAAGACAACCCGGAAAAAGAACTGGTAAACAGAGAAGTAGAAATGATGACAGACAGCAATCTACTAGCCACAATACCCTACGACCAAAAAATGAAAGAATCCCTTTTCGAAAACACCGCCCTCGTAACCTACGACCCTCTTTCACCGGCCTCAATAGCAATAAAACAACTCGCAGCCAACCTATCAGGAGAAGAATACGAAAGACCCAAACTACTCAAAGCCAAAAGAAAAATGAACAGAATCAAATCAATACTCAACTAAAAAACCCTTTCTCACTCATCCACAACTCTTTCTATAAACTGATTTGGAACAGATAAAAACCTGCAGACCCAAAAAACACTTACCACATGAGGCCTGCACACACAACAATAACCGCGTTAATTCTCCTAACAGCAATAACAGGCCTGACAACAGCAACACAAGTAGAAGACACAGAAGACTGGGAACAAGGAGAGTTCAACAACACTTTCGCAGACGAAGAACTCCGGATAGGCCACGAAGACGGAACCCCCACTGACAATATACAGCTCTTCCTA
>LKMJ01002484.1_pt1 | contig 16952 bp, 22 predicted proteins | sample 643391 | NCBI WGS metagenome assembly LKMJ01 (sample SAMN04112250, study PRJNA286221) | soda lake metagenome | biome: soda lake; feature: Kulunda Steppe; material: water; isolation source: sample PL-Br10 brine of Picturesque Lake | place: Russia: Kulunda steppe | collected 2010-07
CCTCCAACTACCTAACCAACCACCAGGCTCAGGCTTCGGGCTGGACTGGGGTCAGGCCAGTTCATTAACCGGGATCGTTCCCCGGCCAGCCCATAAAAGACCCTCTTTATAGCGTTCCTTACATATTTTATGGCTTGCGATGACCAGCTACAAACCAGTTGGCTGAACAATCAGGCTGGCGGTTCAGTCTAGGTTTCAGCTGGCTGCAGTGCTGCAGCCATGCCATGTACTACATGTTCTAGTAGAACACACTGCCAGTTGGCGGAGCAGGGCATAAGGGCTTGCCTCTTTTACATGTCATTGGGAGCTCTTCAGAAAGACTATTTGTCTCGATGAACTCCCCTAGTTAGTTAAGCTCGCATAGCTGCCATAGTACAGGGTATACAGGGAAGGCAACGAGAAGACTACACCAACAGGGAAACGTCCCAGGTATGTCACGAGGTTAGCAGGTCTCGTTTGCATGTACACACTCGCTGTGGAATCCTTCCTTCGTGAAAATTGGCATCGTGACAAGTTCACTTGTGCTGCTGCGCAAAATGAAGGGCATGTTCTTTTCGATTGCCAAGCCTTGTGTGTGCTCTCTCAGAAAAAATCGTTACCTTTTCTCTATTTTTACCAGTCCTTTTTAGAAAAAGGCCCTTATCATTTTGCATGCTAACCTAACCCTAACCCTAACCCTAAACCCTAACCCTAAACCCTAAACCCTAGAAGGATAGTGTGGAGGCTAACATTGGGCGCAGCTTGGCGAAGGTGTGAATAAACATAAGGAGATGTTTGTGTGCACCTCTTGCATTTGCGATTGGAAGCAGCCTTTAATACTCAGGGACCACCACGGTATTTCTCTGTTCTATTTCTCTTTCCTCTTCTATACAAGAGTCATCAACCAGGAGTTGCTGTTTTGCCATACGCGCGAGCAGCTGTGCCGTTGAGGCCCTGCAGAGGTGTGCAAGGGTGCAGCGTACAATCAGTGTCGTGCACAAACGCATGACCACCTGCTCATCTAGTTGAACATTACATCCCTAAAGGATGCTGAAAGGGCATGGACACTCACTTTAGCATCACTCAAAATCATACAGCCGCCATTTTTTCTGGGCTCTACCAGGTATTTTATGCAATTCAAATCCCACAAGGCCACTGTTTCTGTCGAGTGCCCAAACCCGCAACTTTTTGCACTGTCAGGGATGCGCATATCACTTTCGTAAACTTGAGCACGGGACATGCCTGGCTTTGAACCAAATTTTCTATTACTTGCAGACAGGCCAAACCAAGAGATCCTAACAGTAACGACTAAATAGAGCAGTTTCTAAAAGTGCGCAAGGGTACGGCGCTCTTGCAGACATAGGCACATGGACGAGCAAAGTAACAGACACAGATGCATAGCATGCATTCACCCACCCCAACTGACATCCCACCCATCCACACATAGAGACGAGAGTGCATGTGCATGCAGTCGTTCAAAAGACCGATGTACGGTTTTCTCTCAATTTGCACAGCCAGTAAAACCAGGATGCTAGGACAATGGGGGAATCAATTCTCTTGTGCCAAAGACTGCCATCACACACCAAAAGGTACAGCACTCGAAAGGCCCATCCAGCACAGGCGCAAGGCACGCAAGCACAGGCGCAGCGCGCGGGCAGGGACCCTGCCTTCTCACACCTGCGATGCACGTATGCCAGCTGGCGCGGGACATTGCCTTGCAGGTCCATGGCGGTGAGGGATGCTCCGCGGGCAACAAGGGCAAGGACCATGTCATCCTGGCCATGGCATGCCGCCCATGCCAGAGGCGTGCGGCCCCTGCGTCAGGCCATCAGATACAGGGGAGACAACATGACCGGGCTGAGCATGGCCAACGCGCCTGGCATGTGCGCCTGTGCAGGTGCAATGCGTCGCCTGGCAGGCAAGCATGGACGCAAGATGCAGGCATGTGCTAGACCAGAGGGGTGACGGGGGGGACGAGGCGCGCAGGCGGCAGCAGGGTGGTCTTTTGCGGGCCGCATGGGATAATGGATGACCAGCAGCATCCGCTTGCTGTGCACAGCACACAGGGGGGCTGTGGCTGCGTGGCCACGTGACCCGCCAGGCCTCATGCTCGGTCGCGCGCAGCAGTGGCGGTGGCGTGGCGTGGTCTACAGGCAGTGCACCGTTCCCTGCACCTCAGCGCACCTAGTGAGTGCCCCTCTCCACGCACGTTGCTATCAAGGCATTGCTGAATGAGACATGCAATGCATGCAAAGGGATGCTGACGCGGATGTTCACACAGTCGCTCACACAGAAACACATGCATGCAATCGCGCTACGTCCATGTGTACCTGCCATCCCGGGCATCCACGCGTGCGCCCGCACGGATCAGCGCGTCCAAGACAGCCTCCGAGCCAGCGTACACGGCAGCAAACACTGGGTTTGGCAGATGGTGCAGCAGCGCCGCGCGCGCAGTACCTGCTGCTGACCCATGAGATCGCGTGCCTGCACTCCCTAACCCTTGGGTAGCGGGACTGCCCCAGCTGCGCAGCTCGTAGGCGGTAGGCAGAGGAGGCTGGAGCTGCGCATGCAAGCACAGAGGTTGGATGCCATGGAATGCGGCCTTGCGCAGCAGACTCCAGGCTCTTTTCCAGTAGGCCAGGGCTGCATGATGCATCCATAATGCGGGCCTTTGGTTGTCGTGTAACACCAGTTAGCACAGCTTGCATTCCAACTTCTCCAGCAGGCAATCACTGCTCACAAAGTACCATGGCATGCAGGTAGGTGCACCGTTGTTGACGGTGATGCCACAGGTGGCCCAAGCGCAAGTTGCCACTATAGCGTAAGGAACTATGCCAAGCTCAGCCTACCTCTTAAAGCGGCACAGGCAGCACGGGCGCATGCGCCTGACACAGCCGGCAGGCACAAGAATTGTGAGCTGAGGGATGCGGCAGAAGTGCTGATTGGCAGCCCAACAGACACACCGCACAATGCAGCACGCATAGAGCAGGTGTCGCCTGTTCCACACATGCTGCCCGAGCTGCTGCGGGGGGGCCCAAAGCCTTGAGGCGGTTCAACCACATAGGCACGCAGCCGCACCACACCTGTGGCCCATGGTCCACATCCACAAGGGCTTGCACACCGACACCTCGTTTCAGCAGCCATTCTACGGCAGCCAGGTTGCCTGCCTGCACAGAGGGGCAGGCAGCGCAGAACCACAGCACAGTCCTCAACGCAGCACAGCCGCGGGAGGCACAGGCCTGTGTCAAGCAGGCTGCGAGCGTGGTATCATCCCACTCGCGTGGCCGTGCGCCTCAACGCTTTTCAGACTCCGCGGCCCTAGGTCACGCACGCCTGCTTTGCACACGCAAGGCCCCGGTTGCACAGGGTATGCCCCGCACCAAACAAAATGCACAGCCGGCACTTGGCTCACCTCGGTTTGAGTATGGGCGGGATGAGAACTTGAATGGCAAGCGGCTCAAGGATCACGCCATACGTGGATGGCCGCGCAAACGTGCAATTTTGCAGGCAGGGCGCTGACAAGTACATGCCTTGCATGCTGGCCCTTGACAGTGCAGCTCTGCACAACAGCAGGCCCCCACTTGTGTTCAAAGGGGCAAAAGTGCTCGAAACATTTTGGCCAACTCACTTCCTAAAGTGCAAGCATGCACGCGCAAGTGCATGCTCACACACACACACACACATGTGCCCGGACGTGAGTCCAGGCTGGTGTGAATACTGGGGGGACCCACCCCCATCCTGGGCGTACCTCTGCCGCCAGCCACAGCAGCCTGGCCCCGCCCTCTATGTCGAGCGGGTCTGCCACCATTCCAGAGCCCCACACCCTGGCCCCGCCTCTGTGTACGCCCCCGGTGTCACTGCTGCGCTTCGCGCCTAGACTGTGCGCCTGTGGGTGCCTTATGTCCACAGCCGCATGCTCCTGCTCCAGCTCATGCTCCTGGTGCTGCTGAGGTTGTGGGTGCTGCTGCTGCTGCATGTCCACCATGCTGTCGCTTAGCGCCACAGGCACACACCCCTGCGCGCTTCCTTCTGTGAAATCGCCATGCTCCTGGCCCGCGCCAGACCCGTGCGCAGGGCTGTGTGCTGCCCCCCACAGCGGCGGGCTCCCCCCAACCCCCCTGCCTACTCCAGTGCAGGATGCCCGCGCTGCTGCCACCTGCCGCTCCCCTGCCTCGGCCAGCACTTGCAAGGTACGCGCGTCGGGCGCACAGGTGCAGGCAGCCGCGTGCTCCTGGGCAGCAGCCATGCCCCAACGCATGCAAAAGGTGTGGGAAGGGGACGCTGCCACGCGCTCAATTGTTGAAGTGGCGTTGTGTGCCATGGCCGTGTTTGTGTGGGTTGTGCTTGTGTGAGGGGTGCTGGCGCACAGAGGCACACGCATACACAGAGGGCAGCAACCGGCACCTGAATCCAGGCATAGACTCAGGCCAGCCCAGGGTGCACAGCTGCTGCGTCAGCTGCACCATGCTGACAAGCGCACCCACACACGCACCCGCACATACCACTCCATGCTGCACACTTGGTGCCACTGGCCGTGATTGCGACAGCAAAGCAAGGTGTAACATGCGCCCAGCGCAGATCACGCACAAGTGATGCTTCACGCGCGGCCATGCACACGCAGCTTGCTTCTGCTGCCGCTGCTGTTGAAAGCTACGCAGGAAGGCTTGGCTGGGCACTTCGCAGAGGAGGGCAGGCACTGGATGGAGAGCAGGCAGATAAAAGCAGAGGGGCGTGGGTGTGCACTCACCAGTGCCGTCCGCCCCAGGGGTATATCCCACACGGCCTCACAGGTGCGCACCCCCTCCAAGCTGCCCCAGGCATCACCTGCCCGCTGGCTCTGCTGCTGTTGCTGCTTTTTACCCTCTAACACCTGCTGCTGCTTGGTGCACCCTGCCCGCACGCCCCAGCCACCTTTACCCTCCTGATCTGCTTGCTTTTGGAGGTCGACCTGCGAGCGCACGGGCTGGCACATGCCTCACGAGTTGTGGATCAGAGTACCTGAGGTCCTGCCTGCAAGGCACTCCAGCACGTGAGGCACTGCATGCTGGCCAAATCAGCTGGACACACACATACTCTTGCACGGCCTAAACAACCCAGCGGCTGGGCTATGACGGCACCTAAGAGCATGGCCTAGCCACGCTGGCACACAATCAGTCGTGGCTTAAGCAGTGCAATGGCCCTCCCTGCCTCCCTCCCTTGCCTTTGCGCATGCCGCAGCTTTTGCGGCGACAGTGCGGCTGATGGGCGATGACGGGCTGGAGACAGGCGGGTGGGGAATGACGGTGGCGCGCCGTGCGCGTGGGGACGGGCTGCTGCCTGCAAGCCAGCTCGCTTGAGGGAGCGAGGGCGTATGGCCGTGCAGGGGGGCATGGCTCGCAGGCGCAGGCTGCACACGCGCATCAGGCCCCAGCGGAGGCGAGGGGCTGAGTGCGGGCCGGGCCCGAGCGCCTGCAGGGCTACTGCCCAGATGGGCACTTGCTTGGGCTGCTGCTGCCGCCGCAGAGGGAGTATAGGTGGTGTTGATGGTGTGGCGGGGCAGCCAAGCGTGCCCGGGGGGGCAAAGGTCCCGTGCACTCAGGTCAGGAGCAGGCTGAAGGGCCAACAAGGCCTGGACTGCCTGCGTGACATGGCCGCGGGGGTGGTCAAGGGTCAGGCGCACACGCATGGTCTGCGACCTATGGATTTGGCCGCGCCAGACCTGAGGCGGTATGATGAATGGGGGCCAGGCGTGTGCATGGCGACCAGGCATTGGGTGCGCGGATGAGTCTCCCCCTAGAATGCAGACCAGGGTGAGCTGCCTGGCTTGCTGCAGCTGTGCGCGGTGACCGGGAACCTGCCTATCGTCACACCGGCAAGGTCCGGGCCAGATGCTGCATCAGGAGCTGCATCTGCACCAGGAGCATGTGCACCTGAGCAGGGTAGCGCGCTCCTTTGGTCAAGTCTAACATGTGCATGCAACGGGGCACGAGCTGCACACACAAGGGGGGGCAATGGCACCTGTAAGGCAGCTCCAGAGGCGGCATGCATCAGAGGCGTGCGCCCGTGCAGGTCTGGCTTGTCTGGGCTGAGGCCCACGCTTGGGCTCAGCAGCAGATGCATGGCCTCCACCTGCACACACATGCAATGCAGCCCTCGTCACCAGTGCTATGCACGCATCATGGTGCTCGCAGTTTAAGGCCCTGCCCATGCTGTCGCTTATGAGCATGGAAGGCGGTCTACGCCTCTGGGCAAATATTGTGTGCAGTTGTCTCGAGGACCCATGAACAGCTTTGACACCCATACCCAAACCTTGCCTCCATAGGGGGCTTACTGAAGCCTGCATGTGTTCATCTTTAATCATGTTTGCAATGGACATCAAACTCAGGGCATAACAGTAAATCAAGTGCTCATACCTACAACATTCGCATCACAATTGGCCTTGGTATCACCCTCATGCGCTCTTCATAGCTGCTCTGGCTTCACACCTGCTCTGACTTCACATCCAACACTTGCATCACCATGAGTGCATAGCGCAAGAGTGCAGAGCTGCATTGACAAGGGCGCAGCTCAAGTAAGAGGGAGTTCCCATGTGGCGTGAGGGAATATTGGAAGCTAAGAAGACCATCCTTGATCCAGATTTTGGCTAACCTGTGTTTTTGGCGTTCCGGTTAGGGAAAACGCTGAGGCAAACCCACCACACCCCAGGACCCTCTTGACACTATCTCCCAATCTTGGGGTCCTCAAAGTACCCAGGTGGACAGACAGCATGGAAGTAGGACCTGCGGCCCTCCCTGTACCCTTGTTCCCTGTCCATTTGACACGTTCTGTCACTACAGCACGCCTGCCAGCGCTCACATATCCATGGTTGACCCTTTCAGGCCATGAGGGGAGCAGCCCTACCCTGTCTGTCTTGTACATGCATCAAACCGTTCACCTTGTTCCTCTTGCAGGCCAGCATCAACGCGTTCCTCCCCTGGCTGTCGCACAAGTGCACGTTAGCCCCGGCAGAAAGTAGCACTTGGAGCACCTCTGTGTGGCCTCCTTTCGCTGCTGCCATCAACGCTGTCTCTCCATTCCGAGTACACTGGAGGCACCGAAACAGGCAAGCACAAAGATACAGACTTGCAATGTGTGCTTTGTCATGACTGCTAAATCTAGGCATTTCAAAGGACTGCTGTGTTATTTCATAGGAATAGCCTGCATAATGGAGGAACAGGCTCCAACATGAAAACGCCATTTTCTAAGTTCGGATGTAAACATTATGCAATTTCCTTTCCGTTGGCTGCAATAGAATATACGGCCATAATTTCATGGGAATTCTGTCGTATGACCCTGGTGGCACATGATGCTGGCAATAAGTAGGATGGCTGCCACTGCATAGGCTTCAGGGAGTTCCAATCCACTTGGCCGAGCTGCATATCAAGTGGTTGCTAGATCAGTGCTTGGAGTCGCTCTGCTACTTCTCACCTGCTGCAGCATGGCTGCTCTCCCTCCAGGCCCCCCTAACTTGCTTTCCAAAAGGAGCTTGACTACCTGTATCCGCAAGCATCATCCATGGATATGAATGGTGTTGCGAGATTTCAGAAGATGCAGCAAACTAAGCAACACTGTGAACGCACACAGGTGCCAGCTTTCCCCAACTTGAGAGGGCTAATGTTGTTCAGAGGAAGGTGTTTAAAGACAGAAACATTAATACAATTAAGTGCACCACATCTGGAAAAATCTGTCTCAATGTTTTGTGTGCACCCCAAGACAATGAGGGTCTACTAATTAACATGGTTTTGCCTCGTCTTTGAATTCTGCACCATGCCTTTACAACTGTTCATCCCCAAAACCATATAAGATTAGTTAACAATGACCACACGGATGCTGTCACTCCTTTTTTGTGCGGACCTGGCGCATGTTGTCAAATGAAGCTAAGGATCGTTTACTCAAGCAGTGCATCTGTGAAATTAAGGAAGAATTTATACTGCAACTACTTTTACTGGCAAAATCCAAGCACCTTACCTCTGTATGACCTCGGTACGATGCATTGATCAAAGCTGTTGCGCCAACACCATCCGCAGCCAGCAGGTTTGCACCCGCCTCCAACAACATCGATACAATGACCGTATCTGCACTGCCAGCCGATGTCCAGGTATCATGAGTTTCCGGGACACTTGGGCTTAGAGAAGAAAAGCAGTTACGCGTGCCAGCAATTGTTAAGAGTACATTAAACATACTATGTTTAAACCACCGAATGATGCACGCCTCTAGTTTCTGCAATGGAGAGCCAGGGACGTTGTGGCCCCAAGACCATTATAACTCAAAGCCTGCTGGTCTCTTAAACGGTGCTTCTAAGCCTGCTGACCTTGGCTATTCAAGTTGCCACAACATGGAAATGCTTTATTTAGCTAATCGTGGTGATCTAGACACCTAGCCATGGCTAATTTACTAATGAGACGTGCCATTGTGAACATGCCATGCAATGGCGCTGAGCCCCTGTGTAGGGGCTGTGTCTGAGTAGAGAGGCCCTGTTTCTTGGCTGCCACGTAAAATAAAGATCAAGATAATTAAGTGACTGTGCCCTCTTATAAAACCAGCTTTTATTGGGCATCATGGTATTGAGCGTTAAATAGCTAACCAGCGCACCTCCAACTGCTGACGCAAGTCCAAGAGGCTGGGCACCATATGACGTGTGCCGGTCCAGAAGGGCGGCGTTTTGGATGAGCTCTCGGCAGGCCACATGGTTGTGCTGTTTTCAGGTGACAATTTGAGGGAAGGAAAATGAAGACTGAGACAGGAAGAGCGCAGGAATATCTTGAAGCAGCTGCTGCTAAGTCAACTGGAAAGCTCCATGTGGCTTTCACAGTCACATGGCATGAAGTTTTGGCCTGAGTCATCCATGACTAGTACCTTAATTTTAGGCATAAGTCCTAGTTGTCACTGATTAAATGTGCAGTTTCCCTTACATGCCAGAGCATTCCTGAAACGACCTTCTATCAAAGTGCTCTTTACCAGAAAAGCACTCTTGCATTTTTTTGCGCCCCGCACCTGCAAAATGGCTTCAAACAACAAATGTTTGTCCTTCCTCGCCTGCTTGATTGCTTGCCTGGTGCCAAGAGCAGCCAAGGCAGCCTCACGCTCACGCGGGGTGGCCCGGAATAGTGGTGCTGCCTTAGGCGCCTTTTGAGAAACAGTCCAGTCATTCTGGTACCCTAAAGTGGCATTGGTCGGATAGTGTCTGTCTGGGAGCTCCATTCTACCCTGTCCAGAAGTTTGACGCTTGATGAAGCAAATTTCAAATGCTGCTGAAGGCTTCAACCTCACTGGGAAGTGCTTCCAATTGACAGCGGCATGCTTGCGCTCAGCCAGTCAACCCCAGTTGACCAGCCTTCAGTGGTCCAGATCATTGACATTGGACTCGGTTTAAAATATTCAAATGTTTGTAAGCCATGGTGGAAGTCCATGTGGCCAAACCAGGGGCGTCATGCATGCCAACTGATTTCGACATTCAACTGTGACTTAAAATGGTTGTTTTGGCTTAGGAGAACGTGCAGGTGAGGCCAAATTAAAGGAGCCGGATGCAGGTAGCCCAGCACGTCTCCTCCCTGCGCAGCGACATACGCTGCGTGGCTGCCACCGCTACCGCTGCAGCGGCTCCGAGGCTTCATTTGCGATGCACGGTGGGTCTTTTGATGGAGTCCTTGACGTGGGCGTGCAATGGGACCAATAATCCTGTGTGACATCAGTTAACTCAGGAAAAGCCCTAAGAGCTCAGTCCGGCATCTTCCCTCTCTGCAGCACCGTGACTCTTCAATCGGCTTAACAGAGACCTTCCTTATCCCTTTGCAGAGACAGACCTTGCGGCCCCTGTGCGCGTTGAGTGCCCAATTTGATGATGGGGGTGAGGCGCGGCTTGGGACACCAACGTCTGCATCTCAGCCAAACCCTTTTGCCAGGTTGAGCAGCTCCTTTGCTCGGGCTCTGCCTTGGGTGCAGCCTCAGCGTGGGAGCCCCTCTGTGTGCACCAAGGCAGCAGGGTCGGATGTTTCTGCCTCTGGCGGTGGTAATGACAGCGGCAGCGGGCAAGGTGGAGGCGGGGGAGGGGATGGTGGAGGGGATGGAGAAGATGATGGGAACAGAGGGGAGCAGGTGCTGTCCTTGAAGCAGGTGCGGTGGAGGCTTACCCGCCCCAATTTCTGCATGGCCAACCATGGATAGTCTACACGCTGAGCTTGGCACCAGGATGTCTGGACATGCTCACCTGTAAAAATGCTTTTGGACAAATCAGTGTGACTGTGATCCCAGGTAGTGACTGCATGTTCTTGTTTGTCAGGTAGCAATGTAGACTGTGCAGCGGCGGCTGGTTTGAAGCTTGCTTGCATTGACCTTGACCTCCATGTGAGCAGGACCATGTGCCCAGAACAACGCACGAAAGTGAAATGGTGGAATTCTTGATGAACAGGCATGTTGTGGCACTGCTCTCATGGTTACCCTTTCCTTCATGCTTAGGGAAATGCATGCCTGCTTCCCCTTAAGTGGATTGTTGCCCCTGTTGGCAGTGACGAGCTTGGAAAGGCCTTTCTGTTGTTTGACCAGGACCTCAGGAATGAACTCATGTGTCTGCAATAACAGGTGGAAGTTCTCTCAAAGGAGAGGGGTATCAGCCTCCCTGCTGACATGCTGGAGATTGCCGCCAAGTATGGCCTCCGCCTGTCAGCGCTTGAGGCCTACATTGCTCTACAGGTGTGAACTCACCACTTTGTGCTTGTGTGTGGGTATGCTGGTCTGAAAGTCTTTGCTAGATACTGCATCTTTTTAATCCTGTGAAGGGGGTCACGAAAGTGAATGGTGTGGTGCTTTGGGCCCTGGGTCTAGGAGAGCTAGACCACTTTCTTCCTTTCAGCACACACTGCCGATTTGTGTTAACAGTCCTAAATGGTGTGCAGTGCTGTCTGAATTCTTACAAATGATGCCAGTGCATTCTCAAACAAAAAAATGACAATACATTGGCATCTTGCCTCTTTGCACGTCCTAAGGTGCCTCACATCACAGGCTCAGATACTTGCAGTTCCCAAAACACCATGTCAGGCATTTGTGCAGAGAGCATGCAGTGAATGGTTACACATAAAGTTCCAGGCTTTCACGAGCCGCTTGCACTCCCCATCATGTGTGCGCAGCCAACTGCAACCACTATTGGATGTTAGGCTCTGTTGTGTTTGAGCTGCTTGCATCTAGACAAACTTGGTACACCATGTTTTTAATACCCTGATTGCCTCATCTTTAATTGGCATGTGCAGCGTCACTGGGTGTTGCTGGCACGCCTGCAATTTTTAACGCACCCTGGCCTACCTTGAAGTGCACTTGGTTGCCCATGTCCGTTTGCTCCTCTTTCCGCCCCTCAGGGTGGCATGGTCTCCGGCTTCCTGGCACGCTCTGCACCTTACTTCCGCGATCGCATGATGGCAGACAAGATGTTCCTGTTCAAAGTGGGCGTCGAGGTGCTCATTGACTCAGGTAAGGGACTCTCATGTGACAGACAAGGTTTCGATGTGCATGGAACAAAGAAGATCAAGCTAGTATTAGAAGCCTAGCTTCAAGGTGCCTTGTAACAAGGTCCTTGTTGCAAGCCCATTGCACCTGAGTGCACATTTGTCTATTGTCCACTCGAGCGTTATCTGTGAAATACAGCTTAGTTTGATAATGAGCTCAAATGTGTATCACTGCATCCACATGCTTGAAGATTCATATGGCTTGCTCTCGCAATTTGTTCAGATGGCTTCCCCTCTCCCATGCATACTCACACACACGCACGTACTGGCATTTGCACACAGGCCCACACGTGAAAGTGCATATACACACGCACACACACAAGCACACACATTAACACACATGTGCACATGTGCACACGCGCACACGTGCGGACACATATGTATGCAAACACATGCGCACACCCACACCCACATGTGCACATGCGCACACACGCACTCGCGCCCAAACGCACGCTGTGTCCGATGCATGCAAGCTTGCAAACCACACATTTGTTTAGTTGAGTGGTTTGCTCTATCTTGTTCAAGTTGAGGTTGAAATTTGGCTGTTCTGTCATCCCATCAGGGGCACAGGACAAGTTTAGTTTGTTTGTTTGCCGCTTCTGGCACTAGCATTGCTTTTCTCACTTTAATGATGGAAGAATGACTAGAGGCATCTGCAAGGCTTGGCAATTCCCTATCATTTGTGCAATAACAGTTGAAGCATTGCGGTTGAGTGCACTATGACAACTGGTGCTCTTCTCTCCTTTGTTTGATTTTAGCCCAAAAATGAAGACAAAATAGGTGGGCAGTGGTATTTCTCCCTCAATCAATAAAGGAGGTCTCTACGGCCTTACACTGAACTAGTTCACGCTGCAGTCACTCTTGGACCCCCACTTTTTTTTGCATTTGCTCTTGCCTGCTTTATCAGGCTGTGCTACTGTTGCCGAAGTGCGGAAGCGTGGCAACGATTTTTGGAATGAGTTTGAATTCTACATGTCAGATTTATTAGTGGGCCTGGTGCGTAGAGGACTTGCTTCTGCAAGCCTGAGATCTTGCTTGGGTTGTGTAGATCTTTTTCCCTTAGTGACAAATCGCACATTCTGGAGACCTTCTCTTCGCTGACCCAGCTCTTGCTCTGAGTATTTAACATGCTGTGTTGCCAATGCACATTCCAAAAGACGCTTAGCCTACAAGCACGTACATGTTTGCACGTATGTCCTAATTTCAGTTGTCTCAATAGCACAGGCACTGCCAAGATTTGCACAGTGTCGGGCACAACAAGTCAATTGTCGTTTAGCATTTCAAAGTTCATGACTATTTCTGGTTCTTATTTTGTCCGCAATGCTTCTTCATTGATGTTAGTATTGTGGTGATTTCACTTGCAGGTGATGGACGTGGTGCTTGTTTCCCTTATGACGCCAACTGCAGTACTAGGTGGTGGCTCTAAGGCAGCAATGAGCTCCTCCTGGATACAAAAACAGCTGGCCAAAGTGCCCACTGCAGTATTTGAAGCCAGTGTGCCGGTATGTGCGCCATGCTGGACAATATATAAGCACAGCATCCATCTCACATCAAACTTTATTCTACCCAGGGGTAAAGGAAGAGGAGGCTGGATGGGGCCTGTGGGGTTAAGGCTAACCCTGTGGGGCCTCCAATGCCTCCCCAGTAGCTCTGAAGCACCTCTGCGCATTGTTTGACGTGTCTATACACGAAATGATTAAGAGCGAAAGGAGCCACGTTGCGGTCAAGGGGTGTAAAGAGCGCATGATGCAAGCATGTCTCAGAAGGAGAGGCCACTTGCATCACAGTCCTTTTGCTTGCGGAGTTCCTAAGCGGGCAAAGTAGCCCTGCTGCCTGTACTGGACGGGGTCATAGATATTGGAGGGAGCAAGAGCAAGAGCAGCATAATTGGACAAGAGCATAACATTGGCTATAGCGGGGATGGGATGCTTTGCTAAATGCATTGATTTCGGGCTACATTTCTGAAGCTTGAAACTGTCGTATACCTTCAAGGTAACCATGCATATTCTTGTATTGTGTCACTCCTTATTTCACGAGGCTTCGGAGATGCGAATCAGTAAACATTCAAAAGATATTCCACACTGTGGGGCCAGCGCATTTAGCAATGATAGGTCACTGTTTTAATCTGGGATTTTCGGTAGTATGCTCAAGCCAATAGAACGACAGCGTACTTTTTTGCGTTGCAAGAAAAAGCTGCATGTAGGCTTCAAGTGTTGCTCATGTGAAAAAAATGGTTTTCCGCCTTTTTATAAGGTTTGCAGATGCTAGTAATTACCAAGCACTTTGCTTTGCCATTCCTGTGTGCAGGGTGTGAAGCAATTCACCATTGGCAATAGGCTTGCGTGTATTTTGGTCAAATTTGGAGAGTACAGCCTCGCTGGCTTCAGCTGTGGCCTCGTAGGGCAAGGCATTGCCAATGCCCTTATGAACCTCAAGTGCGTTGCAACCATGATCTGCTTGTACAATGCCTGAAGAAATAGTATTGCTATTGTCCCATACTCCGCAAGCGTTGCCTGCAATTTGTTATGGGTCATGTCTTTCCCTCGGCCCATCTCTCTGTCCACACGTAGTAGCTCGCAGGGTGTTGCACTGATGAGTGTGCGCCATATGGTCTGCTTCCTCTTTCCTTGATTGACCTGGTCCCTTTTCTTGTGTGGCGTTGTAGGCGCTCCATCCATGGCAAGAGCGACGATGATGTTGCTGTGCCACCTCTTTTGAAGACTGCCTTGGTGTGGGGCCTGTTCATGGGTGTATCTTCAAACCTCCGATACCAGGTAAGGAAAGGTGCCTTTCAACGACTTTCTTTGTGAGACTGATCTGTGCCTTAATTTGCGTCTAGACCCTGGTCCCCAGTCCACTTCAAAACAATTTCATTCATTGATTATGAATGTGTTTGACAGTGCATACGTGCATGTCATGCATGTCATACTGGTATGGAGGGCAAGCACTGCTCTTAAGGTTTCACCGATCATCACCTCTCAACTCCTATCAAAAGAGAGGACATCTCGAACAGTATGTTGTCAGTTCACCTTGTTTGCAGTGCCATTTATGTGTACTTGTTTTCACCTTGACGTGGTGTTTTTGACTGAAGGTTCCAATGAGCGAGAGTCATCATGAGATGAAATCGCCAACAGTACCAACAGCAAATGAAGCCTGGCTCTCTGATTATGCAACGTGTGCAGGCTGTTTTTGGATTGGAACGCATCGTAGACATGACCATTGCTCGCAAAGTACCCCAGATTGCCTATGGCACCACCGTCGGCATTCGCTTCATGAACAACATTGTCGGTAAGTTAATACGTGTGCGTACTGTGTGCCTAAACTGAACATAGACAATTGCTTTAGCAAGGTGTCTGACCAAGTAACAAATCTTGGCCTAGCCTTGTACCGACTGCTGGAATCACCACCACCACGTTGTATGTGGGTTACGCAAGGGGTTCCTGTCTACAACACCTGTGGAGTATGCCTAGAATTGCCATTCTGGAATGCTTTGATAATGGCACAACAGACAAGTCCGTTTCATTTCAGACACCATTTATGTTTTCTGGCTGGCAATCTCCCTAACTTGTAAACTTGGATGTCTAGAATCGTCAAATTCCAGGTCCGGTATCTCTAAGAGTATGCACACAACATTTTTCACATTTCACTCACCTGCCCAGATAATCGCGCATCATGCATGCAGGTGGTGAAAATTTCATTGACATGGCTAGATGGGCTGGAGTTCAATGAGTCAGCTCTTCTTTATGAAGGGTTGAACGGTGTGTGGGGGCTCTTATTTGTTGCTCGAGAGCGTGCGCAACCAAGGACTTGTGTCACAACTGCCTTTCTGGTTAGGTGTACACAGCTATCTACCTTTCAGCAGCTGGAATGGAGCTTGCCTGTCTGGGTATGTCTTGGGCTCTTGTCTCTGATCCTTCGTTTGCAAGAGCTTCATCTCACTAGTGAGGATATTCAAAGAGGCACATGTGCACTGCAACCATTGACACTCTGCGTGTAAGCAATCATGCCGCTTACTTGCTTACCTCTCAATGCTTAGAGCATGCGAGATATGCACAGATTAGTTCCTTCCAAGCAAAAAAACTTGAAAATTTTGACTCCACACAACTTAGCGTGTACCCCGACTTGCTAAGACTCAAATTGCCAACCATACCACCATCATGGGGTCTGCCATGATGGCAGGCCTCAGCTTTTGGTGACGGCACATCCCTCTGGAGATGGTCTGTGTGAGGGTCTACTCCACTGCACAAAACCTAGCGTCAATGCTCCTGGGGTATTGGCACCCACCAAGCGCGGGTAATAATCTGATAATCACGTTACAACTTGTATTTACAAGTTAAGGGTTTACTGCCAGCCAGGTCGTGAGGCTGATTGGTTTTTTGCTATTCTTTGCCAGCCAAAAAAGAGTCCATAATGTCCGAAATAAAATGGCAGAGTCTATTGTGCTGTTGAGATTGAAAATCAAAGACAGTCTGACTAGGTAAGGCATGTGGAATAGAAGGGCCTCCATAGGTAAGGTAAGGTTTTAAGGCTGTATCCGCCGAACGAGGGCAGCTTAGCCGGTTGTGGCCTCCAGTGAGGTTCAAACCCCGAACCCACAGGTTGCGAGGGAGGATAATCGTTTTTTTATTTGGGGCCTCCATAGAAAAGGATCGGCAGAAAGGGAAGAAAAGGAAAGAGTACTTTTTCCTGAGAGAGCACAAACAAGTCTTGACAGTGAAAAAGAAAAGAATAGAAAAGACTACGCTGACAAGGTATCCCCTGATTGCGTGAATTAAGGAAGAAATTTACATCTGGTGCAAGCACCAAGCAAACCTCCACCATCAAACGAGGAAGAAGGTCATTAGTGGGGGTTGGGAGGGTTCTGAAAAGAGCCATATGTTCTTTCCGTGATGTTTTTCAACCTCCTACTGGTATTTATGATCTTTGTTGCGTATTGAATAGAATGAATGTTTAGATCGAGAGTAAGTTTTCTTACTTTACACCGGTCTAGGCCAAGTTTACTGAGGGGTAGATCAGTATGACATTTATAAATGGTTCCCATCACTCCAATCAGAATGATACGTAGGCTTACCTTGTGGGATTGCTGTGCAAGGGCGTGTTTCAATCCATCATGCTCTTCAGTTGCTCTTGCTAGTTGTTGCTCTGGTCGTGTATCATCACAGTATTTTACTTCAATGAGGTGTACATCCCAGCGCGAAGGGTGTTCATCCTGTATGTCTCTTTGATGGTCATTTTTCGTTCCAACTGGCAGTATGCAAGTAGCATCAGGTCTTGAGCAGGATCGAAGTTTGTCTGCTGACAGGTTTGGTAGAAGCCATTGGGGTAAAGTCATGTTGGCTACATGTGCCGGTAAGACCAGACTTTGTTGAGCCATCCGTGTTTCACTTCTAATATCTGTAAAAATGATGTTTCCTCCAAAATCGCCTTTGTTCAAAGTTTTGATGATGAGCCTGGAAGCAA
>LKMJ01002486.1_pt1 | contig 16949 bp, 15 predicted proteins | sample 643391 | NCBI WGS metagenome assembly LKMJ01 (sample SAMN04112250, study PRJNA286221) | soda lake metagenome | biome: soda lake; feature: Kulunda Steppe; material: water; isolation source: sample PL-Br10 brine of Picturesque Lake | place: Russia: Kulunda steppe | collected 2010-07
GCTGCGCGAACCTACGATCAACTCTGGGCAGCCGTCGGCCAGGTCTGCGACCTGTTCTCAGACGAGGAGTGCTACAACTTCTTCAAGGCAGCAGGCTATGAAGCCGATTAACCGCGACACGCTCTAGGCGGGGCGCGCGATGATCGCGTCGGCTCGCGCGCGCTCGTTTCATGCGCGGGGCTTGCGGTCGGCGCGGGCTTGGGGGCAAATGGGGGCGCCGCAGGGAGGTGTCCGGTGACGGAGGTGACGATCAGACCGGCGCAGCCCGAGGATGTGCCCGCGCTGGACAAGGGGCTGCGTCAGCTGTCGGCGGGGATGGGCGACGGCCACCGCGCCGCGCCGGCGGACCTTCGCGCCGCGGGGTTCGGCGCGCACCCGGCCTTTCAGGCGATTCTCGCGGAGCGCTCGGGCGCGGTCGTGGGGATCGTCCTTTTCTCGCCGGTCTTTTCCACGGTGCGCGGCGGGGCGGGGGTCTATGTCTCGGATCTGTGGGTGGCTGCGGATGCGCGCGGGGCAGGGCTCGGCGCACGGCTTCTCGTGGCCGCGCGCGACCGGGCGGCGGCGTTGTGGCGCGCGCGGTTCCTGCGGCTCGCGGTCTATGACGATAACCCGCGCGCGCACGCCTTCTATGCGCGGCTGGGCTTCATTCCGCAGCCCGGCGAGACGATCCTCACGCTCGATGGCGCGGGGCTCGCCGCGCTGAAAGGAGATCCATGAAAGCCTTCCTCGATGATCGGCAGCGGCGCCACGACCCGCGCCATTTCATGGCCAATGGCCGCGTCCTGCAAAGCCCGGAGCAGCCCGCGCGCGTCGATGTGCTCAAGGCCGGGGCCGAAGCCGCCGGCTGCCGCTTCGAAGCGCCGGCCGATCACGGCATGGGGCCGGTCGCGGCGCTGCACTCGCCCGAATACCTTACCTTCCTGCAGACCATCCACACGCGCTGGTCGCGCATCCCGGACGCCTCCGACGAGGTGATCCCCAATATCCATCCGGGCCGGCGCCCGGCCTCCTATCCGCGCTCGGCGGCGGGGCAGGCGGGGTTTCACCAGGCCGACACGGCCTGTCCGATCGCGGCGGGAACCTGGGGGTCGGCCTACTGGTCGGCGCAGACGGCGCTGAGCGGTGCGGCGGCGCTGAGCGGCGGGGCGCCGATGGTCTATGCGCTGTCGCGCCCGCCGGGGCACCATGCCTATGGCGACATGGCCGGGGGCTTCTGCTTTCTCAACAATTCGGCCATCGCGGCCGAGGAGCTGCGCGCGGATGGCTGGCGTCCGGCGATCCTCGATGTCGATGTCCATCACGGCAACGGCACGCAGGGTATCTTCGAGGCGCGCGCCGATGTGCTGAGCGTATCGATCCATGCCGATCCGGCGCGCTTCTACCCGTTCTTCTGGGGCCACGCGCATGAGCGCGGCATCGGGGCGGGGGAGGGGTACAATCTCAACCTGCCGCTCGCGCGGGGGACCGGCGATGACGATTATCTGCGCACCCTCGACATCGCGCTCGAGCGCATCGCGGCCTTCGGGGCGGATGTGATCGTCGTGGCGCTCGGGCTCGACGCGCATGAGGCGGATCCGCTGCGCGGGCTCGCCGTGACAACGCCGGGGATGGGGCGCATCGGCGCGGCGATCGCGGACACCGGGCTGCCCTGCCTGTTCGTGCAGGAGGGCGGCTATCTGAACGATGCGCTGGGCGACAACCTGACGCAGTTTCTCGCGGGCGCGGCCGGCTGAGCGTCACGCCACCCCGGCGCGCAGGCAGTCATGGATGTGCAGCAGCCCTTCGAGCGCGCCGCGCGCATCCGTCACCGGCAGCGCGCCGATGGCGTTGGCGTTCATGATACCGAGTGCCTCGCTCGCGAGCCCGTCGGGACGGATGGTGCGCGGGGACGGGGTGGCGACGTCGCGCGCGCTCTTGTCCATCAGCCCGTCGAGATGGCGCCGCAGGTCGCCGTCGGTGATCACCCCGGCCAGCCGCGCGCCCTCCATCACCAGCGCCACGCCGAAACCCTTGGCCGTCATCGTCACCAGCACCTCGCCCATGCCCATCTCGGGGGTCACCAGCGGCAGGCGCGCGCCGGTGTGCATCATGTCGCCCACGCGCAGGAATTGCGCGCCGAGCTTGCCGCCGGGATGAAAGACATGAAAGGCCGCGCCATCGAAGCCGCGCAGCCGCATCAGCGTGATCGCCAGCGCATCGCCGAGCGCCATCGAGCAGGTCGTCGAGGTCGTCGGCGCCATGCCGATACTGCAGGCCTCCGGCGCGTCGGGCAGCAGAAGCGCGATGTCCGACTGGCGCGCGAGCGTGCTGTCGGGGGCCTTGGTGACCGTGATGATCGGGATCGAGAAGCGCCGGCAATAGGCAACGAGATCGTGCATCTCGCGCGTCTCGCCGGAATTGGAGATGAACAGGCACACATCGTCGCGCGTGATCATCCCCAGATCGCCATGGCTGGCCTCGGCGGGATGCACGAAGAGCGCGGGCGTGCCCGTCGATGACAGCGTCGCGGCGATCTTGTGGGCCACATGACCCGATTTGCCCATTCCCGAGGTCACGACGCGCCCGCGCGCCGACAGGATGCGCCGCACCGCAGCCGCGAAGCCGTCAGGCAATTCGTCGGCCATCTGCAGCAGCGCCGCGCCCTCGATGCGCAGAACCTCGCGCGCCGTCGCCTCGAGCGGGGCCGCATCGCCTGCCGCGGCCGTGGGAATGTCCGTCGTGTCGCTCATCGTGCCCCGTCCTCGCCTAGCTCGCATTTAACATGGCGCCCCGGCGAATGCACGCGCGGCGCGGATGGTTGCACCCGGTCCGGGCGCATGGAAAGCTGCGCGCCGGGGATGCGGGAGACGCGAGGGTGATGCAGGAGAACGAGCACGCAGAGGTGGTGGCGTTTCTGTCCGATCCGTCGGTGCATGGCACCGATGTCGAGGTCGCGCGCACGCATGGCGCGCTGGTCTTCCTCGCCGGGGATCGGGCCTACAAGCTCAAGCGCGACATCGCCTATGACTACATGGATTTCTCCACCCCCGAGCGCCGGCGCGCGATGCTGCAGCGCGAGCTCGATCTCAACCGTCCGCACGCGCCCGAGATCTATCACGACCTCGTCGCGGTCACGCGCGGGCCGGACGGCGGGCTCGCGCTCGATGGCCCCGGGGACCCGGTGGAGTGGGTGCTGCGGATGCGGCGGTTTCCGGCGCAGGCCGAACTCGCCGAGGTGGCGCGCCGCGGCGGGATCGATGCCGCGCTTGCCGCGCGGATCGGGCGCGTGGTCGCGGGCTACCATGCCGATGCGCCGCGCGCCGGGGTGGATCACGGCGCGGCGCGGATCGGGCGGATCGTCGCGGATATCCTCGGCAGTCTCGCGCAGATGGACGACGTGCTCGATGCCGACGCCGTGACCGATCTGCGCGCAAAGACCGATGCGGCGCTCGGGCGCGTGGGCGGGCTGCTCGATGCGCGCGCGGCGGCAGGGTTCGTGCGCCGCTGTCACGGCGATCTGCATCTGGGCAATCTCGTGCTCATCGAGGGGCGGCCGGTGCCCTTCGACGCGCTCGAATTCGACGAGCGGCTGGCCACCATAGACGTGCTCTATGACCTCGCCTTCCTGCTCATGGACCTGATGCATGTCGATCTGCGCCCGGCGGCGAACGCGGTGCTCGGGCATTATCTCGCCCATGCCGACGAGCCCGCGCATCATGACGGGCTCGCGGCGCTGCCGCTGTTTCTGGCGCTGCGCGCGGCGATCCGGGCGATGGTCGCGGTTCAGCGCGCGCGCCTGGCCGACGATCCGGCCGAGGGCGAGGCCGCCGCGCGCGACTACCTCACCGAGGCCGGGGCCTGTCTCGCGCCGCCGCGGCCCGTCCTCGTGGCGGTGGGCGGGTTGTCGGGCAGCGGCAAGACGACGCTCGCCGCCGGGATCGCGCCCGGCATCGGCGCAGCCCCCGGCGCGGTGCATCTGCGCAGCGACATCGAGCGCAAGGTGATGTTCGGGGTCGATCCGCTCGAAAAGCTTCCAGCCGAGGGGTATGGCCCCGATGTGAGCGCGCGGGTCTATGCGCGGCTGCGCGAGCGCGCGGAGCGGGCGCTGCGCGCGGGCCATGCCGTGGTGCTCGATGCCGTTCACGACATCGAGACCGAACGCGCCGCCGCCGCGGCGGTTGCCGCGCGCGCCGGGGTGCCATTCCACGGGCTGTGGCTCGAGGCCGAGCCGCAGGCGCTGATCGAGCGGGTGAGTGCGCGGCGCGGCGACGCCTCGGATGCGGATGCCGATGTGGTGCGCCATCAGCTCGCCGGCGCGCCCGACACCGTCGAGTGGCACATGGTCGATGCCTCCGGCACCGCGCAGGCGACGCTCGCGAATGCGCGCGCGGTGCTCGGCGCGGTTCTGACATGGCCGTGAGAGGCCGGGCCGGGGCCGGGGAATTCCATCCGCCTCGGCTTGCCATTCCGCGGGGTGCTCGATAAGTTGCGCGCCAATCGCGCGGGGTCCGGCCGGGCCGCGCCGCTCAGGACATCCACGCATGAGGAGCGCCCATGTTCGTCACCCCCGCCTATGCCCAGGACGCCGCCGGTGGCGCCGGGGCGTTTGCAAGCTTCATCCCGCTGATCCTGATCTTCGCGATCATGTGGTTCCTGCTGATCCGTCCGCAGCAGAAGAAGCTCAAGGAGCACCGCGCGATGGTCGAGGCGCTGCGCCGCGGCGACCAGGTCGTCACCCAGGGCGGGGTTGTCGGCAAGGTCACCAAGGTCAAGGAGGACGGCGAGGCCGAGGTCGAGATCGCGGACGGCGTGCGCGTGCGGGTGCTCAAGCACACCATCGCCAGCGTCATCAACAAGACCGAGCCGGCGAATGACTGACGCGCGCCACCCGGGCGCGCAGGACTGACGGGACGGGCCGCGCATGCTGCATTTTCCGATCTGGAAACGGATCATCATCTGGGGACTCTGCGCGACGGCGCTGATCTTCGCGATGCCCAACCTGTTCTACGACAGGGTGGAGCGCTACTCCGACGCCGAGCGCATGGTCGAGATGGCCGGCGAGATCGCCACCGATGAACAGGGCGCCGATCTCGACCTGTGGCCGAGCTGGCTGCCCTCGACGATCGTGCATCTCGGGCTCGATCTGCGCGGCGGGGCGCATCTGCTCGCCGAGGTTCAGGTCGAGGATGTCTATGCCGACCGGATGGACGCGCTCTGGCCGGCGGTGCGCGACATGCTGCGCGACGAGCGCGACACGGTCGGCGGCATTCGGCGCCAGGATTCGCCGGCCGACGAATTGCGGGTGCAGATTTCCGAGCCGGACGGCATGAGCCGTGCGCTCGAGCTGGTGCGCGATCTCGCGCAGCCGGTCTCCGACGCGACGGGTGCGGGCAGCGACGATATCGATGTGAGCTCGGATGGTGACGAGATCGTCATCACCCTGTCGGACGCCGAACGCCGCGCCACCGATGACCGCACGATGCGCACCGCCGTCGAGATCGTGCGCAACCGCATCGACGAGGTCGGCACCCGCGAGCCCAACATTCAGCGCCAGGGCTCGCAGCGCATCCTGATCCAGGTCCCCGGCGTCGACTCGGCCGAAGAGATCAAGGAGCTGATCGGAACCACCGCGCGGCTGACCTTCCACGCGGTGCTCGATTCCACGAGCGATCCCGACACCACGGTCGAGTCGGGCGAAGTGCTCTACCCCTCGATGGAGGAGGAGGGGCGCTACTACCTCATGGAAAGCAGCCACGTCGTCAGCGGCGAGCAGCTCGTCGACGCGCAGCCGAGCTTCGACGAGAACAACCGACCCGCGGTCAATTTCCGCTTCAACCCGGCGGGCGGGCGCACCTTCGGCGACTTCACGGCCGAAAACATCGGCTCTCCCTTCGCGATCGTGCTCGACGAGGAGGTGATCTCGGCGCCCGTCATCCGCAGCCACATCCCCGGCGGGTCCGGCATCATCACCGGCGATTTCACCGTCGAGGAGTCGACCCAGCTCGCGATCCTGCTGCGCTCCGGCGCTCTGCCGGCGGAGCTGACCTTCCTCGAGGAGCGCACCATCGGCCCCGAGCTCGGTCAGGACAGCATCGATGCGGGCCGCATCGCCTCGATCGTGGCGCTGACCGCCGTGCTCGGCTTCATGATGCTGTCCTACGGGATGTTCGGGATCATCGCCAATATCGCGCTTTTGCTCAATATCGGGATGATCTTCGGGCTGTTGTCGCTGATCGGGGCGACGCTGACGCTGCCGGGGATCGCGGGGATCGTGCTGACCATCGGCATGGCCGTGGACGCCACGGTGCTCATCCTCGAGCGAATACGCGAGGAGCTGCGCACCGCCAAGGGCCCCGCGCGCGCCATCGAACTGGGCTACGAGAAGGCGATGTCCGCGATTCTCGACGCCAACATCACCACCTTCATCACCGCGGGCATCCTGTTCGCGATGGGGGCGGGGCCGGTGCGCGGCTTCGCGGTGACGCTCGGGCTCGGGATCCTCACCTCGGTGTTCACCGCGCTGTTCATCACGCGGCTGATGATCGTGATGTGGTTCGAGCGTAAGCGGCCCAAAACCTTCGCCATCTAGGGGGCGTCATGCGACTGAAACTGGTTCCGCAGGACACGACGATCGACTTCTTCAAGCACTGGAAGACGACCTTCGGCGGGTCCATGGTGGCGATGGTGCTCTCGCTGGTGGTGGTGGCGATCATCGGGCTCAATTTCGGCATCGATTTTCGCGGCGGCACCTCGGTGCGCACCCAGGCCGAGGAGCCCATCGATGTCGGGGAGTATCGCGCCGCCGTCGAGGGGCTCGGCTTCGGGGATGTCAACATCACCGAGGTCTATGACCCCGGCTTCGCCGATGACGAGAATGTCGCCCAGATCAACATCCAGGCCCAGGAAGGGCAGGAGAGCGTCGGCACCGACACCATCGCCGAGCTCGAGCGCACCCTGCAGGAGATCGACCCGACACTGACCTTCACCTCGGTGGAGTCCGTCGGCCCGACCGTGTCGGGAGAGCTCATCCAGGCGGCGATACTGGCCGTCGTGGCCGCACTCGGGGCGGTTCTGTTCTATATCTGGCTGCGCTTCGAGTGGCAGTTCTCGCTTGGCGCTGTGGCCGCGCTCGTGCATGACGTCACGCTGACGCTGGGGATCTTCGCGCTGCTGCAGATCCGCTTCGACCTGGCGATTATCGCGGCCTTGCTGACCATCGTGGGCTATTCGCTCAACGACACGGTGGTGGTGTTCGACCGGATCCGCGAGAACCTGATCAAATACAAGAAGCGCCCGCTCAAGGAGGTGTTCAACATCTCCATCAATGAGACGCTCTCGCGCACGGTGATGACCTCGGTGACGACGCTTCTGGCGCTGCTGTCGCTGTTCGTGCTCGGCGGCGACGTGATCCGCGGCTTCGTCTTCGCGATGATCTGGGGCGTGATCGTGGGCACCTACTCCTCGGTCTTCGTCTCCTCGGCGGTGCTGTTGTTCCTCGGCGTCAAGCGCGACTGGTCCAAGGAGAAGGACGACACCGCCGGGACGCGCTTTGCCAAGCCACAAAAGGACGCTTGAGCGCGCTCGACACCGCCCTCGCGACGCCCGGGCTCGGATGGCTGTTCCTCGCGGCATTCGCCGCCGGCCTTGTGCGCGGCTTCACGGGGTTCGGCACGGCGCTGATGTTCATGCCCGTCGCCGGGGCGCTGGTGTCGCCTTTCTGGGCGCTGGTGATGCTCGTGGTGATGGACTCCATCGGCCCGCTGCCGACCGTGCCGCGCGCCTTTCGCGACGGCGCGCCGCGGGAGGTGGCGCGGCTGATGGGCGGGGTGATCCTCGGGCTGCCGATGGGGCTGTGGCTGCTCGACCGGGTGCCGGTGACGGCGTTTCAATGGGGGGTGTCGGGGGTGGCGCTGGTGCTCGTGGCGGTGCTGATGAGCGGCTGGCGCTATCGCGGCCCGCGCGGGGCGGTCGTTTCCGGGGTGACGGGCTGGGTGTCGGGGTTCCTGGGCGGCAGCACCGGGCTCGGCGGGCCGCCCGTGGTGCTCTACTACATGGCGAGCGGGCTGCCCGCGCGGGTTCTGCGCGGCAATTTTCAGCTCTTCTTCGTGGGCACCAACGCGGCCTTTCTCGCGGCCCTCGCGGCGATGGGCCATCTCGCGGCCGCGGCGCTGGTGCTGGGACTGCTGATCGTGCCGCCGTTCCTGTTGGCCAACCTGCTCGGCGCTGCTATGTTTCGGCCCGAACGCGAGCGGCTCTATCGCTTTGCCGCCTACGGGCTGATCACGCTCGCGGCGCTGGCGGGCATGCCGATCTGGAGGTGACGATGCAGCTCGAAGAGGTCCAGTTTCCCGATGCCGCTCCGATCGATGGCTACGGCCCCGGCTTTTTTCGCGTGGGCGGGACGCTGCACGAGGGGGCGATCCTCGTGATGCCGGGCAGTGTGCGGCCCTGGGGCGGCTTCGAGGACAGCGCCACGCTCGTCGCCGTCGCGGCCGAGCTCGACGTGCTTTTCCTGGGCACCGGGGCGGAGATCTGCCACATCCCGCGGGCGCTGCGCGATCCCGTCGAGGATGCCGGCCCCGGCATCGAGATCATGGCCAGCCCCGCAGCCTGCCGCAGCTACAACGTGCTGCTGGCAGAGGGCCGGCGCATCGCGGCGGCGCTGCTGCCCGTCGGCTGAGCGGCGGGGCTTGACCCGGCGCCTGCGAAGTCTCTTATACAGGGCAGCGCAACGCGACACGAGAGGACAAGATAATGGCTCTAGAACTTCCCGACCTGCCCTATGCCCATGACGCGCTCGCCGATCTCGGCATGTCGCGCGAAACCATGGAGTATCACCACGACATCCATCACAAGGCCTATGTCGACAACGGCAGCAAGCTGATCGCGGGCTCCGAATGGGAGGGCAAGTCCGTCGAGGAGATCGTCAAGGGCACCTATGACAGCGGCGCCGTGGCCCAATCGGGCATCTTCAACAACGTCTCGCAGCACTGGAACCACACCCAGTTCTGGCAGATGATGGCCCCGGGCGCGAACAAGAAGGTCCCCGGCGAGTTGGAGAAGGCACTGAACGACGCGTTCGGATCGGTGGACAAGTTCAAGGAAGCCTTCGCCGCCGCCGGGGCGGGGCAGTTCGGGTCGGGCTGGGCCTGGCTCGTGAAGGACAAGGATGGCAGCCTGAAGGTCACCAAGACCGAGAACGGCGTCAACCCGCTGTGCTTCGGGCAGACCGCGCTTCTGGGCTGCGACGTGTGGGAGCACAGCTACTACATCGATTTTCGCAACAAGCGCCCAGCCTATCTGCAGAACTTCCTCGACAATCTCGTCAACTGGGAAGACGTGGCCGCGCGGCTCGCCAAGGCCTGATCTGGCCCGCCATCGCGACGATCCGACCCCCGCGCCGCCGGCGCGGGGGTTTTCGCTTGTGGCCGCCCGGCGTGCCCGGCACCGTGCGCGCAAACGGAGGGACGCGATGAGCGAGGGCGCGCGCGGGGTCGCGGCGATGGTGGTGGCCTGCACGATCTGGGGCTTGTCGGCGATCTACTACAAGCTGCTCGACCATGTGCCGCCGCTCGAAGTGCTGGCGCATCGCACCCTGTGGTCGCTGGTGTTTTTCGGGGGCGTGCTGTGGCTGCAGGGGCGGCTCGGCGAGATCGGGCGCGTTCTCGGCGCAGGGCGCAGCGCGGCGCTCGCGCTCGCGGCGGGGCTGTTCATCTCCGCAAACTGGTTCTTCTTCATCTGGTCGGTGCAGACCGAGCGCGCGGTGGAGGCGAGCCTTGGCTACTACATCTTTCCGCTGGTTGCGGTCGCACTCGGCGCGATCGTGCTCGGCGAGCGTCATGCGCCGGTGAAATGGGGCGCTGTGGGGCTCGCGGGGGTCGCCGTGGCGCTGCTGACATGGGGGCTCGGGGTCGCGCCCTGGGTGTCGCTGGCCATCGCGCTGACCTTTGGCGGCTACGGGCTCGTGAAGCGCTGGATCGCGGCGGGACCCGTCGTGTCGGTCGCCACCGAGATGCTCCTGCTCGCGCCGCTCGCGCTGGTCTGGTTGTGGGGGGTGCATGCGCTCGGCTGGGCGCCGTTCGGGACCGGCGCGGTGTTCGGGGCCGATACGCGCGATACGCTGCTCCTGATGGCGTCGGGGCCGCTCACGGCGGGGCCGCTGATCCTGTTTTCCTTCGCCTCCAAGCGCGCCACCTACGCGACCATCGGGCTCGTGCAGTATCTTAATCCGACGCTGCAATTCTTCGTCGCAACCCTCCTGTTTCGCGAGCCTTTCGGGCTCTGGCAGGCGCTGGCCTTCGCGTTGATCTGGACCGCGCTGGTGATCTACACCGCCGCCAGCCTGCGTCAGTCCAGCGCCGCGCGCAGCGCCGAGTCGAGGGCCGCGACGTCGTCCACGAGCGTGAAATAGCCTCGCAGACTGTCTTCCGCGAAACCCTCGGCGACGACATTGTCGATCAGCGCGGCGAGCGGTGCCCAGTAGCCGTCGATGTCGAGCAGCAGGATCGGCTTGTCGTGCAGGCCGAGCTGGCGCCAGGTGAGCACCTCGAAGAACTCGTCGAGCGAGCCCGCCCCGCCGGGCAGGACGACGACCGCGTCGGAGTTCATGAACATGACCTTCTTGCGCTCATGCATCGTCTCGGTGACGACCCGGGTGCCGAGCCGCGCGCTGGGGCGTTCCTTGCCCACGAGATGCGCCGGGATGACGCCGAAGGTCTCCGCCCCGGCGGCATGCGCGGCGCGCGCGACCTCGCCCATGAGGCCGACATCCCCGGCGCCGAAAACCAGCCGCCAGCCCCGCCGCGCCAGCATCGCGCCCACCGCCTGCGCGCTCTCCCGGTAGCTTGAGCGGGCGCCATCGCGCGCGCCACAAAAGACACAGACGGCCTTGATCGGTCGGCTCATGGAGGCATCGCCTTGTGTTGGCGGCAGGAATTGCTATCTAGGTTAACGGGAAACTGCGGGCGGGCGCAACGGCGCGCGTCCATCACCGGGGGCGAAGACCAATGGCGGGCGCGAAGGGGCTCACAGCGGCGGCAAAGCTGCTGACGGCGGGTGCCGTGGTTGCCGGGGTCGGCGGCGCGGCGTTTCTCTTCGTTTCGCCCGGCTCCATGCCGGGGGCGGCGCCCGACATCGCGCAGGAATCTCCGGACGCGCCCGATGCGCAGGCCGGCTCCGACGCCGCGCAGGCGGAGTCCGCTCCCGAGGCAGCCGCGGATGCGGCCGATGACCCCGCGCCCGGCGCTTCCGCCGCGCCCGAGCCGCCGGAATTCGACCTCGTGCGCGTGAGTCCCGATGGCAGCACCCTCGTCGCCGGCCGCGCGGATCCGGGGGTGGATGTGGCGGTGACGATCGAGGGCGAACCGGCCGCGCAGACCGTGGCCGACGGGCAGGGCAACTTCGTCGCGATGTTTTCCCTTGCGCCCAGCGATCAGCCCCGGGCGATGGAGTTGCAGGCACAGGACGCCGGCGGCACGCGGCTTGCCGCGCATGACACGGTGATCGTCGCCCCGCGGCAGGTGCGTGCCGATACCGGGGCCGCCCCGTCCCCGACTTCCGAGCAGACCGCCGTGCCGATGCAGACGCCCGAGGCCGGGCAGGCGGCAGACGCCGGGGATACCCCGGGCCGCGCCGTACGACCGCGCGCCGACGAGCACGCGCCCGAGGAGCGGCGTGCGGCGTCGACCCCGGCGACCGAAGCGGATGCCCCGTCGGGCGCGCAGGCTGCGGAGGCGTCGCGCCGCGCAGCCGCACCGGAGACCTCCGAGCCCCTCGCCGAACCCGCGCCGCCCGCGCTCTTCGTCGCCTCCGAGGACGGCATCCGGGTGATGCACGACACGGCGCCCGGCGACGCGCCGCAGGTGATGGACAACATTGTCGTCGACGCGATCTCTTACGGGTCCGAGGGCGACGTGGCGCTCGCCGGCCGCGGCGCGGGGTCCGATCCCGCGACGGTGCGCATCTATATCGACGACCATGAAATCTCGATGGCGCCGATGGCGCCCGACGGCAACTGGCGCGCCGAGCTGCCCGATATCGACCCCGGAATCTATTCGCTGCGCGTCGACCAGATCGATGCCGGCGGCGCCGTCGAGTCGCGCTTCGAGACCCCGTTCCAGCGCGAGTCGCCCGAGCAGATCGCGCGGCTGCGTCCCGATGCGGACGGCCATGCGCGCAGCGGGGTGGTGACCGTGCAGCCGGGCTATACGTTGTGGGGCATATCGCGAAGCAATTACGGCCGCGGCATTCTCTATGTTCAGGTCTTCGAGGAAAACCGCGAGCAGATCCGCGATCCCGACCTGATCTACCCCGGCCAGGTCTTCGACATCCCCGAGATCGCGCGCGACGAAATCGAGGCGCTGCCCTGATCCCCGGCTGGCGCGGGTCCGGCCGCGCCGCTATGTGACGGGGCCAGCAAGGGAGCCAGCATGAGCGCGCGCGCCGACGCCGACCAGAGCAGTGACACCGAGGCGCAGGCCGCCATCAGCGATGCCGCCGAGCGGCGCGGCAATATACGCACCGTGCGCCGCGTGGCCCCCTATCTGTGGCCCAAGGATGCGCCCTGGGTGCGCAAGCGTGTCGTGGTATCGCTCGCAGCGCTGGTGCTCGCCAAGCTGATCGCGGTGGCGACGCCGTTCTTTTACAAGGCGGCCGTCGATGTCCTCGGCGGCGATGCGGAGGGCTCGGCCTGGATGCTGGCCATCGGGGCTGTGGGGCTGACCGTGGCCTACGGCATGGCGCGGCTGATGAATTCGGGGTTTCAGCAGCTGCGCGACGCGCTGTTCGCCCGCGTCGGCCAGCGCGCGCTGCGCCGCATCGCGCTCGAGACCTTCCGTCATATCCACCGGCTCAGCCTGCGCTTTCACATCGGCCGCCAGACCGGCGGGCTGTCGCGCATCATCGAGCGCGGGGTGAAGGGCGTCGATTTCCTGCTGCGGTTCCTGCTGTTCTCGATCGTGCCGCTCGCGCTCGAGCTGATGCTGATCGGCGGTGTGCTCTTCGTGCTGTTCGATGTCTCCTATCTCGTCGTGGTGATGGCCACGATCGGGCTTTATGTCTGGTTCACCTTCAAGGTCACCGAGTGGCGGGTGCGCATCCGCCGCGAGATGAACGCCCAGGACACCGACGCCAACCAGAAGGCCATCGACAGCCTGCTCAATTTCGAGACGGTGAAATATTTCGGCGCCGAGGGCCGCGAGGCGGCGCGCTATGACGGCGCCATGGCCGGCTACGAGACCGCCGCCGTCAAGACGGGGGTTTCGCTCGCCTTTCTCAATTTCGGCCAGGCGGTGATCATCACGGCGGGGTTGGTGACCGTGATGGTGATGGCCGCGATCGGGGTGGAGCGCGGCGATCTGACGGTGGGCGATTTCGTGATGGTGAATGCCTACATGATCCAGATCACCACGCCGCTCGGGTTCCTGGGCACGGTGTACCGCGAGATCCGGCAGGCGCTGGTGGATATGGGGCAGATGTTCGACCTGCTCGAGACCCCCGCCGATGTCGAGGATGCGCCCGATGCGCGCCCCTTGCGGGTGACGCGCGGGGAGGTGGTGTTCGAGCGGGTGAGCTTTGGCTACGAGCCCGCGCGGCCGATCCTGCGCGGCATCGATCTGCGCGTCGCACCCGGCGAGACGGTGGCGCTGGTGGGGCCGTCCGGGTCGGGCAAATCCACCATCGGGCGGCTCCTGTTTCGCTTCTACGACGTGAGCGAGGGCGCGATCCGCATCGACGGGCAGGATCTGCGCGACGTCACCCAGGACAGCCTGCACGCCGCCATCGGCGTGGTGCCGCAGGACACCGTGCTTTTCAACGACACGATCTTCTACAACATCGCCTATGGCCGCGCCGAGGCGACCCGCGCCGAGATCGAGGCCGCCGCGAAGGCCGCGCGCATTCACGATTTCATAACCTCCTTGCCCGAGGGTTATGACACGAAGGTCGGGGAGCGCGGGCTCAAGCTGTCGGGTGGCGAGAAACAGCGCGTCGGCATCGCTCGGACCCTTCTGAAGGATCCGCCGATCCTGCTGCTCGACGAGGCGACGAGCGCGCTGGATACCGGCACCGAGCAGGACATACTCGAGGCGCTGCGCCGGCTGGGGCAGGGGCGCAGCGTCATCACCATTGCGCACCGGCTCTCGACGGTGATCGACGCCGACCGCATCGTGGTGCTCGACAGCGGCGTGGTGCGCGAGCAGGGCACGCATCCTGAGCTGCTCGCCGCGGGCGGGGCTTATGCGGAGATGTGGCGCCGGCAGGGGCAGGAGGGCGTCGCGGTGCCGTGATGCGGCTGGGGTTGCGCGCGCCGGCTCTTGCGACGCCATGCGCAGGGCTTCGCCGCTCGGCGCCCTGTCGGGGCGACGCGTGTACCGATGACCGCCCCGCTCGGCGGGTCCCGCGCCCCGTGCCTTGCAGCCGGGGCCCCGGCGCGCGCGCTACTGCGCCATCGCCGCGAGCACCCGCGCCCAGCTGCGTGTGCCCTTGTGGAAGGCGTCGAGGTCGTATTTCTCGTTCGGGGAGTGGAGCTGATCGTCGTCGCGGCCGAAACCGATCAGCATCGCGTCCATGCCGAGCTCGCGCTTGAAATGCCCCGCGATGGGGATCGAGCCGCCCGAGCCCACAAAGGCGGCCGGGCGCGGCCACTCATCCGACAGCGCGCGGCGCGCCTGCTCAAACGCGGGGTGGTCGATGGACATCCGGCTCGCCGGGGAGGCGCCGTGGTCGGAAAACTCGACGCTGCAATCGGGCGGAAGGGTGTCGCGGACATACTGGCGGAAGGTCTCGCGGATCGCGAGCGGGTCCTGGTCGCCGACGAGGCGGAAGCTGATCTTGGCGCGCGCCTGCGCCGGCAGCACGGTCTTGAAGCCGTCCCCCTGGTAGCCGCCGCCGATGCCGTTGATCTCGCAGGTCGGGCGCGACCACAGCATCTCGAGCGCGCTGCGCCCGCCCTCGCCAGCGGGCTGCGACAGCCCCACCGAGCCGAGGAAGGCCTGCGCATCGAAGCCGAGCGCCTCCCATTGCGCGCGCACCTCGTCGGAAATCTCGGGCACGCCGTCATAGAAGCCCGGCAGCGTCACCCGCCCCTCGGAGTCGTGCAGCCCGGCGAGCACCTTCGACAGCGCGCGTATCGGGTTCATCGCCGGGCCGCCGAACATTCCCGAATGCAGGTCCTTCGACGGCCCCGTCACCACGAGTTCCTCGCCCAGCAGCCCACGCAGCATCGTGGTGATCGCGGGGGTCTTGCGGTCGAACATGCCGGTATCGCAGATCAGCGCAAGGTCGGCGGTGAGCTCCGCGGCGTTGTCGCGCATGAACGGCACCAGCGACGGCGAGCCGGACTCCTCCTCGCCCTCGAGCATCACCGACACTTTCACCGGCAGCGCCCCGTGCACCGCCACCCAGGCCCGGCAGGCCTCGATGAAGGTCATCAGCTGGCCCTTGTCATCGGCCGCGCCGCGCCCGCGGATCACCTTGCCCGCCGGCGTGTCCTCGACGGCGGGGTCGAACGGGTCGCGGTCCCACAGCTCGAGCGGATCGACCGGCTGGACGTCGTAATGGCCATAGAACAGAACATGCGGCCCCGGCCCGGCGCCATGGGCCATCACCATCGGGTGGCCCGCCGTCGCACGCTTGTCGGCCCGCAGCCCGAGGCTCGCGAGATCCGCCACGAGCCAGTCCGCGGCGCGGTCGCACTCGGCCTTGTAGGCCGGGTCCGTCGAGATCGACGGGATGCGCAGGAGTGCCTGCAGCCGCTCGAGCGCATCGGGCAGCGTCGTGTCGATCTGCGCGAGAACCGGGTCGAGCGCCGGAGTGGTGGGCATGATGAGGCTCCTGTCGCTATGCTTGAGCCGGAGCGTATCAGCCGCGCGCCGGGTGTCCAGAGCGCGCGGCGCCGGGTGCTGCAAATCCGGGCAGCGGCGTTTTGTAACGGTTCCAAAGCCGCGGCGAATGGATTATCTAGGGGCTCGAGGCCCGACGCGCCAGCAGCCTGGGGAGACCTGACGTGAACTACACTGCCGCCATCGAAACCGCGCTGACCCGGCTGCATGAGGAGGGGCGTTACCGCACCTTCATCGATGTCGAGCGCAAATGCGGCGCCTTTCCGCGCGCCACCTGGTGCCATCCCGATGGCAGCGCGCGCGAGATCACGGTGTGGTGCGGCAATGACTATCTCGGCATGGGCCAGCACCCCGCGGTGCTCGCGGCGATGCAGGACGCCCTCGCGGCGACCGGTGCCGGCTCGGGCGGCACGCGCAACATTTCGGGCACGACGATCCATCACAAGCGGCTCGAGGCCGAACTGGCCGATCTGCACGGCAAGGAAGCCGCGCTTCTGTTCACCTCGGCCTACATCGCCAATGACGCGACGCTCTCGACCCTGCCGCGGCTCTTCGACGGGCTGATCATCTATTCCGACGAACTCAACCACGCCTCGATGATCGAGGGGATCCGGCGCAATGGCGGGCGCAAGCGGGTGTTTCGCCATAACGACGTGGCGCATCTGCGCGAGCTGCTCGAGGCCGACGATCCCGCCGCGCCGAAGCTGATCGCCTTCGAGTCGATCTATTCGATGGATGGGGATTTTGGCCCGATCGCCGAGATTTGCGACCTTGCCGCGGAATTCGGAGCGCTGACCTACATGGACGAGGTTCATGCCGTGGGCATGTACGGCCCCCGCGGCGCCGGCTTGGCCGAACGCGACGGGCTGATGGGGCGCGTCGACATCATCAACGGCACGCTGGCCAAGGCTTATGGCGTCATGGGCGGCTATATCGCGGCCGGGGCAAAGCTGTGCGACGCGATTCGCTCCTACGCGCCGGGCTTCATCTTCACGACCTCGCTGCCGCCGGCGATGGCGGCCGGGGCGGCTGCGTCCGTGCGCCATCTCAAGACCGATCAGGCGCTGCGCGATCGCCACCAGGAGCAGGCGCGGGTGCTCAAGATGCGGCTCAAGGGGCTCGGGCTGCCGA
>LKMJ01002487.1_pt1 | contig 16943 bp, 16 predicted proteins | sample 643391 | NCBI WGS metagenome assembly LKMJ01 (sample SAMN04112250, study PRJNA286221) | soda lake metagenome | biome: soda lake; feature: Kulunda Steppe; material: water; isolation source: sample PL-Br10 brine of Picturesque Lake | place: Russia: Kulunda steppe | collected 2010-07
CCTGCCGACGGCAACGGGCAGGACGACCCGCCACGTCTCGTCGAGGACGAGAGCTTCCCACCAGTCGACGAGCCAGCATCGGTCCCCGCAGAACCGCTCTGTGGCGTCTGTAACATGACGCCTGAGGACCACCCACACTCGAATGCACAAGTCGCCCACAGGAACGAAGCCCGGCAGTTTTTCTGCAGTCCAGGCTGTCTCGCAACGTACTCCGTTGCGACAGAGGTGCTCGCCGAGACAGACGCACCAATCGAGACCGCGTGGGCGAGGGATGCAGACTCCGAGGCGCTGGTCACCGCGTCGGACATGTACTGGGTACTCGATACGGACGCTGACAGAGGAATCGATCCGATGCGTAATCCGCTCCCCTACGAAGACCGGGACAACGCGCTTGACTGGGTCGACGAACACGGCGACCTCGAAGAGAGCGACATCGTCGCGTTCGAGGAGATTACGGTATCCGACGCAGAGGAGTATCGGTCGTTCTACATGGACTGACGGACGCTCCGACCAGTTCACTGTGGTACAGGTCTCCACACACAGGTCGAATTCGGAGCTACTTTCAGGTGGTGTCGTGAAAGGAACAGTATGGAACGAGCACTAGCAGTCGTTGAAGCGAAAGAAGCAACAAAAGACCTCGTCGCCGAGGCTGGAAAACTGGCAAAGGGAATTGATGCTGAGCTGATGTTGCTGCACGTGACGACGGAAGAGGAGTTTCAGGACCGCCGGAGTACGCTGGAGAACGTCGCAGGTCTCGACGCTGAGTACAACGTCGATAACGCCCGGTCGGGTGCACAGCAGTTCGCACAGAAAATCGGGAAGGAAGTTCTCGATGACGACATCGAGTTCTCCGCGATAGGTCGTATCGGTAATCCACAGGATACGATACTGCAAACCGCCAACAACAACGACGTTGACCACATCTTCATCCACGGGAAGCAGCGCTCACCGACCGGAAAGGCTGTGTTCGGTGACACCGCGCAGGCTATTATCCTCAACTTCGACGGTCCAGTCACGGTCACGACGAGCAAAGACGAGGAGTAGGGGTAGCAAAAGGATTCTGCACAGGAGTTCAACCCGAACGAGAGGATTCCCTCGAGACGGTTCGATTGCTTCATAGGCACTCACACCAACGAGTAGGTAGTGTCACGACGGGAACTGTTCGGGTCGCTCTGTGCGATGGTGTTTCTGGTCAACCTCGCGCGTCTCATTTTCGCGCCGCTGGTCCAGCCCGCTGCTGCTGACTTCGACGTCACTGCTGCGTCCCTCGGCATCGTCGCCAGCGCTGCGTGGCTCGGAAGTGCATCGCCCCGGTTACCAACCGGTTACCTTCTGACGCGGTTTCCCCGCCATTACATCGTCGCCGCGACCGGGACCTTGCTCGTCTTTACGTCGCTTTTTACGGCCTTCTCACAGTCGATTACCCATTTGACAGTTGGAGCGTTCCTGATGGGGATGTCTAGCGGGATGTACTTCATCGCCGCCAACCCGCTCATCAGCGAGCTGTTTCCGACAAAAGTTGGAACCGCCCTCGGCGTCCACGGGATGATAAGCCAGGTTGCTGCCGTCGGCGCGCCGCTGTTCGTAAGCGCAATTTTAATCTTCGGGGACTGGCGGACCACGTTCATTCTGATTTCAGTGATTGCGGCAGTGTCAACAGCAGCACTGTTAGTTGCGACCCGACGGGCCGAACTACCCGATGCGGGGAGTGACGACCGCAGCATAATCGATGCCGGAAAGGCACAATGGAAGCTCATTCTTACCGGCATCGTCTTCGCCGGGCTGACCGGCTTCCTCTGGAACGCACTGTTCAATCTATTCGGCGACTACCTCGACGTGGCGAAAGGTATCGACGCCTCGACCGGGCGGTTGCTCCTCTCACTCATGTTCGCCGCAGGAATTCCGGCCTTTCTGATTACGGGCCGTCTCGCCGACCGTGTCCCGAACGTCCCCCTCATCATCGGTATCATCTCCAGCTTCTCGGTGTTCGTCTTCCTTCTCACCCTCGTCGAGAGCTTCGCCGCTATCGTCGTTCTCAGCATTCTCATCGGCTACGCAATGCACTCGCTCTATCCCGCAATGGACACGTATGTCCTCTCCTCGTTGCCCGATCATCATCGGGCGAGTGCGTACGCAATTTACTCGGCGACAATGATGCTCATTCAGGCGTGGGGCTCCGGAGCTGTCGGAACGGCAGTGGCTGGGGGTGTGAGTTACGATGTGGCGTTCCAGTTGCTCGCAGTTGTCGTTGGGGGACTCGTCTTCGCCATGTACCTCCTCTATCGCGCGGATCGACTGCCGACTGGCGGTGCCCCTGGCACGACGCCTAACCAGACGGCCCCGACCACAGACGACTAACTCTCGAACCCGTCTTCCCACTGGAAGACGCCGTCGCGCTGAATTGGTTCACCGTCGACGACGAGCTTCGTTCCCGACTCCCGCATATCGGTGATTAGGTCGACGTGCACTGCACTATCGTTGCCCGACTCTCCCTCAGGGAGATTCGCATCGTACGCACGTCCGAGCGCCAGGTGAACGGTCCCACCCATCTTCTCGTCGAAGAGAATCTGGTCGGTTATCCGGTCGATGCCCCGATTCATTCCGATTCCGAGCTCCCCAAGCCGTCGTGCGCCCTCGTCAGTTTCGATGACCGCTGTGAGTGCGTCCTCTCCCTGTGCAGCGTTCCAGTCGACAACCTCACCACCCTCGAACACCAGTCGAGCGTCCCGGAGCTGTGTGCCCCGGACCGTCATCGGCACGTCGAACGTTACCTCACCCTCCGTGGCAGTCGGGGCCGTGAACACCTCGCCGCTCGGGAGGTTGTGTGAGTCGTAGGCGACGCTCGCGGCGCTGTTGACCGCCGTCCGCCCCTCGATGGACATTGTCAGGTCTGTACCGTCGCTCTCCTTGCGGATGTGAACTTCGCTCCCGTCGTCGAGAATCTCTTTTAGACGAGCCATCTCCTCGGCCAGTTCCTCCCAGTCGCGGAGAATCGCATCGTAGACGAAATCACAGTAGGCTTCATAACTCATCCCCGCCTGCTGGGCGAGCGCGCGAGTCGGATGTACAGTCGACACCCAGTCGGTGTCCATCCGCGCCTCCCGGATGTCCATCCGCGCCTTGCTGTAAGCTCGTTGTGTGCTGTCCGGTACGTCTGCACTCGCACTCGTATTCCAAGTTCCCCGAAGCGAGAGCACGCTGTCGGCTTGCTCATAAAGCGACAGCTCGAACTTGGGGTCGTTCTCGAACTCACCATCGTACGCACGGAGGTAGGACCGGTTCATCTCGGGAGAGCTGTAGACTGCGTGGTAGTTTGCGCCGCGCTCACCGAGTGCATCGGCAACTGCGACAGCGAGGTCGTGTGCGCCCTCATCGACGTGGACGACGACGTCGTCACCGGCTTCGATTCGTGCACTCCAGTCGACGAGCGTTTCGGCGTGGTCTCGTACGCGTGGATCCATGGGATGGGCTTCGGACGGCAGTATAAAATGCTTGACTCACTGCCGGTTGTCGGTAACTGCCTCGTCGAACTGATACCCAAAGCCGAACGAAGGTAGCCTTTCGCTACGAAGCGTACCGCCTTTCGCCACGAAGAGAATGGCTACCCAACAGCGCTACTGGACAAAGCACATCGAGAATACTGTTAATTCAGGCCACAGAGTGCGACACTTAGGGGACCACAGCAAGCCCTCGGCCGACTTTCGTCTCGTAGGACTCCGACCAGTCGATATCGACCTGAGACCACGACTGTGCGCCGTTCGTGGTGAGGAACAGACCACGGTTTGTCACGGCGACGAACTCACCGCCCCGGGGCCCGTTGTCAAGGACGGCGCGAACCGTCCCCTCCGGGTCTGATAGCCCATTCATCGCAGTCTCCCAGGGCCCACCAGCCCGGCGGTAGACGTACGCATCTGCAGTCTCAGGAGTGTGTGCGGAGCGAGCGCCGTTAGCCGCGGAGACGACGACTGACTCCGGGTCCGCCGAGTCGACTGCGAGCCCCCAGACGTAGCGGTGTTCTAGTCCTTCCTGAGGGTAGTGCCACGTCTCCCCACCGTCTTCGGACTCGGCGTAACCGTCGCCGGCGGCTGTGTAGATACGCCCGGGTGCCTCGGGATGCGTCGCGAGGGTGTGATTGTCCAGCCGTCCGCCCTGGGGGCGGGGCTCCCACGTCTCCCCCGCGTCTCTCGTTCGGACGAACGCCCCGGCTTCGATGGCGACGTACAACGTATCGGGGTCGTGGGGGTCGACGGAGAGCCACCGGACGTGGTGAGTGTGGGGCCTGGGCGGAAACGACCACTCGTCAGCCGAGGGCAGGTCAGTCAGGCCCTCCCGCTCGGTCCACGTCTCGCCGCCGTCCGCTGACCGATAGACGGCACTCGGTTCGGTCCCCGCCCAGATTTCATCGGTGTCGTGCGGGCTGACAGTCACCGCAGTGACGCGGTCTTCGAACCCACCCACTGGTTCCCAGTTCTCGCCGCCGTCGGTACTTCGCTGTAAGCCCGAGTCGACCGTGCCCGCGAAAATCCGGTCGGGCTGGTCAGGGGATGCAGTCAGACACTCGAAGCTGTGACCGACGAGCCGTTCGTCGGCGGTCGGGGCGTCCTCGAGAGAGTCGACGACCAGAATCCGGTCGTCCAATGCCACGTATGCCTTCATAGCCACTCGTACGGGTTAGTCGTACTCAAAACTGGCGAGAGCGATATCGACGGCGAGGTGATTGGACCGAACGGTGTAAGGCAGTACATTCTTTCTACCCCGGGTCGAACACCCGGTTATGAACCACGAGCAGTCACGGTCGCTGTACGACAGGGCGCTGTCAGTGATGCCCGGCGGTGTCAACTCCTCCGTTCGAGCTATCCAGCCGTATCCGTTTTTCGTCGAACGTGGGGACGGCGGACACGTTATCGACGCAGATGGGAACAAGTATCTGGACTTTGTGATGGGATACGGGCCGCTGTTGCTCGGTCACGACCTACCGGAAGGGGTCCAGGCGGCCGTCCAGCAACGGGCGAGCGAGGGGCCGATGTACGGTGCGCCGACCGAGGTCGAAGTCGAACTCGCGGAGTTCGTCGTCCGACACGTTCCGAGCGTTGAGATGATACGGTTCGTCAACAGCGGCACCGAAGCCACGGTTTCGGCGGTTCGACTCGCCCGAGGCTACACAGGGCGCGACAAAATCGTCGTCATGCAGGGCGGCTACCACGGCGCACAGGAGTCGACGCTGGTCGAAGGCGACGCCGACAGCACGGCACCCTCCAGCTCTGGGATTCCCTCGACGTTTGCCGAGCACACCATCGCCGTCCCGTTCAACGACGAGGAGGCAATTCACACGGTGTTCGAGAAACACGGAGAGGACATCGCAGCAGTTCTCACCGAACCCATCCTCGGAAACTACGGAATCGTTCATCCAGTGGACGGGTACCACGAGACCCTCCGCGAAGTGACCGACGAGCACGGCGCATTGCTCATCTTCGACGAGGTCATCACGGGCTTTCGCGTCGGCGGCCTCCAGTGTGCACAGGGCAAGTTCGGTGTCACCCCCGACGTGACGACGTTCGGGAAGGTCATCGGCGGTGGATTCCCGGTCGGCGCAATCGGGGGCAAAGCCGAGATTATCGAGCAGTTCACGCCAGCGGGCGACGTGTTCCAGTCCGGGACGTTCTCCGGTCACCCGGTGACGATGGCCGCGGGGCTGGAGACGCTTCGCTACGCTGCCGAGAACGACGTGTACGACCACGTCAACGACCTCGGCGAGCAGTTGCGGTCGGGCCTCACTGACATCGTCGCCGAGGAGGCTCCCGAGTACACTGTCGCCGGAACCGACAGCATGTTCAAGATTCTGTTTACCCGCGAAGGACCATCCGAGTACACTGACCACTGCGATGCGGGGTGTCGACAACGGCCTGAGTGCTCCCGATACGAGCACTGTCCGAAAAACGGTGGTGACGTAAAGCAGACTGAGACCGAGCGATGGGAGCGGTTGTTCTGGCCAGCGATGAAAGAGCAAGGCATCTTCCTCACCCCGAACCAGTTCGAGTCACAGTTCGTCTGTGACGCACATACGGAGGCCGACATCGAGCGGACACTCGAGGCCTACAAGGAGGCGCTCTAGCGGAATGGCCGACCCCGGAGAAACGACCGGCAGCGACGAAGCACAGGTCGATAACGCCTCGGACGAGCGACGACTGTTCGGCGAGAAGCGGGATACGTCCGTCGGGTTCGTCGCCAGCGAGATGGGGGTTCTGCGTCTCAGACTGGCAGGAGATCGTATCGGTGAGTTCGGGCTAGTCGAGCGGTGTACCGCGACGAGCATCGCGGCCAGCGGAGAGGCCGTTGCAGTGGGAACCGAAGAAGACGTACTGCTCGTCGGTTCCAACGGGACGTTCAAGCGCACAGACTTCGGGCCTGCAGTGGCTGTCGGTATCGACGAGACAGCGGTTTTCGCCGCTGGACCGGATGGTCGAGTTGGCACCCTAGCACTCGAGCAGACACAGTCCGAACCCCTCCCGGAGTGGGAACTGCTGGGCGAGGTCTCCAGTCCCCAGCAGTTCGATGGAGCCCTGCTCGCTGCTGAATCCGGTGTGTTCCGCCTGAGTTCGACACTCGAATCGCTGGGACTGGAAGACGCGGTCGACGTAGCAGTCGAAAGACGAAGAGGGCGAGAAGCGATACTCGCGGCGACAGCAGACGGCCTCTACCGTCGGGACGGTGACTGGCAACAGATTTTCGATACGCCAGTCAGGCGTGTCTCTGCCGACGACGAGCTGTTTGTCGTGACAGAAGAGGGGGCGCTCCTTCGCTGTGAAGCCAGTAAGTGGGAAGGGGTGTCCCTGCCGAACGACCGCACTGTAGTCGATGTCGTCGCTGACGAGAGCGTTTACGTCGTGACGGAGACGGGCGAGTTTCTCATCGCGGCGCACCCGGCGGCAACCAGCGACGGCTTCGAGGGGTGGCGAACGCAACCCCTCGGTGTGCGGGGCATCGTCGGATTCGCGTTACTCAACCGGTAACCGATACCGAAAGGTCATTTACTCCGGACAGCGACTGCTCGCACATGATTGTCTCTGGGTCGACGAGCCAGGCACTCGCCGTCGCGCTGGCCGCCGAAACCGGGCGAGAGTTAGCTCCGGTTTCGTTCGAGCAGTTTCCAGACGGTGAGCGAAAGGTGAACGTGGGGGAGGTGGACGACCACGCTATCGTCGTTGCATCGACCGTCTCCGACGGGAGTCACGTCGAGCTTCTCCAGCTACAGGACGCCGTCCGTGAGAACGGCGCGAGCGAGATCACGACCGTCATCCCGTATCTGGGCTATGCGAGACAAGACGAAGCGTTCGAGACTGGCGACCCGGTGTCAGTGCGGGCGATGGCACGCGCCCTCTCCACCGGGACGGACCGGGTACTGACCGTGAATCCACACGAGACGGCTGTGTGTGCCTTTTTCGACGTACCTGCCGAACCCGTCGATGCGGCAGCTCGTCTCGCAGAACCACTGGAGTCGCTGACTGACCCGCTCTTTCTCGCACCTGACTCCGGCGCAACCGAACTGGCCGAGACGGTTCGGGACGCTTACGGTGACGGCGAGACCGACCACTTCGAAAAGACGCGTCACTCGGGAACAGATGTAGATATCGAACCGAGCGACGCGAGCGTCGACGGGCGCGACGTGGTTCTCGTCGACGACATCGTCGCAACGGGAACGACGATGAGCGAGTCGATTGCTGTCCTGAACGACCGTGGTGCGCGAGAAATTACGGTCACCTGTATCCATCCACTGCTCGCCGCGAACGCACACCTGAAACTCGCCAGAGCAGGCGTCGAGGCCATCTACGGGACAGACACAATCGAACGGCCTGTGAGTGCAGTGAGTGTCGCCCCTGCACTCGCCGAGCGCCTGTAGACTCTCTCTCTCAATCGAACAGCGTGAACAGCTTTCCTGTCAACGAACCGATGCAGATGAGCGCGGGCGGGACGTGAAGTATCATCAGCACGGCGACTGCGCCGACAGTGGCCGCGTCATCGAACGCGAGCACAGCGAAGTCGGGGATGAACGACAGGACCAACGCGAGGAGCGCCACCCGGACGAATGTGGGATTCGGGTCCCGGTACAGGCGGTCAATGAGCGCGTAGACGACGACAGCACCGACAACGCCCGCGGTCGTCAGCAGAGTCACCGGTGCGACTTCGAGTGCCTGGAATGGGGAGACGAGGTTCAGCGTCAGAACGACCCCCAGAATGAGCCAGTTGACCGCGAGTGAGAGGACGAGCGCAACGACGCCCCGTATCAGGAGTGTGCTTCGGTCGACAGTCACGGTTGCACTGAGTGTCATATGTCTGTATTCACAGGCAAGGTGATTGAATGTGTGGGTAGGCTGCTCATAAACAGAAAGCAACCGGAAACTACAGACGGGTGGCAGTTTCCAGCGCGATTTCGATGGCACGTTCGACGTTGTTCTTTGCTTTCTCCGGCAGTTCGTCGCCGTCGGTTTCGCCTTTCTGTGTTCCCTTCACAAGATTGCCGTCGACAGTGCAGATGGCACCTGCGCGCATCCCTTTCCGGCGAGCGAGGGTGAACAGCGCGGCCGCTTCCATCTCGACGGCGAGCATCCCCGCGTCCTCCCACTGATTGACGTACTCCTCGGTTTCGGCGTAAAACGCGTCGTCGGTCGCTATCGGGCCGACGTGAACTTGCTCATCCCGGGCCTCGGAGACGTCGACGAGCTGTGAAAGCACCTCGTGGTGTGGCACTGCCGGGACCGTCGCCTTCTCGTATCGTTTGGTCGTTCCTTCGTCTTTGGCCGCGCCCGTGGCGACAATCATATCACCGATGTCGATGTCGCGCTGGAGCGCGCCACAGGTCCCTACTCGAAGCAGGGTACCTACACCGACCTGGTCCAGCTCTTCGGCTGCGATGGCTGCCGATGGTGCGCCAATCCCGGTCGAGCAGATGGTGAGCGGTCGACCTTCGTAGGCAGCGTTGACGACTTTGTACTCGCGGTTCTCTGCGACGGTCTCGACGTCCGAGCACTGTTTGGCAATACGGTCGACCCGGCCGGGGTCGCCCGGCACGAGCGCGATGTCGGTCAGGTCGCCTTCCTCAACGAGAAGATGTGGCTGTTTTCCCATACTGGGTAGTTCACCCCTCCGATACTAAAAATACCGCAGTTACGCCGACGAAACGTCCACCACGAGTTACGGTGACAGGAAGAACAGGAAGAAGTTGTGGACTGCGGGACCCAGGCCCAGCGCGATGACGAAAGCGAACAGGAGGTTCGTCTGCGTTTCGTGCTCCTTCAGGTCCTCGGCGAAATAAATCACGATTGCGGCAGCAAGGAACGCCTTAAAGAGGATGAACAGCCATCCGGTTCCGAGGAAGCTCGCAGTCGGGAGACCTGCCGCGAAATCGAGGATGGCACGGGGGACTGCCGAACGCTCACCCGCACCGAGAATATCCACGCCGATAGTGGTCGTAATTGCGTCGAACATATGAGCGAAGATGACGAGCGCGCCGACGTACTTCGCCCGTGCGACGATGTACGTCCGCCAGGCTCCGATTGCAAAGTAGATAAGCGCAGTCACAACCATGGAGAGGATGAGCCCAAAGATGGGCCAGATTGGTTGCATTGGCCCGACCTGTGGGTCAAGTCCCTGCCAGACGACGAGGGCAATAAGTGGGACGGTTACACCGACACCGATGGCGGCGAGATACTGTGGAACTTTTTTGTCCAGCTTGCTACTCGGGACAATCATCGTCGACATGACCCATATGACTCCCATAGCGATGAAGGTGGTAAGATAGACAGCGGGGGCAGCGAAGATTGGCGCGACGTTCGGAGGGTAAATCTGCACCTGAAAAATCTCACCGAGCTGATAGAATACGTGGAGGATCCCCCCGGAAACCATCCATGGGATGAACGCGAGGACGGTCCGCTGGTTGACCGGCGGTCGCATCACGAACAGTAACGCCACGATGATGGCGCTCCCGACGAGTAGCGACACAGAATGAACAAGCGGAGGAATAGCGAAGTCGGTAAATGGCGCTGTCATGTGCAACTGATGCTCCCTGTCGGTTCAAAACAGTTCCGAATCTAGAAGGGAATTTTAACCATGGCGGTTCTCTCGACGATATGGACGATATACCAGCGAAAATCGAACACACAGTTCTCGGCCCAGAAACCACGTGGAACGACGTCAAGCGTGTCCTCGATGAGGCAATAGAGTATGGGATGCGGGCGTGTATTCCCCCGTGTTATCTCGAGCGCGCCAGCGAGTATGTCCCCACAGTCGACCTGGTTACAGTGGTCGGATTTCCACACGGGCAGCACCTCACTGAGACAAAATGCGAAGAGGCGAAACACGCCTGGAAGGCAGGAGCGAGCGAGATCGACGTGGTCGCGAACGTTGGATACATCAAAGCAGGCGATACTGAACAAGTTCAGTCCGAACTGAGCGAGGTCGTTGCAGCCGTTCCGATTCCCGTAAAGGCCATCGTCGAATCGCCATTGCTCGACGAGGAGGAGCTACACGCAGTCTCGGAAGCCGCCGAAGCTTCAGACGTAGCCTACTTGAAAACTGCAACAGGCTTTACGGAGGGCGGAGCGACGGTCGAAGATGTGACGTTGATGAGCAAGTACCGGCCCGTGAAAGCCAGTGGCGGCATCCGAACGTGGTCGTTCGCGAGCGAGCTGTTCGACGCAGGTGCTGAGCGTATCGGTGCCTCGAGCGGACCGGCGATTGTCGAGGGCTATCAACAAAGTAGAGGAGAGTGAGACATACTCACATATCCACAGTCGAAAAACCAGACTCACCTGTCCACAGTCAAGAGAACTACACTCATCTACCCGAGGTCCACAGAGCCCCCTCCATCGGCCCCTTTGTGGTTCACCTCGACGGTTTCGACAGAGTCGCTCGAGAGTTCGATATGAGCCTCGTACTCGAGTGACCCTACGCACTGGATACAGTCTTCATCCTCGTTCTCAGGCTCGACGTCCACCTCAACAGAAAGCGTCCTCCCCTCGATAGTTGCCTCGACAACGACGTGGTGACAGGGATTCGGCGCAGTTCTCATACCCGTAATTATCACCGTCGTGTCCTGCAGTTCGACTTCGATTTCGTTATCTCGGCCGAGGCAGTTTGACTCGACTGTTTCGACGTTCGTGTCGACCACAGTCACAGTATCGCCGCGAGATTCTGTACCGCTAGCGTCAGTCTCAGAGTTATCCTCTCCCTGGACGAGATAGCCGAGACAACCGGATAGACCAGCGACACCTGCCGCTGTTGCAGTAGCGAGAACGTCGCGTCGTGAAAGCTCCGCCATATAGTAGCTGACAGCAGCGACTAATAAACAATCACTGGACGCTCAAAGAGTCCTTTAACTGAAAGATGCCGGTAGTGATTACGAGAGAACGATTGAACCGGCTCGAAGCGTCGGGTTTTAGTCGCTGGTTCTCCGATACGCAGGTAGATGGCCCGGTATCACATCGAGACGTACGGCTGTACGTCCAACCGCGGTGAGAGCCGCCAGATAGAGCGGGCGCTCCGCGACGGCGGCCACTATCCTGTGGACGGGCCCGAAGAGGCCGACGTTGCAATCCTCAACACGTGTACCGTCGTCGAGAAGACGGAACGGAACATGCTCACACGGGCCAGAGAACTCGACGAGGAAACGCCAGGAGACCTCGTGATTACAGGCTGTATGGCGATTGCACAGGGGGAGGAGTTCGACCAGGCGGGCGTCGAAGCCGAAGTCCTCCACTGGGACGAGGTGCCCGCACACGTCCGTAACGGGGAGTGTCCGACGACAACACCGGACACAGAGCCCGTCATCGACGGTGTAGTCGGAATACTGCCTATCGCACGCGGCTGTATGAGTGATTGCTCGTACTGCATAACAAAGCACGCGACAGGAAAAATCGACTCTCCACCAGTCGAGGAGAACGTTCGAAAGGCACGCGCGTTAGTTCACGCAGGGGCCAAAGAGATTCGTATCACCGGACAGGACACAGGCGTCTACGGCTGGGACGACGGCGAGCGCAAGCTACACGTCCTCCTCGAGCGCATCTGCGAGGAGATTTCCGGCGAGTTCCGGGTGCGCGTCGGGATGGCCAACCCGAAAGGCGTGTACGGTATTCGCGAGGAGCTCGCGACCGTCTTCGCCGAACAGGAGAAGCTGTACAACTTCCTTCATGCGCCGGTCCAGTCGGGGAGCAACGACGTGCTCGGGGACATGCGCCGCCAGCACACCGTCGAGGAGTACGTCGAGGTGGTCGAGACGTTCGACCAGCATCTCGATGAGTGGACTCTCTCGACGGATTTCATCGTCGGCTTCCCAACTGAAACCGACGAAGACCACGAGGAGTCGCTCGAGCTACTGCGGGAGACGCGTCCTGAAAAAATCAACGTCACGCGGTTTTCGAAGCGGCCGGGCACGGACGCAGCGAAGATGAAGGGATTGGGCGGTCAGACGAAAAAAGACCGCTCCTCGGAGATGACCGACCTCAAGATGTCGGTCGTTGGTGAAGCGTACGAGTCGATGGTCGGCACAACTCGCGAGGTGCTCATCGTGGAAGATGGCACCGGGGACTCCATGGTCGGATACGACCAGTCCTACCGTAAGGTCGCGATTCCCGGCGCGGAAACGGTGGGTGTGGAACTCGGCGAGTTCGTCTCCTGTGAGATAACCGGTCACAACACGGTTTACGCGCTCGCAGAACTTGTTTGAGCAGCGGTCACGTCGGCGTATTTGGAAAGAATCAGCCGGACTATCGTTCCCGAATCGTCTCATTCGAACTCGACGGTTCCACCGATTCTGGCAGTTCTACAGTTTACAGGCGGCCGAGGCGAGTGTTCGGGGAACTGACCCCGAGGCGGTTCACTGGTCGGGTTCCGGCTCTGCGGCGTCCTTCCACTCACCCAACCCCGCAGGGTCCAGATGCAGGTGAACGTCACCCACCTCGTCCAGCGATTCGACAGCGTTCATTAACTCGCTCTCGACGTCGTGGGCTTCCCTGAGCGTGAGGCTGCCGTCTACCTCGACGTGTGCTTCCACCTCGAGCGTCGGGCCATCGTAGAACACCGCAAGGTCGTGAACACCGTGTGCCTGTGGGTGGGCGAGTAGTGTTCGGCGGACTTCCTCGCGCTGGGACTCCGGCGCGGCCTCCCCGGCGAGATACGAGAGATTCTCCCGCGCGATTTCGACGCCCTGGTAGATGACGAGCAGGCTGACCAGCGAGCCTGCCAGCGCGTCGAGCACCGGATAGCCGAGCGCAACGCCGACGACGCCGACGAGCGCTGCGACCGTCGTGTACATGTCGTTGAGACAGTCGACAGCGAGAGCGCGGAGCGCGGTCGAACCGATACCGGTGTTCATCTGCATTGTATACCAGTAGACGAGGTACATATCGACCATCGCGAAGACGAGCGCGCCAATCAACAGCGGACTGAACACGACGACAGTCCCGAAGACCAGCCCCCGCCCGGACTCGTACAGCAGGTTCAACCCCAGAATGACGATGACGGCACCGACGAACAGCGCGGTCAGCGGCTCGATGCGAGCGTGGCCGTGTGGATGGTCGTCGTCGGCACCCCGAAAGCGGCTGTCCCCCCAGACGAGGACGACGATGCTGGCCACCAGGTCGCCGATAGAGTGAGCAGCGTCGGCGAGTAGCGCGATACTGCCGAAGGCGAGGCCCACCACACCCTCAACGACGATTTTCGCAGTGTTGCCGAGAACGTTCGCCCACGAAGCACGTGCGAACCGCCGTCGCTCCGTGGCTGTGTCCATACCGAAGATAGCAGAACGCTCTCCTTCAAGATTGGCATTAGGCGGGTCGAATTATTCAGTTACAGCGCTCTATCGATGCGGTTCGACGTGGGCTCGATACCAGTAGCCCGCTCGTGAAGTACTCTCCCAGACAGACACAGTGTTGTACGCGAGTACAATTGTATAGATTGTACAATTGTAGAAACTGTACAATTGTAGAAACTGTACAACACAGGTCCACGGCAACAGGACCAGTACAGCTCGCAGAGCGTCTATCAATGTGGGCTGTTTAGCACCGGACCAAAACGACTGTGCCACCCGTGGGGATTCCAACACGTATGACCGAGTTCGTGACACCACAGCCACTCGGAGTCGACGAAAAACTGGCTGTCGTTGCCCTGTCGAGGCGCGGTAGGGCGGTGAGGTGAGTCTCGAACCCGGGGAACGTACTGCCTTCGAGTGAGAGGCTCAGACCGTCGTCGTTGCTTCGAGTGCGTTGAGCCCGCGTTCGAAGTCGGCTTTCAGGTCATCGATGTCCTCAATACCGACCGAGACGCGGAACATCGAGTCGGAGATGCCGAGTTCGGCGCGGCGACTGGCACCGAGCGGTTCGTGTGTCATCGTCGCCGGGTGGTTGATGAGCGTCTCGACGCCGCCGAGGCTGACAGCGAGGTTCATCGTCTCGATTTTCTCAAGGAACCGCTGTGATTCCTCTAGTCCGCCGTCGAGTTCGAACGAGAGTACGCCGCCGAACCCGTCCATCTGTTCGCAGGCGAGGTCGTGCTGTGGGTGAGACGCCAGTCCGGGGTAGTATACTGACGTGACGGCGTCGTGTGCATCGAGGTACTCGGCGAGGTCTATCGCGTTCTTTTCGTGCTGACGCATCCTGATACCGAGCGTCTTCAACCCGCGCGAGAGGAGATATGCGTCGAAGGGGGGCATCTGATTGCCCAGTGCCACCTGCTGGTGGAACCCGACAGCCTCAGCGATATGTGGGTCGTCAGTGACGAGCGCGCCGCCGACCCCGTCGCTGTGTCCGTTCATGTACTTGGTCGTACTGTGGGCGACGATATCCGCACCCAGTTCGAGTGGTTGCTGGAAATAGGGGCTCGCAAAGGTGTTGTCCACGCCGAAAAAGGCCTCGTGGTCGTCGGCGATGTCGGCGATAGCCTTGATGTCACAGAGATGCATCATCGGGTTCGTCGGCGTCTCCATCCAGACCAGTCCGGTGTCGTCGTCGACGGCGGCAGCGACCCGGTCGAGGTCACAGGCATCTACGAACTCGACGTCGAATCCCAATTTGCCCTGGAACAGTTCTTCCAGCATCCGGCGCGTCCCCGCATAGAGGTCGTCGAACGCGACAATACTGTCACCCTGTTCGATGGTGGCGAACACTGCGGTTGCGATAGCAGCGGTACCCGAGGCGAACGCGAACGCTACCTCACCGCCCTCGAGGTCGGCCAGCTGCTTCTCGATGGCGTGTCTGGTGGGGTTCGAGAGCCGACTGTACAGGAACTCGCCGGCATCGGGGTCGACATCCTCCAGACTCATTTCCGGGTCGATTCCCGGCAACTGGTACGTTGACGAGAGATGAATTGGTGCGACAACGTCCCCGCGTTCCCACTCACTATATTCTGCAACAGCCCGCGTGTCGAATCTCGTACCGAATCCAGTTCCCATAGTTAGAGCCTCATCATATCCCCTAAAATAAATTTCCATCAATCAATCATTTTTTCAGTCCGTGTTATGCTCAGCAATCATATATTGGCGATGTCGACAATCGGAGACATTTTGAGAGAGGTCGACCAGTAGCATCGATATGGGAAGTAACCTGGAAGGACGAATCACACAGATCGGTGGTACGTTGCTGCTCATCGTGCTCGGTCTCGGAGTCGCCGAACTCCTCGGCTTCGTCGACGTCTTCACCCTCCGCGAGTTTCTCGTACTCTTTTTTGGGCTCGGGTTCAGTATGACAATTCTCCGCTGGTGGGCAGCCTGACCACTGCAGGGTTGTAGGGTACCAGGCGGTTGTCGGGAGACCGAACGGCTTACTTGTTCGGCCCGCGTAGGGTAAACTGGCAGAGGGAGGTCGGTTCCCGTGTCCCGGTTGTGGCACAGGCCACGAGGGATATGAGGAAAGTCCCCCCACCGTCAGGGCAGGTGACCGGGTGCAAACCCGGGGCGGGAGACCGTCGGCTCTGGAACAGAAACGAGACCACTCACCCCGACCGATGAGGTGTGCGACCCCTGCGCGACGAAGGCCTCGCGGCCGAGAAAGCAACGGGAAGCTAACCCACCGAGGGCGTGGCTTTGGCCACGGTGTCGCGAGCAGGCACAGCCTGCGAGCGCTCGACGGGTGAGAACGGATGGAACGGCGAAGCCTCACCGGTGCAAGTCCGAACCGCTAGGTAGCTCTGACATCGGTTCGGACGCTTAGCTGAATACCGACAAGAACAGAAGGGGGCTTACTCCCCTCGGCCACGACTGAAACCAGAGAGCCTCGCGTATGTTCTCCCCACACGACTGACAGACGGACTCTTCGGCGAATACGAGAACTTAACTGATAAGGGGGCTCAGTTTCGAGCAGTGACGGAACCAGTTCCGACCGGCTGTAATGCCATCGACGACCTGCTCGGCGGCGGATTCGAGCGCGGTGCCGTTACGCAGGTTTACGGACCACCAGCCGCAGGGAAGACCAACGTCATCCTCATGGCGGCGGTCCAGACGGCGGCACGCGGCGATACGGCGCTCCTCATCGATACGGAAGGGCTCTCTATCGACAGACTCGAGCAGATAGCGAGCGCTCATCCGGAGGCGGAGGTCGAGGATGTCGCCTCACGAATCATCATCACGGAAGTCCACGACTTCGAGGAGCAGCGTGAGGCCGTCCAGGATGTTACAGAGTTTGCCTCGCAAGTGGAGTTCGTCGCCGTCGACAGTGCGACAGGGTTCTACCGCCTCGAACGGACTGAACAGGAGGGTGGCGAGGCGCTACGTGACGTCACGCGGCAGGTGACGCACCTCCTCTCGCTGGCGCGAAAGCACGACTTCGCCGTCGGCATCACAAACCAGGTGTACACGGACCCGGAAAGCGACAAATCGAACGCACTGGGTGGGCACACATTGAATCACTGGTCGGCTGTCGTCCTCCGACTCGACCGGTTTCGCGGCGGGAATCGCCGCG
>LKMJ01002488.1_pt1 | contig 16943 bp, 8 predicted proteins | sample 643391 | NCBI WGS metagenome assembly LKMJ01 (sample SAMN04112250, study PRJNA286221) | soda lake metagenome | biome: soda lake; feature: Kulunda Steppe; material: water; isolation source: sample PL-Br10 brine of Picturesque Lake | place: Russia: Kulunda steppe | collected 2010-07
ATTGACATCCTCCTCCGCGTGACCGCGGAGGAATCCCACGGTACCGTACCGCTGGATTGGGAGATTACGGTTTGCACTCTACCACCTCTTCCCGAGATTGGAATCCTCGGGAGAGGTCATGAAGGTAGACTCCGGGCTGTGCCAACCAGCCGGTACTCCTATCCTCACCCAAACCGGGTTCCATTCTCCTTGCATTCTGTAAACAGGTTATAAGCTTTTGCTACACAAGTGATCGGTACGGATCGCGGATTCTGGAGCGTTCTCACCCAGTTTCGAATGCAGCGACTGCTCCGCATCAAAGCGCCGGATTTTATTTAACCGCCGATTCTATTTTGCACTACCCTCGTTTTCAATATTCACTCTCTCGATCATGTCTGAAATCGCATTCGCAGCCGACTTCGCCATCATCATCGTCGTAGCGGCTGTTATCGGCCTGTTGGCAAAACAGACCGGTCAACCGACGATTATCGCCTATATTTTGACCGGACTGTTGCTCGGCCCTGCCGTGTTCGGTGTTATTACTCCGAGCGAACTCACTGAGACAATGGCAGAACTCGGTCTCGGCTTTCTGCTGTTTTTACTCGGCATTAAAATGCGACTCGACGACGTCAAAGACATTCTGCGTCCAATCATCAACATTGCCGTCTTCCAGACGATTCTACAAACCGCTCTCGCGTTCGCTGTGGCGTGGTTTCTTGGGTTCACACTCATCGAGACGATTATTATCGCTCTCGCGACGGTCTTCGGTGCGACCCCGATCATCGTCAAAATACTCACCGATAAAGACGAGATCACGGCGATGCCCGGCAAGATCGACGTTGGGGTGCTCATCGTTCAGGACATCTATCTCGTGTTCGTACTCGCGTTATTGGCTGCCGGTCAACTTGACTCACCGGCCGAAATCGGCATGACGATCGTCACGATCTCCGTCCTCATCTCCCTGATCGGAATCATCGCCTTCGCGTCGTCGCGATACCTCCTCCCACGGCTGTTTCGCCGGATCGCCGATAACAAGGACGTCTTCTTTTTGGTCGCCATCGCGTGGGCGTTCCTCTTTATTTTAATCTCCGAAGAACTGAACCTCTCCCTCGAAGTGGGTGCGTTCCTCGCGGGGATGTCGATCGCGCAGCTGCCCTACAGCACGGAGCTCGAAGATCGGATCGGACCGATCACGGACTTCTTCATCCTCGTGTTCTTCGTCGCGATCGGTCTTCAGCTCGAAGCCGCGGACCTGTTCGCGTACTGGAGGGAAGCCATCATCGCCTCCGTAGTCTTGATGATCGGGAACTTCTGGATCATGTTCTATCTCATCGACCGCGAAGACTTCAGCGTCGAAACGTCGTTCCTCGGAAGCCTGAACATGATTCAGGTGAGCGAGTTCTCGTTGGTCGTCGGTGGGATCGCCATTACCGCAGGCTTCATCGACGAGCCCATCCTCGGGTATCTCAGTCTGATGGCGCTGATGACGATGAGCATCTCCGTGTACATCATCAATTACAACCACAAGATCTACGATCGCGTCCAGCCGTTCTTCAGCCGGTGGGAGTCCGAGGAGAAGATCGATGCCGAGTTGCCGGAGTACAACGATCACGCCGTCGTCATCGGCTACGATGAAGTCACGAGAAACGTATTACCCATTCTCGATCGGGAGTTCGATCAGCTGGTCGTCGTCGATCGAAAAGCGGCTCATCGAGAGGAACTCGAGCGCAATGGCTATGATACCGTTTTCGGCGATTTCAGACACACCGAAGTCCGCAAGGCCGCCGGATTGAAGCGTGCGTCGTTCATCCTCAGTTCGACGATACAACCCGAAGTCAACAAGGCGCTGCTCTCGGAACTGCCGAGTAAAACGACCGTGTTTGTCGAGGCGAACTGGATCGACGACGCTCAAGAGCTCTACGAACTGGGAGCACACTACGTCATTATGAGCACCCACCTGACGGCCGAACGCGTGAGCGACTACTTGGAACTGTACTTCGAAGACAGAGACGAGTTCGATCGAATGACCCAAATCGATATCGGGCGAGTGCAGGAGTATCCCGCCAAAAAGCTCGATATAGACGACGTGTCGGTCATCTCGTTGGACGAAGACACTGCTGCAAACGGAGATGAAAGGGAATGACAGAGCTTTTGACCGCGATGGGGATCATCTTCGTGATCGCCGGCGTGTTCATCCTCGGTGCGCATTACCTCCGAATGGCGATCGTGCCGGCCCTGATTCTCGCGGGGATCGTCGCCGGACAGTTCATCCAAGAGGAGAGTCTCCTCGAAATCGCCCAGTGGGGAATCGCGTTCCTCGTGTTTGTCTACGGGGTGAATTTGGAGTTCGAAGATATCAAGAACGTCCTACGGGACAGTGAACTCGCCGCCTTCGTTCAGTTCGGATTGATCGGCGGAATTGGATACGGGGTCGGACTGTTACTCGGCTACGGCGCGCTCAACGCTGCCTACTTCGCTGTCGCCGCAGGGTTGAGTTCGACCATCGTCGGGACCACATCGCTCCAATCGGAAATCCGAGAGAATCTCGTCTACGGTCGGCTCGCGAACTCCATTCATTTCCTCCAGGATCTGATCGCCGTCCTTCTCATCCTGATCCTTGCGGCCGAGACGTTTACCACTGAAGCAATCGGCCAACGACTCGCGGTCGGCGTCGGACTCGTGGTGGTCGCATTTATTATCGGCACCTATCTCTTCGATTATCTACTCGTACTCGCCGAAGGGTCGCAAGAACTGCTGTTGGTCAGCAGCGTCTCGATTCTGATTGGGTTTTTGGCCGTCTCCGAGTTCCTCGGCGTCTCGATCGTCGTCGGCGCGTTCGCGGCCGGTCTTGCGATCAAGCGGGACTTCACTCGGAATCTCGGAATGCTCAACGGCATCCAATCGATTCGCGATTTCTTCGTCGCGATCTTCTTCGTCACGGTGGGTGCGCTCGTCGTGATACCCTCGTTTGAGGTCGCCCTTACTGCCCTCCTTTTAGTCGTTCTCACCGCCATCGTGAAACCGCTCATCACCGTCGCAACGTTGCTGTGGCAGGGCTACGATACGCGGGCGGCGACGTTTACCAGCCTGAGTCTCGATCAAGTGAGTGAATTCGCACTCATCATCGCGATTCAGGCGCTCATCCTCGGTCACTTGGTCCGTGATCTTTTCAACGCGATCGTTCTCGCCGCTGCGATCACGATGATGACATCCAGTTTCACACGTCGAAATGACGCCAAAATCTACCGGATTCTATCGGATCTGGGGCTGAACAGATTCCACGGCGAAAAGACGGATAGCCGAAGTCAGATCGAACCCGGTCTTCGCGACCACGTCATCATCGTCGGGTTCGGTCGAATCGGTCGCCAGTTGGTCGCCCAATGCGAGCAGATCGGTCGAGAGTACGTTGTCATAGAGAACGATCCAGCCCGGTTCGGAGAACTCCAAAACAGCTGTACGCACTTCGTGTTCGGAGATGCTCTACACGACTACACGTGGGAGAAAGCCCAGTTTGAATCTGCTCAGCTGATCGTTTCGACCATCGAAACGACGTATCTCTCGGAGCGAATACTGGCTCTGGACACGGACGCCGAACGCATGCTTCGGTCATCGAATGCGACAGAGGCACGCTCGCAGTTACAGGAAGGTGCGGATTACGTGATCATCCCCGATCTGTTAGCGGCTGACCAGTTAATAACTCATCTCGAAGCTATACTTACAGGAGATATGGATCGAGAGACACTGCGAGAGCAACACCTCGACTCACTTGATGAGTTCGAACGGGCCGGGTTTGCCTCGTTGGGCAAAGCGGATCTCAAAGACAGATAGCAGGGAATCCGTCCAATCGTTAAGACAGTCCGGAAAGAACGATATAATATATGGCTTCACCGACGTTTGCAATTCAGCGAATTCGACGGGCGCAGCGACAACTCGACCAGTCTACCCAATCACAGCAAGTCAATCCTCGAATTGATTACCGAGAGATATTGGAAACGGTGCATCAGCTTGCCGATGAGGAAACGCACGACGACTTAATGGGGTGGGTGATCGTCGAAACCGTCCACGACCGGAAGCTTCCGCACCCATCCGAGTTACGAGATCGAGCTCGTGAACTCTGTCTATACCGCGAGATCAAGATTCCTGATGATTCACCCCTTTCCTGACTATTCCTAACTTCGCCGAAAAGCAGGACGTAAATCTCGAAGGAGCCTACCGAGAGATTATCCAAGCAGAGATTGAAATGAAGGGCTTCCGCTCGCCACGTGTCAGAGTTGCATTATTTTTACGTCCGCGAATCATTTCCAAAAGACGTTCTTGACGTCCGCCTACGATGATATCCACGATGAGTGAGGTAGCCTCACCGCCGTTTTGGCCGATCACGGCAGGGAACCGTCAGATATTCCGGAGACAAACTGCAGCACCGACTGCCGGAAAAACGAATTCGATACTTTCTCCATAGAATGATAGATACGTCTCAATCCAGCTCGATATCGGTTATGCTCGAAAGCAACTCGAATTGGTGTTTGAGATCGGGATGACGATCGAAAATGGGTAACTGATGACGGGGCGACCCCCCCACCCCTTCGTTTCGGGTGGAACACGGAAAAGGTGGGTGGGGGGTAAAACCGAACTGGTGAGTATCTAGTTGAGAAACGTTTATACTACGTGTCGTTGAACCATATCCGTACTAGAGAGAAACACACTTTTAGAATACGGTTTTATTAATTTAGACATCTATCTTTTGTAATTCTAGTAATCTATATACAAATCTAGTAATTTAAACTAGGAATCGTTATCGGGTTCATAGTTTAACGATCCGCCGCACTTACCGTGTCTCTCCAGCTCCCGGCTCTTTTCTCGTTCCAGTTGAAACGAAGGGGTGGGGGTCGGGTGTGGTGGGTGATGACATAGTCGCTCCAGCCCCCGTCTTCAAGAAGCGTTGATCGGAAAGACGTGCTTAACTGCACGCGACCTGCCCTTGTTCGCCCCTCGTTTTGCCTCACTTCGTCTCGTTCATAACCGTTCATATCTCGTTTCGTGCGACGCATGTCTGCCACACAGTTAAGTAGGTGCGGTATGGTAATATTGGCAGAGCGACTCCGATTTCGACTTGAAATCGGGGCGTAGGAGGATGATATGGGATTGCTAACAAGCCTCAAATCGAGTATTTCCCGAGCGACAACGAGTTTGTTCGCAGGGAGCGAGCCGAAGCGAATCGGTATCTATGGGCCGCCTAACGCGGGAAAGACGACTTTAGCGAACCGTATCGCCCGCGATTGGACCGGCGATGCGGTCGGACCTGAAAGTCACGTTCCACACGAAACTCGCCGGGCTCGACGAAAAGAGAACGTCGAAATCAAACGCAACGGAAAATCCGTAACCATCGATGTCGTCGACACGCCGGGGGTCACGACGAAAGTCGATTATAAGGAGTTTCTCGAACACGATATCGAAAAAGAGGACGCGGTTCGCCGCTCTCGCGAAGCCACCGAAGGTGTCGCAGAAGCGATGCACTGGCTCCGAGAAGACGTCGATGGCGTGATTTACGTTCTCGACTCTGCGGAAGATCCGTTCACACAGGTCAATACGATGCTGATCGGCATTATCGAAAGCCAGAATCTCCCGGTTCTCATCTTCGCTAATAAGATCGACCTCGAAGATTCCAACGTTCAACGAATCGCGAACGCGTTCCCACAGCACGAAACGGTCCCGCTATCGGCGCTCGAAGGTGAAAACATGGACGAAGTATACGACAAAATCGCGGAGTACTTCGGGTGATCGAATGCCCGGAATAACAACTGATGACGACGGCGAATCGGGCGGATCACAAACCGGAAACCCATCGGACGGAACGGCTTCCGATGACGGTGGAATTCAGATCGATATGATCAGCGCCGAGCGGATGGACGGCATGCGGACGATGGAGAAGATCCGTCTGATTCTAGACGGCGTTCACGACGGCAATATCGTTATCTTAGAGCAAGGTCTCTCGCCCGAAGAAGAGTCCAAACTGATCGAGGTCACGATGTCTGAGATCAACCCCGATGGGTTCACCGGCATCGAGATCGAAACGTATCCCGGAAAAACAAATAACGATGGTGGGTTCTTCGGCCGACTCATCGGGAACAGTGAGACGAACAAACTGACTGTCATCGGTCCGGCAAACCGTATCGAAACGCTTCATAAAGACGAAACGCTCATCAGCACGCTCGTGACGCGTACCTGAAAATTAATCCCGCCATGCCACACCAGTGTACCGGTTGCGGCCACACGTTCGAGGACGGATCCAAAGAGATGCTCTCTGGGTGTCCTCAGTGCGGCGGCAACAAATTTCAGTTCCACCCGAAAGGATGGTCGGAGGATGGTGATGACTCGATAGCCACCGACTCGAACGCATCAGCCGCAAGTGATACTTCGACCCCTGACAACGCCCCGTCCCCTCGCGATCTCACCGAGTCCGATCCCTCCCGAACAGAACGTTCGTCCGTCGCTCAAACCGTCGGTCGCGCAACTACCAAGGTCCGCGACTTCGTCGCTTCGGACCCGAAGAAACCACCGAAACCAGACGCTGAATGGCCAGACGATTGGGAAAGCAGCGTCAGTTCTTCCGATGACGCATCCAGTTCGTCTCGTTCTCCACCATCTGATTCACCTGCCGGTTCGAACCCCACTGCTTCAAGTGCAGAACAGGGTGTGAATGATAATATAGAGGAAGATGACGACGATATCATCGATGCTGATGCTCGCCGAGAGAGCGCCGAAGAACCCGATATACCGAAAGAAAACGCCGCACAGGCGAGTGCTCGAACTGATGTCGTCTCCCCTGATGAGTTAGATCAAACCGCATCGGAAGAACCCGATGAATCGACCGCAATCGAAGGACGAATCGACACCGACTCATACGCATCTACGGCTGATTCGTCTACGGTTCCGGATTCGCCTTCGAACGGTGAAGTCGTGAGCGAACCGACCGGAGAAGAGCCCGACCTCGCGGAGCTCCGAGCACAACTGAACGATCAGTTCGAGTCGATCAAGATCCTTGAACCGGGTCAGTACGAACTCAACCTGATGGAACTGTACGACCGCGAAGAATATATTATCGCCCTGCAAGAAAACGGTCGATACGTCATTCAGGTCCCCGAGCAGTGGATCGGCGACGACCTCGATGATCGGTGAGTCGATATCTCACTTGAGCCGATCTAACACTGCGTCGGCATCGTACGACAGCGATAACGCACGCGAACGGCCGCGTCCGTCGACGTTCATATACTCCGTTTCGATCAAGCCGAGCTTTTCGAGTTTGTTGACGATCTCGGAGTACCGCGTGTATCCGAGATCAGTCTCGTTGCTGAATACGTCGTACACATCGCCAGCCTGTTCTCCACTGTGATCTGCAAGCACCCGCAAGAGCGCCGTTTCGGAGTCGGAAAGACCCCGCAAATGCCTCGATAAGTGAACGTATTTCGCTTTCTCGTATGCCGTATCGACGTCCTCAACCGTGACTTCGGTCGAACCGCGCATCTCCGCGCTCAATCCGGCTCGACGGAGGAGATCGATCCCGATACGGAGATCGCCACCACTGTTGGCAGTGTGGCTCGCGACTTGATCGAGCACCTGTGGACCGACGGCATCCGCTCTGAAGCCGCGTTCGACTCGCTCTGTAAGAATCTCGGCGATCTCTCGTTCACCGTAGGCACCGAAATACACTTCTTCCGGACGAAACACCGATTGCACCCGGCCGTCGAGCTCTTCGATCACATCTAAATCGAGATCTGAGGAGACGATGATGACGCCGATCTTCGCACCCGAGTGGGCTTCGTGCGCGCGCAAAAGCGAATAGAGCGTTTCCGAAGCTTCCCCTTCATAGAAGAGGTAGTTGACGTCGTCGAGCGCGACCGTGAGGACGCGGTCTTCTTCGACCAGCCGATCCGTGATCTGCCCGAACAGCTTTTTGAATGAGATCCCTGATGTAGGTGGTTCATAATCGAACAGTCCCTCGAACAGCCGAGAAAACACGGCGTATCGCGTCGAATCGACCTGACAGTTCACCCGAACCGCTTCGACGTCGGTGATCCCCGCGAGCTCGTCGAACAGTTTCTGGACCGCGGTCGTCTTTCCGGTTCCGGGTGGTCCCCTGGCCATTACGTTCAACGGGCGTGATCCCCGAACTGCGGGTCGAAGCGCGTATTTGAGCGTCTCCATCTGCTCGTCGCGATGGAGGAACGCTTCGGGAAGGTAATCGAGTTCGAGGACGTGCTCGTCGCGGAACACGGACTCATCCCACGAAAGCATGTCGTCATCCGCCATTTCACTTTCACCACGCTGGCGTGCATGTTAAGCCTTCGGGAGAATCGCCCTTCTGAAAAGCCTTCGAGAGAGCTCTCCCCTTCGACTCTTCTGTACTATCTCGATTCGCCGTCGAACTTCTCCAATAGTGCCGAATAGAACGCTCTCTCTTCGCTTTCGGCCAACTTCTCGACGATGAGTTCGGGTGTCGAACGAGCCAAGTGATTCTTCACGGGGGAACGTTTCACCTGCAACTCACCGTCCGCGAGACCGATCGCTTCGATACCGTCGACAGTCACGTCGACCGTGGCGGCTTCTTTGATCTCACCGGCCAGATGAGAAACGAACACTGCTGTCGAATCGCTCTCCGTCAATGCTTCGAGAATCCCCGCGATGATCACCGCGCTCGCGCCCGGTTCCGTTATCGATTCGAGTTCATCGACCAGTACGAGTCTGGTTCGATCCCCTTCGACGAGCGAGCCGAACTCTCGAAGCGTCGATTCGAACGCGCCGGCATCGAGCGTTCCTTGCGTTTTAGCTTGATAATGGAGCGCCTCGAACCGCTCCACTCGCGCGCGTTCCGCCGGGACCGGCAGACCCATCTGAGCCAACACGACGACGGTTCCGACGAGATCGAGCGTTGACGTTTTCCCACCGCTGTTGACCCCGGATAACAACGAGACGCCTTCGACCGCATAATCGACCGGCTCGACCGAGTCAAACGGCACGTCCAAAAGCGGTGAACGCCCCGCCTCGATCGTGACTCCTCGTCCATCGATCTTCGGGAAGGTACACTCGAAATCGCGAGCGAAGCGCGAAACGGCGAGTTCGACATCCAACTGCAAGGCAGCCTGGACGAGCGATTCGGCCGGATTTCGCATTTCTCTGAGTTCTTCGGCGAGATCTCGCTTTATTCGGGCGGCACGACGATCTCGTTCGGCGGTCAACTCCTCTCGTAATCGCGTTATTACGCGCTCGTCGTGTTCGACCGGAAACGTCGGCTCTTCGTTGAAGGCCTGCCGAACGAGCGATTCATGATCCGAAACCGAGAGCGTATCTACGAGATGCTCGCGAGCGGCCTCGATCGATTCGGCGAACTCGTCCGCCAGCTCCCGCTCTAAGAGCGAATCCACACCCGCACCCCGTTCGACCAGTGACAACAGATCTGCTCCTTCGATCGTCACGTCACGCTCTTCGATCGCCTCTCTGAGTCGGTCGTTCGCCACGCTTTCAGCCATCGAGACCGCAGTATCGAGATCGTCGATCGCGGTTTCGAGTCGCGCTAACTGGGAGTCTCCCGTGACGGTTCCATCGGAATCGAGCCGTTCGAGCGCGCGCTCTAACCCGTCGATGTCACATGACGGCTCCATCTCTGCAGCCCTGTGGACGGCCGCCGCCGCCCGCAGTCGATCGCCGTTCTGTGCGAAAAACGCCAGCGTCCGCTCGGGAACGAGCGCCGCCGGATCTTCTAACGCTGCTGGTCGAACCCGGACGTCGCCCTCAATTTCGATACCCGAGAACGCCTCGTCGAGGACGATGACCGACGAGTACCCTCGCGCGAGGTCTGCGATTCCACGGGTATCCTCGACTAGTTCGACGCTCAACTCCGGAACGGCGTCTCGCGCTTCAGAGAACGTCTCGGCGTCGTTCGTCGCGAGACATCGATCTCGAATCCGGACGTCTCGGGACGCTTCGAGCGGCTCAACACCGGAAAGCGCCTTGAGCACCTCGGCTGTCGGCACTCGGTCGATCGCTCGTTCGGTGAACACTCTCACTTCCGAGATTCGATCCGCTGACGAACTCGGATAGAGCGTTTCGAGGTGTTTCTTTCCGTACTCCGTCACCGCCCGTGTCTTGAGAAGCGCGAGCACCGAGTCATATAGCTCACGCGCACGCGCCGTCGCCAGAAACTCGTCCGAATCACCGTGGCGATGTCTGATCGCAGATCGGGCGATTCGGGCCGCCCGCCCGTCAGAAATCCCCGGAGCACGCGCAATCTCCGCGACGTCACCCGCTTCGAGCGCAGCGATCGGATCGTCGAGTTCGGCCAACCGCTCGGCCGTCTTCGCACCGATCCCGTCGATCGCTTCTACGTCTTCGAACATCGAACTCACATGAAATCCGCGATTCCGCTCTGTTTGTTCGTGTCGTCTTCGAACACCGATTCAACGGCGCGATCGAGGATCTCGAGGCGCTGTTTCGTGTATTCACGACAGCCGTACTCCGTCGCGACCTCGATCGCGGTCCCGATGTACTTCTTTACCGATCCTTCGTGGACTGTCAGATTCACCCGTCCGCCGCACTCTCGACAGTCGCCCGTCAACGGTACCCGCCGGAACTTCTCACCGCAGTCGAGACACCGCGTTTCCTGTCTGGAAAACGCTCGCAAGTTGCCGATGATATCTGGCAGGAAGTGATACTCGATGACTCGTTCGGCAACGTCGGTCTCATCGACGGCTCGGAGTTTTCTGGCCAACTCCAACTGCGCGTTCATCTTCTCCATCATATCACCCAGCGTTTTGTACGCCGAGAGATCCGGCCCCGCAGCGATATCGGTCGTATCGTGGGTGTGATCGAACCCTTGGTACTCCTCATCAGTCCCGAGCGTATCTTCGCCGAGTTGGATTAAATCCTCGACCGCACCCGGATCAGCCATCTCCATCGTCGCCTCGTAGAACTCCCGCGGATACGATCGGACGATGTCCATGTTGTGCGCCTCGTCGTCGATCTCGGCCGGGTCGATCCGAGAGGACATGACGAGAGGCGCGTCCATGGAATTGTGCGCGTATAGCCAGTTCGCCGTGAAAATCGGCTCCCCTCCGACCTGAAGATCGTATAGGTACCCGTTGTATTCTCCCTCCTCAATTTCCGTAATTCGAAGGTATGAGAGATCCCCGTCGACGAGCGGGCGGAGTTTGGTTAGATCCTCTTTTGCCTTTGGGGGGAGCTGTCTCGCTTCGAGCTCCGAAATTATCTCTCGGAGCTTTTCGAGTGAGACGTTTTCGCGACAGCGAAGGTATTTCGGAATGATGTTTTTGACGTTCTCGATATCCATCTCTCGTATCTCCATCAGCGCTTTCGGGATACGGACTGTCAGGCTCTTCGGCAAGTACGGTTCATCTCCGTCGAGTATTCGTCGTAACGGGTTATCTTGTCTTCCACCCGAAACAGCGATGTGAAATATCGGCTGTCGAGAATCATCTCGTTCCCTTCGAGAAACGTTCGCGACGAGGCCGAGTCGGTGAAGCAAGAATACGAACCCATCTTTCACTTGCTCGCTCGTCGTGTGGAATCTGATGCTGGTGTAGTTGTCGTCTGCGGATTCGCTTCCATCGCCGGAAATGAAGCCCTCGATGAACGCGAGTGCGACTTCTCTTGATCCTCGTAAAATCGCATCCGGGATGACTTTTTCACTGGAATTGTAGGATTCCCGTTTCTCGAATCCAAGCGCGTACAGTACCTCACGAAACACCGATGGAAATGTTACTCGATACGACTTATTCGACCATTTAACGGTCGGCTCAATCCCGAGACTATTCTCCGTTGTGTCGACCACTCGGTCAATAAGCGCTTCATCCGCGTTAAATAGTGTTGGGTTTCCACCCGATAGCGATCCTTCCGCGACGAACATCCCGAGAAGCCATGCAAACTCTTCGTCGACGTCTATAGTTCGTCGTATACCACCGGAGGCGCCCCAAAGAGCGATTTCGACATCTGTTGGAACCGCAAAATCGATCGTATCGAGTATTTTTGAAAGCCGCTCGTATGGGATTTTCTCCTTCGAGAGTCGATGAGAGAGGCCGTTGTAGAACGCCTCGTGTGTCGCGCTTCCCCTGTCCGTCGAGTCCCACGCAGTCTGGAGTAAATCTTCGATATGGTCATCGATGACGACGTATGGTTCGCCAACACACTCGACGACATCGATGGTGGTTTCAACATCGCTCACGTCCAATGTTCGAGGCGCGAGTATCAGATCTCCGGCTTCGAGATCGCTTCCTGCCACCTCTTCGATTCCATCTTCATATCGGAAGAGACTGTGATGCTTTGTTATCTGTAATGATCGTCCGAACTGCGTTTTAATGTCCAGTAGTGTCTCGTCGACCGCCGCTTCGTATCTGATCGCTCGCTCGATTGGCTTGAGACCAGAACGATGTTGCTCGTCGAACACGTAGGTACGCCAGTCGCTATTCCCGATGAGCTTCTTTTCGAACTTCCCGTCGTGATGAACCGGTTCGTCTAATCGATCCCAAAACTCGCCGAATGTTAGAAATTCGATTTCATCGTTCGGCCCAACCGCGACCAGTCGAGATTCTTCGGCGACACTACCGCCCCGCCTATCTGGAAGAAGTGTCTTAGAGAAATTGATAAGACCGTCCATCAGGAGCATCACGCAATCCTCATCACCGTCGCATTGCTTTTCTGATAAGTCATTGACGATGAGTGAATGAGTCGATTTTACGGTGAGACAATACACGTGGTTGGTTTCCGATGCAGTGTACTCAATCTCTGAGACATCATCAATAAGCACGTCATCTGAACCTCCATCGAAAACCCGACGGGGCCTCATAAGTGTCTCCGTTACGCGTTGGGCGAGCCGCTCATCTTTTCGATCTAGATGGAATCCTACGCGGTCGTAGAATCGACGTGCGTCATCGGACGTTATGTTTATGATGAATGCCGGCGCGGATTCTTTGCCGTCACCTTCCTCATAGAACTCGGGGAATTTCTGGTACAGTGGAACAGGATCGGAAAATGAAACGCGGGCTTTGATTCCGAGGCGTGTGAGGAGCGCGAGAAGGTCCTCTTTTAATTCATGACTCACCGTCGTGGCCGAGATGGTGAGCGTATTCGCATCCATATTCCCGTCACCACTGAAATAACCACGCAAATAACTCTCGGCGATCTCGGGTTTTCCGCCCATGATACAATCGGGAATTGACTTCGTTTCCGCGAAAATACCGGCATCGAGTACTGTATCGAAGAACATCCGAAGTAATCGGCCGGATGCGGTCACTTTCACACTGTTCTCGACGTACGGATTGACACCGAATTCAGTCGCTAATACGTGGAGATAGAACTCCTTCATCTCCGTTTCGCTACCGCAAATTGTTGTTTGATGAATTGTCCCCTTCGGAGTTCTTTGCTCTCTGGCAAATCCCTCAGCGGCGTAATATCCGAGAAGGGTAGCTACTTGCCGGTTTAATTCGATAGTTCTGTTGATCTCCGTGCGGTCATGTTTCATTCCAAGTGTTACGTCTTCGGGTACGAACTCTAGGAGTTCTTCAACCGTGTCAAAGAATTCCAAGAGAACCCCTATCGGGAAACTCTCTCGGTACAGGTAGTTACTGAGCGTCTTTTCGCTCATTCCGAGGACTTCAGCGGTACTATACAGAGGGTAAAATTCCCCCTCTGTTTCGCTTGCCAACGTCTCTTCGAAGAGGCGATAAAGCCGGTCTTTGTCCAACCCTTTGACAGTCAACCGGTCGAGTTCGATGGTATCTATCTCGATAAACTCCTCTAGTAAGTCAAACGTTTTCGACTCGCCATCGATGACATCCAGATGATTTGGTGTTATCAGTTGATCGGTTTCAGTCAACCTCGAAGCAATCTTTCCGGTAATGACACCTGATTCGGAGTCGTATACTTGAAGCTCATGATCTGGAGTAACAGTCAACTCTCGACCGCTTCGGGTTTTAATACAGATCATGTGGTCCGGGGACAAATGTTTGCTGACTGAGTCGACCGGTTGGTGAACTAATCCTCCCTCGGCCGTTACAGATGGCACGTGGATCTCTTCGTCCAACTCCTGTACTAATGTCCCGAAATCGTCTGTGTCGGGGTTGTCGAGCCGCGATTCGACGAATGACTCTATTGTGCTGTGGTGCCACCCCCCCTCGTCTTTGAACCACACTTTCGTCTCCGGGTGGAAGCAGTTCCGCCTTTTCGCGGCGTGAAAGTACGGATGCGCGTATCCGACGGCGGCCGACGTAAAGCCGACCACTCTGCCGACCACCGCGGCGGATGTGTGCGGGGCCATCCCGAAAACCAACTCGCCGACGAGATCATCACGCGTTTCGAGTTCGTAGTAGCGATCCAACCCGTAGTACTGCTCGAGCAGGTCGTCGACGAAGCTCGCGGTCCGCATCATGTGCTCTGCGGCTCCGTCAGAGAGCACGACGTCTTGAACCCGTAACTCGACGAGCTGGTCTTCGTGGGTTAGCGGTTGTCCGTGGATGTCCTCCTCGTAGCCGAGCGATCTCAGCTGCCCGACCGAAACGTCGAGTTCCGCAGCCCTAACGGAGGTGACCGGTAGATCCGTCATATCGTATCTGACGGTTCCGTCTTTGAACGACGAGACGCCGTTTTTCGCCCGCAATATCCCTTTCTCGATCGGTTCGGGGACCTTGTGCTTGGAGGTGAGTCCTTTGACTCCTTTCAACACCTCAAAGGCGTTTTCGCGTTCACTGACCGCGTCGAGCGCCGAGCGGTACTCTCCGTTGACGTCGATCGTCGTCCGTTGAATGGCGTCGGCTTCGCTCTCACAGCGCGGACAGATCGCGCGTCCGGCTTCGTCGGGTTCGACGTCGATATCGCAGCTATAACAGACGTAATGCGGCTCGGTCACCTCGTTACACTCCGGGCATCGCGCTCGAAACGTCGACGTTTCGCACGAAAGACACCGCCGTCGACCCACTTGGGCTTCGATTTCGCCGGGTGTATCCCGCATCGATTCCGTGTGTTTCGCCGCCTTGGCGATATCGCGTTGTGACCCGCCCGTCTCGCCGATCGGAAACAGCGTGTGCACGGCCGGCGAGAGATCGCGTTTTTCGGACTTTTCGGGTCGTCCCATCCGACACCCGATCCGGGTCGGCGCACGCTCCCGTACTTCGAACGGGGCGACTTCGTTGACGGCTTTCACGGCATTTTTGCCGTCATCCCAGCGCCGTGCTTCATCCGAAAGCTCCGTCCACGTTCTCTCGAGTTCGTCTGTGAGCCCGAGCGACCGAACCAGCGGAACCGCATCTGGGATCGTTAGCGTCTCTTCACCCTGGGTGTGCTCGACCAAGAGTACCTCCAGCGCTTCTCGAACCGGCTCGGTGTTCGAGATGACGAGCGTCCGCTCACCGTCCCCGTTCAGTGAGACTGTCGTCGCTTTCTGGTCGTTCTCACCATCCGTGGTTTCGGCCATCTCTCTGTGGTCAAGTTCGCTTGCGCCGTCCGCTTCGGCCCAACCGCCCGCACTCGCCGCCTCGACGACCGCTTCGAACCGTTCGACATCGAGGTCGTGCCACAGATACGTATACTCGGGGTGTAACGGCGCGTCGAAGGTATCGACCCACTGCAGTGCTTGTGCAGCCGTTGGATGTTCGAGATCGATTCGCGGATTGTCTTCGAGCGCTTGAATGTCGGCTCCGGCGGCCGCCATATCTTCGCGCCACCACTCGATCGTGTAACTCGCCGGCGCGAGCGGATGGTTGTTCTCAACGAATTCCCCGAAGTTAACGAGATACTCGCCGGCATCGAGGATTTTCACGACCCCGTTTCGGACCGTTAACGCTTCCTCGGGATCGTCGATTCGGCGGACATCACCGTTCGCGAGCTTCACCGTCGGGCCTTCGATCGTATCGACCGGGATCACTCCGGCCGCTTTCCCGGGGCGTTCGGTTTTGATCTGCGTACCGGCCGCGAGAAAGTCGTCAACGAGATGCATCGTCGCCGGGTGGACGCCGGCGGTCGCAAAGCCGTGGTTGCGCGCCCGCCCGTATCGAAGCCGGAACCCGCCCGCTTCCGATGGGTGACCGAACACCGGCCGCCCGGCGATCAGGTCCCTAAGGAACTTCGTCTGTGGTTCCGGTCGGAGCGGACCCACCGATTCCTCCTCGTCGGGATCGGCTCCGCCGTTCGCGCTCTCTCCGTCATCGGATCCTGTATCGGTCGCTTCTTCCGTCTCCGGTTTACCGTCCGTACTCGACTCATCCCCCTCCGTTTCGTCTCCACCTTTTGATTTCTTATACGTTCCGTCGATGAGATCTTGGAGCCACGGCCAATCGATCTCCTCAAGTTGGGAGGTGTATCGCTGAATCTTCGGCGCTTTCTGGGCGATTCCTTCACCCAACACGAGACACATTCCCCCCCGGGCGTTGTTGGTGTCGACGCGCTCGAGATCTCGAAACCCCGAGACTTCCTCATCACCCGTCGGCTCGCCATCGAGCATGATCGGCAGGTGTTTGGCGATGAATTTCGCCTCGTCGTCTTTCGGGGCGTACTGCAGCCCCGTCTCGTTGTCGTAAAGCGAGAGCTCCTCGGCGTAGCGTTCGATCTCTTCGTCTCGGGGTGCGTACTTTTCGATGCCGATGAGCGCCCGAGTGTAATCGGCGACGAGCACCGAAAGCGCCTGCGCGGTTCCGCCGGCCGATCTGATCGGGCCCGCGTAGTAGATGTTGATAAACTCCGTGCCGTCGTCGTTCTGTAAAATTTCGACCCTGTCGATACCCTCGATCGGCGCGGCGACGACCCCCTCGGTCAAAAGCGCCACGGCCGTTCGGACGGCCCCTTCGACCTTTCCCGCGCGGGTGTCGTAATCGCCGACGGATCCGTCGGCGAAATCGGCGGCGAGCTCGAGCGCCGCCTCCTCGCGCGAGATGTCCGGGTCGGCCTCCATCTCTCGGACTCGTTCG
>LKMJ01002489.1_pt1 | contig 16939 bp, 17 predicted proteins | sample 643391 | NCBI WGS metagenome assembly LKMJ01 (sample SAMN04112250, study PRJNA286221) | soda lake metagenome | biome: soda lake; feature: Kulunda Steppe; material: water; isolation source: sample PL-Br10 brine of Picturesque Lake | place: Russia: Kulunda steppe | collected 2010-07
CGCCGAGTTCGCGGCCAGCCTGGACAGAGAAGGAATCGCACACGGCGGTCACGACGACACAGTCGCGTTCGTCCCGAAAGTGGGCAGTTCGACCTACGCTGCGAGCCACCATCGCGCCGAGCAGGTCGAGTTCACAATCCCGTTCAGTATGGTCCACGAGAACCCGTGGCTCGTGGCCGGAAGCGGACTGAACGACAACCAGTACAGCGCACTGGTGAACGTCCTCTTGCCCCGGTTCCGGAAGCAGTACGGCAAGGAGGGTACATACAAGCAGTTCTGCTCGCTGATGGACGACCCGGCACTCCGAGAAGAACTCGATGAAACCGGCCGGGTTCACGAGGCGACGTTCGACGCAATCAGCAGACGGGTTCGCGGGTTCGGTTCTGTCTTCGACCAGGACGCCCACTCGATAACCGAGCGCGTCCACGAGTTCGTCAGACCCGGCCGACTCACGGTCGTCCCGACATACCACATTGCCGAGAGCCGTCACGCGGAGACTATCGTCCTCGCGCTCGCGTCACTGCTCGTCGACCAGAAGCTCTCGAACGACCCGACGTACGACCGAATCAAGGAGACCCCACTCGTGGTCGGCATGGACGAGGCGCACAACTTCCTGACCGACGCGGATACCGTCCAGGCCAGGAAGGTCATCGGCAAGTTCACCGACGCGGCCAAACAGGGCCGAAAAGAGCGTCTCGGTCTCTTTCTCATCACACAGGACCCACAGGACATCGCTGACCCGGTGTTCAAGCAGATCAACACCACTATCGTCCTCAACCTCGGGGACGAAGACGCTATCTCCGCGGTCAACATCCCGAGCGCGCTCGAATCGAAAGTTCCCTACATGGAGAAAGGACAGATGGTCGTCTACTCCCCCGACAACTCCGAACCGGTCGAACTTGTGGGACTACCTAACTGCCTCACGAAACACGGCCGCGATTGAGACTGTGGCTCCTGGGAAACGTATTTGATGACGTTATCTGCACCGAGCAGCGTGTCCCTCTCGCAGACTTAATCATCCGGTAGCATTGTGCAACACAGAGTATGTGTATCAGATATAGTATTTGATACAAAAGTAATATAACCATCCCTCTCAATGCATTCATTTGAATACCAACCTTTCGGGGTTTGGGAACAAACAATACGTATTAATACATGAGCCTTTCAGACACACTCGTTCCGGACGCAGTCCAGCGAAGTTTCCTGGTGAAAGTTCTAGTCGGTGTGGCCACTATTATGGTGCTAACTGGCCTCGTCGGCGGGTATTTTTACCTCGGAATCAACGACACGCTCAACAATCAGGTCGAGGGTCAGGTCGAAGCGACCACAGTCCAGCACGGTAACGCCTCAGTCGGATGGTTCGACGACCGGTTCGACGATCTCGACGACGTAGTCGAGGACGTCGAAGACGACCGGGGCATGAACCCTGATGAAGCGAGTGCAGATGACTTGTGGAACGCCCTCCGTGGAATGGAGGGTGAGGTTGACGAGGTCCACAACTTCTACTATGTCTCCCCAGACGGGGAAATTCTGGGGTCCTCCGAGAGCGCTCTGGCAGGTGAGAACTACATCGAGGGTGCCGGATTCAGTATCGAGGATTTCGGTGAGGACCAGTTCGTCCTCCCACATAGCTACCCTGCGTTCGATGAGGACGGAGAAGAAGTGATGGCTATCGGGCTGACGGGAACGCTTCGGGGTGACGGCTACTACATCGCGGAGCTGTCGACCACAGAGGGCGGCCCGCTGTTCGAGCACGGATACGACGGTGGTCAAACCGGCATCGTCACAGCTGACAACGCTCACCTGTTCGGGAACGAGCCGGCTATCGATATGCCTGCGGAGGTCGGTGACCAGTTCCACATGACACAGTCCGGCGGTGCAATCTACGGATACAACCCTATCCCGGGATACGACCAGCTCTACGTCGTGACTGAGGTACCCGAGCAAAGCGCCTTCGAACTGCGCAGTAACGTCGTGTTCAACTTCGGTCTCACGCTGCTGTTTGCGTTTATCATCCTCCTCGGCGTGACCGTCGTCGGCGGACGCTCGGCACTCAGGGACTTGAACGTGCTGGCTGACCGCGCAGAAGCGATGGGTGAAGGCGACCTCGACGTCGACCTCAAAACGTCGCGCAAGGACGAAATCGGCGTCCTGTACGGGACGTTCGACCAGATGCGAACTGATCTGAAGACACGTATCAGTGAGGCCGAGCAGGCCCGTGACGAGGCCGAAAGCGCACAGAAAGAGGCCGAGGTGGCTCGCGCGGAGGCCGAAGAGATGGCCACGTACCTGCAGGAGAAAGCCGAGGAGTACTCCGGCATCATGCAGCAGGTCGGCATGGGCGACATGACCCAGCGCATGACCGCCGACGGCGAAGAGGAGTCGATGGACCGCATCGCCGAGGAGTTCAACGACATGATAGAAGAACTGGAGAAGACGACCGGCCAGCTCAAGAGCTACGTCGACGAGGTCGAGGAGGCCGGCTCCGAGGTCGAACAGAGCGCCGAAACGGTCCGGGACGCGAGCGAGCAAGTCGCGGACTCCATCCAGAAGATATCCGACGACGCCTACGACCAGAAAGAACGTCTCCAGCGCATCTCAGAGACGATGGACGGGATTACAAGCGACCTCGAACGGCTCGCTTCCGAGGACGGTGTCGATATCGAGCAACCGCTAGAGAGCATCCGGGACATCGCCACAGACGTGAGCAACATCGCAGACCTGAGTGAGGGGACGATGGCTGAAGCAGAACACGTCGCGGGAGCCGCAGAGGAACAGGCAGCCGAACTCAACGAGGTGTCCGAACGGGCGAACGACCTGCAGCGGTACGCACAGCCCCTGCGTGACATCCTCGGCCGGTTCGAGACCGAGGCCGAACACGAGTTCGTCTTCTCGGTCGGACCGACCGGTGGTGCTCAGAGCCCCGGAACGCGCTCGGACGACGAGAACTAACCGCGCCGCTCCCTGATTTCGTCGTTATTCTGTACTGTCTGGCCGTGAATCTACGCAATTTCGAACCGGCTGTTTTGCGTATCTTTGGCCGAGAATCGACAGAATTGCGTTTTGCGGTAGATACTCATTCGTCGGCCTGTACACAGATAACGAGCTACAATCGCCCGTCTCAGGAGAGGTCGCCCTGTCGGATGTGCGCCTCCGCGTCGGCGATTGCTTCCTCCGCGTCGAAGCTCTCGATACACTCCTTTAGGGTTTCGGGTGGTTCGTCCGCGAGGTCACGCACGTGATTGATGATGCCTGGGATCGCCCTGGTGATGTTATCCACGATAGGCACGGTTGCTGACTGTGTCGACCGGGAACGTGGATTCAGGTCGATGACGATTTCCGCCTTCCCCATTTTGGCCAGTGCCTCTGCTCGGTCACCGTCCTCGAGCGGGACCAGCACTACGTCCGCGGCGGAGATACCGTCGGCGTCGACCTTTGCGCGCTCGTGGTCGAGGCCGGGAATCCGCGCGTCTGCAGACAGGCCTTTTACCTCCTCCGCACCGTGTGCCCGGAGATGCGCTGCGATGGCTTTCATCCGCTCTTCGGTCCGGTTGAACAGGTTGACTTCGATGTCAGAACCCGTGACCTGGGCAAGCTCCACAATCTCTTCAGGGACGAGTGCGGCGACGTTCCCGTTGACCGAGAGAACCGGCTTTTCTGCCAGCAGGAGCTGTGCTGCTGCCGCACGCTCTGCCCGGTCCGCGCTCGGGGACGTCTGCTCGCCAAGCAGGTAGTCGAACGTCTCACCACGACCGTGTGCGATGAGCCCCTGCTTGCTCGTGATACCTTTCTCTACCCCCTTTTCGATGCGGTGACGAGTTCGTAACGACTCATAACGCGGGTGGCTCTCCGGCACCTCGACGTCGCTCATACCTGTGTGCTGGATACCCGATGATGAAAGCGCATCGTTGTCGGCTTGTCGACGAATGAATCACGGGGCTGTTTCATATTTGTCACTGATTTCCCCATGTTACCGTGACACTCGGAACTACTATACGTATAGGGGGTGAACGTTTGTTTGCAATGGTAAACGGTAAGGTGGATTTCTTCCACGACACTGGCGGCTACGGATTCATTTCGACTGAGGACGCGGACGACGACGTTTTCTTCCACATGGAAGACGTAGGCGGACCGGACCTCGAAGAAGGACAGGACATCGAGTTCGACATCGAACAGGCCCCCAAGGGCCCACGCGCGACGAACGTCGTCCGCGCATAAGACCTGAACTCCGTGTCACGGCGTGTGATACGACACAGGACACTGTATTCTCTACACAGCAAGTTCGACGAGCGACGCACTCATCGTCAATACATAGCCAACCGTTATTTACTGATGAGGGGTTGGCTCACTCGACCGGCACGACCGTCTCCGATCCACAGTGCGGACACGTCTCGAACTCCTCAGAGAGGATTTCTTCACAGTCGAGACACCTGTATTTCGTATCGCTCGTGACCTTCTGTTTGAGTTGCTCGGTTTTCCGACCCAGCGAACTGAAAATTCCCATGAGCCAGTCTGGGGCTCTGGACGGATAAGTGGTCTGACGGCTGTGGGACGTACAGCTATCAGTATCTTTTCCTGCACGGGCACGGAGAGACGGGTATGAACCGACGGCAGGTGCTCGGCCTCGTCAGCTCGGGCGTCGTGGTGACTGCAGGCTGTCTCGGGTCGGATGACGAGTCACACGCGACGATACAACGCTTTCATCTCGTCAACATCGTCGATGAACCAGTTACAGTCGATGTGAGAATCGAACGGACTGACAGCGCCGAACTCGTTCACGAGGAGAGCTACGACCTTGACGCGGGGATGTCTGGTCACCCGCTCGAGTGCGTCTGGCCGGACGCGCCGCTGGAGGTGATGACCCGACGCTCTGAAACAGGTGACTGGAGCAGTTACTCGACTGCGGGCGAGGAAGGCTGTGTCCTGCTCATGGCCGAAGCGAACCGGGACGGTACGTCGTACTTCGCATCACACGGTGACTGTCCCGCACGAAACCCTACCTGTCACCCCGACGCCGGGACCTGAATTTCAGATGGGGTCCGGCTCAAGCGTCGCGCCGCAAGGATAAATCTGGCACACGTGTGGGTCATACCCCGCGTCAGAGAGACCGGTGTCGAGCGCGATGACGGTTTCGCCGAGCATCGCCATCGTCGCCGTTCCACCTGCCTCGGTCACGTCGAGAATTACCTCCCGGACAGGTGGGGTCAACAGCCCCGACTCGCGCGCAAACTCCCGTGAGGCACGCATGAACCGCGAGAGTGTTGGCTCACCAACCACGTCCGAGAGCGCCTTCCGTCCCGCCTGTGTAATCGCGTCAGTGTTCCCACTCAGTATCTCGTCAGTCGCGAGCTCGCTGATCACGTGATATTCGATTCGACCACGGACAGGAATGGCGTCGAGGAGGTTGTCCTGTGGGCCGCCTGGCTCGAGCCGAATCGGGACGCCCCCCTGTGCCTGTGCAACAACGTCACCGAGGCCGGTACCCGCCTGCACCTCTGCACCGTGGGCGATGGTGACGACCTCGTTTCGCGAGAGCGTTCGGTCGAAGGCGGCATTCGCCGCTAGCGCCGTTCCAAGCGCCATCGCACCGGAGACGCCAAACCCCTTCCCGAGTTGGAGGTCGGTCACGCCGCGGACTTCCGCGGTTACCTGGAGCGCGTTGAGGACGCGCTCGACAGCTTCGATGTGCAGGTTTTCGCCATTGATGCTCATCGACACCGAATCGGCGGACCTTACCGTGACAGTCACCCCGTCGGACAGGGCGATACCGCAACCTCGTGAACCAGCTTTTGTCGGGTCGGGGTCCGCCTCGCTCGTGAAAAATCCCGTCACATGTCCCGGCACGAACGCCTGCGCCACGTCTGTCATTGCTGGTACTCAGGAGGGCCCCCTCTTTATGACTCACGACCCGTTGTCACTGCTGACTGGCTTGACGAAAGACCGCTACACGATTTGGGATTGGAAGGGAATTTCCAGTCTAGAACAGGCCGTTCCCGACGCTGTACTCCCACGACAACGTCCCGACCGCGGCGAACGCAACTGCGCCTCCAGCGAGTGCAACGTTTTTCAGAAAGCCAGTCATCTCGTCCTGTCGATTCTCTGTGGACACGGCCCAGAAGTCGTGCATCGTCACCGCGGAGACGAGAAGGAATCCTGCGAGTGCGAGCCCACCGACGACCGGGAGCGCGCCGACGACGAGCGCGATGCCGCCGAGAACTAGAACCGCCCCGGACGCGAGCACCGAGAGCATCGGCGCGGGAAGCCCCTTGTACTCGGCGTAGCCCGCCATCTGCTCGCGTTGCAGGAAGTGGTTGAGCCCCATGAACGCCAGGACGCCGCCGAAGAGCACACGTGCGCCGAGCAACCCGAGCGCCGCCGTTCCAGTCACCGACATTAGTTTGCCCTCCTCACCGTCGTCAGCGCCGCTCCCGACGCAGTCTCTATTGCTTCATTGTCGACCGTAATCACTTGTAGTTTCATTACGTTACCTGATTCGTTTCGGAACCTATATTTACGTTTGGCGACAATAGTGTAAGCAAGTAACACCGATGTCATCGACAGTTGGAGAACCAGAAACCGTCGAATCGAAAAACGAAGGGGCCTGCTCGGTCGTCGAGGCGGTCGAGATAATTGGCTCGGAGTGGCGACTAATCGTCCTGCACGACCTGGCCGAAGGAGAGAAACGGTTCAACGAACTCAAGCGCTCGACCGGGGCAAGTTCGCGGACGCTCTCGCGCGTGCTGGACGACCTCGGCGAGGCGGGGCTGGTCGACCGCCGGGTCGAAGACAAGCCCATTGCGACGTACTACAGCCTCTCGGAGAAGGGGGACGCGCTGTGTCCGGTCTTCGGCGAACTCGAGGCGTGGTCCGAAGAGTGGCTGTCGGCGGATACTGAGTAGCGTCTGTCTGACAATCTCGCGTTCTCCCATTTTAAACCCCTGATTTAGAATCGAAATGACCTGGTTACGTCAAGCAATTACACTTTCACACTGCTGTTAACGGGGCTTTATGTAACAGGGGGAACTATCGCCTGGTATGGCATCAGAAGACCTCGAAGAACTGCCGGGAGTCGGTCCCGCGACGGCAGAGAAGCTGAAAGAGAACGGGTTCGACGGCTACCAGGGGATTGCGGTCGCCAGCCCCGGAGAACTCTCGAACACGGCAGACATCGGCGAATCGAGCGCTGCAGACATCATCAACGCGGCACGAGAGGCTGCCGATATCGGCGGCTTCGAGAGCGGCGCGACAGTACTGGAACGGCGGGAGGAAATCGGCAAACTCACGTGGGGTGTCGAGGAAGTCGACGAACTCCTCGGGGGCGGCGTCGAAACCCAGTCAATCACGGAGGTCTACGGCGAGTTCGGCTCCGGCAAATCACAGGTCACCCACCAGCTCGCGGTCAACGTTCAGCTTCCGCGTGAACACGGTGGGCTCGAAGGTAGCGCTATCTTCGTCGATTCGGAAGACACGTTCCGTCCGGAGCGTATCGATGACATGGTTCGCGGCCTCGACGACGAGATTATCGAGGACACGATGGTCCTCCACGGGGTTGCGGAGGAGGGCGACGCCGACGCGGGCGACGAAGCACTCCTCGAGGACCTGCTCGAAGCCATCCTCGACAAGATTCACGTCGCCAAGGCGTTCAATTCGAACCACCAGATTCTGCTGGCCGAGAAAGCCCAGGAGATCGCAAGTCAGAGTCAGGATGGCGAGTTCCCCGTCCGGATTCTCTGTGTCGACTCGTTGACGGCGCACTTCCGCGCGGAGTACGTCGGCCGTGGCCAACTCGCTGAGCGTCAGCAGAAGCTCAACAAACACCTCCACGACCTCATGCGTGTGGGCGACCTCAACAACACCGCAGTTATCGTCACCAATCAGGTCGCCGCCAATCCTGACTCCTTCTTTGGAGACCCGACACAGCCTATCGGTGGCAACATCCTCGGACACACCTCCACGTTCCGTATCTACCTGCGCAAATCCAAGGCCGACAAACGCATCGTTCGCCTCGTCGACGCCCCGAACCTCGCCGACGGTGAAGGCGTCATGCGCGTCACCGGTGACGGTCTCGTTCCCGAGTAAGTCTCCCCTCTCCATTTTTCATCGAACATCTATCAGATTGGGTAGTACTGTCTGACACACCGGAGTGAAAGTAAAGTATGGCGTAGCAATCCGCAGTAGGGAACCGAATCTCGAACCGAAACGTGTGGGTCTCGGTCCAGAGCTAATTCAACACGCCTGTCGTAATCCAGTCACAAATCACCGTTCATCGCGGCGAACAGCCGCTCGCGGAGTTCCTCGCGAGAGACTCCTTCACTGGGTCCGAGCCCCTCCATGTACTCAAGCGAGCACTGGCCGCCGCCCATTCGGGCGTGACCACCGCCGCCTGCCATGGGGATGTCATCGAGCACGGCCTCGAGAACTTTCCCCATGTGAACGCGGTCGTCATCGGACCGGCCCGCGAACCGGATTGTGTCATCCTTGTCGCCGAGAACGACGACAGCGTTGATTCCTTCGAGCCGTCGAAGCTCGTCGGCTGCTTGCGGAATCGAGTCGCTGTTCGAGACGGTGCCGACGTCGCTGACGGCGAACGCCGAGCGAATCTCGCGGTCGGCAATCGCTCGTGCCTTCACGTCGAGTGATTCGGGGTCAATTTCTGGGTTTGCGATGCGGTCGAGCTTCTCTTCATTGATACCCGGGTACAGGAAAGCTGCCGCGTGAAAGTCCTGGGCGGAACAGCCTTTCGTAAGCCGGTTCGTATCCGCCTGTATGCCGTACAGTAACGCCGTTGCAGTCGTCGGCGATATCTTTTGCTCGAGCGGTATCGTCTCACCGTTTTCTTCGATATCTTCGGGGTCGACTGGCTCCCAACCGAGCTCTTCGAGATACTCGGTCAGAATACTTGCACAGGCACCGTAGTCGGTGCGGACGTCGGTGAACTCTCGTCCAGTTCCGCCCCCGGGATGGTGGTCGACGACTGCAACTGGGTTGACCGATTCGGAGCCAGGGAAGTCCCGGGGCTCGTTGTGGTCGACGAGGACGACTGTGGACTCCTCGATTTCAGCCGCGGACTCGATTTTGTCGAAGTCGACGTCGAGGACTGTCTCGAATGCGCGGTTCTCGTGGTGACGAATCTGCCCCGGATAGTACATCGTTGCCTCGGTCTCTCTGTCCGCTGCAATTTCTTGCACGGCGAGCGCGCACGCCATCGCGTCAGGGTCAGGGTCCGGATGCATGAGAATCGCCACGTCGTCGTAGCTTCCGAGAAGCCGAGCGAACCGTTCTCCGGTAGTCCGTCTGAGATATCTAAACAGGTAGACGCCGCCAACGAGGAGGATGAAGAGGAGAAACGCGAGGATAACCGCCAGAAGCGGCTCGTTGGCGAGTGTCGACGACAGCATGTCGAACTGCTCGCCCGCAGTATCGAATCTGCTCATACTGGATTCGCTTTGGCCGGGTACAAATGTGTATTGTTTTCTCCACACATACTCTATCACTGTATGTGGGCCGCTGGTATAATACTGATTCCCCGCCGGGTCGCGTCCTATCCGAGGCTGTCGATTGCTGCGCGATATCCCTCGCGGAAGGTTGGGTAAGCGAGCTCATAGCCAAGCGACCGAAGCTTTTCGTTTCGACAACGCTTCTCGGCCCGGATTCGCTGTTTAGCTGTCGATGAGAGCGACTCGTTGGCCAGTCGCTGCGCTTTCGTTTGCTTCGGTGGCACATCCTCAGCACATTGCTCGGCCAGCCAGTCAGCCAACTCCCACTTCGAAACTGGCTCGTCGTCGACGACCAGTACAACCTCGTTTCGCGCGCAGTTCTCCTGGAGGAAGAAAGCGAGGGCTCCGGCGGCGTCGTCACGGTGCGTGAGGTTCAACACGCCTTCGGTTACCGGTCCGTCGAGATACCGCTCTAACCGGTAACGACCCGGACCATACAGTCCGGCAAACCGCGCAACGGTGCCGTCGATACCGTACTTTTGTGCGGATTCGAGCGCAACTGTCTCTGCCTCCACGAGCACGCGACCCCTCTCCGTCGTCGGTTCGAGCGGTGTTTCCTCGTCGACCCACTCGCCGCCGTGGTCGCCGTACACACCGGTGCTTGAGGTGTAGATGTACCTGTCCGGCGTGTACTCACGGCAGCCGAAGTGGTCCAGCACTGCCTTCTGTCCGTCTACGTATATTTCGTCGGCAGTACTATCGCCTCCTCTCCCCACACTCGCTGCGAAGACGACGACGTCGGCATCAGGGAGCGTCGCGAGCGTTTTCTCCTGAGCCAGGTCGCCTTGTACGGCCTCGATACCGGCTGATTCCAATGCTTCCACGCCTGCGTGGGACCGTCGAACGCCCACGACGTGCACACCATCGGCTCCTCCACTCCGAGCATTCGTTTCGAGAAGCTGTCGCCCGAGTTCGATTCCGACGTACCCGCAGCCGAGAATGACGACCGTCTTCCTCATCGCTTTCGCTGTTCGATGTAGCTGTGAATCAGCGCGTACTCGTCGAGCGTCATCGGAAACCGCCCTTCGGCCTTCTGTTGAATCTCTTTCGGGTCCATCTCGTCGTTGATACCCGAGGCAACCGCCTCGACGTCGAGGACGGCAATCGACATCCCCATCAGGAGGATGTCTCGAGCTTCTGCAGCGATACTGTCCGCGTCGGGCAGCTCTTCATCTAGAGCGAGAATAGCTGCCGCCGCTTTGATGGTTATCTCGGGAGAGTCGCCGTCGAGCAGCGCCGAGATTGCTAACTCGTCTACGTCGACCTGTTCGACAACCGTATCCTTTCCAACAGCTTCGATGGTCGCTACGAGCCTGTCGTCGTACGCCGCCCGTAGCTCTTCCGGTGACATCTCACCCGCTCGTTCGAACGTCCCTCTGAGCATACCCTGTCTTGGACTGCGAGCGTTAAGCATCTGCGTTTTCGGAGCCAACACCGGTCAGATTATCGCCCCGACGAACAGGTACGAACAGAGGTAGATGAGTGTCGAGGAGATGAGCGCTCGACCGACCTGAAATCCAACCAGTGCGCGGTCGAAGCCGCGAATCAATCCCACAGAAAGTGCGGTCAACACGAGAGCCAGTAGCAGGACGTAGACGCCGACAGGGCCACCGAGCCAGACGAACGACTGTTCGCTGCCAGTGAGCGACTCTTCGCTGCTGAGGACGTCGGCGAGCGCAACGGTGGCACCAGCAACCATTGGGCCGAACATGGTTGCAGTGTTGGTCAGCGTCCGACAAACGGAGTCGAGTCGCTGTCGTGCGTCACGCTCGATTCGCTGGAGGTCGTCGAGATGCTCTGCCAGCGCAAGCAGTGCGGTGCCTGCTGGCCGGCCTTCTTTTGCTGCCAACGCGAGCAAGGCGAAGCTCCCACGAACGCGTCGGCTCGGAACAGTGGTGAGCACGCCGTGACGACCGCGAAACGCCTCGTTGACGCTGACGTGGAGCTGTCGTTGCTGTCTCGAGCCGCCGGCGAGGACTTCACCCATCGGACCGTCGATCTCATCCGCGACTTGCTCGATAGCGGTCTCGACTGCGCATCCGTTGGCGACACGCCGCCCGATCAGTTCGAGCGCGTCGGAGAGTCCGTCTTCGACAGACCGAATCCGTTCGTACACCGAAATCACCGGCTGGCTGACGACGACGAGTCCGGTCCCGAATCCGAGACCGACTGCCCCAACAGGTGGTCCCCAGGAGGGAAACAGCCTGGCCGCAACCAGCCACCCTGCAGCGGCGACTGTACCTCCCGAAACCAGTGCGAGCACTCGTCTATCGCTGACCTCCGGGTGCGTCCAGGTAACCTGCGGTGGCGGGAACGCGACCGGACGGCGGGCGAGCAACCAGACTGCTGCAGTAACCAGTGCAGCAGGTAAGAGCACGTTGTATAGCACGACGACAGTAGCTGGAGTCACGACGACGCCAGCGGCCCCTGCTGCCGGAAGCAAGGCGACGAGTGCAGTCGGCAGGAGGACGCCGAACGCATAGAGGGCTGTGACCGGGGCGCGAATCCGCGCCGCAAACTGCTGGAGCGTATCGCGTGTTCCGTCGAGAACGACGGCCAGCGCACGGTCGAGTAGTCGATATCTGTCCTCTGCCGGCGTCCGACCCGCGACCATGATGAGCGCGAACGAGCGCCGCAGTGACGGAAACAGGTCACTCCAGGTGTCTCCGAAGGTTAGCAGCCCCGAGCGAGCGGTGCTCCGCGTCTGTCGTACGTGCGATTCGAGGTTATCCGCCAGCGCGGTGTTGCTGGACTGTGCGGCGAACTCGGCCGCTCGCTCCGGTGTCGGTGCAAGCCGCATACTCAACACCGCTCGTGATACGAGATCGGGCGCGGCCCCGAGCGCGCTCGTCCGTTTCGCCGTCGCAGCCACTCGAGGAACGGAGTGCATCAGGTGAGCCACCAAGAGCGCAAACACGACTCCTATGAGGGCAACGCTAGTGCGCACCCCTGACGGTGCAAACGGCACTGCGAGCATCGAGACCAGTCCGGTGATGAGCCCGGCCCCGTATCCTGCCTGGACGAACTTCGTCGGCGGAACGTCCCAGTCTAGAAACGCGAGCGCGCCACGTAGCTCCTCGCTCGCCTCGACAGGCCAGGGGTACGCTCGTGCGACGGCCTCGACGAGATTTCTGAGCGTGGCGGTCATCTGTGGCGCTCAGCGTGGGAGTCGGTCACGTCTCCACTGCCAGTTGTACCCCGGGACGAAAGCGCGGTCAGCAGTCGTTCTCTGCTGTCGAGTCGTTCCCTGAGGTCGACGTAGGACTCCTCAGGTGTCGTGAGATTCTCGATCAGGTGGCTGTCTCCACGGTCGATACGGTCCGTCGAACTGAGTCCCTCGTCTGTTCGTTCAAACAGTGTTGCGAACCGCCCCTCTTCGCCGGTGAGTACCTCCTCGATAGCTTTGACCCGTCGGGAGCCGGACGCCGTCGACTCCAGCGATACGACGAGGTCGGTTACGCCGAAAGAGCTCGGCGAGACACCGAGGTCGGTGACGACTCGCTCGTATATGGCATCACCGCCGTCTCCGTGAATGGTGCCCAGCACTGCCTCACTGTTCGCACCGACGCGCATCGCTTCGTAAAGGACACTCGCCTCCTCGCCTCTGACTTCACCGACGACCAGTGCACCGTCTCCGAGCCTGAGTGCTGTCCTGAGTGCATCGGTCGGAGATAGTTCCTCGGATTCTGCGCTGGCGAGAAGCGCCTGAACGTCCCGGTTTTCGTTCTGGAGTGCCGTGACGGGAAGTTCCGGCGTATCTTCGATGACGACGGTTCGGACCTCGGGTGGGAGTTCCCAGAGCAGTGCACCTAACATGGTTGTCTTTCCGGCACCGCGCGGCCCCGCAACGAGCAGTGACCCACCCCGTTCGACGGCGACGGAGAGGAGTGCTCCCGCTGCAGCCGAAATCGTCTCGTTCTCGACGAGTGCAGGGAGCGTCCAGACGTCACGCCCCTGTGCGCGGAAGGCGAACGCGGCCCCGTCACTCGGCGGCTCGGTGACGCCCGCGATGCGAATCCGCCTCCCGCAGACATCTGTAGTCGCATCGAGCGTGGGGTCCGCCCGGGAGAACGCCCGGCCGCTCTCACGGCGGAACCGGGATGCGAGCGCGGTGACGCCTTCCTCTGTCAGCGTCACGTTCGTTACGAACGTCTCGCCGTCGGCAGTAACTCGCAGTCTGTTCGAGGACGCCGGGGCGGTGACGAACGCATCCGAGACTTCGGGGTCGGCGAAGAGGTCTTCGAGCAGTCCGTAGCCTCGGGCGTGTTTTCGTAGGACCTGCGTGATAGTTTCAACCTCCCTCTCTGTAGTACCGGTTTCGCCCTCTGTACCGGAGACAACTGCCCGAACGGCCCGAGCTGGTGCTCTGTCGCCACCCTCGAACTCGCCGTGAGCGAGCCGTCGATACGCCTCTTCGAGCGTCGATAGCCATTGGCAGGAGAGTCCTTGTTCGACGGGGGAGAGGAAGTACCTGGGTAACCCTGTCGGCTGGTCGTACCGCCGCACAGTACCACCGGTATCGAGTTCTGTAATCCCGCGAAGCGTCGCGTCGCCCGGGGGTGTCACCTCGACGCGCCAGTGGCTCAGTGTCGGTCCGACCGATGGCGAGAGCGTGCTCTCGTAGTCAGTCGCAGTGGCAGTGAGTTCCGCAAGCCCGGTCTCGGCGGCGATATCACGAACCACGTCTGCCCGCCCTGTCGCCTCGCGACAGGCCGCCAGCGGGTCACGGCGTGCACGGTCCGCGAGTCGCTCGTCGTGAAACCCGACGGCTTCTACGAACCGACCTGCCGCGACGAGGAGTGCTGCTGCCTGGTCCTCGTATGCGCGTTCGAACCCGTCTGATTCGGTCACGACCGCCTCGACATCACGGGCCGTTAGCGCGTCGATAACTGTCTCCCGGCAATCTGGTTGTGACTCCAGTGCGCCGCCGGAGGGGCAGTCTGTTGCGTCGACGACTAGCGTCTCGTCGTCGAAGGATGTGCGACACTGACATCCCTTCGAGCAGTCTTCCTCATCGAAGAATGACTGAATTCGGTCGACAACCGGGCTGGTGCTGTCGGACATGGCCAGTGCTGGTCTCGGTATGATACTTAAATATCTGGGCTACAGGAGCTGTTTGAACCGACTCAGTGCGCCTGTGTCGTTCTCGCCGTTCCCCGTGAGTAGCGGGTCACTCTCGCGAAGCGATTCACCTTCGGTGTGCTGTCTCGGACCTCCCTCGAGGCTGTTTCCTCTTTCGGTTTTTCCGTTTTTATTCACACCACTGCTGCCGAACGGTCGTGCCCGTCCACAAGTCACGCAATGGCCGTGAGATTCTTCGGTATCTTCGCTTCGGTGTGTTTTCGGCTGATTGGCATTTTCCGTCCAGTTCTCTCGCTGCCGTGGCTCACTGCTTCCCGTTACTGGGCCGGCGTGCTCCACACCGATGTGTTGCCCGTCAGTTCCAGTGCCGTCCGCTTCGAGGGACTCGACTTTTGCCAGCGCTGTTTCGGCTTTGTTCTCTACCTCCTCGTTGACTGCCCGAACGTTACCGACGTAGCCCCGGAGCGCCTGCGTCGCCGCTTCGAGCTCGGCGATTCGAGTTTCGAGTTTCCCGCACTGTTCCTCCAGACTGTCGAGTCGGTCAAGCGCCTCGGCCTCGGTTGCGAGCGCCGAGAGGTCGTGTTCACCATCGGTCACTGCCCGTTCGAGTGCTTCGACTCGCTCGGCAAGTGCGTCGTCCATAGGCCGCCTGGTCCCCTGCTGGTATTTGAATGTTCGTCTGGAGTAGGCACCGCGGCACCAGTGTGGATAACTGTGCAGGAACTAGCGGACCTTCGACAATACGGGGGTCCGCGCGCGGGAAGGTGAGCCGAGCTCAGACATTCCGGGCCGCTCCCGGCAGTCGCTTCCCGTACATGTGACTGCCCGGGTTCAATTTCTGCTAAACGGACTTTCTGCTCCTCCTGCGTACTCGTCGTCAGAAAGGTCCGGGCGCGGGAATTGAACCCACGTCTTGGGCACCACAAGCCCAAAGGATACCACTACCCCAGCCCGGACACGCAGTAAATGCTATCCCAGTTGGACAGATATACGTTACGGACTACGGTTCGTGTTGACGGTTGGTATCGCGTAACACGGGGACCTTACTGATAGCAAAACTGATGGCTACTGGTCGTTACCCGTCGTCAGTCTGGATTGTGAGCAGGTCACGCTCGAGCGTCAGCCGGAACGTCGGCACTGTTTTGCGGACGCGCTCGACGACACCTTTGTCGGACAGCGTGTGCAGCGCGGACCGAACCTCGTCCACGTCCGTGTCTGTTCCGCCGATTTCGACGTCGTGCAGCGTCGAGACGACGCTCTGTGGCTCCTCGTCCGGGCCAGGGAGGACGTCCACAATAGCCGCCTCGAGCGGCGTCCCTCGGACTGTGAGGTCGTCCGACGTACTCTCCCCGTCGCTCACGAGGTTGATGGCTTCCGGGGTCGCACAGATGAGGCTGTTCTCGTTGCGATAGTAGTAGTCCCCGAGCGCTGATTCGAGATAACTGTGAACCTCACTCCCGCTCTCCATCCCCCAGCGCTCCTGCAGTTCCTTGTTCTTTGTTGGCTGCAACTCGACGATGTCTTCGAGACGCGCGTATGCTTCCTCCGAGAGCGTCATTAGTTGCTGTTACTGCCAGGGGCGTTATCCCCATTGTGGATTTGGTCCGCCCGAAACCCGATTTTAACTTCGATTTTCACACCATATTGGTTCGCTTTCCAAATCTATATTTTTGTTCCTGTCTTCGCTGTTTACTCTCTAACGTTCGATAATTCGATATCCAAACCTTATTGGTTTATATCCCGAACCACGCCAATTCACACTTCGAATCGAATTAGTTTAATTATTGTATTATGGTGGTTCGTATTTAGAACCTATTCGGGCTCGGAGAGTGTGTCGGCGACGCTGTCCCAGTGGCTCCCTTTCCAGAAGTGCTGTCCGCACTGCGTACATCGCCAGACGGCAACGGAGTGTGATTCGGGCGCGTACTCGGGGGTCTGCTCGTCCGCTCCGACCCGGTCGACGGTCCCGTTGCAGGCGCTACAGCGCACGGGCGTCTCGGGGAGCGTCAGCTCGAATCCCTCGTCTCGGAGCGCCGAAAGCATTCGCTCGATGCCTCTCGACTCGAGCAGTATCGCCTCGCCGGTCCGTGCAGCCAACTCCCTGTCGCGGGTCAGCAGCACTCGGTTCTCCGTCCGCGCGAAGGCACGAATCTCGTCGTCGGATTCGAGGTCGACGTCCAGCGTGTACACCGTATCGTAGCCACACATTCGCAGGTAGGTCGTCAGCCGCCCGAGCATCGTATCGGTCAGCAGCCGCGTCATTCGAGGAACGAACGCAATTCGGTGATGGTGCGCGTGTTCAGTACGTCTCCGGGCTCGGCCCATCCCCGTCGGGCGGTGTGGACGCCGTAGCGGATATA
>LKMJ01002490.1_pt1 | contig 16934 bp, 17 predicted proteins | sample 643391 | NCBI WGS metagenome assembly LKMJ01 (sample SAMN04112250, study PRJNA286221) | soda lake metagenome | biome: soda lake; feature: Kulunda Steppe; material: water; isolation source: sample PL-Br10 brine of Picturesque Lake | place: Russia: Kulunda steppe | collected 2010-07
CTGCTCCCGGTGTCGCCGTCGCCGTATTTCCGGCGAAGGCTCTGTTTGGCCTCATCGACTGGAACACTGTACTCCACCAGGTTCTGTAGGTCCGCTTTGACCTCCTCTTTGTCGACACCGAGGTCGGAGGCAAGATCCTCGGCATGATCATCGAGTTCCATCAGCGGCTATTCGAGCGGCGGCATAAAAAGCGTTCCCGGACCGGAGTGAAACTGATATTTTCACGCCGTTCGAATCAGGCGTATGGAACGACTCGGTGCAGCACTCGGCGGACTCGCGTTCGTAGTACTGATTTTTGGTGGCGTGATCATCGTTCGAACCATCACGCGGGCGCTGTATGCGGCCGTCAGATTCGCCGAGACCGTCGGCATACTCGCGTTTGCACTGCTGATCGGCTATCTCGTCTACCGAATTCTCCTCGGGACGAGCGACGACCCCCGCCGATCGGTATAAGGACCATCAGACACGGCTCCGCTGGGCGACAGCATACTGTCCCACCGATCGGGAATACGGACCACGCTTAGGGGGCCCCAGCCTAATCCACCAGTATGGCCAGTTCGTCCGATCGGAACGTCTCTTTCGAGTCACCGCCGACGAGTGCGATCGACCGCGAAGGGAGACAGATCACAGTCTGTGAGTACCACGCCGGGCCAGCACCGATCGTCGAGATGTACGGCCACTTCGAGACCCAGTCGCGGTCGCAAGGGCTCCCACCGCGTGGGGAGTCACGAACCCGTGAGTGGGTGTGTGGACTGCTCGACGATGGGTTGAACGTCGTCGCCAAACACGACGATCGAGTAATTGGCCACGCCGTACTGGTGCCGTACGACGACACGGCCGAGTTGGCGATTTTTGTCCAGCCTGCGTATCAGGAGGCGGGAGTCGGGACCCAACTGATTCGTGGACTGCTCGGCTACGGGAAAGCGGAGGGTATCCCACACGTCTGGCTGACCGTCTCTCGGGCCAACCGTATCGCAGTCAATCTCTACCGATCGGCCGGCTTCGAGACAACGGTCGACGATCGGGGTGAACGAGAGATGGAACGCACCCTATAGGGCGATCAGAAAGTGACGATCATCGCATCCACGAGGATCGCGACGAGGACGGCACCGAGGAAGGCGTTCGAGGCGTGGAACGAACGGAACGCCGCGGCTTCGGTCTGTTCGTAATGCAATACAACAGCAGCCCAGAGGAAGATCCCACCGAAGACCACGACCGTCGCGGCGTACAGCGCGCCGAGGTCGGTGATCCACGCGAGGCCGATCGTGCCGACGAGCGTCGCGGCGATGTAGTAGACGATGTGTTTTCGGGTTTCAGTCTCGCCACGAACGACGGGCATCATCGGGAAGCCGCCGCGGGCGTAATCGTCCTTGTACGCCAGCGCGAGGTTGTAAAAGTGTGCCGGCGTCCAGAGGAAGATGACACCGGCGAGTGCGAGTCCGGGGAGGCCGATCTCGTTTGTCACAGCAGCCCAGCCGATCAGCGCTGGGAGTGCGCCTGCTGCACCGCCGATAACTGTGTTCTGGACCGTGTTCGGCTTGAGCACGATCGTGTAGATCACGCTGTAAAAGAGGATCGCGATAAAGCCAAGCGCAGCCGCAAGGACGTTGATCGTCAGGAAGACGGCCATCGAGGCGGCTGTCAGCAGGCAGCCAAAGAGCAAGGCGTTGCGCACTGGGACGAGCTCGGCCGCCAGCGGCCGATCGGCCGTCCGGGACATCCGGCGATCGACGTCTCGTTCGATGACATGGTTGAACGTACCCGATGCGCCGATCGCGAGGACACCGCCGCCGAGCGTGGCGACGATTACCTGTGGTGTCAGGTTGGGACCTGCGGCCAGTGCCATCCCGGCGGCGGCGACGAGACAGAGCAGCCACATCAGCCGTGGCTTCATCATTTTGAAGTAGGCAAACGCAGTCAGCCGCACTCTCGCGACCCGGCTCGTCGGGAGCGATCGGTCTGTCGGTTCGCCGAGTGGCTCGGCGATCGGTTCGGGCTGTTCGATGATGTCGTCGTCGGTGCCGGTGGTGAGCTCCAGATCCCACGCGAGTGCGAGGACGACGGCAGTAAAGATCACCAGCCCGAGTGCGAGATGGAGACCAGGGACGATCGCCGCAGGACCGACAGTCGCAGTCACAGCACCGACACCGATCTGGACGACGTAGAGAACGGTACCGGCGAGCAGGACTGCTGTGACGCGCCGGGAGACGCTACCGAGCACCGCGGCGATCGTGGTCGCGGCGACGAGCCCGCCGACGAGGACGGCGGCGATTCGGTGGCCCCACGCGATCGCCAGCTCGGTCTGGCCAAGTGGGTCACTCGGCGCGTGACAGGTCGGCCACGTCGAACACGTCGCAGCCGCGTTCGTCAGCGAGGTCGTTGCACCAATAATGAGCAGCAGGTAGACGCCGATCGCTGTCGTTGCAAGCAACGCCGAAAACCGGCGATGGGTTCCGATCGGACGGGGAAACGACTCAGTTGTCACGGCTATTCTTATCCAACTCTTCGACTCCGTGTATTTAGGGTTCCCGCTTTTCCCACCCGGTCGACAGCGTTATTTTCTCGCTGGAGGAACGATCAGTAGTGCTCGACTCGTTGTTCTTCAACACGGTACTGACAGCCTTCTGGCTGGTCGTCCTTGCCGCTGCGATCGTCGGCTACCGCTCTCCCTCAGCGGCCGGACGGATTGGATCGCTCGTCGAGGCGATCGTCAACCGGGTCGGCAACGAACTCTGGATCGCGACGGCGCTGCTCTGGAGTGGCTTTTTTCTGACCCGACTCGCCGATCGGGGTGTCGGGCCCTCCCCGCGGAGCCTGCTTGCCGCCGGGATCGTCGTCAATCTGGGTGGGATCGTGGTGCTTGGCTGGGTTGGGTGGCGGTGGGTCCGCGATCGATGATGTCGATCGGCCGCGAGTGGCTGTTGTGGCCGCTCACATTCCCATGTCTTCTGCTGCGTCCGGAATCGGCAGGTCGTGTGGCGAGACGCCGAGCAACTCCGCCGCATGATCGAGCGCCATATCGAAGCCGTAGTAGCGTTCGAGCTCGTCGCCGTCGGCGGTTGGCCGAACTTTGAGCATTGCGTAGCCGTCGATATTCTGGGCGATTGCGGCAGTACCGCTTGCGCGTGTGGCGTCGTCGGTGGCTCGAAACGTGAGCAGCCGTTCTGTTTCCGTCTCCTCGTAGCTGGCGCGAATACCGTTTTCCGCGGCGGTCTGATCGTCGGTCATAGCCGACAGTCAGGCATCGACCACCGGGAAGGTGTCGGTTCCGGCGAACGGCAGGGGGTGCGATCGAATGGATCGACACCGATACCACTTTTTTTGTCCCCACGAACATCTGCTCGTGATACTGCCGGACGCAAACAGATGAACGAGACTCACCCAAATTGGGGTTTCGACGATCGCTCCGTGATGAATACGCCGATACACGAGGTGCGTACGTGTGTCCGGTAGTATGACCAATGCGGAGTCGGGCACGGAGGTGACGCCGACCGCGACGGTCACCGTGGCGCGTCAGGACACCATCCGGGCGGTCACGGCTGCCGTCGTCGTCTTTTTTGCCGCCGCGTACACCCTCGAATGGGTTCGCACAACGATCGCGGGCCAGTCGTTCGAGCCGATCGTCATCTCGGCGGGGACGGCACCGACGCTCGTCGACTGGCTGGCGATTTCGATCGGACTCGCTGTCCTCGTCGCCATCCACGAGGCACTTCACGGGATCGTGTTGCGGCGATACGGGGGGTCGCCGTCGTACGGTGTCGGCATCTCGAATCGGCTACTGCCCTACGCCTACGCCGGCACCGATGGGGCGAGCTATACCCGAAACCAGTTGCTCGCTGCTGTACTCGCCCCGGTTGTGGTCATCACTGCGGTTGGCACTGTCCTGATGGCGATCGTCCCCACAACGTTGCTCGTCGGTGCCCTCGCTGTGAACGCCGCCGGCTCCGTCAGAGATCTTCGGATGGCTGCTATGCTCGTGCAGTATCCAGCTAGTGTCACCGTCGCCACCCATCCAGATGGTGAGCCGGGCTCGCTCGCAATCTACGCCACGACGGATGAGCGTGTCGACAGCCGCTTCCCGGCCACGAGCGTGATCACCGCGATCGTCACCGGGGCACTCGGCACGCTCGCTGTGACGCTGCTCGGTCTCGCCACACTGGTCTTTCACTCACTTGCCGTGGGCACTGGTGACATCGTCGTGGGCACCGATCGGTGGCTGCTGTTTCGCCACCAGCTTGATCGCGGGCGTAACGCTCATATCGAACTCGGAGCCCCCCTTGTGGGCGCGCTTGCACTCGCTGGCGGCCTTGGCTGGGCGCTCGTCGATCGGCTCCGGCGATCGATCGCCGACGCGAGATCGTAACGTTCGAGCGGCTGCTGGCCCACGATTGGGTATGGCAAAGTGGCTCCAGAGCGGCCGACGACGTGATATGTGTGTCCTGCTTGCGGCCAACGGCGAGATGCGCGGCCAGCAGCTCAAATCCACCCTCGAAGCACACTACGACGAGCGAATCGAGCCGAAAGCGTTCTACGGCTCGCTGTCGGCGCTGGTCGAGGCCGGTTTCGTCGAGAAACAGACTGCTGGGATCCACGACGTTTACACACTCACCGATCCCGGCGAACAACGCCTTCGTGAGCACGCTGCGTGGCTCCGATCGTCGCTGGATGAGTAGTAATAATACCTTTCTAAACATCGACGTGTGAGATGAACCGACACCCGCCAATTGGGTCGACGCACACAGTTCAGGCGTGGGACGCCACTAGTCGTCTGCTGTCGCCTCCACATCTGCGATCGCGCCCAGAATCTCCTCGCGGTGTTCGTCCAGCAGGGGGGCCCGTCCGCGCGGTCTGGGGTTGGTTTTGGTCATTTTGATTGGGGTGCCGGCGATCTCGACTGTCTCGGTGCTACCGGGCTGGTCGACGGTCACGAGCATGTCCCGATCGCGGACGTGGTCGTCGTCGAAGATTTCAGCGGTGGTCTGGACGGGAGCGACGGGGACGCGACCTTCGAGCGTGTCGAGGAGTTCGTCGGTCGGGAGTTCGCTCGCCCAGTCAGCGATCGCCTCGCGCAACTGCTCGCGGTGGTGGAGCCGATCGGCGCGAGACGGGTAGTCGGCGGCGAGATCCGGGCGATCCATGGCCTCGCAGACGGCTTCCCAGTGGCTCGTGCCGAAGGCGGCGATGACGGCGTACCCATCTTCCGTCTCGAACGCATCGTAGGGAAACAGCGTTGGGTGGGAGTTGCCCCGCCGAGAGGGGGCCTCGCCAGTGTACGAGTGCTGGTAGATCGCACGCTCGGTCATGCTAATCATCGAATCGTACATGCCGGTGTCGACGTACTGGCCCTCGCCGGTCCGATCGCGGTGATAGAGTGCCGCGAGGATGCCGATACAGTTGAGCGTCGCCGTAAAGAGATCGCCGATGCCAGGGCCGACTTTCGTCGGCGGCCCGTCCTCAGGCCCGGTGATCTCCATCACGCCGCCCAGTGCCTGTGCGATGAGGTCGAACGAGGGCTGGCCCTGACGGTGGGTCTCACCCGTGCGCGGATCGCCAAAGCCACGGATCGAGGAGTAAATCAACTCGGGGTTGTACTCGGTCAGCGTCTCATAGCCGATGTCGTACTTTTCCATCGTCCCCGATCGGTAGTTCTCGACGACGATGTCGGCCTCCTCGACGAGCGAGAGGAAATCCGCGCGATCGGTCTCGTCGCCGAAATCGAGTTCGATGCTTCGCTTGCCGCGGTTGACGCTCTGGAAGTAGCCACCGTAGGCTTCAGCCTCGGGATCGGCGACGTGGGGCGGGTTCGATCGGATCAGATCGCCACCGGGGCGTTCGACTTTTACCACGTCTGCGCCCATATCCGCGAGCAACATCGTACAGTACGGACCGGCGAGCACCTGCGTGAGATCGAGCACACGCAGATTCGAAAGTGCTCCCATGTACTGGCCCGTTTTTCCAGCAGCGACAAAACCTTTACTATTGATCATTAAGAACTTGCGAACGTCCCTCACAATAGGGGCCTTATACAGTATTATCATGGAAAATCATTACATTTATGGTGGCCACTCTCATCGGTAGGCACACGATGCCCACAACGGTCGTCCTCGGCGTGATCGGCTCGGATGCCCACGTCGTCGGAATCACAATCCTAGAGCAGGCCTTCAGTGCAGCTGGCTTCGATGTTGTCAACCTCGGCGTCCAGACCTCCCAGGAGGAGTTCGCCGAGGCCGCGGTAACTCACGACGCCTCGGCTGTACTGGTCTCCTCGCTTTACGGCCACGCCGAGCAGGACTGTCAGGGCTTTCACCGCGTGCTAGAGGACGCTGGCGTCGACGCCACGACCTACATCGGTGGCAACCTCGCTGTCGGCCAAGACGAGTTCGAGCAGACCCGGCGAACCTTCCGGGAGCTCGGCTTCGATCGGGTCTTCGACTCCGAGACCGACCCCGAGGAGGCGATCGCTGCCCTTCGGCGCGACCTCCAGATCCGCCCGACAGAACCAGAGCGGCTCACGGTTCAGTCATAGATGATCCGCGACGAACGCCTCCCGGCTTCCGAGCTACAGCGTATCGACGACGCGGTGCGGGCCGACTGGCCCACCGGAGCCGACGTCGACTTCGAAGACGCAATCGCGTACCACGAGTCGCTGCCCGATCGCAAGCAGTTTGCGGACGTACTCGAATCGGCCGATCGGCCGCTTCTCCAGCCACGGGCCGGCGTCCCTCGGCTGGACGACCAGATCGAGCTTCTGGAGTATCTCCACCGCGAGGGCAGAGCCGACCTCCTTCCGACCACGATCGACTCCTACACCCGCGACAACGAGTATGGCAAGGCCCAGGAAGGACTGGAAAAAGCCCGTGAGACGGACGAAGCGACGCTCAACGGCTTTCCCGCCGTCAACTACGGTGTCGAGGGCTGTCGCAGACTCATCGACGCGATCGACGCACCGATCGAGGTCCGCCACGGCACCCCCGACGCCCGGCTGCTCGCTGCGATCACCTTCGCTGGCGGTTTCCAGAGCTTTGAGGGTGGTCCGATCTCTTACAACATCCCCTACACCAACAAACACGGCCTCGCCGAGACGATCGAGAAGTGGCAGTTCGTCGATCGCCTCGCCGGAGCGTACACCGAACGCGGCGTCCGTATCAACCGCGAACCCTTCGGCCCGCTGACCGGCACGCTCGTCCCCCCCTCGATCGCGATCGCGGTCATGCTCATCGAGGGGAAACTGGCCGCGACACAGGGCGTTCGGTCGCTGACGCTCGGCTACGGACAGGTCGGCAACGTCGTCCAGGATGTCGCTGCTCTCAACGCCCTGAAAAAACTCGGCACCGAGTTTCTCCCCGATGACGTGTGCGTGACGACAGTGTTTCACGAGTGGATGGGTGGCTTTCCGCCCGACGAAGCCCGGGCAAACGGCGTCATCAGCCTCGGCGGGATGACCGCGGCGATCGCCACCCCCGACAAGGTCATCACCAAATCCCCACAGGAGTTCCAGGGCGTCCCGACCAAGGAGGCGAACGCCGCCGGTCTGCGGACGACTCGTCAGGTGATCGATATGGCGATCGAACAGCAGATCGACATCGACGGGATCGGCGACGAACAAGCGCTCATCGAGCGTGAGACGCGCTGTCTGCTGGATGCGGTGTTCGACCACGGCGACGGCGACGTGGTGCAGGGAACGCTCGCAGCCTTCGAGTCGGGCGCACTCGACGTTCCCTTCGCCCCCAGCAACAGCGCGCGAGGGAACGTGTTGCCCGCACGCGACGACGACGGCCGCGTCCGCATCTTCGAGTGGGGCGACCTCGCGATCGATGACGAGATCAAAGAGATCCACCGCGCGCGGCTCTCGATGCGTGCAGCCACCGAAGGCCGATCGGAGTCGTTCCGGATGGTCGCCGACGACGTCGACGCGATCAGTGACGGCAAACTCATCGGTCGCCCGGGTGATGTCTGATGGAGATCACCGCCCTCCACGCGACACCCGGCTACGCCGGCTTCTTTTTCGACGACCAGCGTGCGATCAAACAGGGAGCGACTCAGGACGGGTTCGTCTACGACGGCGATCCAGTTACCCCGGGCTTCGATCGGATTCGCCAGGCCGGCGAGACGCTGATCGTCGACCTCGAACTCGAAGACGGCACCGTCGTCCGTGGCGACTGTGCTGCCGTCCAGTACTCGGGAACAGGTGGCCGTGATCCGCTGTTTCAGGCAACGGAGTACGTCTCGACGATCGAGGGCCCTGTCGCTGGGGCACTCGTTGGCCGTGACGCGACCGACTTCCTCGAAAACGCCGAGGTACTGGAGGGGCTTTCGGTCGATAACGATCGGCTCCACACGGCGATCCGGTACGGCGTCTCACAGGCACTGCTGGCTGGGGCAGCCACAGCCGATCGGACGACCCGAACCGATGTCATCGCCGACTCACTCGACACCGAGCCAGCAACGGAGCCGGTTCCCGTCTTCGGCCAGTCCGGCGACGAGCGACACACCAACGCCGAGAAGATGATAATCAAAGGCGTTCCTGTGCTTCCACACGGGCTGATCAACAGCGTCGACAAGATCGGCACTGATGGTGCAAGGCTGTGTGAGTACGTCGCATGGCTCGCAGAGCGATCGCAGGAACTCGGTCCCGAAAGCTACGAGCCACGCTTCCACATCGATGTCTACGGGATGATCGGCGAGCTCTTTGGCCCGCCGTACGATCGTGACGCGGTCGTCGACTACTTTGCCGCGCTCGAATCGGCAGCCGCCCCCTTCCCGATCCAGATCGAGGGGCCGATGGATGCCGGCAGTCGTGGCGAACAGATCGACGCGATGGTCGAACTCCGCGAGGCGCTTGCTGAGGCAGGCGTTGGCGTCGATATCGTCGCTGACGAGTGGTGCAACACCGCCGCGGATGTCCGCGCGTTCGTCGATAGCGAGGCCGCCGACGTCGTCCAGATCAAAACCCCCGATCTGGGCAGTATCCACCGCAGTGCAGACGCTGTCACGTACTGTGAGGGGACCGACACCCGGGCCTATCTCGGCGGCACCTGCAACGAAACCGATAGCTCTGGGCGTGCCTGTGCCCACGTCGCACTCGCGACCGACGCCGCACAGGTCCTCGCAAAGCCCGGCATGGGCTTCGACGAGGGGTACATGATCGTCGAAAACGAGATGCGACGCACGATCGCTCGCCGTGAGCGCGAACGACTGTCGACCGAACTCACTGCAGATGACTGATAACAGACCAGAATCGATCGACTGGACCGACCCGGAAACGTTCACACAGGCACTCGATCGGGCCGAGACGAAACCAAAGGGACACTGCTTCGAGGACTTCGCCGAGGGCGACGTTATTCAACACGACTCGGGCCTCACCCTCACCCGCTGGGGCAACGAGGCGTGGCTGAGCCAGACACTCAACCACGATCCGGCCTACTGGCGGCCAGATGCCGCCCGCGATCGGGGCTTCGGCGAGCCACCGATCCACCCTGACTACCTCACCGCCGCGACGCTCGGTATCACGGTCGAAGACCTGAGCGAGAAGGGTGGCTACTTTCTCGGCCGGACTGACGTCCGATACCCCGGCACGCCGGTCTACCCGGGGACTACCCTCCACGTCGAAAGCGAGGTCGTAACCACGGCAGCCTCCAGCTCGCGGCCAGCGTACGGAATCGTCACTTGGCGAACCCGCGGCATGGACAGCGAGACGGGCGAAGTGTACTGTTCGTACGAGCGGACGAACATGATACCCCGGCGCGAGCCGCTGTCGACCGATGGCGGGGCGACAACAGCCGACGGCGGCGAGGACGGCTCCGAGTTGCCGGGCGAGTTTGTCACCCCCGAAGGCGGATTCTTCGAGGACTTTGTCGATGCACTCGCGGCAGTCGACGGTCGTGACGCCACCGTTGCCTACCGCCACGAACGCGGCCGCACCCAGGATGCCGTCACCGTCGCCGCGCTCCCCCTTGCGACGCTCAACACCGCCAAACAGCACCACAACGCCGATGCCATGGTCGACTCACCCTCCGGCGAGATCGTCACCTACGGCGACGTTACCCGATCGACCGCCCTCGGCCACGCCCGATCGGACGAACGGACCTGGCGCGAGATCGGCTTCGACGACGAGCGATTCCACACGTTCGTCACACCCGGCGACACCGTCTACGCGTTCACACGGGTACTCGACGCGACGCGCGAGGCCTCGGCTGACGAGGCAGGAACGGTCCGTTTCGAACACATCGCGTTCAACCAAGACGACGAGCCCGTCTACTCGGGCATCCGGACAGCCGAGATCCGGACCCGAACGCAGTGAGCTGACCGACCAGCAACCGACCACACACCCCATGACTGACACCATCCGACTCTGTCGAACCTTCCAGACCGCACCGGCCGCCGTTCCAAAAGACGACTCGGCGAAATACCTCCGATCGGGCCTCACAGCCGAGGGGTTCGAAGCCCCCGACTGGCTCGTTCCCGACATGGAAGACGGGACGGCCCCGAACATGAAAGACGAGGGTCTTGAGAACACGATCGACCTCGTCCCTGACTACGATTTCCCCGGAGAGATCTGGCCCCGCGTCGAGTGGAGCTACGACGACGCCGCGTTCCGCGATCGCGGGCGCGAACAGATCGATCGGCTCGTCGGCGAGATCGGCGACCACCTCGATGGGATCGTCGTCCCGAAAGTCGGCCGGCTCGAAGACGTCGAACGTGCTGTAGGCGTGGTTGCCGACGCCGAAGCCGACCACGGCTATCCCGACGGCTCGATCGGCGTCTCGATCATCGTCGAAACCGGCCGCGCCCGATCGGATCTTCGAGACATCTCGAAATTCGGTGCGACCACTCGGCTCACTGGCCTCGTCTTCGGCCCCGTCGACTACGCTGCCGAACTCGGCGCACGCGATTTCGGCGACGGCCGCCCGCGCTGGGATAGTCTCCTCGAAACGCTCTCGAACGAGGCTAGCGCCGCCGGCCTGCTCGCGATCGGCGGCCCCTTCGACGACCTATTCAAAGAGCGGGCGGGGCTGACCTACTACAACGCCGACGCCTACGCCGACCAGGTCGAACACGAGGCCCACCTCGGACTCGATGGCTCGTGGTCGCTGTATCCAAAACAGACGATTCAGGCCAACACGATCCACATGCCGACACACGAGGAACTCGAACGCGACGTCTCCAAAATCGAGCGGTTCAACGCAGCCAAACGCGAGGGCACCGGCGCGGTCACGCTAGACGGCCAGATGGTCGACGAGGCCACGTTCAAAGTGTTTCGCAACACCGTCCAGCAGGTCTTGGCGATCGATGCGACTCGCCCCGAACAGACCGCCGAGTACTACGACGAGGCGGTACTCGATCGGGCGCGCGAACTCGAACTGAGTTCTCTCCCACGAGTCGACTGATTCATCGACCCAGACACCCGCTATCGGTTCGACTCACACGATCGGGCGTGGGACGCCACTAAGCTACACGTCGGATCTAAACAAATAAGCAACTGGAATCGCTTTGCTCAGCCCATGGAAGAGTTTACGGACCTCGTCGATCGCTCGCTGAGCGACGAGACGCTCGACGAGTTCGACCAGCGCGTCGAGGAGCAGGCCGATCGGCTGGCCGACGCGCTTCGGAACGGGCGACTCGACAACCCCTGTTTCGGGCTGGGGATCGAACTCGAAGCGTACGCTGTCGACGAGGCGGGCCAGCTGTGTGACGTACCGAAATCGGCACTTGAGGGCCCCTGTGAGAAGGAACTGGGGCTGCACAACGTCGAGTTCAACACCAATGCGAGCCGGTTCGACGAAGCAGGAGTCGACGACCAGGCGGCCCAACTGCGCCGTAACTACCAGCAGGTCCAGGCCGCTGCACTCGAATCCGACAGGGAGATCGTCCTCGATGCCATGTGGACGATCCCCCCGGCCGAGGGGACCGACGCCTACTTCGGTGCCGTCCGCGAGGAAAACGGCGTCACGATCGCCGAAAACATGACGCCATCGCCGCGATACTACGCGATCGACAACGCCATTCTGGAGGCGACTGGGGGCGAGATCAGCTTCTCGGTTCCGGGCGTCGAAGCTGCGTTCCCGTCGATCCTGTTCGAGTCGCTGACGAGTTCGATCCAGCCCCACGTGCAGGTGCCAGACGGCGGGGCGTTCCCCCAGTATTATAATACGGCGATCGGGACGCTCGGCCCGGTGCTCGCACTGGCGACGAACGCACCGCTTGCGCCGGCGGATCTGTACGAGATCGACGATCCGTACGAGCTGCTCGAAACGACCCACCACGAACTCCGGATTCCGGCGTTCGAACAGGCGATCAATCAGGCCTGGCACAAAGTCAGGTTCCCGGAGATGATCGAGGACGCCACCGACACCGTCGATCTGCTGTGTGCCGATCAGACGTGTGCCCCCTTCCTGCGCGAGTGGCTCGAAGACGGCGAGCGGGAGACGATCGACGAGCAGTTCTGGGAGCTCAATCACAAACGCGGGACCTACTGGCGCTGGCTCCGATCGGTTATCGGCGGCCAGCCGGTCGGCGAGGGCGACCAGTGGTCGATCCGAATCGAGTACCGGCCGGTCCCCGCACAGCCAACAGTCGGCGAGAACATCGGTCTTCAGTGTCTGGTCGCCGGCCTCGTCCACGGCCTCTGTCTCGCTGACCATCCCCTCGCTGCGATCGATCAGGAGCGAGCAGCGCAGGGCTTTTATAACGCTGTCGAGGACGGTATCGATGCCGACCTCGAATGGATCACCGCCGACGGCGATCGAACGACCGACTCGGCGACGATCTACGACGAGGTCTTTCGGTTCGCACGGCAGGGGCTCCGCGATCAGGGTGTCTCGCTGGCGACGATCGAGACCTATCTCGATCCGATCGAGCGCCGATGGGACGAGCGGACGACCCCGAGCCGGTGGAAACTCGATCGCGTCCGCGAGGAACTCGACGCTGGCAGGCCGTTCGACGAGGCCGTCACCGCCATGCAAACCGAGTACATCGAACGATCGGGTGTCGGCGAACCGGTCGTCGAGTGGTCCTGATACTGTCGGAATTCGTTTCGGTGCGTATTGTACCATAAACAGGGACTATTATAACTACTGTTCAAAAACAGGATAATATAGATGTCAGAGATCGACACGACGACCGAGTTCGGTGGAAACACGGCCGAACTGGTGATTATCAGCGCGATCTGTCTCCCACTGGGACTGCTCATGTACTTCAATCAGCAAGAAGAGCGATGGATCTGCCCGGAGTGTCGAAAGACCGTCGACGCCGGTGCGTCGACGTGTTACTACTGTGATGAGGATCTCGACCAGTACGATTGAGATGGACAATCCACTCCGATTAGTTCTCGATCGAGTCGGCGATCGAAACCCACTGCTGTTGGCCCATCACCCACGCTGTGAGTACTACGATCACCACACGATCGAACTCTACGGCTGGAAGTGCTGTCTGGGGTGTTTCGTCGTCTATCCGGTCGGAGCGATCTCGCTTTCGACACTCGTTGCCGTGTGGGCTGTCCGCCCCGAGAGCACGCTGGTCACCCAGTCGACCGGCGTGTTTTACACTGTTGCCGGTCTGCTTCTCGTACCGATGGTTGCCAGCAAACTCATCCCCGGACGCCGATCGACCACCACTCGTCTCCTCTCGAAAGCGTTGCTTGCGATCGGACTCGCAGCGCTTGCCTTCCCGGCTGTCACCCGGCCTGCCGATCGACTCCTGACGATCGGCCTTGGCGTCGGCTTCCTCGTTCCGTACGTCGCCTACAAGGGGCTGACGGCGAGAGACGATTGTCAGGGCTGTCCGGAGGCTGCGGCGTTTCCCAACTGTTCGGGAATGGAGTTCGAGACCGAAGATCGGGACAGACAACAATGACGGCGTCAGAATCGATCGGCGAGCCGGTCACCGCGTCCGCGAGAAGACGACGACATCGCTGTCTGCAAGCGTAACCGAGGCGTCTGGGCGGGCATCGGCGAGATCGGGCGTCGACAGAGCGACTTCCCAGCCACCGCGGGTCGTCTCGACGAGATCGGCCGGGACGACCGTTTTGGGCGAGCCCTCCATGTTCGCCACAAAGAGAACGTCCTCACTCCCGTCAGGTGCACGGCGGAGTCCGTAGTACAGCACTGTCCCGCCTGTCGGATGCTGGTAGTCGAAAACGTCGCTCTCGGTGAGGTCCGATCGGAGCCACGGTCGATCGTGGCGAAACGCTCGCAGGCGTCGATCGAACGCGGTTCGATCGGGATCGAGATCGTCCGTCCTGTTGGCGAGATTGCAGTAGTCGGCGAGATCACGCATCCAGGCGAGAGCGAACTCCTCAAGGTCGGCGGCGGTCACCTCGCCGTCACCGATCGGTGGCGAGAGCACAGAGAGGATCGTCGCCATCGATTCGAGATCGTACTCGGTCACGTCGACGGCAGCGGCAAGTGCGTGGACGAACTCGCGGAGCTCCTCGCGATCTTCGAAGCCGAGGTTGTGAAGCCGCCTGAACTGATCGCCATCGGAGTAGCGCTCCTCAGTGACGTGCCAGTCGACGAAGTATGCCGCCTCGCCGACGACCTTGACGTTCCATCTGTCGTCGGTATCGCGGATGAAATCCCACGGGGCGCGCACGTTCGCGTTGACGAAGTCCATCGGGACGCCCGGCAAGAAACAGTAAAACAGTGCGTTCGATGCAGGGTTGTTGTAGGCGCGACCGATCGTCTCGTGCATTCGATCGCCCAGATACGGGTTCTCCTGAGTCGCGTTCCACTCCTCGCCGATCTCGACCTGTGCGCCCCGCCGGAGGGTGTCGTGGTTTGCGACGCCAGAGATCCACTGGCTGCCCATCTCGGCGACTTCACGGACCCGCCACCACTTCGTCGCCCAGAACGTGAGGATCGCCGGCGTGTTGTGAGCGAAGGTCACCGGCCCCCACTGGAAGGCGTGTGGATGCTGATCGATGAGTTCGCGATACGTCGAGGCCAGCTCCCAGTCTTCCTCAGGCCACGGACGGCCATCCTCAAAGATCATCCACGGCCGGTACTCCGTGCCGGCGACGGTCTGTGTGATCGCATCCATCTCGGCCAGAAACTCGTCATCGTGCCACTCTGATTCCGTCTCCGGGTCCCAGTTGGTGAAATCCTGTGCGCCGTCGACTCTGATGCCGTCTGCCCCCCAGTCCATCTTCCGCCGCTGGAGTTCGAGGAGGATCGCCCGGACCGTCGGCTGCGTGTAGTCGAGTTCTTGACCGTACATTCCGGGGCCTTGGATGAACTCTGGTGGCAGCAGGGACAGCGCCCCGTCGTCGGCGTGACCGAGTGCGATATCGAAGACGACACGCATTGGCTCGGGCAGGTCATGGACGGCTGCAATGAAATCGACGAGTTCGTCGGGCCGTCCCGTTTCGAGGACGGCCGGATTGATCGCCCCGAATCCCGAAATGACGATGTCGTACCCCCAGTTGCACATATCCGGGCTCCGGAGCGTGACGTCGATCGTCGTCGACGCCGCGCCGTTTGGGTCTGCTAACAGTTCGAAGTGGTCGGGCTGATAGGCCCCCTCTGCGATCGGCGCAAGCGGCAACAGCTGGACACCGTCGTAGCCGGCGAAGGTCTGCTCGGTCGGCGTCAACGGCTCGCCGGCACGCTGTTTGCGGCCGATCGCTTCGTACAGGCGGGTGAGCCCCGCAAGTGATCGATCCGCGGTCGCACTCCGTGGATGGATCTCGATCATGTTGGTCGCGGGCTCGACCCGTGGGAGGCCGTCGTCGACAGCCGTCTCGATGCGTTCGTCGTCGGTTCCGAGCGTCTCGAAATATTCCCGATCGGGACGGGTCGAATCGAGGTGGTCGACGTCGTACAGTTCAGCCGGTGCGTACGCACCGAACGGCATCGAGTACGCTAGCGGATCCGAAACTGTCTCCCACTCCCCATCGTGGCGATAGGTGAGCCGATACAGTGTTCCGAGCTGATCGCGCCGTCCGGGGCGGACGTTCGAGACGGCCGCCCACGTGTACTCGCCCGATCGGTGGGTAGGAACGCGATCGTACTCGACCGAGACGGTCTGTTCGGCGGCTCCCGGATCGGCGTCCGTCGGCGGCGTAAAGAGTTCGAGAACGACGTCGTCGGCCGGCACCGACTCCAGATCCGGTGTCCAGAAGCCGAACTCGGCGACCCCATCGCGCCAGTGTGCACCCAGCCGCGGGACGATCGACCGTGCCGCCTCGAACGGATCGTCGTGGGCGTCAAGCGTCTCCCCGCAGTGCACACATAGTTGCTCAGTCCGATCGGGATGCAGCGTCGGACCGTCCGCAGTGGTCATCGAGAATCACCTGCAGACGAGCGGTGTGTCAGGTCGGCTGGCTGAGCTGCTGGTATGAGGCTCTGACACGGGTCGACGCTGTCGACGGTGTCTGGGTTGTACCACGATCGCGCTCTGGCGGTCCGATCGGCTGAGGTATCGAACAGCGACATAAGTAATTAACAACAGGTGTTGTACTACTTTGTATTTATGTTTAAATTCTGATGTGTTTGGCTGTTCGATCAGGTCGAAAGCCGGTCAGCACAGAGTAGAAAGTTGGCTCAGTACCCTCCCACGCGTCGACTGATAGCTACAACTGGACAGAAAGTCTCGATTACACTCACACGATCAGCTGTACGTCAGTCACACTGTTCACTGCACCGGGATTGCGAGACTCGTGATACAGGTACAGCCAGCAGTATCAGCAGTCGATGCGGATGGCACTCGAACAGCGATCGGCAGCTACGGACTGTCGTCACGACGAGACGTACAGTACACGTCCTGTGAGTCGATGTACTGACGAACCCGATCGATCAGGGCTCCCACGCCGGGCCACTCGTTGTCGACAGCGAGGCGATCGGGGTCGCCGACGTACGTCCAGACCGTCCCCGACTCGTCGGCGTTGGGGACGGTGACGCGAACGTACAGCCCTTGGTCGACACCCTCGTACCGATCGA
>LKMJ01002491.1_pt1 | contig 16932 bp, 15 predicted proteins | sample 643391 | NCBI WGS metagenome assembly LKMJ01 (sample SAMN04112250, study PRJNA286221) | soda lake metagenome | biome: soda lake; feature: Kulunda Steppe; material: water; isolation source: sample PL-Br10 brine of Picturesque Lake | place: Russia: Kulunda steppe | collected 2010-07
AATTTGACAGGCGCAGCAGCAGATGAAGCAGGATATAAACAGCGTTACATCAGGAGAAAAAGAAATTAAAGTAGGTGAACAGGTTTAGCATATAAGAAGAGCAGTTTAAACAGGAAAATAAGAATAAGAACAGGATTAGAGCAGACAAACAGGATTAAAAGGCAAACAGGATTAAAATATATAGTCAGGATTTAGGGATTAGAGACAGCATTATAAAATTCAACAGGCCAGGAAAGGAGTTAGCCATGAAGGGAAGGCGCTTAATTACTTCGGAATCGGTAACGGAAGGACATCCGGATAAACTGGCAGATCAGATTTCTGATGCCATACTGGATAATATCCTGGCCCAGGATCCCAAAGCCCGGGTAGCCTGTGAAACCTTTGTTACCACGGGTCTGGTCCTGGTATCAGGCGAGATAACCACAGACTGTTATGTTGACATAACTGAGATAGCCCGGCAGAAGGTGGTCGATATAGGCTATAACCGGGCCAAATATGGTTTCGATGGGGAAACCTGTGCGGTTTTAACGGCAATAGATGAACAGTCCGGAGATATTGCCCAGGGTGTTGATAAAGCTAAAAATGCCTCTCAGGGAGAGGAGGAACTGGGGGCGGGAGATCAGGGAATAATGTTCGGCTACGCCTGCCAGGAGACTCCGGAACTGATGCCCCTGCCAATTACTCTAGCCCACAGGCTGGCCCGCCGGCTGGCCCGGGTCCGGAAGGATAAAATACTGAGTTACCTGCGGCCCGATGGTAAGACCCAGGTGACCGTGGAATACGACGGTGACAGGGCGGTGAGAATTGACAAGGTGGTGGTGTCAGCCCAGCACCATCCCGATGTTAAGTTGGAAAAGCTTAAAGAGGACCTGATCAGGCATGTCATCCAGGAGGTTATTTCTGAGGAGATGCTTGACAGTAAGACCGAATATTTAATCAATCCCACCGGAAGATTTGTGATCGGTGGACCTCATGGAGATGCAGGACTCACAGGCCGCAAAATCATCGTCGATACCTACGGAGGAGTGGCCCGGCACGGCGGCGGCTGTTTTTCCGGGAAGGACGCCACCAAGGTCGACAGATCGGCCACCTATGCTGCCAGATATGTGGCTAAAAATATTGTGGCAGCCGGGCTGGCTGATAAATGTGAGGTGCAGCTTTCCTATGCCATCGGAGTTGCCAGACCGCTCTCAATCATGGTGGAAACCTTCGGCACCGGAAAATTACCGGAAGCGGAGCTGGTTGAACTGATACGGGAGCACTTTGATCTCAGGCCGGCCAGCATCATAGAAAAGCTGGAGCTGCGAAAACCGATCTTTCAGCAGGTGGCGGCCTACGGACATTTTGGCCGCCCGGATCTCGACCTTCCCTGGGAGAAACTGGATAAAGCTGAAGTACTTAAAGGAGTGCTTGCAAAACAATAGCGAAAAACCGGCAGCCGGGAGTTTGAAACCGGCTGTCCTTATTTAATTTTTTGAGAGTCTGGAAGAGCCCTAATGAATTTTTAAATGTCCCAGGCAAGGTAGAGACTGGATTTAGAGATTAAGAGGTAGGAGAGGTTGGGTTTGAAGATTTTTATAATTATAGGGTACTTCAAGGTTTAAGAGTTTTTATTACTTTTCTATTTTAGCTGGAGGGAAAAGTGTGGAGGAGAACTATTTAATGATAACCGTGAATATTCCGGTGGCGGGAGACCGGGGAGAATATACTTACCTGCCGGCAGAGGGCAGAACTGCAGCAGATTATCAAATTGGAGAGGTGCTGAAGGTTCCCTTTGGTCATCAGGGGATGGTTAAGGGATATCTTACCGGATTTGCCGGGACAGCCGAACTGGATGATGATAAGATCAAAAAGGTTGGGAAAAAAGTTTCCCGCCAGCCGGTTTTTGATTTCCGGCTGCTGAAAGCCTTTTCCCTTATGGCGGATTATTATGCCGTGAGCCTCTTGAGCCTCATCAACGCTGCCCTGCCCCGGGGAGCTGATTCCGGCGGCAGCCGGAGCAGGGAGGTGCTGGCCTACAGCCTGAATTTTTCAGAGGATAAGATAGAAGAGGTCAGGAAAAAGCTTAAGAAGCGGGCGACTGCCCAGCGCCGGGTGCTGGAAGTGCTGGAAAAAACCGATAAAGACTGGCTGCCGGCGGTGGAGCTGGTGGAAAGGGCGGAAACCAGCAGAAGTACAGTCTCCAGCCTGGAAGAAAAAGGATTAGTCCAGAGAAAAAAGCTCAGGCTGCGGCGAAAACCGGCCTATCGCCTGAGCCAGGAAGGCCAGGAAGAGGAGAGCTCTGCAGCTGTCGGGGGAAGGGCACTGCAGCAGGAGCTTGAGGAACGGGAATGTGGAACGGGAATAACCCTCAATCAGCATCAACGGCAGGCCCTGGAAAGGATTGAAGCCGAGCTGAATAACAGGCAAAATCCGGTTTTTCTGCTCCATGGAGTTACCGGAAGCGGGAAAACCGAGGTCTACCTGAGGCTAATCAGAAAAGCCCTGAAAAATGGCAGAAGTGCCATCCTGCTGGTGCCGGAGATTTCACTGACTCCCTATCTGGTGGATTTTTTTCATTCCTGTTTTCCCGAAGAACTGGCCCTGATGCACAGCGGTCTCTCAGCTGGTGAGAGGCTCGATGAGTGGGAGAGGATTAGAGAGGGAGAAGCCAGGCTGGTGATCGGGGCCCGGTCAGCTGTCTTTGCTCCGGTTAAGAATCCGGGTCTGATTATTATTGACGAAGAGCACGAAAACACCTACAAGCAGAGTAATTATCCCTGTTATCATGCCCGGGGGGCAGCGATAATCAGGGCTCAGGTGGAGGAATTCCCGGTGCTGCTGGGTTCTGCCACTCCCTCGCTGGAAAGTTATTATTTTGCCCGGCAGGGGCATTACTGCTATCTTTCCCTGCCGGAGAGAGCCGGGGAGGGTGAGATGCCGGCCAGGAGAATAATCGATATGAAGGAAGAGGTTAAGGAAGGTAACTACGGACTTTTGAGCGCTCCCTTAAAAGCCGCAATTGAGGAGCGCCTTAATCAAAATGAGCAGGTGCTCCTTTTTCTTAACAGAAGGGGTTTTGCTTCCTTCATTCTCTGCCAGCACTGCGGTGAGACAATAAAATGTAATAACTGTGATATAACTCTGACCTATCATAAAAGTGAGAACAGCCTGCGCTGCCACTACTGTGATTATCAGCAGCCGGTTCCGGGAGAGTGCCCGGCATGCTCCAGTAAAATTCTCCAGGATTTTGGAGCAGGCACCGAGAGGGTAGAGGATACAGTGGCAGGTCTCTTTCCCGGAGCCCGGGTTTCCCGGATGGATCTTGATACCACCGGCCGCAAGGATTCTCACCGGAAAATTTTAAGCCAGGTCGATCAGGGCGAAGTTGATATTCTAATCGGAACCCAGATGATAGCCAAGGGTCATGATTTTCATAATATCACCCTGGTAGGGGTGCTGGGGACCGATCTGATTTTAAATCTGCCGGATTTTCGCTCGGCTGAGCGAACCTTTCAGCTGATCAACCAGGTTTCAGGAAGAGCCGGCCGGGGAGCCAAGCCGGGCGAGGTTTTGATTCAAACCTACAATCCCGATAACTTTGTGGTCCGGGCAGCCCGGGAAAATCTTCCTGAAAATTTTTACCGGAAGGAACTGAGACTGCGGGAGAATCTTTTCTATCCCCCAATCAGCCGGCTGGTTAGAATTTTACTGCGGGCCGAGGAAAAAAATGATTTAATGAAAGCAGCGGAGGAGATCCGAAAATCCTTTTCCGGTAACTGGTATCAGAGACTGAAAGTTCTGGGCCCGGCCCCGGCTCCTCTGCTGAAAATTAGGGGGGAGTACCGCTATCATATTCTCCTCTTTTTCAGCAGTACTGCTGAAAGAAGGGAGTATCTTCCGAAAATCAGAGAGGAAGTTGAGGGACTATGTCCCCGGAGAGTGGAATTACTGGTTGATGTAGACCCGCTTTCAATGTTATAATTATTAAGAATGTAGTGAGCTGGAGGTGATGTTAATGGCCGTTATGCCGGTCAGAAAAATTGGTGATCCGGTGCTGAGAAGTGAGGCCCGGCCGGTGCAGGAGATAACTGAAAAAACTGGGACCCTGGTAGGTAATTTAAAGGATACCCTCCGCAGTGAAGAGGGTCTGGGTCTGGCCGCCAATCAAATTGGCGTGCTGCAGCGGGTGATAATTGTCAAAGATGAAGATGAGGAAATGATTGAACTGATAAATCCAGAAATTATTGCTGAAGAGGGCAGTTCCATTGATCGGGAGGGCTGTTTGAGCGTGCCCGAACGGGAAGCTCCCGTGGCCCGGGCCGAAAATATTACAGTCCGTTTTCTCAATCTGGAGGGCAAGGAAATTGCCCGGGAATTTTCGGAACTGACAGCCCGGGTGATACAGCATGAAATAGATCATCTGGATGGTATTTTGTTTGTCGATAAGATAATAGATATTCCTGCCGCCAGTCAGCCACAGACGCAGTAATAAAGGCGGGGGTTCGGGGGGATAATTGTGAAGGTAGTTTTTATGGGCAGTCCGGAATTTGCTTGGCATTCCTTAAAAAAATTATACCGGGCACCTGAGGTCGAGCTGGCCCTGGTGGTCAGCCAGCCTCCCAGAAAGAAGGGGCGGGGCCAGCAGCAGCAGCCCACCCCGGTGGGCTGTTTTGCCCGGGAGAAAGAGCTTGAGCTCCTGGAAATTGATGATGTTAACAGTGAAGCCGGTTTGAGTAAAATTGAGAGGATAAAACCGGATTATCTGGTGGTGGTGGCCTTTGGTCAGATTCTCAAGGGCGAAGTATTAAAGCTGGCCCGGAAAGCAGCCATCAACCTTCATGCCTCGCTGCTTCCTAAATACCGGGGTGCCAGCCCGATTAATCAGGCTCTAATTGAAGGCGAAGAATTCACCGGAGTTACCACCATGCTGATGGATGAAGGGCTTGATACCGGGGATATTCTGCTGCAGTCCCGGGTCAGGATTGAGCCCGATGATACTGCCGGCAGCCTTCACGACAGGCTGGCAGTCGAAGGAGCAGAACTGCTGCTGAAAACTCTGCTGAAATACAATAAAGGTCAGGTTGATCCGGTTCCTCAAAACGAGGAGGAGTCCAGTTATGCTTCCAGATTGTCCCGGGATGAGGGCGAGATCGATTTTAACCGGCCGGCCCGGGAGGTTAATGATTTCATCAGAGGTAATAACCCCTGGCCGGGAGCTTTTACCGGCTTTCGGGGCCAGAAGCTTAAGGTCTGGCAGGCTGAAATGTCCGGCAGGGAGAGCGGTTCCAGCAGGCCGGGTTCCATCCTTAAGGCCAGCCCGCAGCAGGGACTGCTGGTGGCAACTGCCGATTATGGTATCAAACTGACCGAGGTCCAGCTGCCCGGCAAAAAAAGAATGTCAGACCGGGATTTTGTCTGCGGCTATCAGCCCGAGCCGGGAGAAAGATTGGGATTAAGCTGAGGTCAGCCTGATTTTTTTGGAGATATTAGATCAGGAGATATTAGAGAAATAAGGTCGGAATTTTTCAGGATTAATTATCTGGCTATTTTAACCTGATAGAATACCCTGATAGAATGCAATCAATTTCTGCTGAGACTTATAATTTCAGCAGGTTAAGCAGGTTTTAGAAAGAGTTTGAGAAAGGAGTCAATTATGGCATTCTGGTTGCTGATGCTGTTGTTAATTTTTTTCTTTCCCTTTTTATTCTGGCCCTTTCTGCTTTTTTTTCTTCTGTTAATACCACTTAAGCTGACAATGGCTTCCCTGGGTACCCTGCTGGTTGCGCCCGGACAGCTGCTCAGGATTGCCAGAAATCCCAGGCTGAGAAAAAATCATGCTCTGGAGCATGCTACTATCAATGTGCTGGAAGAAAGGTATGATTACCGGCAGCTGGCCGGCTATGCTGAAGATGAGGGTTTTTTCATCCTGGGGCTCCAGAATCCAGAACAGGTTGAAAGAGCAGCCCGGGAGGGTCTTAAGCGTCTTCAGAGGGGTGAAAGTGAACTGGTAATTCATGACAGATGCGGGACCACGATAACAGCAGCCAACCTGGCTTCAGCGGTAATTTTTCTGCTGCTGTTATTATTAAGCGGAATGTTTACCCTCTGGACCATGCTGGCTGCCGTTGTGCTGGCCAATTTTATGGGGCCGGCCCTGGGGCGGTTCATGCAGAGGAATATTACCACCACCGCTCAGGTGGATGAGGTTGAAATCATCGGGACTAAAACTGATAGACCTGGAATGGGCGGTTTCTGGCAGCAGGGCAGGGGAAAGATTTTTGTTCGAACCAGAGAAATACCCTATGCTACGGTTTTAAGATAGATTTTTTAAGGGTTAAAATCAGCTTCAGGGATAAAATCAGCTTCGGCAGAGAACTGGGCCCGGTTAAAATCAAGGAGCTGCAATTTTGTTTTTATTTGCAGGTCTTTAAAAAAATTAGAGGTTTTCAGAATTAATTTACCCGGTAATGAACTGAAATGAAAGGGATTTTTCAATGAAAGAATTAAAGGGCTATAAAGCTGCTGAGTTGAAAGAAAGGCTGCAGCAGGAAGGTTTTGCCGGTTATCGAGCCCGGCAGATTTTTAACTGGCTTTACAGCAATCTGGCCGCAGCTCCGGAAGAGATGAGCAATCTGCCGCAGAAACTTAAGGATTGGCTCCAGGAGAATTTAATCTATCATTCTCTGGAACTGGAGGAAGAGAAGAGGGCCGGCGATGGTACGATAAATTTTCTCTGGAAACTAAGGGATGGCAGAACAATAGAGAGCGTTTTGCTGCCCCAAAGAGATTCTGAAAATTATACAGCCTGTATTTCTTCCCAGGTGGGCTGTCAGCTGGCCTGTAAATTCTGTGCTACCGGTCAGCAGGGCTGGGAGAGGGATCTGACAGCCGGAGAGATTGTGGATCAGGTCTGGCAGTCCGCCGTTTATTTAAAGAGAAATGGAAGTTTTGGGGGAAAATCCGGAAAATCCGGGAGTGATATTCGCAACCTGGTCTTTATGGGAATGGGAGAGCCTCTGCTTAATTATCAGGCAGTCCGGCAGGCCGTGGAGATTCTGGGCAGTGAAACCGGTTTTAACATCGGCAGCCGTCGGATTACAGTTTCTACAGCCGGTATTATTCCGGGTATCAAAAAAATGTCCCGGGATATGCCACAGGTTGGGCTGGCACTTTCTCTTCACACTGCCGATGATAAACTGCGAAGCAGATTGGTTCCTATTAATAAGAAGTATAATTTGCAGCAGCTGCATCGGGCTTTACAGGAGTATCTGGCTAATACCGGACGGCGAATCACAGTGGAGTATGCCCTGATTCAGGGTGTAAATGACAGAGAGGAGCAGGCCCGTCAGCTGGTTGGCTGGCTTAAGGGGCTAAAAGTCTTTGTGAATTTAATCCCCTTAAATCCTGTGAAGGGGCAGAATCTGACAGCCTCACCAGCAAGCAGGATTGAAAAATTCAAAAAGATAATATCTCAAGCAGGTTATCCGGTTCAGGTCAGGCAGAGCAGGGGGCAGGAGGTTAAAGCTGCCTGCGGACAGCTCAAAGAGATCGGCGCTAACGGCAATGAGTAAAGGAAAGCAGAAGAGGAGGCAAACGAGGCCATGAAACTTTGGGGATCTTCCGATTGCGGTAAGTTGAGAGAAAAAAATGAAGATGATTATTTGATTACCGGAGATTTCCCTGAACTTTTTGCAGTTGCAGATGGAATGGGGGGACATCAGGCCGGTGAAGTGGCCAGTGCAACGGCTATTGCCCTGATTGAGGAGTATGATTTCGATTTTGAGGCCGATCTGGTCCGGCAGCTTAAAGAACTGATTGATTATATCAATCAAGAGATTATTGCCCGGGGAAATAAAAATCCGGAATACCGGGGTATGGGAACAACATTAACTATGGGGATAAAAACGGGGGGGAAAATCTGCTACGGTCATGTTGGTGACAGCCGCTTTTATCTCTTTAGAGATGGTAAACTCAGAAAGGTAACCAGAGATCATTCTTTAGTAGAAAAGATGGTGGAAGAGGGTAAAATTACCCCTGAGGAAGCCTTTCAGCATCCCCGCAGCAATGTGCTGACCCAGGCCCTGGGACTGGAGCAAAAACTTGAGATTGACAGCAACTGCTTTGAGATCAGTGAAGGAGATCTGGTGCTGCTCTGTACCGACGGACTTACCGATATGCTGCGAGAATCAGAGATAGAAAAACTAATACTTTCAGAGTATCCTGATCCCGAAAAAATTACTGAAAGACTGACTGCTGAGGCCCTGGCCTCAGGAGGCAGCGACAATATAACCATTGTAACAGGTATTATAGATAGTAATGGAAGTGATTGTGGTGCCTGAAGTAATAAACGATCGTTATAAAATAAACAGGGAGCTGGGGCGGGGTGGCATGGCCGTGGTCTATGAAGCTACCGACCTGCTGCTGGACCGCAGGGTTGCTCTCAAAATGCTGAAGGAAGAGTATGCCAGTGATGAGGATTTTATCAGAAAGATCAAACTGGAAGCTCGAGCTGTAGCCAGAATCTCTCACCCCAATGTAGTTAATATCTATGATATCAGCCTGGATGATGATAATTATTATCTGGTGATGGAAAATATCGCCGGAGAAAATCTCAAGGATATAATTTCCAGTCGGGAGAAGATCCCGGTAATTGAAGCCCTGGATATTGCTGCTCAGATCTGTTCAGCGCTGATGGTGGCTCACCGCAATAACATTGTCCACTGTGATATCAAACCTCATAATATTATTGTCACTCCTCAGAACCAGGTTAAGGTCACAGATTTTGGGATAGCAAGGGCTGTTAGTTCTTCCAGCAAACTTGATATTACCACCTCGGTTGAGGGCAGCGCCTATTATTTTTCTCCGGAGCAGGCCCGGGGAGCTGAGATTACCCCGCTGTGTGATATTTATTCTCTCGGTGTTGTACTCTACGAAATGCTGACCGGCCAGCTGCCCTTTACCGGTAAAACGGCCGTTAACGTGGCTCTCAAACATATCAATGAAAAACCGGAAAGAATCAGACTCAGGGAAGAGGGAGTTCCAGAAGAAGTCCAGGAGCTGGTGATGAAGGCCCTGGCGAAGAGACCGGAGGACCGCTTTCAGGGAGCTCTGGCTATGAGGAATGCCATTAAAAGCGCTCTGGCAGCTGCGCGAGAGAAAAAACACAAAAAGGGAGAAGAAGATTCAGAGGAATTTTCTGGAGAAGATCTTGATAAAACCATCATACACAGCCGCTCTCCCGGGGAAATGCTGGAAAGAATGAAGGAGCAGGATTCCAGAGATTATCAGGCTGAAGACGCTGAGGTTTCGGAAGTTTCTGCTCAAGAGAAAGAAGAAAACCAGACCGGTCAGGCCTTAAAGAAACGGGCCAGACTGATTTTTACTGCAATTATCATTATTTTTGGCCTGTTAGTGGTGGCCTATTTTTCCTACACTATATTCATGGATGTTCCGGTGGTGGAAGTTCCCGATGTGGTGGGCTATGATCTGCAGGAAGCAGAGAGCATTCTCCAGCAGGAGGGTTTGAACTATGCCATCGCTGAGGACAGGATTAATCATCCCGAGCTGGAAGAAAACAAAGTAGCCAACCAGTCTCCAGCCGCGGGTGAGGAAATCAGACAGGCCCGGGAGATTACCCTGGTTATCAGCGCCGGGCCGGAATATGTGGAAATTCCTGACCTGGAATACATGACTCTGCGGGAAGCCCGGATTGCCCTGGAAAGCAGAGGTTTATCGGTGGGCGAGGAGAAATATGATTTTTCCAGTGAGCACCGCCAGGACATCGTGATAAGCAGCGAACCTCCAGCCGGCGAAGAGATTGTTCAGGGCGGTGAGATAGATCTGATAGTCAGTCAGGGTCCTTCTCCCTATGGTTTTTAGCGGGAGGGTAGACTTCAGCTGGAGAAAAGAGCAGTCCTGGAGTCAGGAGAGGAACCTTCAGGGAATCGGGATTGGAAGACTTTTTTAATTTAGATGATTTTGATCTCTGGCTTGAATATTTTTTTAACCCGGAATTTGGACAAATAACCGGGTAAAACTGATTAATCTCAGAACAGGGAAAAGATATCAAAGGAGGTAATCAGATCTGCTGAAAGAGGGAATGGTTGTCAGTGCCTATGGAGGATTTTTCTTTGTGGCTCTGGAAGAAAAAAATCTTCGCTGCCAGGTTAGAGGCAGAATAACATCCAAGATTTATCCCGGTGACAGGGTAAAGGTGGCAGATAGAATGGTTGAAAAACTTCTGCCCAGGGATAATCTCCTGTCCCGACCGCAGGTGGCCAATGTCTCCCGGGTGCTTGTGGTAATGGCGGTTAAGGAGCCGGAGCTGGATTTTCTTCTGCTGGATAAATTTTTGCTGGCCTGTGAGCTGGAGGAGATTGAGCCAATAATAATCATAAACAAAGTGGACCTGGCTCCTGATTTTCCCGGTGAAAATCAGAGAAAACTGGAAGCCTATCGCCGGGCCGGATACAAACTGCACTTAATCAGCGTAAAAACAGGAGATAACCTGCCGGAGGTTCTAGAGTACTTTCAGGAGGGCATTTCCGTGTTGGCAGGACCTTCCGGGGTGGGTAAATCGGCTCTTCTGAATGAACTGCTGACCGAGGCAGAACTGCATACCGGAGAGGTCAGCAAAAAGCTGGGCCGGGGCATTCACACCACCAGAAGGGTTAAGCTGCTCAAGGCCGGAGATAGGGGCTGGGTGGCAGACACACCCGGATTTACCTCCCTGGAGATAACCGGGATTGAACCTGTTGATCTCCGTTTCTATTTTCCCGAATTTGATGACCTGACACCCCTGTGTAAATTCAGCGCCAACTGCGTGCACATTCATGAGCCTGGCTGTGCTGTGAAGAAGGCTTTAGAATCCGATAAAATAGCAGAACATCGCTATCAATCCTACCTGCATTTTTATAAAATACTGGAACAGGAGTGGGAAAATAAATATGATTAAAATTGCCCCTTCTCTGCTGGCGGCTGATTTTGCCAGCTTGAGAGAGGAAATTACCCGGATAACCTCAGCTGATATGCTCCATCTGGATGTGATGGACGGCCATTTTGTTCCCAATCTGACCTTTGGTCCCGGCCTGATAAAGGCTATTAGACCCCACAGTGAGCTGGTTTTTGATACCCATCTGATGATCAGTAATCCGGGAGAACTGCTGGAGGATTTTGCTGCTGCCGGAAGTGATATCATTACAATTCATGAGGAGTCTACCTTTCACAGCCACCGGCTGATTCAGCGTATTAAGGATCTGGGATGTCAGTCCGGACTCTCCCTGAATCCGGGAACCGGATTAGATGGTATAGAGTATCTGCTGCCGGATCTGGATTTAATTCTGCTCATGACCGTTAATCCCGGTTTTGGCGGGCAGGAATTTATTCCTGTCATGCTGGATAAGATAGCCCGGCTGAGGAAGATTATTGAAGCCAGTCCTCATCAAGTCGAAATTGCCGTTGATGGAGGGATTAAGCCGGAAAACCTGGGTGAGATAATAAAGTCAGGGGCTACAGTAATTGTTTCAGGCTCTTCTATTTTTGGTGCTTCCAGCCCCGAGGAGGTTATCAGAAGGTACCGGGATATTGCGGCCGATTCAAGGAGAAACTAACATAGAGAAACTAAGGTAGTAAAAACGTGCTAGCAAAACATGCTAAAGAATAGTTCAGGCAGGAAACCAGGCAGTAAAAAAGTTTATATATATATTTGGGTTAGCAAAAAAGCTTTGCTTTACAGGTGCCTGCAGTTATGATAAACTAAATAGAGAAATTAGGTTAAGTTTATTGCCTGCTTTAGTTATATTTTAGCTCTAATTTTACTTTGCTCTGCCGGCAGGCCAGAGATAATTTTTAAATAAAACTGAATATAAAATAATTCTGCTAACGGGGATTGGTGAAATTCCATACCGGTGGTTAAAGTCCACAAGCCTTAACAGGTTGATTTGGTGAAATTCCAAAACCGACAGTTAAAGTCTGGATGGTAGTTGGCCTGATGATGAGTTTTGCCTTCCTCTGCAGGAAGGTTTTTTTATTTGCTGGATGTAATAAATTTGGTTTTAGTGGAGGCAAAATAATCTGAAAGGTAATTGTGCGGGGCTCAATAGGAGAACCGATGCCACCTAATTTGCCGACACTCACTTTTAGGCTCCAGTTATTATCTAAAGAAATTCTTAAAAGGAACCCGGTACCGACCATATAAGCCATCGCAGGCGGAACCCGGTACCGACCATATATGCCCCCGGTAGCAACCAGATAGGCCCAAGAAAGGAGACTCAGCTATTGTTCACTACTGAACAGAAAAAATATATGCAAAGAGCCCTGGAACTGGCGAAAAAGGGGGAAGGATTTGTCAGCCCGAATCCGCTGGTCGGGGCAGTTGTGGTCAAAGATGGAGTAATAGTTGGTGAAGGATATCACACAAAATATGGCGAGGCTCATGCCGAGCCCCAGGCTCTGGAGGAAGCTGGCAGGAGTGCCACGGGTGCTGACCTCTACGTCAATCTTGAGCCCTGCAGCCATTACGGAAATACTCCCCCCTGTTCCCTGAAACTGATTAATTCCGGGATCAGCAGGGTGTTTGTTGCCAATCAGGATCCCAATCCGGTGGTGGATGGCAGCGGGATTGAAATGCTGAAAGCCAGGGGTATTAAGGTCGAAACAGGTCTGCTGGAGGAGGAAGGGGAGAAACTTAATGAGGCCTTCTTTCTGGCCCAGAGAGAGGGGAGGGCCTTTATCAACCTCAAGTCTGCCCAGACCCTGGATGGTTATCTGGCTGCCCCGGGTGGTGATGCCCGCTGGATAACCGGGCCTGAAGCCCGGAGCTATGGTCACGGACTTCGCCATCGGCTGGATGCTGTGATGGTGGGAATCGGCACGGTACTGGCCGATAACCCCCGGCTTACCGTAAGAGATTATCCCGGAGAAAAAAGCCAGCCTGCCAGGGTTGTGCTGGATCCCCAGCTTAGATTTCCCCTGGAAACCAGGATGCTGAAGGAGCAGGAAGCAGGAGAGATTTTTATTTTTATCGGAGAGACAGAAGAAATTTTAAATTCCGAAGAGATAAATAATTCTGAGGAAAAAGAACTCAAGCTGCAGAAGCTGGAAGAGTGGAAGGATGTCAGCCTGATCGAGCTACCCCTGGATGAAAGGGGTTATTTTAATCCGGTGGCAGTTACAAAAATACTGGCGGGGCTGGATCTGTTCAGCATCCTGCTGGAGGGCGGCAGTCAAATAAATTATTCTTTTCAGAGGGCAGGATTGATAGATAAATACTATTTCTTCCTGGCTCCCAGATTGATGTCCGGCAGTGATGGTGTGCCTGTTTTTCAGGGGCCTGCACCCGGGAAAATTTCCCGGATTCAGAATCTCAAAATCGAGGAACGAAAGCTCCTGGGAGAGGATCTGCTGCTGGTTGCCTATCCCGGAAATGAGGAGGAGAAAAGCTAAATGTTTACCGGAATAGTGAGAGAGATTGGCAGTTTAAAGACCAGAAGGAGAAGTGGTGATAGTTATCAGCTGGAGATCAGAGCAGAGAAAGTCCTGGGAAACTCCGGTAGGGGAGACAGCATAGCAGTCAACGGTGTCTGTCTGACAGCAGTTGATATTACCCGGGAGGGTTTTGCCGCCGATGTAATGCCGGAAACCTTAAAGAAAAGCAATCTGGGTGAGCTAAAGCCCGGAGATCCCGTGAATCTGGAACCGGCTCTGGGTGTTAATGATCTGCTGGACGGCCATCTTGTCTCCGGCCATATTGATGCCACCGGAACCCTGCAGGAGGTTACCCTAAAATCACGTTCCTGGCTGGTTGAAGTTAGCTACCCACCGGAACTGGATAAGTATTTTATCAGCAAGGGCTCGGTTGCTCTCAACGGCATCAGCCTGACAATTGTTGAATTATCAGGAAACAGTCTCGAGGTATCCCTGATTCCTGAGACCTGGTCGGCGACCACCTTTTCAGATTTAAAAATCGGCGCTAAAATTAACATTGAAGTAGATATGCTGGGTAAATATGTGGTGAAGACCACCGAAAATTATCTGCAGGGAGAAACCGGGACTCCGGGGGGTCAGAGCAGCGGTCTGACCAGAGAGGCACTGCAGGATAAAGGATTTATTTAAAGAAATGAGGAGGATATAAATGGATTCCATTGAATCTGCTATTGAGGATATTAAAGAGGGAAAGATGGTTATTGTGGTTGATGATGAAGACCGGGAAAATGAGGGTGATCTGGTGATGGCGGCGGAAAAGGCCACCACCCAGACCATTAACTTCATGATTAAAGAAGCCCGGGGGCTGGTCTGCACTCCCCTGGAGAAGGAAAAGCTTGAGGAACTGGAGATTCCGCTGATGACGAGCCAGAACACCGACCCTCATGAAACGGCCTTTACCATTTCAGTCGATCATGTTTCCACCAGAACCGGAATTTCTGCCGAGGAGAGGGCCCGGACAATTCAGGAGCTGGTCAATCCGGCCAGCGAGCCAGAGGACTTCAATAAGCCCGGTCATATTTTTCCCCTGCAGGCCCGGAAAGGCGGGGTGTTAAGAAGAGCCGGACATACCGAGGCTGCGGTGGACCTGGCCAAACTGGCCGGACTTAAGCCTGCTGCAGTTATCTGTGAGATAATCAAGGATGACGGTACCATGGCCCGGATGCCGGATCTGGAAGAATTTGCTGAAGAGCACGATTTAAAGCTGATTTCCATTGCCGATCTGATTAAGTACAAGAAGAAGCGGGAGAAGCTGATCAAGCTGGAGGCAGAGGCCGAACTTCCCACCAAAAATGGAAAATTTGATATTAAAGTATATTCCACTCTGGTTGATAATCTGGAGCATGTGGCTCTGATCAAAGGTGAGGTCGACAACGGCAGCGATATTCTGACCCGGGTCCATTCCGAATGCCTGACCGGGGATGTACTGGGGTCCCATCGCTGTGACTGTGGTGATCAGCTTAATACCGCCCTGGAGATGATTGCTGAAGAAAGACGGGGAGTGCTGCTTTATATGAGACAGGAAGGCCGGGGAATCGGTCTGGCCAATAAGATTAAGGCCTATCATCTGCAGGATCAGGGTATGGATACAGTAGAGGCCAATCTGGCCCTGGGATTTCCGGCAGATCTCCGGGATTACGGAATAGGTGCTCAGATTCTAAGCGATCTGGGAATCAAATCAATCAGGTTAATTACCAATAATCCCAAAAAGCTGATCGGCCTGGAGGGCTACGGACTGAAGGTTTCGGAGAGGATCCCTCTGGAGGTCAATCCCACCGAGGATAATGAAAATTATCTGCAGACCAAAAAGGAAAAGCTGGGGCATTATCTCCATCAACTGGAAGGGGCAAGCCATAAATTAAAACAGGAGGAGAAAGAAAATGACTAAAAACATTGAAGGACATCTGTCAGGTGAAGGCCTAAAAGTAGGAATTGTAGTTTCGCGGTTTAATGACTTTATTTCCAGCAAGCTATTATCCGGGGCCAAGGATGCTCTCTTTCGTCATGGAGTTGCCGAAGAGGATGTCGAGGTGGCCTGGGTGCCGGGTTCCTTTGAAATCCCTCTGGTGGCCAAAAAAATGGCGGCCGGTGATAAATATGATGGAGTTATCTGCCTGGGAGCAGTAATCCGGGGAGACACCCCTCACTTTGATTATATCTGTGCTGAAGTTTCCAAGGGTGTGGCCAGGGTTGGCCTGGAGACAGAGAAGCCGGTGATGTTTGGTATAATTACCACCGACACCATTGAGCAGGCCATTGAAAGGGCCGGCACCAAGGCCGGCAATAAGGGCTTTGATGCTGCCCTGGGACTGCTGGAGATGGCCAACCTGCTCAGGGAATTTTAAGTTTCAGCCATGGAGAAAAATAAAACAGCCTGTATTGCTTTAAATGGCAAAATAGAAGAGGATCTGGATTTTTACCGCAGGGAGCTTAAGGATTGTGAACTGCTGCTGGCAGCAAATGGCGGCGCCCGGCTTTTTAAATTGCTGGATTGCAAAATGGATCTTTTGATTGGCGATCAGGATTCTTTGACCGAAGCAGAGGTTGATTACTGGCAGGAGCGGGGAGCAGAAATAATCAAATATCCGGCGGCCAAGGATGAAACCGATCTGGAGCTCTGCCTGAAGCACTGTGCCGAGATGGGCGCTGCCGGGGTTAAGATCCTGGCTGCCCTGGGGGGGCGGATAGATCAGCTGCTGGCCAATATTTATCAGCTGGAATATGCCAGGGAGACCGGCATGGAGGCGGTTATCCTTTCGCCCGAAATGGAAATAGGGCTGATTCAGGGAGGTAAATTATTTCAGGAGAGACAGGGCTGCCGGCTGTCACTGCTGGCTCTGGATCGTGAGGTCAGCGGACTCCAGATTACCGGTTGTAAATATAATGTTGAACATTTCATACTTAAACGCCATAAAACCAGGGGTATCAGCAATATCATCAAAGATGAGCGGGCCAAAATTGCAGTAGACCGGGGAAGTCTGCTCTATGTTCTTTTTACAGGAGAATCAAATAACTGTCAATGATTTTTGCCGGTATTATATTTAAAGCAGATATCAAGGTTTAAGAGATAACAGGGGAGGTAATAATTCATGGATGTTTATCAGGAAGCTCTGGAAATGCACCGTAAACATCAGGGAAAGATCAGCGTGGAAAGCAAGGTGGAGGTTAACAACTCCAGAGATTTAAGTCTGGCCTATTCTCCCGGGGTAGCTGAACCCTGCCGGGAGATTGCCCGGGATAAGCTCAACAGTTTTAAGTACACCTCCCGGGGGAATCTGGTGGCCGTTGTTTCTTCGGGAACAGCGGTTCTCGGCCTGGGAAATATCGGACCGGAGGCTGCTCTGCCGGTAATGGAAGGTAAGGCAGTTTTATTTAAAAAGTTTGCCGGGGTTGATGCCTTTCCGCTCTGTGTTGACAGCACCGATCCCGATGAAATAGTTAATTTTGTCAAGATGGTTGAGCCCACCT
>LKMJ01002492.1_pt1 | contig 16923 bp, 22 predicted proteins | sample 643391 | NCBI WGS metagenome assembly LKMJ01 (sample SAMN04112250, study PRJNA286221) | soda lake metagenome | biome: soda lake; feature: Kulunda Steppe; material: water; isolation source: sample PL-Br10 brine of Picturesque Lake | place: Russia: Kulunda steppe | collected 2010-07
CCAAGTGCCACAGCAGACCACAAGGTGCCACAAGTGCCAAGTGCCAAGTGCCAAGTGCCAAGTGCCACAGCAGACCACAAGGTGCCACAAGTGCCAAGTGCCACAGCAGACCACAAGGTGCCACAAGTGCCAAGTGCCACAGCAGACCGCAAGGTGCCACAAGTGCCAAGTGCCAAGTGCCACTGCAGACCACAAGGTGCCACACAGTTCGCACAAAAGAGATGTGGGCTGACTGGGATGGGGTGTGATGCAGCACGCGTTCCAAGTGCACCTGCTGGTTCCACAAAGTCGGTCATGAGCTACAGAGGAAAGCGCCACATCCCCCTGGTACACTGCCCCTCAATGTGTGTGTGTGTCGTGTGAAAGGGAGGGGGGGGGCACGTGGCAGTGTTGAGAATAGGTGCTGCACCCCCTCCCGCACACAAATCTGTTGTGTGATCTCCCAGACACACGGTCAGCACCCACCTGCTCAATCGCCTGGAAGGCTGGGTCACGCAGCAGAGACAGCCCATCCTCAATCAGCCGCCTGCGTTTTGAGGACACATCAGCGTGTTTTCAGATACGGCGTGCTTTTGCCTGCTCGGTGCGCGCGGTGGGAGCCTGCGTCAGCATACGTATGAGGGCACGCGCAGTCAGTCTGCACTCTGCACCTTTCTTCTTGAGAAATGCCGATTATTGACCTCTACGGCTGCGCACCTGTAACCATTCTCAGGGGCGATGATGTGGGGCTGGTAGCCATCGGCCTCATTCACCACATTCTGCACGTTCTTGAGCGTCAGGATTTTCTGGAAAGGCAGCTTCTGGATGGAGTCTTTGAGCTTGAGCTCAAACACGTCCAAGATGCGCTCACCACCTGCGTGCACCCAAGCGCGGTCGTCACACTGAGGCGCAGCAGGGGCGGCAGTGGGTGTCCGTCGCGCATTGGAGCTGATGAAATAGCCAGCCACCTGGAAGCGTGGGGCGTGCCTTATGGCGAGGGGGTGCTGCGAAAGGTCCACAGCCAGCTGGTAGCGCCGCATTGCGTGCGCACCAGATGCTGTGCGTGCGAGCGCGCTTGCAACTCGCTTCAGGGGCAGACATGCTGTGGCATGCGCCCCTGGATGACACACAGGAGGTGCATGTGTGCTGAGCATGCTCCTGCCCACGCCGGGGGGGGTTGTCGGGCGGTGGCGCGTGTTCTGCATAAAAATGGATCTGGAACAATCCCCAACAATATCACCCCCAACAAGCAAGGGCCAGCTTGAGCGCGCACCCACCATCCCGGCCGCCATCAACGATCTTGCAGTACGCCTTCTCCAGCTTATGGCACAGAGTGAGCACCAAGTGCAACATGGAGCCGCGCCCAACCTTCACGTCACCGCCTAGCGCCTTGAGCTCCTTCTCCAGGCGTTGCATGCTGCAGGCGGGCGCACGGACAGCATTGACGTGTTGCGTTTGGGAGTGAGCTGCAGGAGCCGCGCCGTCGCAGCGCCTTGCACTCCTTTCCCAAGCGTTGCACCCTGTGAGTCAGCTCACAGGCACAGCGCGGCGAGGTGCGCCGAGTGCGTTGGAATAAGGGGCAAATGTCGTGCATCAGATCAGCACATGCGCGCAGCGCGTGCACTAGCTACTGGCGCTGTACTTGTGCTGGGGCATGCGCAATTGAGCTGTGTTTGAGGGTGGCAGGGTGCGGGTAGAGCCTGAGTGGCGGTGATCAGGCACGCGGGCTGCAGCTGGAGCAGTGCCAGCATGATGGTCTAATCGTTGCACCACCACCACCACCACCACCACCACCACCACCACAGGGATTGGAGCACTGCAATGTCCCCTTTGTGTCCAGACTTAGTGAGGAGAAAATGCAGCGTCCCACAAGCACAGCAAATATTTGTTCAGGCCCATCATCAGCTCCATCAAGATGCTGGGGGAATCCCTGAGGGTGTCAAGGCCACGCACAGGGCTCCGCTGGGCAGGGCAGCAATGAAAGTTGCCTGCAACACTGCAGCCTCCAGGTCCCCGTCACGTCTCCCTCATCCCAAGCAAGCGCCCTGCAGGCCACGCGGCAGCGGCCCTCAGCAGCGCCGCGGGCTGCGGGCGAACCCGGCGGGCTTTGCAGGCAGCAGCGGCACTCACTTGGTTTCAATGTGCGGCACTCACTTGGTTTCAATGTATACGGCACTCACTTGCTTTCAATGTACTGGCACTCACTTGGTTTCAATGTACTGGGAGATGGAGGGCAGGTTCCGCATGATCTCGTTCACAAGGTGTGTGGACAGCTTCTCAGTGAGGAAGGTAGTGCCCCGGTTGGACAGGTCCCGGTACGCAGCGCTGGAGTTGAAGAACTCATCCTCACGCTGCCGTGTGACCTGCATCGTTACCTGCAGGGCGCGCGCACATGCACACCGAGCAAAGTTGGTGCCTCAGCCGGGCAGGTCCAGGTGCGCGGTGCTGAAATCGAGGGCTCGTTGCTCACAGTGCTGCCTTTCTCATGCTGTTGCCTTTCTCAGGACGCACACTCTGGCCTGCAGGCCCGTGCACTTGCCAAGTCGCTGAGCTGCACAGTTGAAGAGCCGGCTCCCTCATGCCGCCCCATGATCCGCGGGACATGCGCACTGCCCGTGTTGCACACTCTTTGTGACGGTCCCAAGGCAACGCTCTCATTGCTCCCAGCAGCCACGCGCTTCACAGCGCCCACCGCTTGCCTGGACTATTGACCGGCAAGCTTGCAAGCCTGCATGGACCGCAAGCCCGCCCGCATGGGCCGCAACTCCGCCTGGGCTGCAAGCTGCACTCAGCCACGCGGGCAGCGCACGCCCTCCTGGGCAGGTGCGCGCATGATGCAGCACAGTGGCACACTGTGGCTGTTGGGGCCTGCTCGGGTCTCTGTTACAATGAGTGTCAGGCCTGTTGCCGGTCATCGATGCCTGGTTGGCACCTGTCCACCACCGCTGATGCCACCACCCATGCCCGTGCCCGTACGAGTGCGCGCGGCATGCCTCGCGCACCCACCTTGTTGTTGATATCCGCCTGGCCTCTGTTGACCACGGCCACCCAGCCGTGCCGCAGCTTCAGGGATTTGCCCAGCAGCACGTCGCGGCAATCTGTGCCGCGGTCCATGATGTCCACCTTAGTCAGCACCCCTGCATGCGCACGCATGGCCAAGGCACATACAACATCCGTTTTGCGTGCACACAGAAGCATGCCCTCTGCCTGCCGCACACATGAGCATGGGCGTGCACATGAGCATGCCCTGCCTGCCACACACCAGCGCACGTACGCCAGCCTGCGTCGTCCTCTGCTGCTTCAAATATTTCACTCACTGCAATGAAATTGATTGCCATTTTCGATGGAGTGAGAAAATTTCTCAAACAGGGCCTTGCCAGCTTGAAAGCCCTGCCCTTCGTTTGGGTCTCCTCCATCATGAGAGGGTGTTGCAGCAGAGTGTAGCCTTGCACAGCCCCCCCACAGAGGTAGCAAGACGGACAGGCAAGGATGCATGTACACATACATCCACGCGCACACACACGCAAGCAGCACTGGCACATGATTCATTTCCAGGCCGGTCATGGAGGTGGGGCGCGTGCGCAGGCAGTGATCGAGCCAAGACCCCACCCGCACACCCACATAGCACGCACTGATGGTGCGCTCTCCCTGGGGACCCAACCACCCTCACCATGTGCAGGGGCAGCGAGTCCAGACCCCACCCGCACACCCTCACAGCACGCACCGATGGTGCGCTCTCCCTGGGGATCGACCTCCCTGGCCATGCGCAGAGCATCAGACGTCGCCAGATCCGCGTTGGCGGGCGTGACGGCCTGCGCACGTGCGCGCAAGGGCACCCCAGCGTCACTCACCATGCCTGCCAGCCGCACCTTAATGTAGAGAGCCAGGGGCGAGCACAGACAAAGCGTGCCGTGTGCTCCGCGAAAAGTCGGGAGGGTGCGCGCTAGCAGGGCGAAGGATGCCCCACGGCAGTCCCGCGTAAGCACATCATCCCTAACGATCGTTGAACTTGCATAACTAGGTTTCTGGGGTGAAAGCCCGACCCTAGACAAACGTGCTCTTGGTGGCAGAGACAAATGTGCTCTTGGTGGCAGAGACAAACGTGCTCTTGGTGGCAGAGACAAACGTGCTCTTGGTGGCAGAGACAAACGTGCCCTTGGTGGCAGAGACAAACGTGCTCTTGGTGGCAGAGACAAACGTGCTCTTGGTGGCAGAGGCACGCGGCGCTTGTCCCCAAACCACCAAGCCTCGCATCTTGGCCGAAGGTCGGCCCTTACTCGCAGCTAGCAGACGAGCCACGCTCGTCTGACTTGTGGCAATGGCGGCAGCACCAGCAGGACAGGAGAGAGCACTGGCTGTGATCTGTGTTTTGACGTGCATCCGCGCAAATGTCATAACACAAATCACTGCCAGTGCCTTGCATACGTGCGGATTTGCATGAGCATGGCTGAGACGCTTTCGAGAAGAAGATTGCTGCAAATGACCAAATGAAGGAGGAGGCAGAGCGCAATGAGTCGCTGCCTAGAGCAAAGACTCATTGCACACAGCCTTGCACACCTACACATGGGTACAACACGGAGGTTGGCGCACCTCTGCTTGAACTTCCAAGCAAGAGACCACTTGCATGGGAATTCAAGCAGAGAAAGTAGCTAGGTGCCGGAACATGCTTCACCATGAAAACGATTATAAATTGTTGCTTCCCTTCAACAATGCAACTTATCCAAATTTGGACGAAGTTGCATCGTTGAAGTTGCTTCCCTTCTTGTTATCTAATGCTTACTGCATATCCTTAAAATGCATATCACTCTTGAATGCAAACCTTCTTGCATGCATCAACAAAAAAGCACTTTCCTTCACATAAATATCTGCCAAGTGAAAATATTTGCCTCATTTCAACTGATTGTCTATCTTCTCTTTTCCATGTTACAATATACTGCCCAATTTGCTGAAAGAAAAATTTGACACACCATGTACTCCTAGATTTAAACACCTCTATCCTCTCACCGTACCTAAATTTAAAGCAGCAACACATGTCACATTAGGAAAACAACAGACAAACATGTAAAAACAAAACATGCCGTACAACCTAAATGCTTACCGCCCGCTAAACGCCTTGGCATGTGGGCCCCAAATTATTAGGCAGCCCCCCACGCACCAGAATGATTGCATTCTCTCCCTTGATGTACTGCCGGGCCATGTCCTCCAGCTCTTGCACAATGCTGGGTGGCTGGCCGTCAATGGGCACTTTTGTTAGGCCTGTAGGAGCAACAAGTTGCGCATGCCTATGAATGCCTGTGAAAGTGTGTGTGTGTGCGCGCGCGTGTGAATGTGTGGAGAGATGGTTGCGAGCGTACGTGAGTGCACAGGTTTAGAAGCACATGCGCATGTGCATGGGTGTGTAACAGTGTTGCAAGTGTGCGCAGGCGCGTGCTTGCATGTTCATACACGGCATTGAAAACTCAGGCCCAAGTTTGTCGTTTGCGCATCAAGCGGTATATGGGATGGCCCTGGGAATAACATGCCAGAGCTGCATGGGTAAGCAGCAATTGGGCTGAATGCCTTTCTTAAGGATCGTATGAGTGGGAATAGTTATCAAACAACGAAAGGTCGCTTCAGCGATGGCATGCAGGCGCGTACTAGGATGACCCGGTCCATTTAGTGCGGGCTCACCGTGTAGCGCAGGCACACCGTTAGGTGCAGGCTAGGTGCCCCCAACAAGGTATCAGTAACAAACACATGCGCGAGGGACACTCGCAGAGCAGAGGGATGTAGCAGGGAGGTGGATGAGTGGCGCCTGTATGTGCACCTACCGGGCATGTCCACAAGTGACAGGTTGGGTACGTGCGGGGAGTAGACGGTGAGGTAGATGGGGTCCCCAGAAACCACGCGGTTAGAGAAGCGCTTCAGGTGCCTGTCGGTTTCCTCGCTGATTTCATCGCGCACCTCGTCTGCAGGGAAGCCACCAGCACGTTCCACGTTTGCCCATGAGCTGCCAGCTGGTGGGGTGCTCAATGACAAGCACGCTCACACTCTCGAGCACACACATGCGATCGCATCTTGAGCTTGTGCTGGCACTGCTGCGAATGAATTTTATTCTGTTTTTCACATGGTGCATGCTTTCGCTTCACGCAGCAAGGCGCACGCAGCAGAGATACGCATCCTGTCAACTTGCGCATCCGTGCACTCTCTTCCTCTCTTTTCAACATGTGTGCATGTACATGCACACGGGAGACACGTGCACATGCACATGTAAGCCAGCTAGCACGCAGATGCATCGGTCAAAAGCATCAGTCATGTGCTCTTGAGGCCTGAGGGCGCTTATGATGCACTGGTCAGCCTTGCGCCAAAGTCCAGCATTAAACCCATACCTTGCGCACAAAGGTGCAAGCATGAATGCTCAAGCCAACAGAGTACACTTCTTGTCCTTCTGATTTTGAAGGCCCTTAGTATGGCACTGATGGTGATGCGTGCCGGAGCGTGCCTGTATTGCACACGCTTTCTCATGAGGGCAGGCATGTCCCCAGAACAGTGGATGCCAGGTTCCGGCAAGTTTGCTCGTAGCACAGACAAGCGGTGATGAGGTTCTGCTGGGCTGTGAGGTGCCTCTAACAGAGGTCTTCTAAAGAGAGGAAGGAACTCAAAGAGAACTTGGCCCTCCAGGTAGCTGCTCCGCACCAAGCCCCGCCGGGCCCTGAGCTCACCAAAGTTGTACCACTTCTTGTCCGGACAGTGAGGGAATTCGCCCCACTCCTCGTCTTTGTCGATCTTCACAAGCTGCAGCACCAGCGGCCTGCGGGTGACGATGCCCGTGCCTCGGGGCAGGAAGTCCCTGCCCACCACGGCCTCGAGAACCGAGGACTTTCCCGAGCTCTGAAGGGGCAAGATGATACACATGGGTGCAATGTGAGCAGCGACTCGGCGGGCGTGGGACACTGGGGAATGACCGGACAAACAGGCAAGCCCAGCTTCTCCTCAGTAGCTCTCTCAGAGCCCCAAGCATCCCTGCTCCAAGCTTCCCAACAGCATCCCCATCTTCACCATAAACGCATGTCCTTCCATCTTGGCACAGCTTCCTCACCTGTCCACCGATGACCACGATGGTGGAGAGCTTGTTCCAGAGCAGGTTCCCATCGCTCATGGCAGTTTCCCCCAGGCTGGTGCATATGTGCTGCAGCCGCGTCACCAGCTGCGTGACGCGCTCCATGACAAGATGATCCGACGCGGCGCGCCAAAGCGGTGGACGAAGTGACGGACAACCCCTTTATGCAAAGATTTGCGCGAGCCGCTGCAGCCAAGCGAGACCCCCTCTTAAGCGCAAACAATTAACTTTGCTTTGCCTGCCACCTGTCCATGGACGAGCTTGAAATGAAGCGATACTACTCTCAACAGCTCATAGTTCAAGGATAAAAAACTTTGTATTATCGTCCTTCATAAATTGATCCAACTTGCAAGTGGAGCCTCCAATCACTGTTTATACATGAATACCTATTAGTTATTACAATAAACGATTAATTGTTAGATTTTGAAAATAGCTTTTCGAAAAAGTATGCGCCGCTGCGCCTCAACGCATTTCGGGGTGATCCAGCTAGCTCCGAGTTCGAAATGTATCTTTATCATATCAACCATTATCTAATTTTGACTCTGTGGTTTTTTTGCGTTTAAATTGTTTACCACTTATTGTGATAAGAAAAAAGGCCCGTCGTTCACCATACTAAGACCTATTACTTGGAATTTTCCTCGCAAGCGTGCTCTTTGGTGATACTTCTGTTGCAAAGTGGTTTAAAGTCTTTTGGATAACAAAAGTGAATGAATGATAAGCATGCGGAGAAGTGCTGGGGTGGTAAAAGCAAGCACAGGCCATCAAAAGGCTGCTAATAAACTGTAGCCATTCATACAGGGTGCCTCCTAATTGCGGCGTCTAAGTGCTCGTCAAAGAGTTCGCACTTGATCACCTGCATAAACGAGCGGAAAATGTCAAAATTGGAAGTTTTTTGGAACTGTTACTTAGTCGGAAGATGCAATCTCTACTAACTTTTCCATGGCAAGTGTTAAATTAAACAGAAAATTGGTAAGGAGCTTTTCATTAAAAGGATGGGTCCAATCAGGAAAGATGGCAACATGGAAAGATGGTGGAAAGATGGTCGGTGGATATGAGGGGCCTGAAATTCTAGGGAAACATCTCCAGTAATTTCGAGAGGCATCCATACCAACACGATGTTGTTGGCGAGGAGGTCAATGTGCATGAGCAGCTCATCATAATACTCGCTAAACATAAATTAATTTCTTCTTAAAATGACTTCTCAGGGCGAACATGTATATTTTGGATCCCCAAATCAAGCCTTGTCAATTTGAAATATTTGTGAAATTTAAATGAAGGAGAGGGCCTTGGAACTTTGCATAGTATGTAGGCATTCTTGCTTGGAACTTAAGCGGGAGGTCTGAACTACAGACTTGCAGCAAGTGGCTCCCACTTGCACAGCACATAGATTTTGATCAGGCGGCAGTCACACCTGCCGACATCCCTGCCCTCATCCCTGCTTAATTTCTTAAGCAAGGGATGTGGCATATGTGACCGCTTCCACATCTCCCTGCCCCGAAAAGGTTTTTTCCCTGAGCAGGGATTGCCCTTCCCCTCCCCATACCCCCGAAAATTCCAAACTTTTTGTAAAGGGCCTTGAGGCCTTCGCGGACGGTTCTAAGGGATTTCGCCCTCAGCAATTTCGGCGAAGCTGGACAGCGGTATTGCACGTTTCTCTCAGGTCAGCCGTAAGATGATTGCAGAACCACGAGCATGGTCAACAGGAGAGTCAAGGAGGAGTGAGATCCTGTGGGGTTCAGGTCAGCCCCATGGGATGCTCCCCTTCCGTGCTTGATGCAGCCCTGCTTGCACCTGTTCAGCTCAGACTTTGCACATGGAATGTGCAATGCAACATGCCGTGTGAGCTACTGAATGTGTGCGCGCACAACATGCTCTGGGCAGTGAAGTGCTTAGGCGCTCCATGCACGGTTGCATGTGCCGTGCACACGTGCGCACAAAAGGAGCGTGCATCATCCATGCTTGATTTGCACCAATCTGGACAAATACCAAGTCTTCAAGCTTTCAAGCTCAGCAGTCATCCTAAGATGGCGGGCGTTTGAACCCTAGGATGCTGCCCGACAGCCATCTACACCTTTCACGTTCACAGGTCATTCATTTGATTGCTGAGCTACTACTGAGCTTAAACGTCAAAACAAACGAATGTACTCGACTCATGACATAGAAATGAAAAATCAAAACCTGACTGAGGGATAAGGCCTCACATCCACGCGTATCAACCTGCCGTATAATGATACCATTATCAAATCAAGGATGTTTCAGCTGTACATTAAGATATTTGCATACCTCAAATTTGCTCCCACGGATTCGTGGAAGCTAGAAAACAAGCACAAAAAAACACCAATTTCTTGATTTTTGGGGGCAGGGATGCAGTGTGATGAGGGCCTACAAATGTCAGCAATGTGAAGTGAGGAATGCATACTAAGCTTGTGGGAATTATTCCCCTGGGCTCCGATTCTTCTGTTTCCATACATTGCATGAAAATAGCTCCTTCTTACTAAGTGTCTTAAAATCTTAGACAAATTATTGCATGAATAGGAGCAGATTGGTACCCTTCATGTCTGTACAGGTAAAAATTGGGACAGAGGACTCAGAAAAGAAACGAATTGAGTAGGCAGTTAGAAATACTTCCTACATCAGTTGAAGCAGAAGGGCCACCTAGGGCCAAGGCACTGTATGACCCCTCCACCAGCCTTCCTCGATAGTTGTCTCTACCCCTTAAGTAGTCCCGAAATTGGCAATGAATTGTGAGCTTGTCCAAAATTGGGAAGAGTAACAGAGGGTAATCGTAGCCACCGAAGACACACTCCCAGACTCACTGAGTGCAATATTGGATGCACAGTCATACTATTTCACACTTCCACGCACAGAGCACATACAATTCATGCGTTGCCCTAGTACCGCAATTTTAAAACCGAATCTTTGGTTCTCATCTCCTCTCCATGGCCACTTGTGCATACATGTGCTCTCATACACACCTGCTCCACTTCATAGAATGGGTTCTTCAATACGTAGTCCGAATAAATCTCATATATCCTGAGTAATCAAGGAAAACAGAGGGATGGTGACGCAATGCAATGATGATTTCAACTAGGGACTAGCAAGCGTGTTCAAAAAAGTATTTCCCTTCATTACTCAGCAGGGTCGCGCAAAACAGGAGGTATAGACCCCGAAAGAGGGATGGAGCTTGATGCTCCTCCTACAAAGGAAGCACCAGTGTTGCAAACCTGAATGCACACCCCTTGTGTGTGCATGCAAGAAGGTATACACGCAACCACATTGCTTGCTGTTTTAATAAGCTTTTCATTTTCACATAATGCTCACTAGCAGCCGTCTTCCCACTTGTTGAGGGCTGTTTAGACTTTCAATAACAGACCTTGCGGCTCCTACTTTTCTCAGAGATCCTGTCTTACTCCTTCGGTCTAGGTCAGGGGCAGCCAGCCAGCTCTGCCCTCAGTCAGCAGGTACAACAACGTTCTCAAAGCCTCATGCCAAGCCTACACCACCACAGGGTGTTGCATTCATAAACATGTTGCAGTCGTCTGTCAGCATTACTGCATGGGTCCAGAGCATGACCCATTTCCTAATTCCTTGCCACGCTGCTCATTTAGGCACCAGCACATGCTTTTGCAACTCCTTAGTGCTCGCTTTCAAATTCTTTGAGTGTGCCCTCCATTCACAGCTCTGCAGTCGCGTACCTTTGAAGCAAGGCTGTAATGTAGGGAGTGTTCGGCTCAACCACCAGTAAAAACTTCGTTCCCGTCAAAGTCTGCAAGGGCACCAAAAGTGATATTAGATAAGGTAGGAAACAGACTTCAGTGGGCTTGTTTCAATTTTCCATGGGCACCCAAGATGCTGACTTCAGTGACAAAATGTGCAAACTCGGGAGAGGTTGCCGCAGCTCCCCGAAACTCAAGCCAAGCCCTTTTCTGTGACCATCAAAACCTTTTTTGGGCACTGCAATGAAGCCTTTGCGGGTGGACAATCCTTCATACAGGCACCAAAGCAATGAGCTTAGGTGGGTGGACAATCCCTCATGCAGGTGCCTTAATGATGAGGTACCAGGCACTCTTGGAAGCTGTGGCAAGCTGAAGGGCAATCACTTTGATGCAGGGGCCTCTGTGCAAAACAAATCCACTGCCGCAGATTACAGATGCAATAGAGCAGTCCCATGAGCCTAAATATCCGGAGCAAGGGCGTGGCCTGGCAAGCATTCAGCTGCCAGCCCCTGCACTGCATGGGCTGTCTCTTTGGTGCTTAGGAGAAACGCCCCATCCTGCATGGGATGCCAGCTTCACACTCTGCACGAGCCCATTCAGTGTGATACTGTGCTGCAGTCAGTGTGGTACTGTGGTACTGTGCTGCACGAGCCCGTTCAGTGTGGTGCTGTGCTGCAGTCAGTGTGGTTCTGTGCTGCACGAGCCCGTTCAGTGTGGTACTGTGCTGCAGTTAGTGTGGTACTGTGCTGCAGTCAGTGTCGTACTGTGCTGCACGAGCCCGTGCAGTGTGGTACTGTGTTACAACAATGCCGTGCACAATGGACCGCCCCTGGCCTTTGTGCCGCACTGGCAGGCTGGGAGCAGCAGTGGCAGCAGCAGCACCACCACCACCACCACCACCATCATCACAACCAGGACCACCAATAGCAGCGGGCGCCCTGAGAGCTGGTCCCGCCTCTGACAGCCAAAAATTCAAGTCAAAGGCTTTTGCTGAGCAAAACCCTTTCTTGGCAGGTACAGTACAATTCAGGTTGAAGGCTTCTGCTGAGCAAGACCCTTTCTTGGCATGTACCCCATTCACCCCTTGCAATGCCTTGCCTGGGAGAGTCTCTGCCCCCGCACGCAACTGGATATTAACATGAGCACCTGCTGCCCATTACCGCCAAATGCTTGCAAGCTTCCCAGCAGCGGGCGCAACACAGTGCACAACACGCAGCAGCGCAAACACCATAAGCTGTTCAGAATGACACAGCGCGGTGCTGAGCCCGCTTGTCTGGTGCAGTGGGGTGCAAGCAATTGGCAGAATGCACCTTAGCCATTAGCAGAGCAACAGAAGGAAGCAGCATATGGCTGAATGAGTCGCAACTCTCAGAGGAGGCGCCAAGGTTGCAGTTGGGGAACAAAAGCTGTTACAGTTCCACTACAGTCTTTTCCAGCCCTCTACTCAGCCGGCTTGTTTCCCAATGCTTTTGTTGCATCAGATCAACGCGCACACATGCACGCATTGCGCATGCGCGTGTGTGTGTGCGTGTGTGCTTGTGTGTGTATGTGTGTGTGATGGGCGTCACATGATGGTTTGCCTTGAATTCACGCAAGGGCGCTCCGCACCTGGAAGCAGTGCAGGGTGAAGGTGTCCGCCTCAAGCAGCTCCACGCCGGTGCAGCCTGGGACCGGAGACAGCTGTGAGGAGATGGCATGCATGGAGTGCCTGGAGAGCAGCGGCAGCACGGGACCGGAGACAGTTGTGTGGAGATGCTTGGGTCAGGGCCATGTGGTCGCTGAGCCACAGAATCGGTCACAGACCCCGCCTACACAAGAACCACCATTTGATGCTGGTCCATGTTAAGATTCGGCGAGGGGCTCAGTGCGCTGAAAAGAGCTTCCCAGATCAAGGGCTGGGGTTGGCATGGCTGTAAATCAAGCACTTGGCGGTAATTGCGCGCCTGTTGTGCATATAGGCTGGCACTCGTTGCGCCGTAGCCGAGTAGCGCCGCCCACAGGATGACCAACAAGTTCCTGGTGCTCAGGTTCGCAAGACAGCCACACACATCCGGCTTGGCTTGAACCTGGCTTCGTTTCTTTGGTCACCGCTGTTTGTGGTCTCACATGCCCTCAAATGCCTGCCTTCAAATAAAAGGACAACAATCCCGGGCCGGGGCAGTCCCAGCCTGCTTAAACCCAAGGAACCTCATGGCAGGACATGGTAGGAGCGCCCTCCAAAGCATTGCTTCCAAACGATTTTGGTAAGGACAGCAGCCAAAATGTGCAGCTACCAGGCTTGCATGCCTGGGCCAAGCGCTGTTTTGTGCAAAGCCGCCAGTGTCATAGCGACATGATTACCGCTAGGCATGCAAGCTACGCACCATATGCTTGCCAGCCTTAGTGCATCATTTAGGTCCACTCTGGCCACACTGGTGAAGTCCTGAATTGTGCGCAAGCCACAGAGATGGAAAGGATGGTCCCTGAAGAAATTTTCAGGAAGCCAGGGTGCATGCGCACGCACCAAGCGGCACAAGGTTGCATGCTATAGCGCTGCTGATATGACAGGCATCAAAAAGCTGGAAACTAACTATTCCGAGGCGAGACTTGGGACACTCCATCACCTTGCTGAAGATGAGCCCCCCTGACTTGTTGACGACATAGAGTGTGTAGATGACACCCATACTCCAACCTCATCTCAGGCCTCTGAAAATTGCACAACAGTAGCACACGCAATAGTTCTCATTAAGGAAATTCCTGCCCAGACGCTATTTGCCTGCGTGCATACGCCCATGTTGCCCGTGTTGGCATGCAGGTGTTAAACCTTATGGAGCAGTGTGCATGTGCAAATTTTTGCAGAGATCAGGGAAGTTTGTTTGCTCATGCAAGTGGGATCATGAATGAGTATTGATTACTATCCTATCTTCCAGAACTAGCAGCAGAAACAGCAGCAGGAGCAGCGGGAGCCAGAACTCACGGTACAACATCCTCAATGATGGCCACGCCAACAAGCGGCAAAATCCCAAATTAGATCATCAGTTAAACAGCATTCTTTGTCCATTGAAACCCCAGTCACCAACTCTTTAGTAATTTTTAATTGTAGTATGATGGGACATACGTGTAGAATGTATAATCGGTAAGTTTATGCTGCAAATCTTCCAGGCTAACATCGGGTCTCAGCATTCAAAACTGCCAAGAGCTTCGTGGATATAACTGCTAAGTCTTGCCTTGTTGTCTGCGTGAACCTCTTTGGCTGACCCTGCATGATTTCATTACTCTGATGCCGTGCGCAGGTCCCAGGCGCGAGCACATGCATCCATGTTTAGCAGGGGTGCATTCAGCTGCAACAACGACAATGGAGTAGTCTGGAAGTTTGAAGTGTGTCTATGTTGTGAGCCCACTCGCTGCTCCTGAGCCTGTGTACACCGTCGTCAGTAGATCTTTTTCTCCACGGGAAAAGAAAGGAAGGGAAGGGAAGAGAAGCTGGAGGTGCATGGTGGCTGAAAAGGAGAAGCTCCTGGTTCAGCAAGAGGAGCTAGCAGAAGAAGATGAGCAACGCCGTGAGGCGTGCTGGGCTGAGATGCTTATGGTAGGCGAGATAGGGCAAGTCAATGCAGGAGGTGTTGTGCCTGCTCACGGATTGTGAGCAATTTTCAGATCCTTTAAGTTCTTAATAGCAGAGTGTGGGAGCTGTTGGTTTATTGCTGCTCCTCACGCACGAATGCTGTCTGTCACGTAGGGTCGTGCGCTGTGCTGGTGTGGGCGTATCCCTAAATTTTTGCACGTGTTGTCCATGGCTCGCTGTGCTCACACCAATGATTTGTTGTTCCAGTGAACAGCGTGACCCATTCATGATTTGTATCTTGGGCATGTGCTTACCTGCGGAGAGATGAGCAAAAAGCCCAAGGAGCGCCGCTGGGGCATTGCAGCACCCACGCGGTCGTAAGCCTAGCTCGCCAGCAGTGCAAAGGCATTGGAATCGATACTAATGGCTGCAAAAGCCACCACATGGCTGGAGCCAATGCAGCGTGGATGCAGCACAGAGCCACTACAAGTGTCTTGGGAATTGATACTAATGGCTGCAAAAGCCACCGCATGGCTGGAGGCAATGCAGCGTGGATGCAGCACAGAGCCACTACAAAAGTATGACCTCAGCAGCATCCATGAGCTCCTGCTGGCCATCCATGCACGACTCCGCTCCCTCCCTTTCCCACATCTTGTTGGCATGGAGGCTCTCCCTTTGCCTCAGGCATATCTTTCTTTGCCTGACACCTCCCCTTGCCTCAGGACAATGTGGACTTGTTCACGCTCCAGAAGGGGTCTTTTGCAGACTTGCGCTCCCTGGCAGAGCAGGGCTTGCAGGTGCGGCCTGCCTGCCTGCCTGCCTGGATGCTGTTTGTGCAGCAAGACCGACGATTGGCAGGGCTCCTTGCCTGTTAACCTCTGCTTCCTGTGAGTGATGGCTCCCACTCCATGTATGTAGAGCACACTTGCAGCGGGCATTAGCTGTTGCGAGCACAGCGGGTCTCAGTCAGCACGAAAGCGCTGATTTTCCCCCTGCAGGTGCAGGCATATGAACGTGACCGGGGTGGGAAATGACGGCTGCTTTGTGAGGCTCCTCTGTGGCCTAGTTTGCCTCTTGTGCGGTCTCTTACGCCTGCTTACTCCTAGGCATCAAGCTGTGGCCTTGGACGGCATTTCTGATGCTCAGTGTGGTGCCACTGTGGTACTTTGGGGGGGGTAATAAGCCGGCGTGGCAGCTGGCTTTGTCCCTGCACTTTTCACCGAAACGTCAACTTCATGCCCGCCAGCACTGAACAGGGATGCTGTGGCGGTTGCAAAGCAAGCCAGCGTTTGCAGAAGGCAATTTGGGCCTGCATGTACCAGTGCGTTGCACACAAACTACCAAGACTGATGAACAAGTCAAGCTTGGTGAATGGATGTGCAGTTAGGAGAGGAACGTGCATCAGGCTACCCATCTAGTAGCTCTGACAGAAGGGCTTGGAGCATGCAGGGTGGCCATGCTGATGGTTGGCTTAGATGGACTGCTAAGATGAGAGATAAATAATGGCATGGGATAGTGTGGGCACCCTGAGATGGATTGATGGCTGAGAACAGCATAATTCTCAGGAGACTGCAATCAGGAGGACCATTGCTCCTATTCCAAAGACCTTGGGAGCGAGCACAGCGGAGCCGGTAAAAAAAGGCAAAGGGCCTGGGGAGGTATGCATGCGAAGCGCCAAATGCGTTGGGTGTGGGGCACGACCCCTCTGCCCTGGCCATGCCCTTGTTCTCACTTCCGCCTTGCGCGTGCCTCCATGCACCGCAGGATATCATCTCAGTAGCCAGCACTGATGACAGGCGGGGGCTTGGGCAGCGGCTGGACCGCCTGGTGAGCACACACACACACACATGCACACACACATAAGCTCAGACACACACACCCCCAAAGTCACAATAGGCCCATCAGTCAGATGGATGACCTGCTGGTCGCCACGCAGGGCACGCCTAGGTTAGCATCGAGAAGCATTAGGATGGGTGCTTCAGATGGCTGGATCGCTGGGCCCGCTTAGCGTAGGATGGGTGCTTCAGCCAGATGGCTGGATCGCTGGGCCCGCTCAGGGTTTCTGTGGCCCTGGTGAGCTCAGGCGTACGGGGTCCATGCTACCTGGCGCGCTGCTTGTGCCCAAGATGCTTCTGGCGCCTGCTGGCGCGCTGCTTGTGCCCAAGATGCTTCTGGCGCCTCCTGGCGTGCGGTGTGCCACGTTTGCTGCGCGTCCAGCACTCGGGATGGCCTGTCTGCTTGGGGACAGCGCGGCCCCCGTGCGACGTGCCAGTGCCCGGTGCTGCCCTGTGTGGCCTGAGGATACCGCTACCCCATATGTGGCCTGAGGATACCGCTACCCCATATGTGGCCTGAGGATACCGCTTCCCCATATGTGGCCTGAGGATACCGCTTCCCCATATCTGGCCTGAGGATACCGCTTCCCCATATCTGGCCTGAGGATACCGCTTCCCCATATCTGGCCTGAGGATACCGCTTCCCCATATGTGGCCTGAGGGTACCGCTTCCCCATATGTGGCCTGAGGATACCGCTTCCCCATATGTGGCCTGAGGATACCGCTTCCCCATATGTGGCCTGAGGATAC
>LKMJ01002493.1_pt1 | contig 16922 bp, 22 predicted proteins | sample 643391 | NCBI WGS metagenome assembly LKMJ01 (sample SAMN04112250, study PRJNA286221) | soda lake metagenome | biome: soda lake; feature: Kulunda Steppe; material: water; isolation source: sample PL-Br10 brine of Picturesque Lake | place: Russia: Kulunda steppe | collected 2010-07
CTGATCCTCACTGACCCCCCCCTTTTCTTTTCTGGTGAAGGGGCTTTTCTTCCCAAGTGGCCCCTTTTCCTTAATTGATGTGAGGAGCTTTTTGCTGCTTGCGTAGTTTTTCTTTTCTTTCTTTCTTTGGTGTCCAGTAATCTAAGTGCCTCTCCCTGAGGTCCACAACAAAACGACCAGGATCAATGGGTTCACACTTCAGCAGCCTTTCCTTGAACAAGCTGGATTGTGTGAGATCATTCGTAGTAGGAAAACAAAAACCTTTATTTCTTCCTCCATGCACAGATAGTTTTTTATGAGCAGGTTAGCAGTCGCACTTCTTGACTGAAGCCTTTCCCTTGTAACCCTTGAAACTGTGACCTGGACTCACAATACCTCCCCCACTTGTGACTTGTGCAATGCTATGATGTACAAGATGAGCAACACGTCCTTTTTCACTGCACCCATCCACACGTGGCCTCTCTCTGAAGGATTTATGCGTCCCTATTTCCTCCCGCAGGCTTCAACAATGTGCCTGCTTTTCAGGGCCATGAAAGTAAGCTTAATTTCTTCCTTCATGCACAGATAGATTTTTACGAGCAGGCTAGCAGTTGCACTTCTTGACTGAAGGCCTCGTCTTGTAACCCTTACAACCTTGTATCCACTATTATCCACCCTCGCAACCTATGGGTTCGGGGTTCGAACCTCACTGGAGGCCACAACCGGCTAAGCTGCCCTCGTTCGGCGGATACAGCCTTGAAACCTTACCTACCTTACCTTACCTTACACCCTTGAAACCAATGCGAACTAACCCCTCCCCAATGTAAACTTAAATCCAAAGTAACTTGTACCTGGAGTCATTACTAATGAAACTAGTAGATGCTTGTTTCTGGTTTACATGCATGCTTTTGCAGACTATTATGATAAGCTGAGGGACAAAAATAGGGCAAGTCAAGACACTGGATAGTTTCTGAAGAGGACGCAGCTGGAAACCAGACACAGGCAGGCATCACTTGTCGTGCCCTAAGTTAGTGACGGCACCACCGACCAACTGGGGAGGGAGCGCAGAGCACAGCAAACAAGCAAGTCAACCCACAAACATCCACCTGCCACGGGATCTCTGCCTGCTCATATCAGTGCCAACCCTAATCCTCCTACAAACTGTAATAGTGAACCACAAACGCAGAAGATCTGCACAGATCTGCGTTAGACACGGTCTCCTCACCATGCCCTGGTGCCTCTCTTGTCCATACACACCATCCCATCCACACGTTCTACACTAGCTTCACGTCACCCGCGTGCAGAGCATATCCATATCCGGCACATGCCTGCTTGTGCTCAGCCAACCGCAGGCGACACTGAGCCAGGTGCCCCTCGCTGTCAGTCTACTGTGACCTCATGCTGGGTTTGGTCACCAACATGTCCAGAGGTCATCCATGGCTTCCAGACCGTCATGGGAGCTCTGCACAGCATATGCAGCAACCGGCCATCTGCGGCGCTCTCCACGGGGGGCCCACCGCGAGTAGCGGCGGCTGTGTGCTTTACAAGAGGTCGTTCTCCAGCTTGGCCACCATCTGGTTGAACTCGCTCTGCTTCTTGGCGGTAGACACGTCTACCAGACGGTCTTCAAACTCCAGCAAGAAGCCGCCCTGCAGCTTTTTGTCCACCTGCAAGCAGCGCGTGGCACATGTGTGTGTGTGTGCGCGCACCAGAGGGGGGGGGGAGGACATGTGCATTTGAGGCATGGGCACTCACTGGCACATGCACACACAGCATCAAGCATGTAACATACCACTAACATTGTCAGTTGGTCAACCATACTGCTTTGAACAATTTTAAGGTACATGATGTTTTAAAACCATTGAGCCACAGGCTGAGTATTCATTGACCGTGTCAGAATAGAGGATCCATGTTAGTAACGATCTAACATGGGTGTTAAAACCAACACCCCATTAACACCTTTTGTATCCGTTCAAATCCGTCAGACCAACCTTGGTCTGGGTGACCAGCTTGAAGCCAGGCTCCACAAACTTCTCGGCCTGCTTCTGGATCTCGGCCTGCTCCATCTTGTCCAGGGGCTGCAGCACCAGGCGCGCATGAACACGCAGGCAGCAGCAGTAATTGGGCACACAGCTGCTGCGGCGTGCGCCCAGCAGACAAGGGGACAAAGCCGCAGTCCTAGGCTTGCCCCTCGCTGCAGCACACATTAATAAGGGCTGGGCAAGGGACAGCCCCACAGGATGCCCGCAGGCGGTAGGCCACCTGAGCCGTCATCCCTGGCTGTTGCTTACACACAGGCTAATCCATGGTGCCTTGCCTGTTGCTTAGCACTTGCTGCTGGCCGAGACCCAGCTGAGCTCGCGCAAGCCCTGATGGGACAGCCCACTCTACAGCCTGAACTCAGTCCTGCAATGTACTTGAAGGCATGAGAGTGTGCGTCCCTAGCCTGTCGACACATGCTGGCTTGGGATGACCATTCGCATGCGGCAGCAGGCACTGCCCAGGCGCGCTTTTGTCCACAGCAGCATTTCACTTCTTTCCTGTGCACTTCAATCCTCAATGCAGGGAGTGAAGTGAAGGAGAGAAAGATAGAGAGGGAGAGAGGAGGGGGGGAGAGAGAGAGAATGTCGGCTAGAGTTGTCAGCCTGCATGGAGGGCGTAACCAGCCGCATTCCTTCCAGAATTGCTGGGCAGAGAGCATGGTGTTGCCCAGCAAGGAAACGCCTGCCGTCCACATCTTTGCGTCACGCAGTGACGCTGACATGCAAAGCAGTCGGCATCAAGCCTTGTCGCTGAGACACTTGCTTGGCAGCATGCAGTCACCCGAGGCTACCATGAGTGTTCTCCAACCATGAAATGTAATTGCAGATCAAAGATAAGATATGCGGAATGCTGCTTCACCTGCGCAGTGACGATGGTCACGTACACCTCCTTCTTGTGTGCCAGCACCAGCTCATCAAAGATGCTGGACACAGTAGGCACGGCTGTCAGTGCATTCTCCTCAGCCAAGGACTCTGCGAGAAGGCAATGCCATTAAAATGCATGTTACTCGGTGCATGCATCCAATGTGAGCATGAAGTGCATGCTGCTGAGCAGCGCTTCACTACAAAGCAGTGATCATACGCTGAGAAGGTTCATGCGCATGCACTTCTGCGCATAAGTTTCATGTATTTCATGTCCTAGAGTGCGCATTTGCATGCACATGTGCGTGGCGGGTGCGTGTGAGTGTGTATGTACGCACGTGCAAGCCTGTGAACGCATGCGCATGCATGCTCTGCTTTTGAAGCGTGTTGTGCACGAGCATGCCATCTTTTTGCAGTGTCAGGGATCAGTGCACAGACACTCGGCTGGCCAAGCACCCAGGGCACTAGGCTTGTTCTCATCAGTCCCTCAATTCAATCCTTCCAAGGAACAGGTGTTAGCCCTCCTATGTGTAAGGGGCCAAAATTGTGCACATGCTCGCACTTGAAGACATTGAGCCTCCCCCTCCCCAGGACTCTGGTGCTTGAAGCTGGCCATACCATGTGCTGTAAGTCATTGATGCACTTCAGTCCCTCGGTCAATTCTCACCTAGCAACCGCCTGCTGACTTCTGTCACTTTCACGTCCTTGCTGTCTTGCAGCACAGCTTGCACCACCTTCTTGCGCACGATCGATGGCACGAAGGGATCGGTGGCGATCATCCGCAGCTCCGGCAGATTGGTCAGTGCGTAAGCGAGCTGCAGGGGATGCGTGGGGCATCGTTTTCGGTGAGCTTTGGGGGTTTGCCGAGAGCGATGGGAATCACGATCCAACGCGCTCGATCGGTACTCCAGGCAGGTCTCACGTACCTGCTGCAGCTCCTCTTGCACCTTCTCCATCATGTTCTCCTTGGCTGCTATTTGCCAAGTCAACGAGGCAATGGAAGCGGCAGTGCCACTCAGCTGCAGAGGCGCAGGGGGCTGCACGCACGAGAGTGCAAGCAAGAATGGGGGTCAGTAAGTCAATTCACCCATGAGACACATGAGTTCCGACATTGCAAATGCGTCACAAGTCTGTGAGTGTGGTTCAAACATGCTCCTGTCGTTGCCGTCAAGTGGGGCTAGGATCGCGCAGGGTTGATAATAGGAGCATGGCCTTTGCTAAGGATTCTCACCAGCTGGGGCTCCGCTGCCTGCTTGGGCGCCTGTGCAGCTGCTGGAGCAGCCTTGGCAGCGAGCCCCCGGATGGCAGTCTGCAAGGAGCCAGACGCGAGCATACAGTCCTGGGTCAGGTGCTGACCCATAAACGCGGTAGCAGGTTGCATTGGTCCTGCTTTCTGCTTCTGAGTGCATGCAGCCATCAGGATCAAGACGTCATAGCACACACGGCTGAAGCTCCTGCTTGACTCCACAAAGGCACGACACACAGACGCACATACACACACCTGCTCCAGGGCCTGCGCCCGGGCTGCCCCGCGAGCACAGCGCGCCAAGAGGGCCAGCATCGTCACGCAACTAGGAACAAGTAAGAAAATGGATTTCCAAGTTATCGTCAACTTGATGACTATGATTGTCGAACTTAACTGTTTCACCATCAAACAGGAAATCTTGTGACTTTGATTAAGAAATTGCAGTGTATGCCTCCTAAGAAGCTGAAGCCGGAGCCCCAGGAGGCTGCCAAGGAGGATGCCAAGGAGGAGGCCCAGGATAAGAGGGAGGCCACTGCTGAGGAAAAGGAGGACAGAGAAGCCAGGGAGCAGGAGGTGAGGCGAGTTGGTAATGCGTGCTAGGTATGCAGGACAAGTACGCGCACATGCACATCCCTTCAAGCACTGATATGTGTGCGAGCTAGCCACGGCAGACGATGGGGGGATATGCTGATTCCACTAGCATATCAGCAGGTGTAATGCATGTACATCGATCAGGCATCTCTCGTGTCTTCTATGCTTGAATGGAGGGTGGGCCTGATTAAGCAGTTGACCGCATGTGAGCATTCTCTCCTTGGACATCCTGCAGGGTCAGCTTCGTCCCTCCTTGCGTCAGGCGCGCAAGCCATGCCCCCTTGCAGCGAGGATAAAAAAGCTGATGCAAGCAGACGAAGATGTTGGAAAGATTGCCCAAGCTACACCTACGCTGCTGGGTGGGTAGGGTGCGCGAATGCTCACCTGTTATTTGCACCCGTTGTCTGCAGAACAGAAAGAGCTAGCATGCTTATACGCATAGGCTTTTCCCATTAATGAGAATGAGTGTGTTAGGCTTCTGTTACCAAAGTGAGGAGGTGTCCCATTGATGAGCCCAGCCATGCACAGCAAAGTGCCAATTTATGAGCTTGTTGCCCTTGCATATGCATGCCACCACGCAGCGCGCGCCATGGAGCTCTTCCTCAAAAAGTTGGTGGAGGGCACCTGCAATGTTGCCCAGTCTAGGCAAGCGAAGACTGTCAGCACTAGCCACTTGTGAGTACTCAACTGGCCAAAGCCTGGGCTCCCTGTGATGAACTTCCGCTATGTGACAAATCTTGTGTGCTCTAGCACACAGAGCAGGCCCCTCCTGCATCTTTCTGTTCACATTTTTCAGACGAGCACACTGCCCTGCACACTGGGGAGGTGCATGCGTGTGATCATGCGGTCTGTGGGAGAGATCGAGCTACGGTAAGGAACCACCGGCCTTACTATGGTTGCCAGGGGTCAGGCATGTATCCACCTATGTGCGTGAGAACTCATGTCCATGGCGGTCGACATGTATATTGCTCAGGGTCAACCCTTATGGCCAACATTGACAATTGCTATTTATTGACAAGTTGTGCCCAGCATGCGGGCATGCGTGGTTGCGTTGTGTTACATAAAGCATTGCGGAGAGCTGCGTGAGTTTCAAGCCAGGAATACATTTTCCCTCCTCCCCCTCCACACACAGGAAGCATTTTGTTTCCATAAATGATGCAAAGTGAAAATGGTCACTGCTTATGTCTACATAGTTGATCTTTTCTTTCTTTTCCCCTCCGCACACAGGAAACACTTTGTGGGGCTGGACAAGAGCACTGACTTCCTGAAGGACAAGGTGGCCTCTGCCCCGGACTTAGCAGATGCGCCAGAAGGCAAACCTAAGCGCAAGAGGTAAGGGAGCAGGAGAGGGCCCTGCTATGGCATGAGTTTGGCAGGGGTTTGGACACTTAGGCATGCCTTGCTCCTTCATGCACACTCCCATGTATCTTGCTGAAAGGGCTCTTGGCCAACAAATGGAAGAGTGACGTTATTCTGGACCATTTACCTAACTCAGTTTGCTGCTGCTGTGCTGCGATGAACTAGTAGTGCGGGACTAAGTGCTGTTACTTCTTCGGTCTTTGCATGGGCTGAGCAAAGATAGATGCAGAAAACTGATCCTATTTGGCCAGCATGAGCACCCTTTTGTAAGATTCTCTGGGCGCAGGCTCTAGCCTTTTTTCAAACGGCATGCATAGAGCACTGGGCTTCATGGGTGTTCAGCATCTTGTACCCACACCCTGCCACATCCTGCATGCCACAAGTCAATGTACAGAGCTTGTTCTCTTAAGAGTCTCTATTACAGCATGTTCTCTTGATAGTTTCTATTACAGGAGCTGAGTGGCAACCTGCAGGTAACTTGATCCAACCTCCAAGATGAATTTTGCTGGGTATAAGAGGCAGATGTGTGCTGCAAGGACCTGTGTGTTGGAGCACAAGCGCATCCAACACTCAAGATGCTTGCATGCTCACATGCGTGAGAAAGTCCACACTGACATTCGCTACGCATGCATTAGGGTTTTAAGCTTACACACACACATGCACATGCACACCGCTGCATGCGCAGGTCAACGACAGCCGAGAAAGGGGGGTCCGCAGAGGCGGGGGAGGTGCCTGAGGCCGGGGCAGAGGAGGGGGGGGCGTCGCCGAGGCCGCGCAAGCCTAGGAAGACGGCGGCTCAAAGGGCGGCCGAGGCAGAGGCGGAGGCAGAGGAGGCGGAGGTACTGGAAGGGGTGCTGGCATCTCCATCCGCGCAAGGGGGGGTAAAAGGCCGCAAGCGCGCAGGGAGTGGTGAGGCGCAGGGGCGGAGGAAGAAGGGGGGCGGAGAGAAAGAGTCCCAGCCTCCGCCTCCACAGCAGCAGCAGCAGCAGCAGCAGCAGCAACTGGGGGGCGCAGCGCTCCTGAGTTACGAGCAAATTCTACAGCAGGTGGGGCCCCTGCGTCAAGCATGGCGTAAAGTGCGTGTGCGTGTGTGTGTGAGTGCGTGTGCGTGCGTGCGCGTGTGTGTGCATGTGTGTGAGTGTTGTGGTCATGATGACTGGGGGGGTGGCGTGTGTGTATGTGCTGCGGCTTGGATGTGTATTTGAAGCTGAAAATCCTTAGAATGAGCCACGGCGCACATCATTGTTCCGTAGAATGCCCCTCAAGATAATGTTCATTTGGTTTGGCCATGTGCTGCCTGTTCTCTGCCTCGGCAATAGCTATGAAATGTACGCAAGCAAGCAATCACAGCCTACCAGGTCACAGGAGCGTGTGGTGCGCCCAGGCCTGCCTTATCCAATGGGTTCAAGGAAAGCATGCTTCATAGAAGGGGAGCGTCTCCCATGGAGGTGTGCATTCTCCCTATGTTGCCCTAGACCAATGTTTGAGACCAAACAATTCTGCGACTCAGCGACTCATCCCAAAATTTCTTCCCAAACACGTGCGCCTTCGCAAACTCCGATATCTGGACTGGGCTTCAAGCATATACATGATGCCAACCATGCGCCCCAACCAGCACGCACTCTGCTGCTCACCATGAGACAGCTTTCCTCCAACAAGATGCGCCTGGCCATCCAAGATGCTGCCCTCTGTGTGTGCCTGGTCGTCTACGGTGCTGCCCTCGTGTCAGAATCTCTCAGTGTAGCGAGCACTTGTAAGGGTGTGAGCGCTGCTTGCCTTCCTTTTTCTATCCTGTTCCTGGGCGGACGCTATGAGGGGAAGCAATTTTGATGTGTGCTGTGCAGGTGCGGGAGATGGCTGGTCCAATGGGTCTTCAGGAGGAGCAGGTGCACGCCATGGCGTCCCAAATGCACGCTATGCAGTCAAACCCCCAGATGCAGCAGCAGCTGCTGGCCCCCAACTTGCAGCCCCAGCCGCTGCTGCCGCCCATGCAGCAGCAGCCGTTGTTCCCACCCCTGCAGCAGCCAGGCTTTGTGCAGCCGCCACAGCAGCCAGCCGAAGCCGGCACCGTCGCAGGCGGAGGCGGCAGCGATGCGGCCGCTGCCGCAGCCGCCGCTGCTGCGGCGGCTGTGGCAGGGTTCAGCAACAGCAGCGGTGGTGTAAAAGGCCTGGGTGACCCCCACTTCAAGCTGGAGGGGCAGGGGCCAGGGCTGGGGGGACTGGATTTGGGGGCGCTGGGTATGTTTGGCGGGGCAGGCGGCTTTGGGGCTGGCGCCGGGCAGGTTGTTAAGCAGGAGCAGGGCTTTCAGGATTTGGGGGCAGCGGGCTTGGGAGCCTCTGCCCCAAGCTTCTTGGCTGGCGGTCCTGGCCCGGGCCAAGGGCGCCCGGCTGGGCTTGCACCACCTGCTGGGTTTGGGGGTGGAGGCACGGGGGTGAGCGAAGGTGGCGACGGCAGCATGGACGACCTGTTTGCTGCAGCAGCAGCAGCGGCGGCGGCAGCCATCTCAGGGTGAGGGATACCAGAGCACACCATTGTGTGTGGGGGGTGCGTGTGTGCGTGTGTGTGTTTCTTTGTTTTTTAGGCTCGCGCTCGCCCATGGTGCGCGTGCATGGTGCGCTCCTTGCGTACAGGGTGAATGTGCGACCTCGTGCGTGAGCCTGACTGGGTTTGTAAGCTCGTGCAGTGTGCGGGCGGCCCAGCGGCCCTATCCCTGCACGTCATGCCAGAGAATGGCTGTTCAACGAGGTGGAGGGTGCGCTGCTCATCAGCCAATGTCGCAGCACTGGTCGTGGCACACTCCTACTGGCGCTGAAGGTTCCCGGCCGAGTGCCCCGCCTGCCTCGCCCCCTAGTCAGAGAGTGATGTGCACATGTGTGCGAGTGAGCACGTTTGTCATCGTTGTCAGTTGGGTTGTTATGCCCTCGCAGGAGCAGCATGGCCGGCCTGACGCAGCAAGGCCTCCCCGAGATGCCACCCGCCCCCGCCCCCTTCCAGCCGCTCCCGGCCCCGGGGGGCGAGCCACGACCAGCATCCATGCCAGGCACAGAGGGGTGGCCCAGTAGCAGCGGCAGCAGCTTGCCAGCTGTAGATCCCTCAGGGGGACCTGCGGGGGGCAGGGCCGCGGCTGCCGCCACCTCCCCCAGGCCAGGTTCTGGCCCGGCACCGGCGCCACTGCGTGGCCAGGGGCATCCCTTGGCCCTGCGGCCGACGCACCCACTGACGCTGAAGAAGGGCAAAGCGGGAGGCGCAGGCGTGAAAGCGGAAGAGGCCGTGGACACAGGTGAGGGAGTAGGTGTGTACGAGGTACTGGCCCGTCTGGCAGCGGCTTGGCTGGTGGTTCACACGACCTTGAGGTGCAAGCCCAACTGTTCAGTCTGCAGCATCGGAGTTAGAATTGCATGGCCGTCCGCATTGAAGCGCGAACTGAAGGCCTGTTTCCACAGGTGTCCCGCTCCTACCCTTGTGGCTCTGATCCTGTCCGCTTGTATGTCCTCCTCAAATAAACTGCAGGTGCAGCGGCCGAGACCCAGGCACTGCAGCAGCCAGGCCCCTCAGGCAATGATGCTAAGCCGCTGGAGCCACTTGCTGGAGCTACATCTGCTGCTCATCAGCAGCCTTCTGATGCCCCAATGGCTGCGGCAGGAAGCCAGCCGAGCACGGGAGCAGAGGCGGCAGAGCCACCTGTGGCAGCTGCGCCGTTCATCCCGGCACCTGCCCACCTTGCCCACCTGGGGGGGCTAGGCACTGCTGTAGAAGAAGATGACTATGACTCGTAGTTCCCAGTCCCATTGACATCTGTGCAGCTCCTGACCAGTGATGACCATAAATTCATCAAGCATTACAATGTTCGTCGTGCATTGCTATTGAATAAAAATTTATTGTTCTCAAGTTACAACTTTTAAAGTTGAATTAAGCACCGAGCGCCATGGCTTTCGTCCTGCCCGAGCTGCCCTACTCCTTCGATGCCCTCGAGCCCTATGTGCGTATGTCATCATCTTCTACGAGCGTTTTACTGATAAGATGCTCACACCATCGTTGGCAAGTCTCACTAGAGGAGTGCACTCGTCTTGAGACTGGAATTCGCCACGACAAGACACCCCCTCGCCTTCGTCTTGCAGGTGGACACGACCACCATGACCATTCACCACGGCAAGCACCACGCGGTGAGAAGAGGGTATTTGATCCCCCTCGCCAGTGTGTATGCTGCGTTGTATGGAATGGCCTCTTGCGCGCCCACACGGCCCATTGCGAGCCCACAAGCACCAGGACTTGGTGGGGTGGTCGCAATGCAGGCATCGGGGCTGGAGAGGGTGGAGATCAGGGCCCCAAGCCAATCTGCTGAGGGGCACTTGAGCGGCCAAACACAAGGGAGCCATTCATCATCACTGTGCGCGCTCATCTTCACGCTCACAAGCACCATGCTTCTTCTGGATGACGCAGTGTTTTCAAAGCCTTATCAAATGATCTGGCGCGTTCTGGGCTCGCAATACCTCCATCCAAATTGATCTGCCAGGTTGGAACTCTAGCTTCCTCCACCACGAACGCACGGGGGGGATCTCTCTGCACGAAGCACGTTGCTGCCTTCGTCCCTCTTTCCGTATCCAGCTTCCAGCAGCCACTAAAAGATGCTGTTTACCCAGGAGTACTTCTGAGGTGGTACCTGCAACCTCCCGGGGGCTCCTCCAGGGAGGGTGTGCAGGCAACGGTTGGCGACTACAATGTGATGTGGGGATGCCCTGGTCGACATCCACGTACACGCCTGGCCATCCACCAGGGATACTACTTGGTTTCCCTTCATCTGGAACAGTATGAGCACAGCAGAATCATTGGCTCCTGCTGTTTGCGCCCCCCCACTTGCAGACATACGTGAACAATGTGAACGCAGCGCTGGACAAGTTCCCTGAGCTCAAGACACTGGGCATTGTGGATCTTAACAAGGTGAGGGCCTGAGATAGAGCAGGTGTGGTTGCGCATGGCCTCGCGCGTCTGGCCTGTGTCCAAGTGTGGATGTTCGGCGTGATGCGCATGGCAAGGTCGCGGCCTGTTCGGCACCGCAAGACTGCTGGGCACCATGCCAGGGAAGGCAGAGGCTCTTGCTCAATAAGAGAGGGTTGATGCAGTATGAACGAGTCCCAAGGACATACCCAGCCACCCAGGCTTCTCTGTGCGGCTCTTGGCATCCTCCACAAGGATGCTCGAGCGCCCTTTCAAGGAGCGGCCTCCTCCATGACCAGCAGCCAGCTCTGGCCTGCATTCATGCAAAGTGTATACCAGAAGGGAAGTTCTAGGAGGGTTGCTTGCACGCTCCACGCTTTGCTGTGATATTATGCCAGAGAGAGGTCGCCCAAGATCCCTGAACAAGAAAAAAGTGGGGGAGTTGGCAAAAGCTGAATGTTCATGCCAATGTCTTAATTTGACTTGCATTCAGTGTCGCTGCCGCCTTGTGTACGCAGGCTGTTGGCACTGACACAATCCCCAAGGATATTGCCACTGTCGTGCGAAACAACGGTAAGCATCCGGTGCCTGAGGCAGGATGATCTGGGCAGGCAATGGTGTGCCCTTTTTGTGTGCTCTTCTTAGTGCAGAAGGCTGCGTTTGTTGGGTGCAGCAGCTGCACGTTATAGCAAGTGATGCGCACTGGCTGGTGCTCCTGCTGGCGCATGCAGGTTACTGCAAGTAGTGCACATTAAAGCAAGCAACGCACGTTGTAGCAAGTAATGCACATTGTAACAAGTGATGCGCACTGGCTGGTGCTCCTGCTGGCGCATGCAGGTTACTGCAAGTAGTGCACATTAAAGCAAGTAATGCACATTGTAACAAGTGATGCACATTGTAACAAGTGATGCGCACTGGCTGGTGCTCCTGCTAGCGCATGCAGGTTACTGCAAGTAGTGCACATTAAAGCAAGTAATGCACATTGTAACAAGTGATGCACATTGTAACAAGTGATGCGCACTGGCTGGTGCTCCTGCTGGCGCATGCAGGTTACTGCAAGTAGTGCACATTAAAGCAAGTGATGCACATTGTAACAAGTAATGCACATTGTAACAAGCAATGCACATTGTAACAAGTGATGCAGGTGGTGGCCACTTCAACCACAGCTTCTTCTGGAAGGTCATGACCAAGCCCTCCAACAGCAACGGCCCATCTGCTGATTTGAAGGTGCGTTCTCCTTGACAACGTGTAGCAGCGCGCGCATGCGCTGTTGAGTGTGGGAAACAAACACTTGCTCACGCGCTTGTGGGGAGCGGGGGGTCGCCTCCAGGTTAGGTTGCTGCTGACCAGGCTGTGCCTATCAGAGTATGCCAAGCATGCTATGGTCCTAGTAAGCTGACCAGGCTGTGCCTATCAGAGTATGCCAAGCATGCCATGGTCCTAGTAAGCCGACCAGGCTGTGCCTATCAGAGAATGCCAAGCATGCCATGGTCCTAGTAAGCTGTTGTGACTGCTTCCCTGCGATGCAACTTGTAGTTTGGGGGGCAATGCTGTGTGTACCATGCAGAGAGTATGTAACATGACACGCATGCACACACACACACAGTTGCACACACATTTGCACCTGCTGGGTCTTTCGCGCCCTTGTCCCTGCAGGCCGCCATTGACAAGGCGTTCGGCAGCATGGAGGCCATGAAGGAGAAGTTCAACGCAGCTGCAGCGGGTCGGTTTGGCAGTGGCTGGGCGTGGCTGGGCGTGAAGGCCGATGGCTCCTTGGGCATCACCAGTACCGCCAACCAGGTGCTCCTGAGCTTTGCATGTGGTGTAGAAGTATGGCTGGGAGTGGTGGCTTGGGCCGTGGCTTGGTGGTCAGATCATCCTGAGCTCAAGTGTGCGCGGCAATGGGCTGGAATTTGATGCAAATCCAAAGCATGATTTGATACTGTGAGTGTGCTGATCTGCATGCGTCAGGTCATGCTTACTGCGGGACTGAACAGGTCATGCTTGAGGGGCTGAGCAAGTGTTGTTAGATTGTGTGGTGGTGGAGATTTGATGCACATCAGAAAAGGCGGATTGCTGGGCTAAGCTTGATTGATAGCACTTTGCAATCCAGCTAACAAGGGCTTCATTGGCAGTGCATGGCAAGTGAGGAGGGCTAGGTCTTGCGCATGTGATGACCTGAGCTCGATGGACAAAGAAAGACTAGGTGAAACCATGCAGGCAAGAACTGATGCTGAGCTTTGATGGGCGCCGTAGAGGGTTCAAGAAAAACAGACGCCCCTTTGGAACCTATGAAGGTGTCCCTGAGGGTTTTAAAAGGCTCTGTCTGTCAGCACGGGGAGCTCATTTGGTACTGGCATTTACACACATGCAGGACAACCCCCTGCAGCAAGTGGCCGACGAGAAGATGATCCCCATCCTGGGCCTGGACGTCTGGGAACGTGAGTTCTTGGGGCTCAGTGCCAGAATTAGCAGGAAAATTTGCCTGAACTAAAAAGTTTCACGTGTGACCACGGCTTTAGGCTGCTTTCATGCACACAATCCATCACGTGGGGAGCATGCCCACTTGGAGCGGGCAGCCTGGTATCACCTTATGGATAGCTTGCTCTTGCTTTAGCACCTTGTTCATTGAACTCAGCATGCTATTGATCACAGTACCCAAGGAGTGCAGGAGAATACCGACTCATTTCCTGTGTTGCTGTCATGTCCTCTCCTGCCAGCCTGCCAGCCCGATACACCTGCACCTAGCGCGTGCCTCTGCATTCCAAGGGGTGTGCCGGGGTGTGCCCTGCAGGACACCCATTACATAATCACATCCATAATTGGAGTACCCCTGCTCATTGTGCTTGTCATTTTGCCTCCTTGCTGCGCAGACGCCTACTACTTGAAGTGAGTACGGCCTCTGCTGGCCATGAGCACTTGGTAGCTCTTGAGGCAAATGTCTTCAAGAAGTTTTTGGTGCATACGGACCCCCACTGTCCATGCCTCTGCTCTCTCGGGTTCTTAGAGAACAGTTGTAGGCAACAAATACTGACCTGAACGTCTCTGCATAGTCACATGCATTGGTAGGAGTTGCATGTTCCGGTGTTTGCTGCTGAAGGATGGGCTTTGATGCTGTTGAGGTGCGCTCTGAGGTGCTGTGTCACAATTGTGCCTCATCAGATATGTTTTCACCTGCCAGGGTGTCATTGTCCTCGTGTGGACATGCATGTATGCATTTTATAATGTGAAGCCTTCCACTTTTTTAAGATTCTGTTGGGCATGCTGTGCTTTGACTATTAGGTACCAGAACCGCCGTCCAGAGTACATTGCCGCGTTCTGGAACGTGGTCAACTGGGAGCAAGTGAACGACAACTTTAAGGCTGCCAGCAGGTGACACACCCCAACATGGAAGATAGTTGCATTTTTTGCATGCATAAAGATTCCGGACTGATTTCTGCTTTAAAAGATTATTCAAGCCTCCGTGGTTACCCTTTGCCCTGCAAAATCCAAGAAACAGGACCTGTCATGTGCACTGCAGTAGCAGAGTCTCACTCCTTAAGTTCTCCCTCCACTGTGAGTTAGATATGAAGGCGCAATGCCTCAGGAAAATGTTCTGGTGCGCGTATGTCAGATTTTAGGAGCATGCAGGAAGTCCTTGCGATGTTGTACTCATACCACTGTGGTATTGCACGTTGCATGACTGCGGTGCCCCTTCCCCTTAGCATCGCTGTATGGCCAGCAATCTTATGCATTGATGCCACCACTGAACTCTGACTGTCTTCATGGCATGCTTGCAGCGGAGCCGTGGCACAGCTGTGAGGAGCCTCCCTGCCCACTAATCCCGCATGTCCAGGAACTGGGCTGTAGGCCTTTAGGCATAGGAAGGCTCTCTGTGCTCTTGTGTCAGCACAATTGCTTGCCAGTGCACACAGCAAGGGCCAGGGTGTCGCTTGTTGCATGGTGCATTAAAGAGGAGAAAACCAGGATCTTGCATGCTTATGTTTACCTCATGCAGCAGTAAATGCTCACGCCTGCCTGGCATGGCTCCCAGGGCCCCCACTGAAATTGTGGAATATACTGTCCCTGCCCTGCCTCCCTTTGTGAAGTTGTTGCAACGGTAAAGCTGAGCTAGATGATTGTTTCAGGAATGAGTCATTTCTTCTGGTTGGTTTTGCCTGGCCCTTTTGCCAGGTGCTGCTAATGCGTAAGCTATAATGCAGGTAGTTGCAAGCTGAGAAGACAAGGTTCGGGGTTACAAAAAAAGGCCTTCAGTCAGTGGCCCAGAAAAGCAGACACAGTGTGGAAACCTGTGGGAGGAAACATAGACGCGTCAGTCCTGTGCAGAGAGACCACATGTGGGTGGGTGCAGTAAAAAAGGACGTGCTGCTCATCTTGTACGTCATTAGCATTGCACAAGTCACAAGCGTGAGAGTTAATGTGAGTCCAGGTCGTTGTTTCAACTTATAGGGTGTGGGCACTAAGTCTAAGGTTTACAAGGATAAGGCTTTCAGTCAAGAATTGCGACTGCTAGCCTGCTCATAAAAAGCGATTAATTCATGAAGGAAAAAAGGAAGTTTGGGTTGTTCTGGTTTAAAGAAGTGGACATCATGAGATTCTGCCTGTAAGAACAAGTGAGCATATTTCCTGCGGAGAGAGACCACCTGGGGATGTGTGCACTAAGTCTAAAGCGTGCTACGTCGATGACGAATACAAGATTTACATAGCATGTGAAAGACATGTCAAGGCTTGGCTAAGATGCTGAGCACAAGACGCGGGGCTCAATTAGTGAGCAATAAAATCCGTGAGCCAGGATATTGAAAAAACATCAGCTTAATGAGTTTGAAACTACCAGGTGGTTAGGTTAGGTTAGGTTAGGTTACAAAGCTGTACCTGCCAGACGAGGGCAGCTCAGCTGAGGGAGGTTGCCTGTGCTTGCACCACTGGCCCCGCTGGTAGCTGTAGACCTCTCCCTTGATTCATGCCAACAGGGGTAACCCTGCCAGGCAGTACTGGTGCTGGTGAAGCTGTTACTTTTCTTTGAGTAGTCTCGTCATTACTAGCCAAATAACCTACTATCATCTCGAAGATTTACAAGGCTTACAAGATTGTGGTTAACTGAAAGCCATAACGCTTGGCTCATAAATTGAATGGCTGCTCATTGCCAGCTGAAGGTCAGGGACAATGATAGCAGACCAAAAGCAGGGAAATAAGGCTAAGGCTTAGGTTCACGTCACCAGCCAAAAAAAACTTGCTGGATTTAATCCATGCTGTCTGGAATGAAGTGGCTTAGGTTGATTAGACGAGTTCTTCGGGCCAATGTGTCTCCGTTTCCTTTATTGATGCAGGAAGTGGTTTCACTGCCTACATAGTTTTTCTACTTCTTTTCTAGCTTGGGTGCTGATTGAGGGCAATTTAGTGGAAGCCTATCATGGTGTGATCGTTGCACAGGGGCAATGCCCACTTTCTGTGTATTGTTCTAATTTTTATTCTTTGGGAACTCATTAGGGGACTGAGTCAGTCAGTTGAAGCCTATCAGGCCTGCGGAGGCCTCATCCTTCGCCATGAACTTCAAGTTGCCCTTGCATGCCTATAGGCTCGCCTTTACAGCTATGTGACCTAACCTAACCTAACCTATGGTGGCCACACCTTTTCTGAAGTATGCTGTCCATTATGTGCCTAGGGCTAAGGGTTGTGGTTTTCATGCGGAGCATGTTCTTTTGCCCCTCCTGGCCCAGCTCTTCCTGCTGTCTTTTGAAAGTGCCCGGGTTCCAGCTGATTGGAAAGTTGCAAGAATAACCACACTTTACAAGAAGGGCCCCATGCTTGACCCTAACAGCTATCGCATGCTGGCGGTTAGTGGTACCATGTACAGACTGTATGCAAATGTCATTCGCTCCCTGCTGACAACTTGGTGCATATCAAAAAG
>LKMJ01002495.1_pt1 | contig 16921 bp, 15 predicted proteins | sample 643391 | NCBI WGS metagenome assembly LKMJ01 (sample SAMN04112250, study PRJNA286221) | soda lake metagenome | biome: soda lake; feature: Kulunda Steppe; material: water; isolation source: sample PL-Br10 brine of Picturesque Lake | place: Russia: Kulunda steppe | collected 2010-07
CCACAAACCGAAAGGAGTTGAGGTTTTTCAACTCCGCCCGGGTTCCGAACGCGAGCTGGCCCACCGGTCGCACCGAGACATTGGCATCACAACGGAAACTGCCCTCCTGCATGTTGCCGTCACAAACCCCCAGGTATCGGACCAGCGAATGCATTTTTTTCATGTACGCGACGGCTTCCCGGGCACTGCGCAGATCCGGCTCGGAGACGATCTCAAGCAGCGGGGTGCCGGCCCGGTTGAGGTCGATCCGGGTCAGGGTTCCCGGGCCGTCGTGAATGCTCTTGCCCGCGTCCTCCTCCAGATGAGCCCGGGTGACCCCGATGCGCTTTTTCGATCCATCCTCCAGATCAATATCCAGGTGTCCGCGACCCACCACCGGGATTTCGTACTGGGAGATCTGGTAACCCTTGGGGAGGTCCGGGTAGAAATAATTTTTGCGCGCAAACACCGATCGACCCGCCACCTCGGCGTCCAGGGCGAGACCAAGCCGAATGGCGTAGCGAACCGCGCGCTCGTTGAGCACCGGCAGCACCCCGGGCATTCCCAGATCCACGGCACAGGCCTGGGTGTTGGGATCCGCGCCGTAGGCGGTGGAGGCGGCGGAAAAAATCTTGGTGGAAGTGGCCAGCTGCGCATGCAGCTCCAGGCCGATGACTGCTTCCCACTGCATGTTGGCTTACCCCTCCCCGCCGGGTCGTCGTGTGTGCCAGTCAGTGCGCTGCTGGTAACCATGGGCCACCGACAGCAGGCGCTCCTCATCAAAGTGCCGCCCAATGAGCTGCAGGCCCACCGGCCGACTGCCCGAAAAGCCCGCCGGGATGGAGAGTGCCGGAAGCCCCGCCAGGTTCACAGCGATGGTAAAGATATCGGACAGGTACATCTGCACCGGGTCATCCGCCTTCGCACCCAGCGCAAACGCGGCGGAGGGTGCCGTGGGTGCGGCGATCACATCAACGTCTTCGAAGGCCCGGGAGAAGTCATCGCGAATCAATCGGCGGACCTGCTGCGCCTTGAGGTAGTAGGCATCGTAGTAGCCGGCGGACAGGGCGTAGGTACCGACCATGATCCGCCGCTTGACCTCATCGCCGAATCCTTCGCCGCGGCTTCGCTTGTAGAGGTCTTCCAGATCCACGGGCTCCTCGCAGCGATGGCCGTAGCGAACCCCGTCGAAACGGGACAGGTTGGAGGACGCCTCCGCCGGTGCGATGACATAGTAGACCGGGACCGCCAACTCGGTGTTGGGCAGCGAGATTTCCCGAACCTCGGCCCCGGCTTCGCGGAGGACTTCGATGGCGGATGCAATGGCCCGGCTGACGCCGCCGTCCACCCCGTCAGCCTCGAAGTATTCCCGGGGCAAGCCGACCCGAAGCCCGGCCAAGCCGGTCTGCTCCAGCGCCGCGGCGTAATCAGGCACAGGATGATCAACGCAGGTGGAATCCCGCGGATCGAACCCCGCCATGGCCGATAGCATGATGGCCAGATCCCGGGCATCGGTCGCCATGGGGCCGGCCTGATCAAGGCTGGAAGCGAAGGCAATCATGCCGTAGCGCGAGACGCGGCCATAGGTGGGTTTGAGCCCGGAGGTCCCGGTGAGCGCGGCCGGCTGCCGGATGGAACCACCGGTGTCCGTGCCCGTGGCCCCGGGCACCAGTCGCGCGGCCACGGCAGCAGCAGACCCGCCGGAGGAACCGCCAGGCACCGTAGTGACGTCCCAGGGGTTTTTCACCGGCCCGTACCAGCTGGTTTCGTTGGACGATCCCATGGCGAATTCGTCCATATTGGTCTTGCCCACCATGACCGCGCCGGCTGCCCTCATTCGCTCGACCACAAACGCATCGTAGGGCGCCACGAAGCGGTCCAGCATCCGGCTGCCGCAGCTGGTACGCACCCCGTCGGTGCAAAAAATGTCCTTGTGGGCAATGGGAACACCGGTCAGCGGTCCGGCCTCGCCGCGGGCCCGCGCGGAGTCCGCCGCCTCGGCCTGGGCCAGTGCAGTGTCCGGAGTGACGGTAATGAAGGCGTTCAGCGATTCGGCCTGCCCGATGGCATCGAGCACGGCACGGGTCAGCTCCACACTGGAATACTCCCGCTGGGCGAGCCCAGCCCCCAGCTCGGCGATGGTTCGATCATGCATGGTAATTCGAATCCTGGTCAGGTCCGGGGTGATCCGGTTTATTCGATGACGCGTGGCACGGTGTAATAACCGCTCTCCGTCGCCGGGGCGATGGCCTGGAAGCGATCCCGCTGGTCCGTCTCGGCCACTTCATCGGGCCGCAGTCGCTGGGTCATTTCCAGCGGATGGGCCAGTGGCTCAATGCCGGCGGTGTCCACGCCGGACAGGCGGTCCACGAAAGCCAGGATTTCGCTCAGATTGCGGGCGTGATGCCCGGTGTCAGCATCGTCGACGGCGAGGCGCGCCAGATGCGCAATTTCTCGCACTTCGTCAGCGTCTAGGGACATTTACGCACTCTCCGGAAAACCGCATCACAAGCGGGCAAAACTAGCATACACCGTGTATTGCCCAAACCCCCGGCGGTTGTTAGATTAGCCGATCTTATTAATCCGGCTGGAATTTTGCATGTTCAAGGGCATTCGAGGCATCTTCTCCAACGATCTCTCCATTGATCTCGGTACAGCGAACACACTCATCTTCTCGAGAGACCAGTCCATCCTGCTGAATGAACCCTCCGTGGTGGCCATTCGCCAGGATCGGGACGGCGGCCCCAAAACCATCGCCGCGGTCGGCCGCGAGGCCAAGCAGATGCTTGGACGCACGCCGGGCAACATCAAGGCCATCCGGCCTCTGAAAGACGGCGTCATCGCCGACTTCACCGTCACTGAGAAGATGCTTCAGTACTTCATCAAGAAGGTGCATGAGGCCCGTTTCTTCCGGCCAAGTCCGCGGGTTCTGGTTTGTGTTCCCTGTGGGTCAACTCAGGTGGAGCGGCGGGCGATTCGCGAGTCTGCGGCGGGCGCTGGGGCACGCGAGGTCTACCTGATCGAGGAACCGATGGCAGCGGCCATCGGCTCTGACATGCCTGTGGATGAGGCACGCGGATCCATGGTGCTGGACATCGGGGGCGGCACGTCCGAGGTGGCGGTACTGTCACTGAGCGGCATTGTGTATTCGGCATCGGTACGCATTGGTGGCGACCGGTTTGACGACGCCATCGTCAACTATGTGCGCCGCAATTACGGCATTCTGATCGGCGAGGCCACCGCCGAGCGCATTAAGCACGAAATCGGGCAGGCGTTCCCTGGCAGCGAGGTCCGAGAGATGGAAATCAAAGGGCGTAATCTGGCCCAGGGGATTCCCCGCAGCTTTACCCTGAACAGCAACGAGATGCTCGAAGCACTGCAGGAGCCCCTCTCGGGGATCGTGGGAGCGGTCAAAACCGCGCTGGAACAGACTCCGCCGGAACTGGGCGCCGATGTGGCCGAGCGCGGCATCGTGCTCACCGGGGGCGGCGCCCTGCTGCGCAATATCGACCGCCTGCTTATGGAAGAGACCGGGGTGCCCGTGATCACCGCCGACGACCCCCTGACCTGCGTGGCGCGCGGCGGTGGACGGGCACTGGAACTCATGGACGAAAAGGGCGCTGATCTCTTCACCAGCGAGTGATGCGTCGCTAGCCTTGGGATAGCACCCGGGCAGCGAGAGGATAGCCAACTATTAAGCCGCTATTTCTACAGGGGCCTTCAACGACGGCACGTCTGGTGCTGTTGGCGCTGCTGTCTCTGGCGGTTATGGTGGCTGACCACCGTGAGGGACTGGCGGAACCGGTTCGTGGCGCCCTCTCCACCGCGGTACAGCCGGTTCGCCTGATCGCCGCCCTGCCCTCTCGACTGGTGGATACCACCAGTCATCATTTCGCCAGCCGCTGGGAACTGATCGCCGAGAACCAGCGCCTCCAGGAGCGTCAGCGTGTTCAGCAGGCCCGCTTACAGCGGCTTGATGTGCTGGAAGCCGAGAACATTCGGCTGCGCACCCTGCTGGAGTCCTCCGCCGATCTGGACCGGCCCATCCTGATTGCCGACCTCCTTCAGGTGGACCTGGATCCGTTCAGTCATCTGATCGAAATCGACAAGGGCTCACGGTCGGGCGTCCGGGTGGGACAGGCCGCCATCGACGGCAGCGGGGTGATCGGCCAGGTGGACCGGGTGACGCCGCTGTCCGCCACTGTTCGGCTGATCAGCGATCCGAGTCACGGACTGCCGGTGCGAGTCAATCGCAATGGCCTGCGCAGCGTACTCTTTGGCACGGGACGACTGGATACCCTGATGATCAGCAGCCTTCCCAACAATGCAGACATCGAACCCGGTGACCTGCTGGTGACTTCCGGACTGGGTGGCCGTTTCCCGGCGGGCTACCCGGTTGGAGAGGTCCGCTCGGTGAATATTGACCCGAGCCGGCCGTTTTCGGAAATCGAGGTGGAGCCGCGAGGAGCCTTCGGTCAGGTTCAGGAAATCCTGCTGATTGCCGACCCCGAGGAAAACACCGTTGATTAGCCGCGGGGCACGGGGGGGATGGATTATCATCGGCACGCTGATTGTGGCGCTTATCCTGACCATCATCCCGATCCCGGCGATAGCTGGCCCGTTTCGCCCCCCCTGGACGCTGCTGGTACTGCTTTACTGGAGCCTGGCCCTGCCAAATCGCGTGGGCGTCGGCTTGGCCTGGATGACCGGGTTGCTGCAGGACGTTTTGTTGGGGACTCTCCTGGGCGCCCATGCGCTTGCCTTTGCGGTGGCGGTTTACCTTTCCATCCAGTTGTATCAGCGCATCCGCAACTTCCCCCTCTGGCAGCAAGCCATTCCGGTTCTGCTGCTTCTGCTGCTGGTGCGTCTCATATTACTCTGGGTGCATGAGCTGACGGGTGCTGGAAGCCCCGGGTGGCAGTACTGGCTGCCCGCGCTCACCGGTATGTTGCTATGGCCACTGGTCTTCCCTCTTTTGAGGTTTATGCGCCGCTACCATCAGGTAACCTGAAATGAGCCTTGATCTGTTACCCGACAGAACCGGTGAGCGCCGAGTGGTTCGCCGCCGCCTGACCCTGGCGGTGGTCATCGTCACCCTCCTTTTCATGGTAGTGATTGGTCGTACCGCCTATCTGCAAGTGGCGCAGTACGACTACCTGAGTGCCCGTTCCCAAGATAATCGGGTCCGACTGGCATCCGTTGATCCGACCCGCGGCATTATTACTGACCGCCAGGGCCGAGTGCTTGCTGAAAACCGCTCGGCGTTCAGCCTGGTCATCATTCCCGAGCAGGTGGCCGACATGGAGGCCCTGCTGACCGAACTGGACCAGCTGCTGGATCTGAGCGAGGCCGAAATCGCCGCGTTTCGCGAAACGCGCCGCCGCTCCCGCAGCTTTCATGAAATTCCGCTGCGGCTGGAATTGTCGGAGTCCATGGTCGCGGAGCTGACGGTCAACCGGCATCGCTTTCCGGGGGTTGAAGTCAAACCTCAACTGGTCCGTCATTACCCGTTCGGTGAGAGCGGGTCTCATGTCCTTGGCCATGTCGGTCGTATCAGCCGCGAAGAACTGGCCCGCGCTGACCGGCGTCGGTATCGGCATACCAGCTTCACCGGCAAAGCCGGTATCGAGGCATTTCATGAAGATCGGCTCCAGGGGAAATTGGGCGTCGAGAGCATTGAAACCAATGCCCTGGGACGGCCACTGAGGGTCCTGGAGCGTGACCCTCCCGTTCCGGGCAACGACATCCAGCTGAGCATCGACATCGAACTTCAGCAGGTGGCGGAAGCAGCGATGGGCGAACACCGTGGTGCCATTGTTGCGCTGGATCCCAGGAACGGTGAGGTGCTGGCGCTGGCCAGTCTGCCCACCTTCGACCCGAACACCCTGGCCCGGGGACTGGATGGTGCCAGCTTTCAGGCACTCAGCCAGGACTGGCGGCAGCCCCTGTTCAACCGGGCCACCCAGGGGCGATACCCCCCGGGTTCGGTTATCAAGCCCTTGCTGGGGCTGGCGGGTATCGCCGGCGACTACATCGATCCCGACGAAATCGTCCACTGCCGTGGCCGCTTCAACCTCCCCAATGTCTCCCGGACGTGGCGGGACTGGCGACCGGAAGGCCATGGCCCGGTGGACTTTATCCAGGCCGTGGCGCAATCCTGTGCCATTTACTATTACCAGCTAGCCCACGCCATGGGCATTGACGCCATGCATGAGTGGATGAGCCGTTTTGGCTATGGCCTCCGAACCGGGATTGACCTGCCCTCGGAGCGGGACGGGGTCATGCCTTCCCAGGACTGGAAACGACGGGTCCTGGGTGAGCCGTGGCACACGGGAGAAACCATCAACACCGGCATTGGCCAGGGATTCATGCTCACCACGCCCTTGCAGATGGCCACCACCACCGCGCTGATCGCTAACCGCGGCGTGCCGATCCGGCCCCGACTCATGGCCAGCCAGACGCTGGCGCTGCCGCCTCTGGAGGGGCTCGAGCCACTCACGGACATTGATGACTCGCTCTGGGAACTGGCGGTAGACAGCATGATCGAGGCCGTCCACGGCCCCCGCGGCACAGCTCGCGCCACCGGTGCCGGGCTCGGTTATCGAATGGCCGGCAAAACGGGCACCTCTCAGGTCGTCGGCATCGGTGAGGACGAAGAGTACGACGAGGACAGTCTCGAGCCATGGCTCCACGACCACGCCCTGTTCACCGCGTTTGCGCCAGCCGAAAACCCCGAGATTGTGGTCGCGGTCATGGTGGAGCATGGTGGCAGCGGGTCTGCCACCGCCGCACCGATGGCGCGCCAGGTGGTTGATGCCTGGCTGAACAGGGGAGACTCCCAGAGTGAGCTGGCCCGCCGATAGCGTCAATCAGGTCGCCCGACGGGCTTCCGGCGGCCTGCTGCAGCGGGCCCTAAGCCTGGATCCCGTTTTGCTGGGGCTGTTGCTCCTACTATCGGGGATCGGTGCCATGGTGCTGTACAGCGCCTTCGGCAATCGCATCGAGCCCATACAGAATCATGTCATCCGCCTGGGCGCCGGTTTCGCGCTTATGATCGTCATGGCTCAGATTCCCCCTTGGCGTCTTGCGCCGGCCGCTCCCTGGCTCTATGTCGCCACCCTGCTGGCTCTGGCCACGGTGTTTCTCGCCGGTGAATTGGGGGGTGGCGCCCGCCGGTGGCTGGAGATCGGGCCGGTGCGATTTCAACCCTCGGAGGTGATGAAACTCGCCCTGCCGCTAATGATGGCCTGGCTGGTGGCCCGAGGCACGCTGCCGATTACTCTGGGAAAGTCCACGATCGGTCTGATCATGATCGGCGTGCCGGTGGCGATAATTTCAGTCCAGCCTGACCTCGGGACTGCGGTGGTCGTGGCCGCCACCGGCCTTGTCATCCTCTTTCTGGCCGGAGCGAGTTGGCGCAGTATTCTAGGCCTGGTGGTGGCCATTGGCGCCGCTGCTCCCGCGCTCTGGATCTTCGGCATGCAGGGTTATCAACGTCAACGGGTGTTGACATTTCTGGATCCGGAACGCGATCCACTCGGAGCGGGTTACAACATCATCCAGGCCAAGATAGCCATTGGCTCCGGAGGCATTTTTGGCAAGGGGTGGACCAATGGGACCCAGGCCCATCTGGACTTCATCCCGGAACGACATACTGATTTCGTGTTTGCGGTGCTCGCCGAGGAGTTCGGCCTGCTGGGCGTCATCATGGTGGTCGCGCTCTACGGTGGCATCATCGCCCGAGCTCTCTGGATCACCTACGGGGCACAAGACACTTTTTCCCGGTTACTCGCCGGCGGGCTGACTTTGACATTTTTCCTGTACAGCTTCGTCAATATGGGGATGGTTGTGGGCCTACTGCCGGTGGTGGGGCTGCCCCTGCCCCTGATTAGCTATGGCGGTTCGTCCATAGTGACGCTCATGGCCGGCTTCGGTATTATCATGGCCATTCATTCCCACCGCCGGATGTGGTCCGCGTGAAAAAGCTGCACTCAACCCTGCTTCGCTGGCTTCTGCCTTGCATGGGCCTGGCAATGGCAGGCTGCACTTCCTTTGCGGCCGAGGACTCCACTGACACTGAAGCGCTGCGGGCTTTCGCCGAATCCATGGCCGAACGCCACGACATGGATTCGGAAACGCTGACCCATCTGCTCATTGATGACGCTCGCTATCAAAGCGATATCATCGATGCCATCACCCGGCCGGCTGAAGCGCTGTCCTGGTACCGTTACCGGGGCATCTTTCTGACCGAAGAACGCATTAACGAGGGCGTAGAATTCATGAGCGCCCATCCCGAAGCCCTTGAAGCGGTCCGCCAGCAATACGGCGTTCCACCCGCCATTGTCACCGCCATCATCGGTGTCGAGACCTTTTATGGCCGCTACCGGGGGCAGCACCGTGTCATTGATGCCCTGAGGACACTGGGCTTTGGCTACCCGCCTCGCGAAGCATTCTTCCGCCGGGAACTGGAGGCTTTTCTGCTGCTCGCCGAGGAAGAGGGATTCGACCCGCGGGAACCCCGGGGGTCTTATGCCGGTGCGATGGGCGTTCCACAGTTCATCAGCAGCAGCTATCGGGCCTATGCGGTGGACTTTGACGGCGACGGCCAGCGCGACCTCTTCAATAGCATGGATGATGCGATCGGCAGTGTTGGTCACTACTTTGCCGAGCACCGCTGGCGGGCCGGCGAGCCAGTGGCCATCCCGGCAAGCCCTGGCAAGCCCGTGGATGAGGCCCTGCTTCCCGCTGACTTGCAGCCCCGGAATACCGTCGCGGAGCTGCAGGCCGCCGGCGTGGATTTTGATCAAAGACTGGACCCCGAATCCAGCGCCCGCCTGCTCGCACTGGACGCCGGCGGGAGCGATGAATACTGGGTGACGCTGCATAACTTCTATGTCATCACGCGGTACAACCACAGCCCGCTTTATGCCATGGCGGTTTATCAGCTGGCGCAGGCACTGGAGGCATCCAGCCAATGAGCGCTGCCAGCCGCCTCGCTGTTGGCGCCGCTCTCGCCTTATTGGCGGGCTGCAGCAGCCTGCCCCCGGCGCCCCCGGATGGCCCGGGCGGCGTCATCGAGGACCCGGCATCGATACCGGATGCCGTACCCCGGGATGCCCCCCTGAGTCGCTATGGCAATCCGGCTTCCTATGAAGTCTTCGGGCAGACCTACCAGGTCCTGGATAGCGCCGACGGCCATGTGGAACGCGGCATCGCCTCCTGGTACGGCAGCAAGTTCCACGGCCGGCGCACCTCCAGCGGTGAGACCTATGACATGTACGCCATGACAGCGGCACACAAGCACCTCCCGCTACCCACCTGGGTGGAAGTGCGCCACCTTGAGAACAACCGCCGCATTGTTGTCAAAGTGAACGACCGCGGCCCGTTTGTGGACAACCGCATCATCGACCTTTCGTATGCCGCCGCAGCCCGGTTGGGCATGATGGAGGTGGGGATAGCGCCTGTCGAAATCCGTACGGTGACTCCGGCTGACATGGTGCCCGAGGTCCGGGAAGCGGGCCTGACAGACCCCTCCGGCGGGGCCCGGTCCAGCGTGGCGGAGGTCCATTACTGGCTACAGCTGGCCGCTTTCGGCGAGTCAGCCAACGCCCGACGTTTCGTCCAGCGGCTCAGTGATGCGGGCATCGACTACCCCGCCCGGGTCGAGGAAAGCGATGACCGCTTGTACCGGGTCCGCCTTGGTCCGCTCCACAATCTTGAAGCAGTGGATGCGGCGACCGGTGAGCTGGAGGCTGCCCAATTTGATACCGGACATGTCATCATTTCCGAACCTTGACCCACCACCCGATGAGACCAATTAGCATGCTGAGAGCTTTCACCCTATCCGTCGCAATTCTGCTGGGGGTGCCCCTCGGCGCAGCGGCTCAAACGCCGCCCATACCGATCCCGGACCCGCCGAGCGTTGGCGCATCCAATTACATTCTGATGGACTTCCACACCGGCGAGATACTCGCGGACAAGGCCAGCGATGAACCGCGGGACCCGGCAAGCCTTACCAAGATCATGACGGCGTTCGTGGTTTTTAGCGAAATCGAAGCCGGTCACATCAGCCTGGCTGACGAGGTGCAGATAAGCGAGAGGGCCTGGCGGGCGCCTGGCTCGCGAATGTTCATCGAAGTTGACAGCCGGGTCACCGTGGATGACCTGCTGCACGGGATGATTATTCAATCCGGGAACGACGCTAGCGTTGCTCTGGCCGAGCATGTGGCCGGAACGGAAGAAGCGTTTGCCGCGCTGATGAATCAATACGCTGCCGAACTGGGCCTGCGGAATACCCAGTACACCAACGCCGCGGGTCTACCTCACGCGGACCACTATTCCAGTGCCGCCGATACCGCGAGGCTCGTACAGGCGCTCATTGACCGTTTTCCGGCTTTCTACGGCTACTATTCCCAGCGGTCCTTCACCTGGAACGAGATTCAGCAGCCCAATCGCAATCGGATGCTGTGGCAGGACCCCAGCGTTGATGGGGTTAAAACCGGTTATACAAAAGCGGCGGGGTATTGCCTTGCCACCTCCGCCGAGCGGGACGGCATGCGACTGATTTCGGTGATACTCGGCGCGGATTCTGCCAACGCGCGCATCGATCAGACCGCCACGCTGTTGAATTACGGCTACCGGTTCTTTGAGACTCACCAGCTCTATGCGGCGGAAGAAGCCATCGAGACAGCCCGCATCTGGCGGGGCGGGCAGGACACAGTCCCGCTGGGCCTGGCCCGCGACCTGCGGGTCACCGTGCCGGTTCGAGCATTTGACCGACTGGAAGCCAACCTGTCCGTGGCGAACCCCATGGAAGCCCCTTTGGCGGCCGGAACCGCTATGGGTGAACTAACGGTCACACTCGACGACGAGGTGATCGCCACCGAGGAAATCATCGCCCTGAAAACCATTGAAGAAGCGGGTTTCATCGGCCGGATGATTGATGGAATCCGCATGAGGATGCAGTGAACGAGCAGCCGCCAGGGCTGACCTTTCCCTGCGAGTTTCCGGTCAAGGCAATGGGGCCGGACGACGGCAAACTGCCGAATGTGGTTTGGAGCATCGTCACGCGCCATGCACCGGAGACACCGGACGGGGCAATTCGCACCAACAGCAGCCGTCGCGGGCGTTTTCTGTCGGTCACCGTCACCATCACCGCCCATAGCCGTGAACAGCTCGAAGCCATATATGCTGAGCTCAACGCCCACGAGGGCGTTCTCGCCACGCTGTGACTCCGGCGATTCGAATCCATGACTGCGGCCAGGCCGATTATGAGGCGGTCTGGAAAGCCATGCGGCGATTCACCGATGCCCGAACCACCGATACCGCCGACGAGATCTGGCGGGTGGAGCATCCGGCGGTGTTTACCCTCGGTCAGGCCGGTCGGGACGAACATGTCATTAACCCCGGCGGCATTCCGCTGGTGCGCACCGATCGGGGTGGCCAGGTCACCTATCATGGCCCAGGCCAGGTCATCCTCTACCCGCTGCTGGACCTGCGCCGACATGGCCTGGGTGTCCGGCAGCTGGTGACACTGCTGGAGACTCTGGTGGTGGACTGGCTGGCGGAATTCGGGGTAGAAGCCAAACCGCGGGCAGACGCCCCCGGTGTCTACGTCGGGGAGGCAAAAATTGCGGCGCTCGGGTTACGTATTCGGCGGGGCTGCAGCTACCACGGTCTGGCCGTGAATATCGCCATGGATCTTGAGCCTTATCAACGCATCAACCCCTGCGGCCACGCCGGCATGCCGGTGACCGACCTCGCCGGCCTGGGGGTAGATTACCCCCCGGATCAGGCGGCTCAGCAACTCACCGAGGGGCTCGTTCAGCGTCTGCGTGGCGTCTGACCACATCATCGACAAAGGCCAGGCGCTCCGGTGTCCCCACGTCAAACCACTCGCCCCGATGATGGATGCCGGTGAGCTGTCCTCGATTGCCAGCCGCCCGTAACAGGGGGCCCAGCGGCGCCATCTCCTCGGAACATCCGGCAAACAGATCGGGGCTGAAGCTGGCGATACCGGCATAGGTCAGCCCCGGCTGCTCCCCCCGATTTGTTACTCGAGAGCCGCGCAGGAGAAAGTCGCCCTCCGGATGGTGAGGGGGATTGTCCACCAGCACCAGATGACCCAGCCCCGGGGGCCGGCGAGGCAACGAGGCGAGCTCGAAGTCCGTCCAGATATCCCCGTTAATGACCCAGAACGGCGTGTCTCCCAGCCATGGAAGGGCACGGACGATGCCCCCGGCCGTCTCCAACCCCTCGTCGCCCTCATCCGAGATCACCACCCGCAACCCCCAGGCAGAGCCATCACCCAGATAAGACCTGAGCTGTTCCCCCAGCCAGGCCACATTCACCACTACCGTCTCGCAGCCGGCCCGGGCAAGGCTCTCCAGGTGACGGGCAATCAAGGGCTGTCCGGCGACTTTCAGCAGGGGCTTCGGACGGTGGTCCGTCAGTGGCCGCATCCGTTTGCCGCGACCCGCCGCCAGAATCATGGCGTTCGTCATGGCTCACCCGGCGCAGGCAGGGACTGGATCAATTCATGCAGGTCCATCAGTGCTGCATGGGTCGAGAGCTCGCGATCCAGATAGGCAATGAAGCGGGACGCATCGGTGAGGTAGCGCGGTTTGCCATCACGATAGCGGAGGCGGGCAAACACCCCGAGCACCTTCAGATGGCGCTGGGCGCCCATCCAGTCCAATGCCATGGGCAGATCGTCGGGGACGGGAACCCCTGAGGCGTTGGCCAGGGCCTCGTAACGGGCAATCCAGTGCCGTTCCTGGTCCGGCGAAAACCCAAAAAACGCATCCCGGAGCAGGCTGACCAGGTCGTAGGTCACCGGCCCCAGCATCGCATCCTGAAAATCAATGATGCCGGGGTTGGGAGCCGACACCAGCAGATTACGGGCCATAAAGTCACGATGAACCCAGACCTGAGGCTGACCGGTGGCCGCGTCCACCAGCTGCTGAGAGCCGGCACGCCAGCGCGCCCACCAGCCGTGATTCGGTTCCAGCCCCAGGTGCCGTTGGACGTACCACTGCGGGAACAGATCCAGCTCCTGGCGCAGCAGTCGATGATCGTACCGGGGCAACGGGTCCGCCCGGGTGGCTGCCTGCCAGCGCACCAACGCGCTGAGCGCATCCTCCATCAGCCGGGCTGCCTGTCCGTCCTGAAACGCCGCCAGGTAACTCTGCGCCCCCAGGTCCTCCAGCATCATAAAACCCCGCTGCGGGTCAGCCATCTCTACCCGGGGAACATGCAGACCGGCGGCGGCCATCAAATCCCTGACCTGCAGAAAAGCCCGACAGGCTTCAGTCTGATCGGGCGCGTCCATGATCACCCGAGAACCGTCAGCTACAGGCAGCCGAAAATAGCGACGGCCACCGGCATCAGCGGCCAGTGGCAGAAGGCCTGCCGAGTCAATGCCCGACCCTTCCAACCAGGCCTGCATGGCCGCCTGGCGATGGTCCACTGTCAGGTGTGTCATGGTCTCCCCGGTGCTCTCAAAGGCGTTCTTAGGGTAACCTCTCGGACGTCGCATTGCGCCGCCTGGTTACGGAGTGATTATCATCTCCCGACTTTCCCGACTTGCCGTGTGCGCCACCACGCTTGGCGTGTTCACCACGGCTTACTCATTCGACGCTGCGGGTCAGGAGCGATGGGCGCTTTGTGCGGCGCCAATGCTTGAGCCCGTGCCGGGAGATCCCGCCGCGCGGGGCGCACCCGACACCCCAGTGCGCATCGAGGCCGACCAGGGTGAAATGGTTGGTGACCCCCCCATTTTTCAGTTCGATGGTCAGGCGACTCTGACCCGCGCTGACCAGACGGTTCGGGGCAACAGCCTGACCTATGACAGTGAAACCAATAAGGCGGTGGCCCGGGGCGAGGCCAGCCTGCGAGAATCCGGACTCCTTATCCAAGGGCAACGGGCCAACTACTGGCTTAATGAGGATCGGGGCCGCTTCCAGGGAGTGAGTGAGTACCGAATTGTGGTCGGTCACCTGCAGGGGTCCGCCGAGACCATCATTCGTGAGGACACCTTTCGCAGTCGTTACCGCAACGCAACCCTGAGCACCTGCCTGCCGGAGGCAGAGCTCTGGCAGCTCAGGGCCACCACGGTCACCCTGGACAATGAAACCCGGCAGGGTCGCGCCTGGAACGCGGTTCTGGCAATCGGCAACGTGCCGGTGGCCTATACACCGTACATGCAATTTCCCATTGGAGACGAGCGGCTGACCGGTTTCCTGGCCCCCACACTGACCCAGCGCAACAAACATGGCACCACCGTGGCTGTGCCTTGGTACTGGAACATCGCCCCCAATTATGACGCCACGATCACCCCGACCTCCTATTGGAAACGGGGCGTGCTGACCGATGTCGAGTTCCGCTATCTCGAACCGTCATTAGAAGGCGAGATCAATGTCAGCTATCTACCCAGCGACGACGAGCGCAACGACGACGACCGCTGGGCCATCAATCAGGAGCATGCTATCAGCCTGGGGGATCCGCTCAGCGCCGAGGTCCGCCAGCAACGCACCAGCGATCCGGATTTCAGCGATGACTTCGGTGACGATTTCAGTTATCGCTCGGCGCGCTTTCTGGAAAGCGATGCCCGGGTGGATTGGTCGCAGGGCGCTTTCAGCGCTTCGGTTGACGCCCAGTACTGGCAGCGGGTGGACACCAATGTCGGTGAAAGTTCGCAACCCCTGGCCCGGGAGCCCCGGGTGCGGGTGGCCTATGAGCCCCTCGACAGCGCCGGCCCCCTGGAGTGGGCCGTCAGCGCCGAGACCACCGAGTTCGCGCACCCGGATCCCGGCCGCACCCAGGGCCGTCGCACCGACGTGCACCCACGGGTGTCATTACCATGGAGAACGCTCGGGTATTTCGTGGAGCCTGCCGTGAGTTGGCGCTACACCGAATATGATTTGAGCGGTGATTTGCCCGGTGACACCGCCAGCCCGGACCGCAGCATGCCGATTTACAGCGTCGACGCGGGCGTGTTTCTCGAGAGGCCGGCAACGCTTTTCCCGGGGGTATTCCAAACGCTTGAACCGCGACTCTTCTACCGGCGCGCCCCCAGCCGTGACCAGGCGGCGCTGCCACGATTCGATACTGGCGCCCCCTCCCTGACGTTCAGCTCCATGTTCAGGGAAAACGGGTTCAGCGGTCTGGATCGCATCGAGGATGGCGAGCGGGTCACCCTGGCGGTCACCAGCCGCTTTCTGGATTCCATTGACGGGACAGAGTACCTGCGGGTCTCCGGCGGTCAGGTCTTCTATACCCGGGACCGCAGCGTTGCCCCCCGGGGCGAGACCGAGCGTAACCGCTCGGATTACATCACCGAGCTGCGACTGTCTCTGCCCGCTGGCTTCAGTGCCCGGGTGGACTATCGCTGGGACCCGGAGCGCAGCGGAACCAGCAACCTGTTAACCGACCTGCGCTGGCGTGGCGACCGGGACACCACCGTCAACTTCTCCCTGCGACGCCGGGAACGGGATGGCGAGCGGACTCTGGATCAGGCCAGTGGCGCCGTGACCGCTCCCATTGGCCGGGGATGGCGGATGTTTGCCGGTATCACTCAGGACCTGGAGGGATCGCAGACTCGGGGGCGCTTCTATGGAATCCAGCAGACTGGCTGCTGCCACGCCCTTCGCCTGGTCAGTAACGAGACTCTGGAGCGTAATCGTGACACCGACCGGGCCGAGCTCGAGCGCGAAATTATGCTGGAGCTGGAGCTCAGGGGGCTGGGGGGCATCGGTGATAGAATTCGGCAGTTCGTCTCCAGCGAAATCGACGGCTACAACTTACGGTAAATCGAGCATGTTCAGAGCATTTCTTGCCGCCCTGGTTTTTTTACTGACCCTTGGCACCGCCAAGGCTGACGAGGTCTTGCTGGAGCGGATTGTCGCTCTGGTCAACGAGGACGTGATTCTGGCCTCCGAGCTCCAGGCCGAGATGGACTCGGTTCGCATGGAACTTGAGCAACGGGGCATGAGCATGCCGCCGGAGGACGAGCTGCAGCGCCAGGTGCTGGAGCGGCTGGTGATGCAGACGCTGCAGATCAACGTGGCGGAGCGGCGTGGCATTCGGGTGGATTCGGCGACGCTGGACCGGGCTGTTCGCCAGATTGCGGATAACAACAACCTGAGTCTGGCTGGCCTGCGAGACGCGCTGGAGGAGCAGGGGCTGGACATGGCCCAGTTCCGCGAGCAACTCCGCCGCGAAATCATCATCGACCGGCTGCACAGCTCGGAGATGCAGGAGCGTATCGAAATTACGAGCCAGGAAATTGAGCAATTCCTGGCCCGCAATCAGGGCCAGAGCCGTGAATATCGACTTTCCCAGATTCTGATTGGCGTTCCCGAGGCCGCCTCGGCACAGACCATTGAGGCCGCTCGAGAGGAGGCCGAGTCCGTGATTGAACGCCTTGATCAGGGTGAATCCTTCGAGCAACTCGCCACGGTATTGTCGGACGCACGCAACGCGCTCGAAGGGGGCGAAATCGGCTGGCGAACCAGCTCGGCGCTGCCTCCCGGCGCGGCGGATGCCATTCGGGCCCTGAGTGTTGGTGAATACACTGCACCACTGCGAACGCCGGCAGGCTTCCAGATTTATCGCGTGGACGAAATTCGCGACCCGGACGCCCAGCTGGTGGAGCAATTTCGGATCCGCCACATTCTGATCGAGCCGAATCAGGCGGTCAGCGACGAAGATGCCCGTCTGCGTCTCACCTCGCTGCGGGACCGACTTCAGGATGGCGCGGAATTCGCGGACCTTGCGCGCAGCAATTCTGACGACGCCACCAGCGCGTCCGGCGGTGGGCAACTGGGATGGGTGGCCATCAATCAACTACCCGATGCATTTCGGGATGCCGTGCAGGACTTGCCCGAGGGGGCTATCAGCGAACCGTTCCGGACCGAGGCCGGCTGGCACATCGCCGAGGTCC
>LKMJ01002496.1_pt1 | contig 16920 bp, 8 predicted proteins | sample 643391 | NCBI WGS metagenome assembly LKMJ01 (sample SAMN04112250, study PRJNA286221) | soda lake metagenome | biome: soda lake; feature: Kulunda Steppe; material: water; isolation source: sample PL-Br10 brine of Picturesque Lake | place: Russia: Kulunda steppe | collected 2010-07
GAACGGGATTCTGGGTACTTCTTCATAAATGTTTGAAGTAGTAGATATTGCTGAAGTTAAAACAATATGTTGTTCTCCATCTTCCACCCATGTATGATTATTACCCCCTGAGTCAATCCTTCGAGTTTTTTCTCCGTTTTCTCGGTGCGTATAAGCGATAAATGGGCGTTCAACAACATCTTTGATATTAACCCCCTGACGGCTTTCTAGCTCTAATCCAAGTTGAACTATGAATGCCTCTTCGTTCACTCCTGGAATATCATCCCAATAATCCAGTAGTTCGATTTGCACATCGTCAGGACGCCCACTTCCATCCACGATTTGAATTTTATCAAGTGTTCTAACATCAGCTGGCTCTTCAGACTCAGCTTCAGGGGATGCGTATTTTTGTGGGACGGCTTGAATAACCAACTCAACAGACTCTTGGAGTTCTCCAGTTATATCAAACTCTACCTCGACAACAGACCAACCTCCTTTTTCAGAACCTCTTGTTGAAGCACTGCCTCGAACATCTGTGATTTCGCCTTCTTCTTCACCACCTCCTGGGTCAGGGTCATGGCTGTCTTCAGAACGACCATTCCCTGGCTCATTCTCTGTACATCCAGCTAATCCTGCGGCACCTCCGATGGCAATCGAAGATATAAAGTTGCGGCGATTTAGATGGTTCATACCTCTATATAATAGTTTTGCTTGCTTAAAGGTTTCGATTCACTCCTGAACAAATCTGTGAATCATCGGAAATACAGAGATAACACTCTGAATCTCGTTGAAATTTAGAAGCAGGGTTATCGGTTTCTTCAAAATATCTCAAATCTAAAATTAGCTAAAATCGGTTTAAGTAGGGTTAGAGGCTGTATAGTTACAGTTCTCGTGACGCATCGATGGTAATTCGGTCTCCGAACAAGACCTGAATCCCTCGGTCGTGAATCTCTCGGACACCTCGGAGTTTGTAGATGTATAAGAGGTTGTCTCGTGCCCCACCAGCAATTCGGGTTTGGAGTTGGAATACCCCATCAGCATTATTTAACATATCTCGCTCATGTGGTCGAAGGTCTGACTCATCTTCAGCGAGAAGTAGTAAGAATGTGATAGCATCTTCTCGTTGTGTGTGTTTGTAGATGTTTCGGAATAAGGTCTGGTATTCCTTACTATCTAGGTCATCTCCAACTTGTGAGAAGTTGTCAACGATAAAGTTTTCTTCATTTCCAACTCTGTTGACGAATCTCTCTAAGTTAGCTTTCATATTGTTTTCTTCTCTGTACTCAGGATAGATGTCCATATTCTCAATCGGTTGGTCTCGGTTAGCAAGTTCTGCTTCTTTTTCGATTGAGGAGACTGGTCGTGTAATAGTTACATAATGGGTTTGCCGTCCAGTCATAGCTAAATGGAGCAAGAACTGGTTTGCCATTGATTTCGGGTCTGCTAACAATGCGATTGTGCTTCCTTTAGGGATACCTCGTAGAATCTGCTCGTCTAATTCATTTACACCCATAGACAGGCTTCCATCACGAATTCGTTCACTCATATCAGTATGTTTAGATAAATCCCTTTATAAATCCTTCTATCAGTGGAGTTATTGAATAACATATCCCGGAACTTTATTTAGACTTCAATTTCACTGAACAATGCGCTTTCCCGTTTACGGTTTGGAACTCCATCAGATGTATCTGAACTATCTGAATCATCTGTATCAGAAGTTTCTTCCTCGGTGTCTTCAGGGTCTGAATCTGTGTCTTCAGGTTCAGATTCTTCTACAGAGTCGGTTTCAGATGTAGATGTATCCTCATGGGCGTCGGACTCTTCCGAGTTTTGTTTGAATTCTTCTTCTAATTTCTGCTTTTCTTTCTCTCGTTTTTTCATCGCAGGCATCTTGTAATCGTCCATTCCGCCTTGTTCATCTTCTTCACGGGCTAATCCTCCGTCGCCTTGTTCGTGATGATAATCATCGTGTGTATTATCGAAATTGCTTGGGTCTTTCGCCGCATTATAGTCATCATCTCCTGGCTCGGGTTTCGTCCAAACTTCATCGCTGTCTTTAATATGGTCTGTATTGGACTTTGTTGATGTTTCCTCTGTTGATTCTGATGAATCCGTGGTATCGTCTGATTCGGAGTTGTCTGTTAGTTGGTCATCGATTACATCGTGGATTTCTTCTGATTGTTCTTCTCCTGTGAGTTCTTGTTCTGTCTCTTGTTCAGGGTCTTCTCCATCAATCTCATCTTCTGTGTATTCGACTGGTTCGTGTACATCTGTTTCTGTTGTAGAAACCTGCGTTTCATGTTCTAAGATATCATCTAATGATAGTGGGTTTGTTGCATCTCCAGTTAATAGTGGGATATACATTCCATTTCTATAGACTTGTGGTTCAATATCTCTACTGGAATCAGGGATAATGACGATTTCCCATTTGTCTTCATCTGGAAGCTCACCAGCAGGGAATATATGTTCAGGGATTAATGGTTTATAGATAGGTTTCCACTCTTTCTTCATTTCCTTCTTATTCTGATACTCTCCCACGATTTCTTGATTGTTATTAACAACAACTGTTGTCCCTCGTTGCTTATCTCGGTAACTGTGATAATCGAATTTATGTGGTTTTGGATTTTCTAATTCTGCCGCACTATTGAATGTGGATATTGGTTTATCGTCTCCTGCCATTCGGAGTTGAATTTTCCGACCATCAATCTCTTCCCACACATTAATTTGTGACCCTTCTTCTCGTTTCTGAACAGCTGTCGCACCATTATTTAAGCGGAGTTCAGTATCATTATAGAATACTCGTTTATTGTCAGTAATCTTTTTTACGCATGGGGGTGAATTGATAATATCAGCGATATGGCTTGCGATATCGTCAAAGCATTTGCGTTTCTCTTCATTACTCATCTCTGCTAGTTTCTCCTTGTCTTTTTTCAATAGACCATCTGGCGCTAATAGGACACATTTCTGCCCTTTATCCATTGCTTTTGCGATGTTAATGAGTGTCTGTTTTGGTTTCTCTGGTGTGGTTGTCTCACTTTCTAATGCGAGGGCGTTATCATCAAACATCTGGGTGAGTTGTGGGTGTTCTTTTTCTAATCGTTCCATCAACTCTTTTGCTTCTTGGATGTTTCGTGATTCCTCTCGTGGGTTTAATGGTGGGAACGCTAATCCGTCTGGTTGTTCTTCACCAATTTGTTTTGGTATTGTTGGGTAGTATCCTAATTTTGTGAAGGCTTCTGCACCTTTTCGTAATACCATTCTGTGGAGTCGTTTTCCACCACTTCCACTTTTCCCACTGTCTTGGATGACATAGGCTGCTTCTTCTCCTTCTGATGTGAGGCGGAAGGCTACTTCGCCTTCGATGAACTCTCGTTCTAATTGTGACTCGGGTATCTTTTCAAAGAGGTTGTCGATGGCTGTGTCACTTTCAATCTCTTCGTTATGGCCTAAGTATTTCTCTAATTCTGTGATTACGGAATCGTATGGAACCCATGAGTCTGCGTCTTCATTTTCTACTGTTTCGTGTCGGATTGACGCAGTATATACGGCTTCTAATGCTTGCCGTGGTGTGATTTTATCGCCAGAGTTGTTAACGGTTACACCTTGGTCTTCTTCTGAGTCGGGTTCTCGTTTTCCAGCTTCAGCAAGACGGTTACTGATTCGATATTCATCCCAGTCTTGGTTCTCGATGTCGATTGGTTCTGTACCATACCGATTCATACTTCGGTCAATGATTCTGTCAGCGTCTTCAGGGCTTCGTACTGGGGGGTATGGTGCGAAGGTGTTAACAGCAACAGTTTTAGAGTCACCATTCTTCATAAAGACCTTTCCAATTAAGAGATATTCCTCGATATCAAGGAGTGTTTCTGGATTAACTCCTTCAAAGGATGAGGAGAGTTGATTTGCGTCTTCAAGATTCGCAGACCCTACCCTGAATGTGAAGATACTCTTACAATTATTTTCAACTCCTTTCCGTGACTCTTCACTTAGCTGTCTCATCTGCTGTGTTGCGAGAGTAACAGATAATTGAAGGGAACGGGCTTCGGAGAGAATCTCACTGATACCCATTTCAGTCTCTTCAATCTTCGCAAACTCGTCAATAACTAAGAAGTATGGGTCGTACTGGTGTGGTTTGAGGTCAGCTCGCTCTTGGATGGCAGCCCAGATACGACGGATGATAACAGTCGCAATCAGTTTTTGAATATTGTCATCTCCAATATTGGAAAGTTTTACAAGGAGAATTTTTCCTTCTTTAATTGCCTCTCCGATACTGATTGAACTCTCTTGGTGAGCAACAACATTAAGGAGAGATTTGTTTTCTGTAATGTTTTTGAATCGTCGTTGGAGTGCTGAAAGGTCGTCTTGTTCCATTGCTGCTACTTGCTCAAGGAACGGTTTTTCGAGCTGGTCTCCGAATTCCTCTGCGAATACTTGTCGTTCTTCTTCATCAGAGAGAATGTAGTGGAATTCTACTGGTGTGTACGGTTCTTCTGCTCGAACAAGCTGTCGTGTCAGGGATTCTGTAACGGATTGCATCCGCTGTCCTCTATCCGCTTCAAGAATTTTCACGAAGTTGGATACAATCTTATCGACTTCATACTCGAATCCTGTTTCGTGAGGTTCTCGGTATGTTTCGAAGAAGTTGAATCCCACCGTTTTCTCGAAGTCTTTTGACCCTGGTTCAACCCAGATAATATCATCGAGTCGGTTATCAGGGATTGTTTGGACAATATCCTTAACATCCTGCCCCTTTCGGTCAATGAAACAGACTCCGTATCCTGCGTGCATCCATTGGTACATAATGTTTCGGAGTACTGTGGATTTCCCGTATCCTGTCTGTCCGAAGAACGCCATATGCTGCCAAAGAGAGTTATGTGCGACTCCAACTGGTTCGACTCCTTTAACGGGGTCGTCAAGATAGCCTAACCATGTTGGGTCTTGTTTTCGTTGACTTCGAGAGTCCATAATTGTACGGGGCCATTCGCCCGCATAGGCTTCCATGTTATCTCGAATATCGTCGTCATATGGGAATCCTTCAGAAAGAGTTTCGTAGTTGTAGATAGATTGTGTGCCTGTTTGTTCAAAGTAATATGGCCACACTTCTTCTTGCTCTTCGTCTTCCTCTAACGATATCTCTACATCGTCGTCGGCTTCCGTTGAAGTATCACCTTCAAGCGTGTTTCTTAACTTTTTGAACAGACCCATAATATGTATATGTTTATACTCGGCATTCCCCTCCAGACCAACGGTGGAAGTACCAAGCAGAGACTTTATATTGTTTGTGTAATATAGCTCCCCCGTGAATGCCTTTAGGTATTTCGGTACAAGACAGAGGGTATCATAGGGTTCACAAGCCTAATAAGTCATCAATATCGTCCTCTGTGTTCTTAGACGATTCATCGTCCTCACTTTCTCCAGAATCGTCAGTATCACCCATATCCTCCGAATCTATTGACTCGTCTACGGTTGGGTCAGTGTCTTCCGTATCTTGACCATCCGAAACCGTAAAGTCATCAGGAGACATATCGTCTGGACTACTCTCACTCTCAGGTTCTTCATTTCCACCTAATAATGAAGAGATGTCGGATTCAGTATCTTCAGGTTCTTGTGTCTGTTCTGCCTCCTCTGTCTCTGTTGGTTCAGTTGTTGTATCTATTGGTTCTGATGGCGGTGTTGGTGTTTCTGGTTCAGGAGATGAAGATGTGTTTTCATCTGGAGGACTTGTTTGAGGGGGTACTGTAGTTCCTCTTTTACGGTCTTCCTGAATGTTCTTCCGTTCTTCTTCGGTTAATGGCTTGAATCCAGAGTCTTGTGGCATACGACCAGCGATTGGTTTGTCTGTCCATGCTATAGAGTCAATCGGTAGTTCAGTCTTGTTTGGAATTGATGCGATTGTCGCTAACTCAGGGATAGTCATAATGATTGTTTCTGAGCCTGGGATTCGTGTTGAGTGTAGGTACTCTAATGGGCGTTTTGGTTGACGCATCTTTGTTGGCCGACGAAGAATTGTATCAATAAATTCATCACGGACATCTCCCTCATCTTGGTGTTGACATGGTTTAAACTTCTGTCCTAATCGGCTGTTAAATTCAATTTCGAATAAGTTTGCTAGTTCACTTGCGATATTTTCGATTTGGGTTTTATTGTGACTGACGAGGAAGAACCGAATATTGACATAGTAAGCTAATTTTCCGACTTGGTTCTGGATTAAGTCAGCCGCCTTCTCATCTTCACGGTCTGGTTCAATAGTTTGTTTTCGGAGTCCGAATAATGTAGATTCTGTTCGAGTCTGATTTCGTTTTCTTTCAGCGTATTCTTCTACATTCTTTGTGTTTAAGTGTGGCCAGTCCTCTTCTGCTGGTTTGAATAATACTTGAATGATAGCTCGCATATCGTCACGAGTATCAAGTTCTCCAAAGATTGAATGAAATGGGTTTATTTCAAATCCTTCAGGGCTATTGAGGCTTTTGATTGGTTCAAAGTAATGGTGGTGGAGTTTCAGTCGGCCTCCAATAACATAATCATCACTATTGATATCGAAAATATATGGTTTCTTAAATTTAATATCACATCCTTTGTAGTGAGAGTATAGTTGGCGTCGGATTAATGATTCGTTTCGTTGAGAGGGGGCATACATGATGTATTTAAATTCTCCATCTTCATACCAGTATTCGAGTCCGTTGACAGGGCTTTTATTGTGGTGGTAGAAGGTTGAGTCTTCTCCTTCATAAGTGTGTAATGTTCGTAATACTTCTTTCATCTCATTAATTCCAGGCCCATCAACAGGTGGGTAGAAAGATAGAAGTCGTTCTCGGTCAGTATCAAAAGCTTTTGTAGCAAGCTCTATCCGTTTACTAAACCGTTCATCGACGGGAGTTGATGTAAAGTCTTCCATGTGTTTATCGTAATAGCTGTTGCTTCACCTCATAGGTTTAACGGTCATCAACAAAAAACAAACTCCGTGGGTTCTAACTCAATAAGTCTCCAATTCTGCCGTCATCATCATCGTCATCGTCGTCATCTGAACTCACATCTGGTTCGGAGTCAGGTTCTGACTTTGGTTCAGGTTCGTTTCTCGTTGGTTGTGGGTCAGATTCTGGTTCTGAGTCTCGCTCCTGAGTTGGTTGTGGGTCTGGGTTCGTTCGTTCATCAGTTGGTGTCTCTGAAGGGCTATCATCTGTGTCGTCCTCAGCTTTAAGTTTCGGCGTCCCTTCATCTACACTTTCATTGAACTCTTTTCTGTTTCGTTCTTTAGAGGTTTCAGTAGATTGCTCCATGGCCTCGCCCTTCGCTTTTTGTGCCTCCTTGACATCTTCTTGTGCCGCTTTCATTTTGTTCTGTATTTCGGATGGGTCCATTGGGCCGCTATCCCCACCACCTGAGAATGCGTTAGGGCCTTGGTCTCGTTGTTCGGCTTCTTCTTGCCACCCTTCAGTGCCGTTAACAATAACGGCTTCTTCGAATCCAGACGCCATTACACGACATGGTACATATCCTTTGTCTTCAACACCGAGTAATGCTTCGGAGTACCCTAATTCAGGGTCTCCTGGCTGGGCGTTCCGAACGAAGTTTGCTTCCTGTGGAGTCATATCTAACAGCCGAGTAATTTCTTCTGTTAGACCTGTTTCAACCCGCTGGAATTTCCTGAGGGAACAGTTCTGTGCGATTTGGTGTGCTGCTTCGTTAGCGAAGAAGTCGTCAACATTCTGCGTAATGAAGTTGATGCTGAGGAAACAGTGTCGGCTGTGTCGAACAACTTGTTCAAGGAACTCTAATGATTGTGCATCTTTGGTTAAGAAGTGAGCTTCGTCAATACAGAAGAACACCTTTTTATCCGTATGTTTTGAGTGGTCGTACACTTTTGACATAATAAGGTGCATTATCATTCCAACCTTTCCTTGGCCTTCACCTTGTCGAAGGTCAAGATAGAATACATCTCCGCTTGTGAAGTCAAGTTTTGGCGATGTACTCTGTGTTAGATTCTCGAATTGACCACCCTCTCTGAATGGTGAAAAGTGCCGAAGAATCCGTGAGGCGTCTTCCTCAATATTCCGCTCATGGATTCCAGTTGCTGATTGGACTTCTGAGAACTGTTCAGGATTTTCCGTCATATCCTCGATGATTGTAATGACATCAGGGATTGTCGGTGATTCCTTATGGTGTGTTTCAGGGTCTCGTCGGATACCTTTATTTTTGTATGCGAGTTCTACGGCTTCCTCTAGCGCACCACGGGCGTCTCCGAGTTGGACACCTCGTTGGTTGAAGAACATCTCGAAGAAGTCCATTACCTTATCTTTCTGAAGTGCGTAAGGGTCGAATTCAGGGTCTTTCTCCATGATTTTATCAGGAGTCTCGTTAATCTCTAATGGATTCAATCCAAGATTACCTCCAACAATAACTTTCTTCCCGTTTAGTGCGTCGTTGACGGTATCGAATCCACCAACTGGGTCAAGCATAATGATTTTTGTGTCATCACGGTTGATGTAGGTTCGGAGAATGTCCAGTTTGGTACCGAATGACTTCCCTGAACCAATCTGACCGAATGTGAGCTGGTTATATCCCGTTTCTCGTTCATCGAATCGGTTAACAATTACTGGAGAACTGTTCCCGGCGTGCATTCCGTATTCAATTCCACCAGGTTCGATAATCTTTGTGGAGGAGAACGGGTACATTGCTCCGACAGCACCGCCCATCATCTCTGTTTTATAGTTAATCTTATCCTCTAAGGTCGGAGCGGTTGATTGGAATGATTCTAACTGTTGATGTCGTGAGTTAATCGGCTTTGTAAGTGCTGGTGAACTTCGAAGTTTCTTTACAAGAGTCTCTGTGGACTCATCTAGCTCTCTCTCACTTTCTCCTCGGATTGTGATGTACATTGAAACATCAAAGAGTTTAGTGTTTGTATTCTTTAGAGCTTGGTATACTTGTACAGTTTCTTGGAAGTCCTCTTGTTTAGACATCGAAGACAGCATTCCACCACCCTCCTCATTCGTATACTTTTGTGCTTTCTGAACATCTCCTTTGAGACTTTTCCGTGCCATTTCTGAATCATACGGAGAGATATGAATTGAGATGTCGTTTTTAATGTTAACTCCGTGCATTACTTCACGAAGGAACCCATCCTGTGGTTCGTCTGGCCAGCCGTTAATGAAGAAGGTTCGAACAAAGTGTTCGCCTATCTTTGCGGAATCTGGTCGCTCTAAGTTAATTCCCGCAGGAGCAATTAAGTCCTTGTGGTACTTGCCAACAGAGGGCTTCTTACTATCATCTCGTAGATTCTCTTCGCCTGTCTGTTCGTCCTCTTCATCATCTGAACCGCCGAATAGTTTACTGATAATTCCCATAGTATATCACCATCGTTTTGTGTTGTCTGGAACCTCTTGTTTCTCCATCTGGTCTTGTTGCCATTTCTCAAATTCCTTCTTCGCAACTTCTCGGTCGCTTTCACCCATTACATATGGGTTACGGCGAACGAAGTTTTCTTTCTCATTCTCTCGAACATCTATTCCTTCCCAGAATTCCTTGAGGATGACTCCAAGTTCATCTCCACTAACAATTGCGGTTCCAGACCCAGTTCCCTGTTCAAACCCTTGTTTGAACTGGTCTAATTTTCGTTGATGTTCCCTTAATTGTCGAGATTTAATCTCTTTCTCACTCATCCGTCCAGTAGCACCACCAGTGACTCCAAGCCATATGTCTCCAAGTAGTTCTCCAAAGGCTCCGAAGTTATTGAGGAAGTTAGCTACCATAGAAGCCTCTAGAGTATTCTCTGAAACAACCTCGGATTCAGTTGTTTCAATAATAGCATAGTATTCACGAGTGTATGCTTTATCTGCCATAAATGAGAGCCAAAGGATTCGGTCTTGAGCATACTCTCGGAGAAATGGTGTGTTTGCGACTTTTGCTTCATTATTTAATCGGTCCTCTAATCGTTTTACCTTCTCGGTTGGGTCGTATTGACGCATCGGGAGGTATAGTTGGAAGTCATCTTCAACTTGGGTGTTAACAAAGTTCGTATATTGGGCGATATGATTTGAAATCTCGCTTTGTGTTGCGTTATACAGGTTGAGTCCATCCATTTCAACTAACCCGACTAATTCCCCAAGTGGTTTTTCGATTGCGTTGTGTTCAGGGTAAATCTTTTCAACACCAATTTTTGCTCTGGTGTCATCATCAGAGTTTACTTTCACTCCATCGCTTCTATCGAAGTTCTTCCGAATATCTTTGTTTCGTCGTTTATGCCTGATAATCATAGACGCCCATTGGCTGAGTGTCAAATGGTTTGGCTTAACAAATAGTAACATAAGACCTGCGAATGCCAATCCGATTGAAACAGCGAATCCAGCTCCTGCAAGAGATTGTGGAAATATCTGTTCGAATACGAAAATTGACAATCCTGCGGGTCCAAACGCTACAATACCATCTGAGAGTTCAACAGAGCCAACAACTGGCGCATCATCTAGGAGGTTATCTGTCCCCCCTAGGTTCTCAGGAATCCGTCTAGTAATGTCCATATTATGTTAAGAAAGAAACACTACTACTTTAAGTGTTTTTGTGCGAGGAGAAATAAGTGATAGGAAAACGAAATGGCGATATAGACGCCTTATTCGTTTAAGAATAAGTTTGCGAATACATCTTCAAAGTCCACATGCGTCGATGATACATTAGCTAAGAATCGCTCCAGTTTGTAATAATTGTCTGTCCCAATAAACCCTTCTTCAACATCAACTCTAAACCACATAAACACATCTGAAGAGAAATCAATCCGTCCAGTAATAGTTTCCATACCCTGACCGTCCTGTTCATAATAAAACACATCATCCCAGTCGTTTGATACTGATGCTTCAATCTGTGTTCCTGAATCTGGGGGAAGACATGTGTGATAGTTAGAGTGTCCAACTCGAACAATCGCCCGTCCATTCGGAACAGGGAACAACACTTCTTCACCGATAACCATATCCAGATGGTTGTTTTCAGGAGTATCATAGAACAACTTGGAGTCAAACATCGGGGTTTTAAATCGAGTAAGTGGTTGACTTGGAAGACCATTCCAATTGAACCCTCCCACAATAATTGGATTAATTTCGAATCCAGTATCAACAAAACGCCTTCCTGGGGTACACGCAGAAAGTGCTGTTGAACTGTGTTCTAGGACTTTATCATTACTTTCTTGATAGATACAGCCATAGAAGTTTACGAAATCATCAGCAGCGATTCCGTGCCAGTATAATGTAGCTGGAAGTTCATTATGTTCGACAACTACAGTCTCTAATTCAGCCGTATATATCTCTGATTCACCTTCATCTTTCATCACAACTTTTGAATAGTCCGTTGTGAGATAATCTGTAAGCTCATACTCGCCAGGGTTTTCAATATCTAATGCGTCAAATAAGTGTTGGGTGTAAATCCCGGATATAAATGGAAGTAGTTCTTCCACAGCCTCATCCTCGGAATCCTCGTGCCAAGGCATAGAAATACTGATTCCTCCATAGTCCTGTCCAGATTCATCCTGCCAATACAATACATGTTCGTGCCCAAGTAACAAATCCTCTCGTGAGAATGGGTATAATGATTCGACTTCACCGCTGAGTTGACGATTTAACCCGATTTGATTTGTTTCAAGAGTACAAGAGTTTTCTAACATTGAGTTTGAAAGCCCTGCCACGAACTCTCGAATCTCAATTTCAGCATACTCTGTAAACCCTGCTCCAACATAACAGTTATTCATATATGTATTCGAGTTATAAACACATAAATATCCTTCGTCCCTCCGTGAAGTCCGTTCGGGTATTCTCCCTTATATTTGATAAATAGACAAAATCGAAAGCCTTATATACTTTATTACCGTTATATTTATATACGCATGAATCCACGAGATGTATATGATGAATCTAGCGAGTTTTTCCTTATCCGCTGGATTAATACACTAATATCACTCCCCCTCCAGAAGATTCTGATGCCATTAAAATGGTTCGCCCCTGTTATCAAGATTTTTCATATCATTCCAGTTATGTATTTTGTCTGGGGTCTTATTAGCAGTGCGACTATTTTCAGTGCAACTATCACGGCGTCCTACGCATTAGATATCCCATTAGCAAGTATTTACACACCCTGGGTAGAGTTGTTCACAGATGTATCTACGGTTATTGAAACAGTCCCCGAGGTAGTAGCAGTAGTTTTTGTTATTGTGTATGCATTAACTGTCTATGTCGCTCCGCCACCACAACCAGCAGTAACTACGCAAGACACACCAAATAATCATTCCAAATCGATTTTTATCGGGCTTGGTCTACTTAGTGCTGTAGGTCTTTTCGGTCTTGTTTCAGGATTCGAAACAATCGGAATTCTTCTAACTCTTGGAGGAGTTCTGTTAGCAAGCCGAGCAACACGCAAATTAATTGAAGATGACCGTAACTCACGGAATATTCACTATGATGAGTCATTCTGGCTTATTATCACCCGAGTCGGAGGTCTTGGAGCTGTTGTGTACATCTTGGTAGGCGGTTCTGTATTTTATGGGGGTATCTTCTCTGTTCTCACATTTGGTGGTGTGGGATACTTCCTCTCTCGTCGTCATCGAGGGCCGTCGTCACTCTATACTCGAATCGAATCTGTTTCCCAACTCGTTCAAGAGTACCCACGCCAATTCGGGTATCTTGAGGGAGAACTTGAGGAGCCAGATATGGCTGAGTTGGAAGCATCGATTGCTGAGTCAAAAGAGGTGTTTAGAGACATATTAGACCAGCAGGGGTCTAATGCTTCGGATGAACTATTGGAAGGTCTGTATTGGACTGTAAAAGAGTTTGAAGAGGAATATGTCAAGTACAGTTCAAAAGACTCTGTAAATGCTGAAGCAGTATATGATATGTCTAAGTCGGATGTTCGAGAGTTACACACACAAGCAAGTGAGTTAGAGTCGAGAGATAATGTGGCAGAGCCAGTCCGGAGAGTTTCGACACGACTTCGTAAAGTCACGGAACAAACATTAGAGGATTGGGATAGAACTTAGTTCCATACCAACTGTTCCTCTGACATCCGCTCTTCTCCAGTCTGATTCTCTCGGCTAATCGACTCGTCAATCTTCTGTTGGAGAGCTTCGGCGTCTTCCGTATCGATATTCAAGCCGTCACCAGAGTTCGCATTCTCAAATGCTAATCCAATCATTTCCCGTGTTTTTGCTTCCTCAACTTTTTGTTGATTGTTGATACGGTTTTGTTCAAAGCGAGTTTGTCGGTTTTCGAATCCGCTCTTCGATGTGCCACCGGTCGCTCTGTCACTTCGGCTTGCGTCCCTGTTGTCTCTCATCATTTGTTCGAGAGTGTCTTGTTGCTCTTCCAATACCTGTCGGGTTTCACGGGCTTCTTGGATGTCACTTTCTTGTTGTTGCATCTGAATTCCTGTTTCGAGTTCGTTCTTAATTTCCTTGAGTTCTTCTTCTTTTGCTCCACTTGTGTTTTCAATCGCTTTCCGTACATCTGCGAGTTCCTCTCCTAATTCCTCCATGTCTTCATTCCCGCTGACATGTTCTGCTTGTTCAAAGAACTTCTCCATTCCTCCACGGAACTCTTCTTCCATAGTCTGAAGACTTTCAGAGAGGTCTTCGATATCATCACTTGCGTTAAGGTTTATATCGGATGTGTCGATTTCGACCGATTTGAGAGCGTCCTCGAAGTTGTCTGCGGCGTCTTCAATCTGGTCTTCTACAGTTCCTGCGCCTTCAAGCACACCTTCGACAACCTCTTCAATATTTTCCATCTGTTGTTTCTCTTTCTGGAGGCTATTGGTATCAAGCTTTGTTGCGATTCCATTCTGGTCACTCTCCTGGACAGATTCAATCTGTGCGCTCAAGTCGGTTTGTCGAGAGCGGCTGTCTTGTAATACTTCACGAAGTTCGTCCTCGGTCAGATTCCCTCGTTCAGCTTCACGAATGACCTTTAATCGACCTGGCTTGTCGCCCTCACCTAGAGCGATATCTTCATTTACCATACCCATCTCTTCTGCTCTCTCCTGTGTTTCGACTTGTTGTTGAACTCGCTCTAATTCAGATGTCTCATTAGCTGGTCCTCCGCTGGCTTTCTTTGCTAACCTCATTCGCTCTCGTTGTTCTCGTTTCTCTTCGAGTTTATCATCTGTAAGGACTGCTGTTCGGTCATTCCGAATCTCCTCAATCTCCGCTTTAATCTCGTTGTATTTCTCTTCTTCATTAGTTGCGATGTCCATCATCTCCTGACGAGACTCAACATCACCGAACTCCTCGTAGATAGCCTTTTCTCGCTCTGATAGGCTAACAGACGCATCAACATCGTCAGCAGCATCTTTGTAGTCTAATTTCCGAGATTCGTCTTTGAGAGACTCATGTCCTGCTTTGACATTATTAATCCGCTGTGTCATGTCTTCGGCTTTCGTCTGAAGCAGGTTCTGGTCTGTTCCTTGTAATGGAAGTCGATTAATAGCATTCCGACTTCCAGCTCGAAGACTACTTCCAACATCAGTTTTCATCTCATTGTAGACACCACTTCGGTAATCTTTATTACCTGCTACCGCCCGTGCTTTCACATACGCACCAGGCGCACCAGCTTTGACTCTATCTCGTGCTTCATCATAGTTCTCTCGAACTTCTTGGCTCGCAATACGGGAACTGAAGCTTGCCGCACCAAGTAACCCTTGTTGGTTCTTTTTGGCTTTATACTTCTGCTTTCGAGACATATCACTCCACTCTTCAATATCCTTGTCGTCAATGCTTTTTGCTGCCGCTTCTTTATCCAGAGTTGGATTATCACCGAATTTCGCTTCACCACCTACTGCTTTCTTTTTTGTTTCGCCTAACATACCTGCGGCGAAACCCGCTTTCCCTCTACCACCAGCAGCCGTATTCATAATAGCTGCTCCTGGATTCGCCGCACCCATCGCAAGTGTCTTCGCATCACCGTCAGCAAGCGCAACCACAATAAATGGACCCATAGCGGCTATAAATGGCATAGCTGCCGCAATACCGATACCTAACGCTAGTCCAAGGACAATACCTCCAAACCCAGCATCTGCCGCCGCCGTACTCGAAACAATCTGGTCAGCAACAATCTCTGCTTCATTGTTCCCAGTAATCGACTCAGCGTGAAGTCCTGAACTAGACCCTGAGTCCTGTGAATTGATTACAACAGACTCTGTTGGGTCATCATATTCATAACCGCCGTCGTCAGATAAATCCACATTTCCATCTTCATCCCGTGAGATGTTACTATCATCAACTCCAGCTCCATCATCTTGTGATGTTACAATCTCTAATACAACTTCAAGGACAGTTGCGGAGAACCCGATAAAGATGCCTCCAGGGACGGAAAGGAAGACAAGAACGGAGAACCAGTTCAGAGCCTTCTCTCCAATCTTATTTAACGCACTAAAGCCAGGAAGGTGGAACGCCCACATTCCAATGAATAATGGCATTAGTGGAATACCAAGATAAATTACGAAGATTCGTAGAATCCAGATTAACAGGAGGATTAATAAGAAAATCTTTTTAATAAAGAACACAGCAACGATAACAATCGTCACTCCTAGTTGGATAATAGAGTCATATGAAGCACCATCTGTCGCATCTTCAATGAACTCCATAAGGATAGCGTATCCTAATTCTAACCCAGATGCTTCAGTATCTGCTGCTCCTGCATTCGCAAGAGCTTGAGTAAGCGCATCAGCAAAGGCTAACATAAAGACCGCAATGTACCACCAGAAGGTAATGAGGATAAATCCAAGGACAATCCGTTGTCGTAGTTTCTTTGGGCTGTAACGCATCATACTCGGCATTATTCCGTAGAATACATTAATGAATGAACCCATTACTGCGGCGAGAACCAACATTAAGTACCCATACGGTTGTGTTGCCTCAAATATTTGATAGAGTTCGAACCACGCACTTCCATCTGGCGGTGTATCAAATATTATGGCAGCTCCATGGTCGGCTGAAGTGTTACAGCCAGAGACCTCCCCTTCCCATTCTTCGCTACAACTCGGATACGGTGTTCTTAGGATAAAATATTCTAGAAGACCAAGAAATTCTGCCATTAAAATGTATAAGAAGTCGGCTATCGCACCGAAGATTCTATCAATGGCAGTGATAAATTGCTCTTCAACCCAGTCACTAGCTCCCCAAGGCATATATTAAATGATAATTTACCTTCTGCCCCTTTATGTCTTACCGCTTACACAATAGTACTACAACTTCCAGAATATCCTAAAGTTATGTGTGGGTATAACCAGATTGGCTACCAAGCTATAATCCCTCCGAATATCGCTTCAAGAAGCAATAAGAGGAATCCAAGTAATAACAGCAGTTTGATAATCTGATTACTAACAAGCAAGTCAGCCAACTGGTATTCAAGGTCGTGTTCTGGACGACCCATCGCTTGAAGGAATTTCTTTAACCCAATCACAATAAACATGATTATCAGACCGAGATAGAGTCCTGTTCGAAGTAGACTCTGATGACTTCCTCCTGCACCAGTTCCTATACGAGTTGAACTCTCTTCATAGGCTTGAACACCTCTATCTAACTCGAACCAGTCTTCGGTCTCAACACGGATAGTTTCCTGTGTACTTGCTTCTCGGCTATCTAAGTAAAGATAGTGAGTATATCCCACTTCTTCGGCTTCCGCATCAACAATCCTGCCATCCTCAAATTGAGCATCTTCTACTACTACTCTTTCGATTCCCTCTTCACCTGATGAATTAATATAATTCCCGTTACCATCCTGAAGTGTAACAGATAACACAATCTCTGTTGGGTCTGGATTTCGTGGACACTGAGCCGCAAATCTCTGACATTGGTCGATAACTTCTGGTGATATTCTATTAGCAGTCATCTCTATCTCATCCACTTCTCGTGTGTAATCAACTTCATCTGTGCGATTTATTGTATCAACAACACTATGTGTTGTAACTTCATCA
>LKMJ01002499.1_pt1 | contig 16914 bp, 13 predicted proteins | sample 643391 | NCBI WGS metagenome assembly LKMJ01 (sample SAMN04112250, study PRJNA286221) | soda lake metagenome | biome: soda lake; feature: Kulunda Steppe; material: water; isolation source: sample PL-Br10 brine of Picturesque Lake | place: Russia: Kulunda steppe | collected 2010-07
GGCTCGATATTCTCCAGCCAGTGCAGATAGACCTTCTCGTGCTGCTCGGGGATGATCTTCGTGCGCCCCTCGCGCACCGCGTCGATGGCGGGCTGCACGATCTCGCCGGTGTCCACGAACCACTGATCGGTCAGGTAGGGCTCGATCGGGACCTTGGAGCGGTCGCCATGCGGGACGACATGGCGGTCGGACTCCACGCTGTCGAGCCAGCCGCCATCCTCGGCGAGCTTCACGATCCGCGCGCGCGCTTCGAACCGGTCCATGCCGTGCAGCGCCATGCATTCGGGCGTCGGGTCGCAACCCGCGAGGAAATCGGCGTTGTCCTCGAGCGCGATGCTGGCGTCGCGCGCCATCACGTTGATCGCGCGCAGATCGTGGCGCTCGCCCACGGCCCAGTCGTTGAAGTCGTGCGCGGGCGTCATCTTCACCGCGCCGGTGCCCTTCTCCGGGTCGGCGTAATCATCCGCCACGATGCGCAGCCGCCGCCCCACAAGCGGCAGGATCGCCTCGCGCCCCACCAGATGCGCATAGCGCGCGTCTTCGGGGTGCACGGCAATGCCGGTATCTCCCAGCATCGTCTCCGGTCGCGTCGTGCCCACCACAAGGTAATCGCGCGTCTCGGTTGCGGTGACGTTGCCCTCCTCGTCCCACTCGACGGGGTGTTCATAGGTCAGCCCGTCGGCGAGCGGATAGCGCAGGTTCCACATATGGCCGTCCTGCTCGACCTGCTCGACCTCGAGATCGGAGATCGCCGTCTCGAAATGCGGGTCCCAGTTGACGAGCCGCTTGCCGCGGTAGATCGCGCCCTGGTTGTAGAGCTCGACGAAGACGCGGATCACCGCGTCATGGAAATTGCCCTCCTCGCCCGGCGGGGCCTCGGGCGCGCCCGACATGGTGAAGGCGTTACGCGACCAGTCGCAGGAGGCGCCGAGGCGCTTGAGCTGGTTGATGATCGCCCCGCCCGAGTGCTGCTTCCACTCCCAGACCTTGGCGGTGAACCCCGCGCGCGAGAAATCCGTGCGCCGCTTGCCCTCCTTTGCGAGTTCGCGCTCGACGACCATCTGCGTGGCGATGCCGGCATGGTCCTGTCCCGGCTGCCAGAGCACGTCGAAGCCGCGCATCCGGTGCCAGCGGGTGAGGATGTCCTGCAGCGTGTTGTTGAAGGCATGGCCCATATGCAGCGAGCCGGTCACGTTGGGCGGCGGGATCATGATGCAGAAGGTTTCGTCGCGCCGGGCATTGGCCCCGGCCCTGAAGGCGTGCGCGTCCTCCCAGGCGCGGGCGATCCGCGCCTCGGCCGCGGCGGCGTCGAAGGTCTTGTCCATGGCCATGCGAGCGGTCCTTCTGGCGGGCATGTCGCGCGGTGTTTAGCGCGCGGGCGCGGGGAGCGAAAGGGTGCCGGTTTCCCGCACTTGCATCGCGCGCGCCGCGGCGGCTACCCCTTCAGGGTTTATGGTTCGACTGCAGGGGCAGGCATGACGCGCGAGCGGATTTCGATTACGGCACTCCTGATGCGCCAGAAAGCCTGGCTTGCGCTTTTCCCCATCGCCGTGACGGTGGTGGCCGGGGGGATTTCCGCGGTGACCTTCCTCGAGATGCGCGCCTTCGAGGCGCAGGCCGTGGAGACGACCGGCCAGATCCGCGATCGCAGCGAAAGCGTCAGCACGCGCACATCGAGCAGCGGCACCACGTCGCGCCAGCGCTCCTATTCCGTCACCTACAGCTTCGAAACCCGCGACGGCACTGAGGTCGACGGCGCACACGACGTCTCCGCCCGTTTCTATAACCGCGTCGAGCGCGGCGACTCCGTGCGCGTCCAATACCTGCCCGGCGATCCGCAGGTCTCGCGCGTGCAGAACCGCGCCATCACCATGGCACTTGTCTGGGGCGGGCTCGCGCTCATCCCGGCGGCGATCTCGGTCTGGGCCGTGCGGCGCTTCGGCCGGCGCATCGCGGCGATGCTGCGCGCGGGCCGGCGCGGCGAGCAACGCAGCGCGCGCGTGATCGACCATGTCCCCTCGAAGGCGAAGATGGGCGATGCGCCGATGTCGTGGCGGCTGCGCTGGCGCGACGAGACCGGCGCCGAAGGCGAGAGCCTCGGCCGTGACGGCTTCGAGCTCGACCGCCTCGCCCATCCGGGCCGCGAGATCGCGGTGCATGTCGATCCCGTCAGCGGTCAGGCCTTCTGGGCGCGCGACATCTTCGGGCGCTGAGCGGTCAGGTCGCCCGGTCGAGCTTGGTGGACAGGTGGATCAGGCTTTCGGAGGCGCGCACGCCCGTCGTCTCGCCGATCACGTCGAGCACATCGTCGAGCGCGGTGGTCGAATGCGCCGCGACCTGCACCAGCAGATCGAACCGCCCCGAGGTGGTGTGGATGCGCTCGACCTCGCCGCGCGCCTTCAGCCGGGCGAGTACCGCGGCCTGCGCGTGCGGCTCGATGGTCAGGAGCACGGTGGCGCGGATGCGCCCCTGCCGCGCGGCGTCGCCGGGGCGGATCGTGTAGCCGGCGATCATCCCCGTGCGCTCCAGCCGCTCGAGCCGGGCCTGCACCGTGGAGCGCGCCACGCCGAGCCGTCGCGCCAGCGTCGCGAGCGGCGCGCGCGCATTCGCCGCGAGCTGCGTCATCAGCGCGCGGTCGAGCTCGTCCAGTCGATTCGACGGAGTTATCGTCATAACGACGAAACTTTACGGCGAAACGAGCAGAGTGACCAGCGAAACCGCCCGAAATCTGCGCCAGAATGGCGCGGCAGGCAGGCGAGACCCAATCGGCACGGAGGCAGCAGTGACCCATCATGACACAATCCCCGCGACCCCGGTCGCGGCCATGCGCGCGGATCGCGGCGAGGGGCCCTTGCTGCTCTTCGCGCCGTCCGTGCTGCAGGCGACAGCGCGGCGGTTCCTGGACGGTTTCGACGGACTCGTGAGCTATGCGGTCAAGGCCAATGACGCCGAGGAGGTGATCACCAACCTCGCCGGCGCCGGCATCCGGGCCTTCGACGTCGCCTCCCCCGCCGAGATGACGCTGGTGCGCCGGCTCGTGCCCGGCGCGGCGCTGCATTACAACAACCCGGTGCGCTCCATGCGCGAGATCGAGGCGGCGATGGCGGCGGGCGTGGTGTCCTGGGCGGTCGATTCGCCGGGCGAATTCGTCAAGATCGCGGCGCGCGTGCCCTCCCGCGGCACCGAGGTCGCGGTGCGCGTCAAGCTGCCGGTCGCCGGCGCGGCCTATGATTTCGGCGAGAAGTTCGGCGCCACCCCGCAAGAGGCCACCGAACTGCTGCGCGCCGTCGCCGCGGCGGGGTTCACGCCCGCGATCACCTTCCACCCCGGCACGCAATGCCCCGATGCCACGGCCTGGGCGGCCTATATCCGCGCCGCCGCGCGGATCGCGCAGGAGGCCGGGGTGCGGCTCGCGAGGCTCAATGTCGGCGGCGGCTTTCCCGCCCGGCGCATGGATGCCGACCTGCCCGCGCTCGAGGCGATCTTCGACACCATCGCGGCGACAACCCGCGCGGCCTTCGGCGCCGACGCGCCCGGGCTCGTCTGCGAACCGGGGCGCGCGATGGTGGCCGAATGCGAGGCGCTGCTCACGCGGGTGAAGGCAGTGCGCGAATCGGGGGCGGTGTTTCTCGATGACGGGATCTACGGCGCGCTCGCCGAGGCGCCACTGATGGGGGCGACGGATCGCATCCGCGTGCTCGCCCCCGACGGCCGCGCGCGTTGCGGCGCGCCCGAGCCGCGCGTGGTCTTCGGGCCGAGCTGCGACAGCCTGGACCGGCTGCCCGGCACGCCGCATCTGCCCGGCGACATTGCCGAGGGCGACGCGGTGCTGTTCTTCGGAATGGGGGCCTACGGGCAGGTGACCTGCACGCGCTTCAACGGCTACGGCGCGCTGCGCCGGCAGACCGTGCGCGCGCTCACCATGTGACGCCGGCGAGCGCTTCGGCCAGCGGGACGCGGTCGCGCTTGCGCTGCAGCTCGTAGTTGCCCAGCGGGGTCCAGCCGGCCAGCGTCGTCTCCGTCCCGTCACGGCGAAACGCCGCCTTGAGGGTCTGGTCGAGGGTCTGGCGGTCCTTCTTCGGCATTGGCGCGAAATCGATCACCACCTGCCCGCCGAGGCCACGCAGCCGCAGCGCCCGCGGCAGCGCGCGCGCGGCGGCGATATTGGCCTTGAGCCCAGCCGCGGGCGAGCCGTCGCCGCCCGTGTTCACATCCACGGCGACCATCGCCCGCGTCGGCTCGATCGCCATCATCGCCCCGCCCGGCAGCGGGGTCTCCGGGCGCAGGAGCGCATCGAGACGTTCGCTCACGCCGTGATCGACGAAGGAGCCGGGCGCATCGGCCACCGTGTCCGGCCACGGATCGTTCCAGTCGCGCCAGGCGAGATGATGCGCATCCGGCGCCGCGACGAGCAGCGCGGGCGTCGCGCAGGCGTCCGCGAGCACCGCGTCGGTGCGCGCGCGCATCGCGGCAATGTCGGCGCGGATCGCATCGGCATCGGCCAGCGCCGCCGCCGAGCGCAGGATAAGCCCGTGTGCCGCGCCTGCCATCGCCTCCTCGGCGATCCCGGCCAGCGCCGCGCGAATGTCGGGGTCGGTGATGCCGCGCGCGATGTTGAGGCCGGGCGCGTCGGGGGTGACGATGGCGTAGCGGCTCTTGAAGAGAAGGCGCGGCGTGACCGGCACCGCCTTGCCCGGCTCGGGCCGCGCGGCGACCTGCACGGTCAGCGCCGCGCCGGGGCGCAGCCCCTTGGCCTGGCGCAGGAAACCGCGCCCCTCGGGCAGCTCGACGAAGACGCCGCCCATGCCCTTCATCGGCCGCCCCGCGACACCGCGCAGGATCGCGCCGGGCGCCGGCGGCGCGTCCTCTGGCGGGTCGATGAGAAAATCCTCCAGCGCACCATCGACGATCAACGCCGCCGCGCGCCGCCCGCCGAGCCTGTCGAGCGCGACGACAGCCCCCTTCATGACCGGTAGAGCGGATAGCCCGCCGCCTGCAGCAGGGTCGCCGTCTCCGCGAGCGGCAGCCCAACGACCCCCGAGAAGGATCCCGACAGCCAGGGGATGAACGCTCCCGCCAGACCCTGCGCGCCGTAGCCGCCGGCCTTGCCCTGCCACTCGCCGCTTTGAAGATAGGCGTTGAGCTCGGCGTCGGAGAGGCGCTTCATCTTTACGGCGGTGATGACCTCGCGCTGCCACAGCCGGTTCCCGAGCCGCAGCGCGACCGCCGTGACCACCCGGTGGCGTCGCCCGCCCAGCGCGGTGAGATACGCCGCCGCCTCGCCGGCATCGGCGGGCTTGCCGAGGATGCGCCGCCCCATCGCCACGGTGGTATCGGCCGAGAGCACCAGCTCGCCGTCATCGGCCGCGACGGCCGCGGCCTTCTCGCGCGCCATCCGCGCGCAATAGACGCGCGGCAGCTCGCCCTTGCGGGGGGATTCGTCGATCTCGGCGGGACGCACCGCGTCGGGCACCACGCCGATCTGCGCCAGCAGATCGCGCCGGCGCGGGCTCGCGGAGCCGAGGATCAGCCGCACGCGTTACTTGAAGCGGTAATTGATGCGCCCCTTGGTGAGGTCGTAGGGCGTCATTTCCACCTGAACCTTGTCGCCCGCAAGAACGCGAATGCGGTTCTTGCGCATCTTTCCTGCCGTATGCGCGATGATCTCATGGCCGTTCTCGAGTTCGACCCGGAATGTCGCGTTCGGCAGGAGTTCCTTCACGACACCGGGGAATTCGAGCATTTCCTCCTTGGCCATGGTTACTCCTTCACCTGCACATGCCCGTCGGTGGGCGCCGGATAAATGCGCCTGTCTGGCGGGATTTTCAAGGGAAAACCGCCCTCAGAGCCGGCGCAGGAGCACGATTCGGTTGGTATTGGTACCGCGGCGGCCATTGGCGATGCCCCAGCAATTCGCCGTCTTGGTGAAGGCCTGATCGTTGATCATCACCCCGAGCCGCTCGAAGGGCAGACCCGCCGCCGCCGCCCAGACCGCCCGCTCCAGAGCCACGCGCCCGCAGCGCACCTCGCCCACCTCGAAGGCCAGGTGCCCGCCGGGGCGCAGGAGCCGCGCCTGCTCGATGAGCACGGCGCGCACCATCGCCGTCCAGTCGCCGAGATTGCGGTGCTGCGCGACGGGGACGGTGTCGGGGTCGATTCCGGCGAACCAGCAGCGCAGCCAGTTGTCGGCCCGGTAATGGACCACGTCGAGAAAGGGCGGCGAGGTGACGACGAGATCGACGGTGCCCGCGGCGATCTGCGGCGTGGCCTCGGCGGGCGCGGTGAAGACATGGCCGCTGCCGGGCACATCAGCGCCGTGGCGCAGCAGCGATCTCGATTTGCGCATCAGGATCGCCGGGATGTCGCGCGGCGGCGGGGCCGTGCCGAGCCGGGCATTGATGCGCCGCTGCGCCGCGAGTGAGACGGCCTGGTTGGGCGGCATCGACCGGCCGGAGAAGAAGCCTGATGAGTGCCCCGAGAGCCGGTTGAGCGCGACCATGCGCAGCCAGTCCGCGACCGGGTCGGGGGCGGGATCGTCGAGCGGCGCACGGTCTGCGAGCCAGGCGCGCAGCGCCTCCAGCCCGCGAAGCGTGTCGCTGTGATAGAAGGCGTCGAGATCGGGACGGGTGACGCACCCCGCCCCCCAGTCCACCTTGGCCAAGGCGGCCTCGAGATCGGCGGCCCCCGTCGGATCGAACCGGGGGCGCACGAGCAGCGCGGCAAGCGGATTGACGTCGCAGCCATAGCCATGCCGGCCCATCAGCGCGGCCTGAAGCGGCGTGGTGCCGCGCCCGGCGAAGGGGTCATGGACCGTGTCGCCCGGCGCGGTGAGGCGGTCGATGAAGAAGGCGGGCAGTTGCGGCTTGAAGCAGGCGCGGTAGGAAATCTCGTGCAGCGCATGGCCCTGGCGCTGGCGGGCGGTCCAGAACGCGTTGACGAAATAGGGGACTCCATCCTCGCGCAGCGTCTCGGTGGGCCGGCCGAAACCGTCGAAGTCGCGCAGCAAGGCGAGGATGTCGGGCGCGGGGGCAAGCTCCATGCCTGCGCTATGCCTGCTCATGCGCCCATGTACAACCCTACTCGGCCCACTCCCATGGCCGCGTATGGTTGCCGAGCGTCTTCGCCACGGCGGTCTCGTCAACCTCCCCGGTGCGGCGCAGCCGGGCCACGAGGCCGCGCTTCTTGTCCTCATAGACGTCCGCCACCTCAACGGCGAGCTTCGCGTCCTTGAGCGCGGCATCATAGATGCGCGTAATCGCCCGGCAGCGCAGATCGGGCTTGAAGACCTTGCCCACCGCGGTCTTGGGCAGCTCGTCGAGGATTTCGATATGCTTGGGCAACGCGGCGCGCTCGGTGATGCGCTCCTTGGCGTGGGCGTGCAGCTCCTTTTCGGTGACCTTGCCGTCATCCGTGAGCTCGACATAGGCGCAGGGCAGCTCGCCGGCGAAGGCGTCGGGCTGGCCGATGGCGCCGACGAAGGCGACGGCCGGATGGCTCAGAAGCGCCTCCTCGATCTCGACGGGGTCGATATTGTGACCCGAGCGGATGATGAGATCCTTCGCGCGGCCCGTGATCCAGAGATACCCGTCCTCGTCGAGCCGGCCCAGATCGCCGGTGCGCAGGAATCGGCCATCGGCGAAGAGCTTGCGGTTCTTGTCGGCCTCGGTGTAGGTCGCGCCCTCGCGCACGCCGGGGTTGGAGATGCAGATCTCTCCGACCTCGTCGGTGACGCATTCATGGGCGATGGCGCCGTCATCGTCGAATTGCAGGATGCGCACCTCGGTATAGGGCAACGGGATTCCGACCGAGCCGACCTTCTTCATCCCGCCGATCGGGTTGCAGGAGACGAGGCAGGTCGCCTCGGTCAGCCCGTAGCCTTCCGATATCTGCACGTCCGTCGCACCCTCGAAGCGCTTGTAAAGCTCCATCGGCAGCGCCGCCGAGCCCGAGATCCCGCTTTGCAGCGTCGTGACATCAGCGTCGACCTTGCGCTGCATCAGCGCCGAGAGTGCGGTGGGCACGGTGATCATGAAGGTCACCCCCCAGCGCTCGACGAGCTTCCAGAAATTGTCGAACACCCCGTCGCCGCGATAGCCCTGCGGCGTGGGAAACACGACATGTGCCCCCGAGGCGACGCAGGACATCATGATCGGATAGGCCGCGAAGACGTGAAACAGCGGCAGCGGGCAGATCAGCACGTCGCGCTCGCCGAAGATGAGCGTGTGGCCGAGCCAGCCATTGTAGATCATCCCCTCGTAGCTGTGCTGGGCGACCTTGGGCATCCCGGTGGTGCCGCCGGTGTGAAAATAGGCGGCGATGCGGTCCTCGGCGGGAAGCTCGAAATCGAGCGCGTCGCCGCGATGGCGCGCGACCTCGGCGGCCCAGTCGCGCACCTGCGCCTGGTGGCGGCCCGGGTTCTTGGGCCGGATGAAGGGAACGATCCAGCTTTTCGGCGGCGAGAGGTAGCGATTGAGATCGACCTCGAAGACGGTCCTGACCTCGGGCGCGTAACCCACCGCCTCGGCGACCTTCTGCGCGACATCGGTCTTGGGCATCGACTTGAGCGTGACCACGGCCTTCGCCCCGGTCTCGCGCAGGATGGCGGAGATCTTCTCGGGTTCGAGCAGCGGGTTGATCGGGTTGACGATCCCCGCCGTCATCCCCGCGAGCAGTGCGACCGCCGTCTCGTTGGCATTGGGCAGCACATAGGCCACCGCGTCGCCTTCGCCGATGCCATGGGCGCGCAGCATGTTGGCGGCCTGTGTCACCTGCCGGTGCAGGTCGCGCCAGTTCAGCGTCTCGGCGCGGTCCTTCGGCCCCGAGGTGATCTGGAACGAGATCGCCGGGCGGTCGGGATGCGCGGCGGCGGTGCGTCCGAGATAGTCATAGACGGTTTTCGGCAGATCGCGGTCGGCCCAGGGCATCTCGCCCTCGATGCGGTTGCGATCATCGAAGGACCTGAAATTGCTCATGCCCGCTCCTCCCCGTGATGCAGGTTCAGCATGGCGCACGGGGGCGCTGCGTCAAGCCCGCGCTATTCGGCGGCGATACCGTCGGTGAATTGCAGCCGCGCGAGCCGGGCATAGAGCCCGCCCTGGCGCACGAGGCTGTCATGCGTGCCCTCGGCGATGATGCGGCCATCCTCGAAGACGAGAATGCGGTCGGCGCGTTTGACGGTGGCGAGACGGTGCGCGACGATCAGCGTGGTGCGGTCGCGGGCGAGATCGGTGACGGCGTGCTGGACGGCACGTTCGCTCTCGGCGTCGAGCGCCGATGTCGCCTCGTCGAGCAGCAACACCGGCGCGTCGCGCAGGATCGCACGGGCGATGGCGACGCGCTGTCGCTGCCCGCCCGAAAGCATCACGCCGCGCTCGCCGAGATGGGTCTCGTAGCCCTCCGGAAGGGCGGCGAGGAAGTGATGCGCCGCCGCGGCGCGGGCGGCGGCCTCGACCTCGGCGTCGGAGGCATCGGGGCGGCCGAAGCGGATATTGTCGCGCGCCGTGGCCGCGAAGATGACCGGGTCCTGCGGCACCAGCGCGATCGCCTTGCGAAAATCGTCGCGCGCCATCTCGCGCAGGTCGATCCCGTCGAGGCGCACCGCGCCCGACTCCGGATCGTAAAAGCGCAGCAGAAGCTGGATGATCGTGGTCTTGCCCGCCCCCGACGGCCCGACGAGGGCGACGGTCTCGCCGGGATGCACCGCGAAGCTCACGCCGTCGAGCGCGGTATCCTCGGGGCGCGAGGGGTAACGAAAGCGCACTTCGTCGAAGGCGATCTCGCCGCGCACCGGGCGCGGCAGCGGGCGCGGGCTCTCGGGGTCGTTCACCGTGTCGGTGGCCACGAGCAGCTCACCGAGGCGTTCGCTGGCGCCCGCGGCGCGCTGCAGTTCGCCCCAGATCTCGGTGAGCGCGCCGACGGAGCCGGCCACGATCACCGCGTAGATCACGAACTGCACCAGCTCGCCCGGCGTCATCGCGTCGGTCCGCACATCCTGTGCGCCGATCCACAGCACGCCGACGATCCCCGAAAACACCAGGAAAATCACGATCACGGTCATCACCGCGCGCGTCGCGACACGGCGGCGCGCGACCTCGAAGGAGGTCTCCGTGACACCGTCGAAGAGGCTGCGCGTCTGCGGGACATGGGTGAAGGCCTGCACGGTCTGCGCCGCGCCGAGCGCCTCGGAGGCGTTGCCCGAACTCGTCGCGATCCAGTCCTGATTCTCGCGCGACAGCCGGCGCAGCCGCCGCCCCAGAAGCACGATCGGCACGATCACCGCCGGCACCAGCAACAGCACCAGCCCCGTCAGTTTCGGGCTCGTCAGCATCAGCAGCGCCAGCCCGCCCACCAGCAAGAGCGCGTTGCGCAGCGCGATCGACACCGACGAGCCGATCACCGACAGGATCAGCGTCGTGTCCGTGGTGATGCGCGAGAGCACCTCGCCGGTCATCAACCGCTCGAAGAAGCTCGGGCTCATCGCGATCATCCGCGCGAACAACGCCTTGCGGATATCGGCCACGACCCGCTCGCCAAGGCGCGTCACCAAGTAGTAGCGCAGCCCCGTGCCCAGCGCGAGCAGCGCGGCGAGCCCGAGCGCTCCGGCGAAATACGCGTTGAGCAGCTCGAACGTGCCTTCGGCGAACTCGTCGACCACCCGGCGCACCGCGAGCGGCAGCGCCAGCGCCACCGCCGCCGTCGCCACCAGCGCCGCGATCGCCGCGGCCAGCAGCAGGCCGTAGGGCGCGACGAACGGCCATAGCTGGCGCAGCGCGCCCAGGCGCCGCGATTTCGGTCGCTCATCGGTGTTGGCTGGGTCCGACATGGCCTCGCGTGATCTCCTGCGACCACTCCGGTTTAGGAGCACGCGGCGCGCGGGGCAAGGGCGCGGCGCTCACTCATAGCCGGTCAGCTCCATGAATCCACGCCCCGAATGGCTGCCCGATACGCGGATCGGGCCTTCCCAGTAGGGGATGAACAGATCCATCCAGCTGTCGGGGTTGACCGGCTCGGTGGTGATGTCGACGCCGCGCGCGGGCAGCTCGATGCGCCAGCGTACAGGCACGTCGCGTCCCGCGACCTGCGCGGTCTCGAGCGGGGCGAGGCTCAGATCGTCGCGGTCGAGCGGCGTCGCCGCGCCGTCCTCGATCCAGGTCCCGGCGACGAAGTCGGTCTCGGGCCCCTCGCGCACCTGCGCGGCCATCAGCCGCACGCCATCCCCGAGATGCAGCGAGAACCAGTCCCAGCCCGATTGCGCGCCCTCGAGCGGCTGCGACGACCATTCCCGATCGAGCCAGGCCGAGCCTTCGACGGCGACGTCGCCCTCCGGCAGCCGCAGCACCCCTTCGGCGCGGTAATGCGGCTGCGAGTAATAGTAGCTCGCCACGCCGCTGTCGGATTTCACCGAATAGCCCTCATCGCCGTGAAAGACGAGCGGGCCGTCGGCCTCGACCGAAAGCGTGAAGCCGAAATCCGCGGCATTCGCGGCGAGCTCCAGCGCGTCGAGAGCGTCGGCGTCGTCGGGCGCGGCGCTCGTCATGTGCCAGTCATCGATCCAGGCGGCGAAGGGCGCGGCGGTGACCCCGGCCTGGCCGATACCGCCGCGGGCCATGCGCTCGGCGGCGTGATGATTGTCGGGCGTCGTCAGCCCGGCATGGCCGATCCAGACCTGCGGGCTCGCCCAGCCCTCGGCCTCGCCGGGCTCGTTGGCGGCGCGAAACAGCGTCCACTGGATGCCGTATTCGGTGCCGTCCGCATCCTCCAGATTGGCGGTCAGATACCACCATTCGATCCGGTACTCGGGATGCGCACCGTGATCGCGCGGGAACGCGATCTCGGTGCCGCGCTCGGGCATCGCGAACCCTTCCGCATCGGCGCCCATATCAGCGAAGCCCTGCGCATGGGCGGCACCGGCGAGTCCAAGAGCAAGCGAAAGGGCCGGTGCGAGCGTTCTAGCGTTCATGGGCAAAGACCTTGACGAGTTGCGCAGGCGCGATGCGCGCAAGGCGCAGCGCGGGCAGGGCGGCGGCGAGCGCGCCGGTGACCAGCGCGACCGCGCCGAGCCGCGCCCAGTCGGCTGGAAAGACATGCAGCGGCAGCCGCCATCCGAACGCCTCCACATTGATCACCGCGAGCAGCACCCAGGCGAGCAGCAGCCCCACCGGCAGCGCCGCGAGCGCCGTGAACCCCGCCAGCGCCAGCGCGCGCCACAGCTCGAGCCGCGCCAGCCGCGCCCGGCCCAGACCCATCGCCCAGACCGGCGCGAGCTGCGCCAGCCGCATCCCCGACAGCGTCACGAGGCTCGCCAGAAGCGCCACCCCCGCCACGCCGAGCGTGAGCACGTTGAGCGCGCGCGTCACCGTGAAGGTGCGCTCGAAGATCTGCAGCGAGAAGCGCTTGGCCTCGGCCTGGTCGGTGACATTGGCGTCTGGCAGGTCGAACTCGGTGCGCAGCTCGGCGGCGAGGTCGTGCACCGCCTCGGGCGGGGCGCGCACGCCGTGCTGGCGCTGCGGAGCGTCGGGGTAGTGGCGGGTAAAGGCGTCGAGACCGAGCATCACCTGCGGCTGCGGATTGCCGTAGTCGGAATAGACCCCGACCACGGGCAGCTCCGGACCGCCGGGCAGATCCAGCGTCCCGTCCCCGGCCCACAGCCCTTCCGCGCGGGCGAGCTGCTCGTTGACGAGCACGCCCTCGCCCGCGGCGACGCGCTCCCAGGGCCGCGCGCCGGCATCGATCAGCGGCCAGTGATCGCGGTAGGTGGCGTGATCGGCCACCGAATAGACCCGGCCCGGCCGCCCCGCGAGATCGCCCTCGACATACCAGATCGGCAGGATCGCATCGGCGCGCGGCGCCAGCCAGTCGCGGATCGCCTCGGCCTCGGCGTCGCTGCGGGCGGTGACGTAAAGCTCGGCGGCGAGGCGCTGATCGAGCCAGCCGGTGAAGGTCAGCCGGAAACTCGACACCATCGTGCCCACGCCGATATTGGCCGCAAGCGCCAGCAGAAGCGCCATAAGCGCCAGCGACAGCCCCGGAAGCTGCTGGCGCGTATCGGCCCAGAACCATTGCGCCACCGGCCCGCGCGCCAGCGCCTGCGCGCCGCGCAGCACCGCGTAGAGGATCACCGGCAGCGCGAGCGCGGCCGACAGGAGCAGGGCCGCGAGCATCGTGAAGCCCCCCACGAGCCCGCCGCCGATCTGTGCGAGCGCCACCGCGACGAGCGCCAGCACCGCCGCCGCTCCGAGCTGCGCGGCCAGCGCGCGCTCCGAGATCAGCGCCCAGGCGCGCGGCCGCGCCGCCGCGAGCACCGGCAGCCGCGCCGTGCGCCACAGATCCCGCGCCGCCGCCACCAGCGTGCCCGCAAGCGCGATGGCCAGCCCCGAAAGCCACCACTGCGGCCGCAGCGCGACGCTGCCGGGAATTTCGGCCCCGTAAAGCCCGCCCAGCGTCGCCGCGACCCCGGGCATCAGAACCGCCGCCACCAGATAGCCGAGCGCCACCCCGAGCGCCCCGGCGATCAGCGCCAGCGCGGCCAGCTCGGCCACGAGCAGCGCCATGAGGCTGCTCGCCGGCAGACCGAGCGCGCGTAGCGTGCGAAAGACCGGGCGGCGCTGCTCGAAGGCGAGCCCGACGGCGGAATGCACGATGAAAAGCCCCACCGCGAAGGACAGGAAGCCGAACGCCGTCAGGTTGAGATGAAAGCTGTCGGTCAGCCGGGCGAGCTCGCCGGCGTCATCGTGCGGGCGCTCCTCGAGCTGCGGCGCGATCGTCGAGAGGGCGGGACGGTCCGGGGGCTGATCAGGGTGGAGCTGCAGATAGGAGAGCCGCCCCGGCGCATCGAGCAGCCTCTGCGCGATGCCGATATCGACGATGACGATGCCGGGGGCGATCCCGCGGGCCGGCTCGACCGGCAGCGGCGCGTCGGCGAGCTCGGCGGCCGTCTCCGGCGCGGCGAGGCCGCGCCCCGGCGGCGCGGTGAACCCCGCCAGCCCGTCATCCTCGTCGAGCGCGGCGAGCCCTTCCTGCGGCGGCGCGGTGAGCGGGTCGACCCCCATCACCGTGACACGTTCGCCGCCGAGCCGCATCCGCCCCTCGAGCACCGGCGCGACCAGCCACCCGGCGCGGCGCAGGGCGACGAAATCCGCCTCGTCGACATGCGCCGCATCCGCCGGCACCAGCCGCGCGAGCCGGTCCTGCCCCAGCGTCGCGGCGGCCTCGGCATAGGCAGCGCGGGCCTCGGCATTGATCGCCTGAACCCCCGACCAAAGCGCCGTGGCGAGCGACAGGCCGAGCACCAGCATCGCCAGCTGCACCGGCCGTCGTTTCCAATGCGACAGCAGCGCGCCGAGCGCGACGCGCCGCATCACGCCACCCGCCCCGCGCGCAGATGCGCCTGCGCGTCACAGCGCGCCGCGAGCCGCGGCGAATGCGTCACCAGAAGCAGCCCCGCCCCCTGCTGCGCCACCAGCGCCAGCATCAGGTCGAGCACCGCGTCGCCCGTGGCCTCGTCGAGATTGCCGGTGGGCTCGTCGGCGAGCACGAGCGCGGGGCGCGCGGCGAGGGTGCGCCCGATCGCCACGCGCTGCTGCTGTCCGCCGGAAAGCTGCTCCGGGTAGCGGCGCAGGAAATCCGATAGTCCGAGCCGCGCGGCGAGATCGGCGATGCGCGCCGGATCGTGGCGCCCGGCCATGCGCGCCTGAAAGGCGAGATTGGCACCCACATCGAGCGAGGGGATGAGATTGAACTGCTGAAAGACGAGGCCGATCGTGTCGCGCCGCAGCGCCGCGCGCGCGGCATCACCGAGCCCGGCGATATCGGCGCCCTGCACCCGGATGGCGCCCGAATCGGGCTGATCGAGCCCGGCGGCGAGATGCAGCAGCGTGCTCTTGCCCGAGCCGCTTTCGCCGGTCAGCGCAAGGCTGCGCCCTGCCTCGAGCCCGAGCGACACGCCGCGCAGCACCGGCAGCACCCCGTCACCGGTCCCAAAGGATTTCTCGACCCCGTCGATCTCGAGCAGCATGGTGGCCTCTTCATTGTCGGCGCATCTAGCACGGCGCGGGGTGCGGGAAACAGCGCGCGCTGCGTGTTGCGCGGCGCGGGCGAAAGCGGCTAGCTGGGGCGCGAAACAGCGGAGCGGCACCCATGCGCGTTATCGAATACGACCGGACCGGCCCCGCCGATGTCCTGACCCTCGCCGAGCGCGACCGCCCGGAGCCCGGCCCCGGCGAGGTGCTGGTTGCGATGGCGGTCTCGGCCGTGCACCCCACCGATGTGAAGGCGCGCGCCGGGGCGCGCGGGCCGCTGCCCTTCGCAAGCGTCGTTCCCCACAGCGACGGCGCCGGGCGCATCGTGGCAGTCGGCCCGGGCGTCTGCCCGAGGCGGGAGGGCGAGCGCGTGTGGCTCTACAACGCGGCCTGGGGGCGGGCGGATGGCACGGCGGCGGAGTATGTCGCGCTGCCCGCCTGGCTCGCCGTGCCGCTGCCCGATGCGGCGGATTACGCCGAGGGTGCCTGCCTCGGCATTCCGGCGCAGACGGCATATGCGTGCCTGTTCACGGATGGGCCGCTGCACGGCGAGGACGTTCTGGTCACCGGCGGTGCGGGCACGGTGGGCGCCTATGCGATCCAGATGGCCCGGCTCGACGGCGCGCGGGTCATCACCACGGTGAGCAGCCCCGAGAAGGCCGACTTCGCCCGCGCGATGGGCGCGGATGTCGTCATCGATTACCGTCGCGAGGATGCGACCGCGGCGATCCTCGACGCCACGGACGGGCGCGGCGTGGCGCGGATCGTGGAGGTGGAGTTCGGCGGCAACCTGGCGCAGTCGCGCGCGGTGCTTCGCGATGGCGGGGTTATCGCGGCCTATGGCTCGATGGCGGCGCCCGAGCCGGTGCTGCCCTATTATCCGATGATGTTCGCCAATCTCACGCTGCGCATGGTGCTGCTCTACAAGCTCGCACCGCAGCTGCGGGCGGCGGCGATCGGCGCGATCACGGCCTGGACCGGGGCGGGGCGGTTGCGCCATCCGGTGGGCCGGCGCTGGCCGCTCGCGGACGCCGCCGCGGCGCACGCCCATGTCGAGAGCGGCGCGCGCATCGGCGTGGCGCTGCTCGATATCGACGCCGCCGGGACGGATAAAGCCGGGTAAAAGCTGCACCGGACCGGCGATGACCCCGCCTCGCTCCCGGACCCGCGCCTTGTGGATGCGCCACGCTCCTGCCCCGTACGCCCCGGGGGGCCGCTCAACCGATCCCCTGCCCTCTCAAGGCGTCATGCGCCCCGGTCGCAGCGACGGTGCGACAATCAGCGCGCCGGTCACGGCGAGCGCGGCGATCAGGGCCGGGCCGAGTGCGGTGAGCGCCCCGAGCGGCACGGCGAGCAGCGCGACCGCAAGCCCGAATGCGGCGATGGAGATCGTGCCCAACGCGGCCGCGTGCAGCGTGCCGATCGCGGTCTCGGCGCCCTGGCGCTGATGAATCGTCACCGCGATCACCGTCATGCCCACCGGATAGGCGAGCAGCAGCCCCGCGAGCCGCGGGCCGAGCGCCTCGGATGCCACCGTGATCGCTCCCACGAGCACCCCGGCGAGTGCCGCGCGCAGCAGCAGCATGCCCCACCCGCCCGCCGGCGGCGCGTGATCCGGCTTGCGGCGCAGCCGGCCGAGTGCCCAGCGCGTCACCAGCGCGGCCGCCACGAAGAGCGCGAACGCCCCCCAGGGCCCCGGCGTTACCCCCGACAGCGCCGCCGCGCACAGCGCCCAGGCCGCGACCGCCGCCCCGATCGCGCTTAAAGGGCGCCAGCGACGGGCGGCGGAGCCGTAGGCTAGCATGAACCCTTGCGTCGCCGACAGCGACACGAGCGTGAAGAGCGCCGCCTCGGCGACATAGGCGGGCGGCTCGTCGAGCGCCAGAAAGACCAGCCC
>LKMJ01002500.1_pt1 | contig 16914 bp, 16 predicted proteins | sample 643391 | NCBI WGS metagenome assembly LKMJ01 (sample SAMN04112250, study PRJNA286221) | soda lake metagenome | biome: soda lake; feature: Kulunda Steppe; material: water; isolation source: sample PL-Br10 brine of Picturesque Lake | place: Russia: Kulunda steppe | collected 2010-07
AGCATGTCTGGCTGCTGGAGCCCCCTGCTACAGAGCTGCACCCCCTGGTGTGGGCGGCAGTGTGTCTGGCCGCCTTGACGGTCATGCTGTCGGTCAGCAAGCAGCTGCGCCGCTGCTCTGATCTGGGTCAAGCTACAGGAGTAGTGGACCGAGTCCCTGCCCTCATGTTAGAGGCCTTGAAGGAATTTGCGGCCTGCCAAGGCCCACAGAGTTCTGTGGGAGATATAGGGTCAGGACATCCTTTCCTCTGTGCTAGGCCGGGGGGGGGTCTGGAGTGTGTTCTGCTCTAGCGCGTTGGTGCCTCTGTAGTTAGTTCTTAGTCTCGGTGCCCTTAGGGGGTCCCTTTTCTTTGCTTTCTTTTGTGCGAGCTCTTAGCCATAGTGGTAGCTGAGCCTGAGCCGGCCTGCACACGGGCCAACTGGTAGCCCTAGCCTGAGCTGTCCTTGTAGCCTTGGGGGCGACCTCTTAGCTAGTTGGCTTTTCTGGCAGCTCACCTTTTCCAAGCGTTTTTCAGCTCTTCTGCCTTGCCTGCCCTAAGGACATTGCTGTGTCTGCTCGCATCATGTAACAAACAAACAAACATCACCTTTGGGTACACTCGCTCTGTGCAGAGTGCCACTAAGTTCAGTCCCTATCATTTGTTATGTGCTAGGACACCTATCATCCCACCAGCTCAGATGGAGAAATTTGCAGAACAGCTTGATTCGCATGACCTTGGGCTAGCCGGTGCAATCATCATTGAATGTGGCAGGGTAGCCCAGAAAGCTAGAATCATTGCTGGCAACAATATGCTGATAGCCCAACTCAGAGATAAACTGAGATATGCCACCATCAGAGGAGGTGGTAACTTGCCTAGGAAATAAATCTAGACATTGTTCTTCAGATGCCGGCAAAGAGAGAAGTGTATCGCATCAAAGATGTGCAGAGCAATGGCACAGTGGGGTTGCAAGGCAAATGTGGAGCTACACTGGTCAACACTGTGATATATTGTGCACCATACCACCTGCCTGCCGCCATTGTCCCTTCCATTGATGTGTCCTTGCGCAAGCCAGAGCTGTCCTATGCGTGCGAGATTTGCAGGTTCACAGATGAAGAGAGCACAATGCGGCTTTGTGATGCATGTGGGACAGGATGGCACATGGCTTGCTTGACGCCGCCCCTAAACAAAGTCCCCAATGGAGATTATGTGTGTCCTCGCTGTCCTAGAGATGGAGTCACTGTGCAAGACATCGCTGAAGAGAGAAAGAGGCAAAAAGCATTGCAAGAAACCAATCCTGCACCATTGCAACCAGCCGCTCCCTTGTAGAGAGATGTGACTGCTTGAAGGCGTGTGCACGAGCAATCAGTGTTTGACAGTAGGATTGTGGCCGTCAAGGGAAGGAAGAGAGAGGACAAGAAACTTGCAGTGCTAACGTATCTGAGTGCCAACGCAGGTCTGAAGTCATATGAATTAAATTTGGTGATGGCCTCAGCACACTGTTGAGTCCGACTGAAGTTAAGCGCAGGCTCGTGCCAGAAGGCACTACTTTACCTTGATTATCAGGCTGTTGGAGACACAGGGCTGCGCACTTGCTCTTGCTCCTGCTGGTCAACATTGGCACGAGTCAGCACTCAGCTGGCATTAATTGCTTTATAATGTCTACAGCAGCATTCTGCATCTAACCTGCAACCTTCCTCCCAACAGGCCTCTTTTAAAATTTGCAGCTCATTATTTTTACTTAGTCCAATGCACTTCAGCGTGCGGCTTGTTTTTCACTCTCCTCAGTTCGCGCCACCTGGGGAGTATATGAATCTCATAAATTGGATGGAGTCTGAGGGCTGGAGTTGTGCTGGATATGTTACCATCCAAGACTGAAGATGTTCTGCTTCCTTTATGATTAAGGCTACCCCAGTGTCGTTAGGTGAGCCGGTGGTGTTTTGAGCTTGACTCAGGGGGGTCATGAACATCATTGATTACATATCTGCTGTGGTTACCAGAAAAGTATCTTGATTGCTTGCTCATTGATTGGCTTAACTGTTTTGTATGTATGCATGTGGCTGAACATTACCACCTTCGGTTGGCACTGCGTCGCCTGCATGGTTTGCCTCCTAGTGCCAAGGGGGATATGTAGTGGTTATGTCTAGAGACTATTCTGCATGCAGCAGACTCTCAGCCTGACAGTGTGCATGAAAATCGGAAAAGCGTATAAGGGGAAAGCGGAAATTTCCGCTTTTTTTCGGAAAAGCACCATATATATGGTGCTCCTCCCTTCCTTCCTGTGCAAACTTATTGAATTCTGCTCTCCAGAAGGAAGCCAAGGACTACCTCAAGGACCTGCTGGCGTTCCCTGCATGTACACACGTTTAGAGGTGAGTAGCACTGTGAGCCTGAATCCCGGTCTGAGCTCCATCCGTTCACATTTTAATAATAGCGTTATCATTACGCCTTACAGAAAGACGCTGATAAAAAACCCGGCGGAAGACACATCCGAGCTGTAAGTCCGCGGACCTGTCCCGCCGGATCCGCGCCCTCGTGTTCGCGCCGCATCGCACTGCCCCCTCTTTGGGCAGTATGCCATGCCTATCAAACAGAGAGCATGAAAAGTGATAATGCCAGTGAGCGTGAGCAATGACGATGCCCTGGAGCTGCAGCTGCACCTGCTCCTGTGCAAGTCTGTTTGCTTGCTCAGTAGCAGTGGCCCCACAAGCCCTCTTAACAGGGTAGTCTTCCTGAAACCTCATTTGTGGGCATAGAGAATCTTGGTGGCTGCGGACGAAACCACAAAATCCCTCCTGCACGGCGGTGCTGCTGCGCACCACAACATTTTGGTGAGAGTGGCTAATCCACCGTGTGCGAAAGTCATAGCAAGGGTGGGTCAGACTACTTCTGAAGACTTGTGTTACATTGATTCGATTTGGACCTTTGGTTACAGGTACCTTAACAGCTCAGGAATCAGTATTTCGAAGAATCGTTTCGACGTTATGTCAGGTTGGTAATTTTCATCTGATTTACTGTCTTTTAATGCTCATCCCTGTCTTTAAACTTCCACACCAATTACGCTCCCTTTGACTTTATCATGCCCAGACTTTGAACTCATGCTATGTTATGGTAAAACCATGCAGATTGCGAATCAACTTGTTCGAGCAAAAACACATTTCCGTCATGGTTTGTAAATTTCCTCTTGAAGAGTAAATTCTTCTCTCTAGAGGTGAGATTTCATGAAATTGACAGAAAATTGCATAAAACATGCTTGAAACTGACAGATTTTCTTTGTTGGTCCCCAATTTGATTCTCAGGAACTTCAATCATGCTTTGAGGAGGGCCAGCCAATCGCAACATCTTCTCCATCCCTCTGGCACTCTCGCCATGGCATTTTTGTGTTTCTTGAGCATTGCTTTGGAGAATACGTAATCAAAGAAATGCTGGTGGATTTTTACGAACAGACACTAAAAGGCCTCAAAGAGGTAAGTATGTAAACCAAGTGTATCTCCTTGTTTCTGTCAAAACTGCATTTTTAGAGCCTGGAAATGTTCCTGGCGTATTCAAAAATTTTCTGGCATGGTTTGTAAACTTTCTTTTGAAGAGCTACTTCATCTCTCTAGCGGTAAAATTTTATGAAATTGACAGAGAGTTGCATAAAACATCATATGGATAAAACATGCTTGAAACGGACAGATTTTCTTTGGTGGTCCCCATTTTGATTCTCAGGAACTTCAATCATGCTCTGAGGAGGGCCAGCCAATTGCAACATCTACTTTACCATGCAACTTACGGCATTTTTGCCATGGCATTTTTGTGCTTCTTGAGCATTGCTTTGGAGACCACGTACTCCAAGAAATGCTGGTGGATTCTTACAGACAGACAGCAACAAGCATCAATGATGTAAGTACATAAACTAAGCATATCTCCTTGTTTCTGTCAAAAGTGCACTTCCAGAGCTTGGAAGTGTTCCTAGCGTATTCAAGGATTTCATAAAAGCATGGACTCACGTTTGCTGAGCCTGTCCATGGTAAATCTAGTGCAGCATGCCGCGTTACTGTAAGGACCATGAATTCACAGCTTATGCCACCAATCATTGCGTTGGCGGCATGCTCTGTATGTGCCTTTTGATCATGTCTACATATTGCCAGCGCGAGTTATCTGAGGCCCAAAGGGATATGCTTTTGGCATGCTCCCAGGGTATGGGCGCCCCGACTGGCACCCTTAGGGATTGGTTTAGATTTTAGCCCTATTATAAGCTTTACAGATCACCTGACCTTGATAGACGCCCGCCAGGGCGCCTAAGCCAAATCGTCCGCGGCATGAACCCAACTTTTCATGGCCTAATCTCCACAGCATATCAAACACTCAAACATCCAAAAAAAATGCATGTTATTTGTTCTTGTTTTATTCAAAAGGATCATTGCAAAAGAAATCGAGTGGGAAGACCCAGTGGTCGGCAAGACATGATTCTTGGTGAACCATGATTCCAGTAGAGGGTGACCCAAAAATGGGACCCCCTGTAAATCTGGATCTCAGCATCCATACTTGCTTTGGAGCATAAAATGAGTACTATGCTAGTATTTTTAGGGTTGATGGGCTCTGTTTGCGGCGGACAGGCCCTTTACGCGTTCGTTTTGTGCTGAATTAGGCCAAATCTGGAGTTGATCACCATCCTGGCCCCAAAAGTCATTTGTTTCAGCCCAAATTTTGACACACGTCTATTTTTGGATAATATTGCAAATGGAAACAAAAATAGAGCTTTCCTGACTTATGCTTAGACAAATCCTTCTGGCATTTTGTCTTGCTCAAGAAATAAATTGCAGCAAGACCACCATCGACCAATCACTTGAAAGATCCCCTGTCAATTGAACACTTGCTTGGACGTTTGATGCCTTTTTGCAGATCCCTGCAGCTAAGCAGGCAGACATGAAGGGCCGAGTCCGGGCAGCGGGACAGAGGATGCTGGCCAAGTTTGACGCATTGAGAGCGGTGACAACTTTAACGGCAACACCCAGTCAGCCGCCGCGCTGTGAGATGGTAGGTTTATGAAGCAAGCACTTTTGCTCCTGTGCTTGTGCCTGTGATTGCAAGAGCGGTGTCCCCAACACAGAGCGCACACCCTCTGAGCTCTGCACAAACAAGCTGGCATTGCAGCATCCAACTTAGGTGAGCGTAAGAATCTCATGTCCTGGAATGCCCTGTACAAACTTGTCGCAAGCATGGGAGTTGCATATCTCCATGGAAAATGGTCAAAGTCTGGCTCTTCAATGAGTTCAACCGTGTGTCATACCTGTCTTTCTGGATCCCCCCCTCGCCGCATGCAATCCGCGCACACACACACATGGTTGGAAGGTGAAAGGGAGACAGTGACCTACTCAAGAGCAAGGCTTTGTACTACACTGCCGCAAAATTACAATATGTTTGACTTCAGCAGATTGGTTTCTTATGCTGTTGGTGTACAATGGTGCTCTTAAAGCTGTCTGTGCCTGTCTCCTTTTGGTTGCAGCTGAACTGCGTTATATCAGATTCAAGCGAGCAACAAAAGGCATGCTTATGCTGGAGATTGTGTTTCTGAATTTGCAAGCTGATGTGCCTTTCGATGCAGCAATGAAGATCTGGATACTGATTCTTGTATTTCCTTGACAATTTATCTCTCAGGCAATAGGGGCCACAAACGTCATCACACATACTCATGCTGTTGTGGCCAGGCCACCAGATGCGCCTTGTTTGCTAACACTTGCAAGGTCTCTCTGGCTCTTCAGCATCTGGTTTTCTCTGCTTCCTACACATTCATCCTGTCTGAGGACGCCTTTACTTTTTTTTGTTTGCTGATACATGCAGAACATGCAAGAGAATTGCTGGGCATCGTCCATAAGTTTAGCGAGTGAAGAAATCGCCGCAGCCGCACTTTTAACCATGCGTACATCATATCTGCCCCCAAACCATCCCCACACCAGCATGGGAGCCCCCTTATCACACCCACAGGTAAGCGCACATGTCAGCCCCCATGGCAAGAAGGTTGGGTTACCCCCCTTCTTGTGTGCCTGATCTCCAGCCCTGTGCGGCAGGTGGATATGTGGGAGGTGATGAGGGGATGATGTAAGTGTGGGCGGGCACCTAAGGTCTGTCATACAATTCATTATTGATTTGCACAGGTGTTAGGATCCCTCCATACTTAGAATTGTTGGGTTGTTGTACTTGCCTTGTACTTTGGGCAGCAGGTGAGGATGAAGGATGAGGCTGCAAAGCAGAAGGAGAGGAAGAAGGCAGGAAGGCTGCAGCAAATTGAGAAGGATCTCGAGAAGGAAAAGAAGCTGAGAAAGGATACGGAGGCGCGGGCAAGAAAGTATGACGCCTTGCTGGCCGAAGAAGTCAGAGGGCAAGGGATTTGCAGGAGAGACAGCAGAAGCATTGAGAGACAACAGAAGCAGCAGCCTTCAAAGGTGCCAATCCGAGTGGTATGGCAATGGACAAGAATATACCTCAGCACAAAATGACCAAAGCATGGATATTTTGACACATTGCACACATACTAGGGCCAATGAATCATGAGACGCTGATCAGGCACTTAGTTTTACGGTTGAATCGTAATTTTTTCTTTGTCTGCCCCTTCAGGGGCAAGCGGCAAAACGGAAACATGATGATGACAGCTACATTCAATCCCTGCCCTTCAAGAAGGTGAGATTGTACTACCAGCACTCTTAGTCAAGTTGGTAAGTATGCTGAGATATAGTGTTGTTTGGATCTCTTGCCTCCAGGCCTCCATCCTTTTAAAAGAGATGAGAGCCAAAGAAGTAACACGGACCAGGGTGGAGGTCATTAGCAGCGACAGTGATGATGATGATGACCTTCTCCACCCTAAAAAGGTGAGACAGATACCGTAAAAGAATCGCGTCCTATTTGACCAATTTCATTGTTCATGCATTGATCTTTTTTGGTCTGTTTTGTTCATCAGAAGACGCCCAAGGGCAGGGGACGTCGATCCGAGTTGGGTGGAGATAGCGATGACGAGCCCCTATCACAGACTAAGGAGGTGAGCAACAATAGCATAAAGCCAGGATCAATGTATACCCATGTTTCAAATCTAGATAGCAGCTATTCTGGGGACTGTATCAGAAAATTGCTTATTAAGTCTGCATGTACGACAATAGAGAGATGCGGCCCCGTCCTCACGCAAGGACCTTAGGATTAGGTGCTAGCAGAGGGAACGTTGCAGCTCTCAGAGCTGTGGGGCTAGGGGGAGAGTGTAAAATGCCTTTGTGTACCATACTTTGATTGTGGTTTCAGGTTTGGTGTCCTTACGTTACAACAGGGCAAAAGATTTTGCAGCCCAATCAGGTTTCCAGACCCACGTTCAAGCCCGCAGCAAGGCCTTCTCAGCCTGCACCCAAACCCACTTTAAAGACTACTCCCAAGCCCACTCCCAAGCCCACTCCCAAGCCTCCCCTCAAGCCTGCGCCCAAGCCTACTCCCAAGCCTTCACTAAGCCTACTCCCAAGCCTACCCGTAAGCCTGCACCCGAGCCTATCCCCAAGCCAGAGCCCCATTTTTTCCTGACCAGACCCGCTCCCAAGCCTGTTCAGCGCGAACTGCCCACCAAGGTGAATCATCAGCACAAACTAAGGGTTTTAAGGTTAAGGCTTTAGGGGGGGGGGGTAGAGTTTTTTAGGTCAGTCGGGGGGGATTAGGGTTTTAGGGATTTTAGGTTTTAGGGGTTATAGGGTTTAAGGAGTTTTAGGGTTAGTTAGGGTTTTAGGGTTAAGGATTTAGGATAAGGGTTTAGGGTTTAGGGTTATAGGTTTGGGTTTATGGTTTTGGAATTTAGAAGACTCCTCACAACCGTGCATGTGTTCGTAGCATCCATTGTGTGTGCATGTTTGTGTGCAGCCCCCAGACTACCCCCTCCTCCCCAACCCCACCTGATACCCTGAATTGAACTGTGTGTGCTGCCTTTTCCCCCCGCTCCACCTTGCAGTCCTTCCTGAACCTTGGCCAGAGCAACTCAGCAGCAAAGGGCAGCTTCAGCCCCTCCCCCTTCCAGGCCACCACACTCAACCCTTACAGCGGCTGTGAGCCCCCCTGCCACATTTGTGTCGGCAGCAGCGATGGGCAGCGCCCTTCTGCCTTCGCAGAAAACAATTTACTATCTGTTTTGGCCCATCAATTTGGCAGTCACAATGCCGAGGAAAATCTTGGGGGTACATCAGTGTCTCATCCGGTTAAGATGATGCAGGCATGGATGATGCCGGCATTGATGATGCAGGAGCAGGCGGATAGTAGATGAGTGTATAGCAGCGCTTTGTGACTGTGTGATGCGACAATTGATCAAATTACCAAATTACGGGCTATAGAGAATGAATCATTTGTGATGTCAATTTGGCATGGTAGGGTGTATGCATGGATGGCCATGCATGCACCAATGGGCTACTATGTAGCACTGGGCCTGATATGATGTTGTGCCAAATCAATCAGCAAGTAGTCCTCATTAATTAGAGGTACTGTCCTAATTGATTAGAGTACTTGAGCTATTTGATAAAGGGAACGTGGTTAATTTGACTCCCTGTTATCCCTCCGGCACCCCTGGATACAACCTTGTTTGTGACCGAGGGAAAGCGAATGTATTGCGCGACTCAAAGCTGCCAGTGGTCTCCTAGCACCCTCACGGTGATGGTGCGAGTCAGCAGGTGGCAAAGTCAGCAGGAGGCAAAGTCAGCAGGTGGCAAAGTCAGTGGGTGGCAAAGTCAGCGGGTGGCAAACACCTTGAAGCAGAGTCTGCTTTTGAACTCGCTCCATTGTTAGTAAGTCACTCGATTCAAAATCCCAGATCCCTAGGGCCCAGGCTGTGCGCAAGGCTATTTACGATTGGAAAAGTTATGGGGTGTGACCTGGGCCTTCAAACCAAGGGCTCATTGTGGCTAGAATGAATTGCACCCTGACATTGTAACAGGCATTTGTTCTTGTAGTTCTTCCCTGGTCAAGATTTCAAAAAATTTGACATATCATTACTGAAAGCATGTTCAAGTCCGCCTGAACCCTGTCCTTCTCACACCCTGATGACCCTGCTGACCGTGTTGTTGGTTACAGCAGGCTGTCTGCAATATTCATGCGCTGAAGGGTGCTCCATTTTGCCCAGCTATGGCTTGCCCAGCTATGGCGCAAACAACGAGTACACTAAGATTCACACAGGTACCCTTGGAAAGACAGGTGCAGCGAGCTGTTCCGGATCCATGCGCTCAAGGGTGCTCCACTCTGCGCAGCTGGGGTGTGGACCATGGGTAGTCTTGGACAAGCTGCCACTCCACAGGGCGCCCAAAGTTTTTCTGTGGGCAAGCGTTGGGGGCATGTTGACAGCACCTGCTTGAAGCTCCTAATCGACAAGAATGCTGGGTGCTGATTGAGTGCATGGGGCACATGCACAATGATTGGAATGCTGTCACGCAGTGTGTTTGTGATTTGGGGCTTTGCAGGTTTGCCAAGCGTCTTTGTCAACCAGGAGCTTCAGAGGTTGGAGCAAGGCAGACTCGCCATCATGCCAGCTGCATTGGACTTTGGAGTTGGAGCAGGCAGGGCATGCTCTGTCGCGGGGCGCCATCTCACACACAGCCCCCATGTGTGCACCCACCTTGAAGTCTCACACAGAGCCCCTGTGTGTGCACCTTCCTTGAAGTCTCACACAGAGCCCCTGTGTGTGCACCCACCTTGAAGTCTCACACAGAGCCCCTGTGTGTGCATCCACCTTGAAGTCTCACACAGAGCCCCTGTGTGTGCACCTTCCTTGAAGTCTCACACAGAGCCCCTGTGTGTGCACCCACCTTGAAGTCTCACACAGCCCCCGTGTGTGCACCCACCTTGAAGTCTCACACAGAGCCCCTGTGTGTGCACCCACCTTGAAGTTGTCAGTGAAAACTCGCTGCGCCTCCTTGAACTCCGGAGTGGAGAACGACAGGCGAGGGTCCTCTGTCTGACGCATGTCTTGTAGCTACAAGTGACCGTGAAAATGAGCGTAACAAGGAGCATAACAAGAAGAGTGAAAAAGAGCATAGAAAGGAGCGTAACAAGGAGCGTAACAATGACTGTGATAAGGGGCTGCAAATGGCCGTAACAAGGAGAGTGGGCACGCCCTGCAATGGGCCTGTGTTCTGCACAAGCCCTGTCATACCTAGACTCATCAACTGAACCACAAACGGATGTGTGAAAGTGAGCTCTACTTGTCTTTGATCTGGATCAGAAGCGCAGCTTTGGTGCTCAAACAGCCCAGGAGATATAAGATTGCAACGCACATACTGGTTCAGGCATGCCTGACGCAACATAAGACATACTAATGCGTCTGCTTTGAAGTACTGGTAAACAAGAACAGAACGTAAAGCGCCATTTTACTTGTGTGAAGGAAGAAATTTTGTTTGGCAGCCTTGCTTGCCTGTTTCATATATCCAACCCCATTGGTAATATGTCGAAAACACTTCAGGGTATGCATCAAAGGTTTGCACAGCCTCAAAGACTGATCGGTTTCCCTGAGGAACACTAGTCAGGCAGTGAGCAGCTTGCTGCAAGTTGATAAACCACCGAGCACTCTTGATGTAAGATTTGATGCATTCTTATTGGATGCAGATGGAAGTAATGAATGGGACATGCGTAATGGCCCTGGTTACATAAAATATCAAGACGGATCTGTGTATTAAATTCTGTGGGGTGCGCTGCGCCTAGGGTCAGGAACACGCATTCTCAGGCTTGCTAGATCATGGAATGATCAGGGGGGGGTTGCTTGCAATGCAAGAATATGTGTGAGGTCAATGCGCTCGAGGAAGGAGAGAAATCGGTTGCTTAAGTAGCATGTATCAAGGGAGAGGCACGCTTGCCACGTGGCAAGCAGTGCGCTACTTACATCAGGACTCCTCCAGCATCCTGAGAGGCGGTCAAGTCCCTTCAATTGCATACACGTGGAATGTATTTTAAAAAGCAGCACACCTTCTTCAGATGCGCCTTCATTTCTGCCACGAGCTCCTGTTGATCCTTGCTGTTCGGGTCAGCGGCCCGCTCAAAATCCTCCTGCCAGTGTTTACAGCAAGGAGAAGTAGCTTTTTTTAAAAGCATAATAGTGAACACCACTTATTCTGATCCCTCTGATTACCACTTTGCAGTGCTCTTCTCATGAGCAACTCTGCTCAGAACCCACCGCTGCGCGCTCATCGTGCGCAGTAAACGTTGGAGCCATGAAAGATGTATTGTTATAGACAAAACAAAAAATGTCTGATCACTGTATTCAGACACCAGAGAGCTTTTGTTTCTTGGAACGTCCGCTTGCCTTTTCAGATACAACGCAACATTAAATTTAGGAATTATTTATTAATATGATAAACGCTAAATTTTATCCGTGGGCCTTATTACAACATTACCTACCAAGCTGCATAGATCCATGATTGTACCTGCAAGGCTCTGTAAAGCAACGTATTTTTTTCTTCGGCATTCAACAGGAAGTTGGCGACAAATTGCCATGCATTGGCAAGACAATTTTGCTGACCTCTTCTTGTGCCATAATATATCTAATCTGTGAAGGCTAATGGTTAGCTTTCACATGCAGGGGCAATCAGGACTTGTAGCTAAGCCTTCACAAAGCCATTTATTATCGAGATCTCTCTGCTGTCCTCTATAATCAGGCACCAAAGTCAATGGAGCACTGCTGGTCACCCTCCTGGTCTGATCAGGAATCCTCATTGAGGTATTTTATTTCTATTTCGCTGTTGACGGGGGGCATACGGTGCCTAGGCCCTAGGTGGCCCCTTTCCCTTATTTCATGTAGCAAGTGTCTTCACTTCTTACGCAGTTTTCTCCTTTCTAGGATTTCAAGTTGCATCATTTCGAATGTTGAATGTCGAAAGCAATTTACTTAGCCGCTCAGTTAATTTTAATAAGCTTGCATACTGTGCGTCCCTTTCCATGATGGTAACTATCTAATAAACATGTTCAATGAATATTTGTGGTATATACAGCTGGAACTGAGTAGGCATGTGCGTCGTAACATTGCTCGTTTTTGCTTGTGTGCCCATACCCTGAGAGTCGAAACCAGCTTTTGGCAAATCCACAATAGGCTTTGTGACAAATGTGACTTGCATGATGTCTAGGATGAAAAGCATGTTCTTTTTTATGCCCTTGCTAGTGCTATTTGAAAAGAAGATTTGCAGAACATTTTGCTGATTTTACTTGTAGGACTTGCCCTGGAGACAAAGGCGCTTTTTACTTTGACGACATCGGAGCTGAGGATGTGAAATTAATTCCCTTGAAGCAGACATACAGGTCATCTTTTTTCCTTTCTAAGACTATGGATATTTTTTGTCTGGCCGGCAGCGTCCAGCAAGCACAGCAGTCAACCCATCTGGCTGAAGGTCTAAAATCCATTGTAACCTTAACCTTGTAAACTTGTTTTTTTTAAACTTGTTCATAGAATATTTGTGTGAACCCGTGAGAAAGGCAGTCTGCATGCCTGGCTGCATTGTTTCTGTGCTTTAGTGGGTGCTTTAGTGGGTTTGGACAACCCACTTGCAACTGGGCTGGATGGATGGTGCTGCCACGCCTGCTGACCCCCAAGGGCTAGGGGAGTCTACTCTCTGGGGTGCATCTTACAAGGTCGCTTTAGACAAAGCAAAATGACATTGACTGCGAGTCCCTAATCCACTCACCAAAACACAGCTACTGCCGAAACTCGCTGAATGCCAACGGTATCACACACTCCGTCAACTGACTAAACCAACCTCCTGGCTACAATGCAGCATAAATTTGACAATGCAACAAACTGGTGTGACAATAAGCTTCAACTTGCAGGCCCGACAGGCTTCAGCCGAATTGGTTTTGTTCACCAGGTACAGCTACATAACCATCTTACTTTCATTCCAAATCACTCCACCTCAACCCCTTGTGGGATTTGTTGAATCATGAACTCCTGCCAGCTAGTATCTTGTGACAACAGTCAATTTATGTCACGTGCTCCTGACACGTCAATTAGGACCACACCCCGGCAGATCTATTACCGGGAGATTGAGATGCCTGCTTCAAGCAACCTAAGTTAGGTTGACTGAGCCAAGCATACAAAGCTCCAATTACTGAAAGCGCAAGCGAAAAAGCACACGGGCAGGAATGACCCTGGGTGCATGCATAGTCAGCCTGGGTGCATGCGTAGTGGGTGCATGCATAGTCAGCCTGGGTGCATGCGTAGTGGGTGCATGCATAGTCACCCTGGGTGCATGCGTAGTCACCCTGGGTGCATGCATAGTCACCCTGGGTGCATGCGTAGTGGGTGCATGCATAGTCACCCTGGGTGCATGCAAAGTGGGTGCATAAATAGTCACCCTGGGTGCATGCGTAGTCACCCTGGGTGCATGCGTAGTCTGCCTAGCCTGTGCAATGAGATGTTGTTGTAGGGGGCTCTCAGGAAAGGTCCACAGAGCACAATGCACGAGCTGCCTGTCACCCCATTCCCCCCCAGAAGGAGAGCCAACAGAACCTTGCAGCTTTGAAGGTCAACAGATGCCAGGTGGTGCATCAGCTGGCTGCCCGAGGCTGACACCGCCCTCACATCACGTCCAGGAGCCCCTGGATGTGGGCTATACTTGTGAAAGGGACAGCTCCTCACAGACTGTCATTGCCTCGTGCACATCGGAGGTGCATGAGGAGGACGCGTTCCTGCAACGTGCTCACATCTCAAGACGGCCAGAGGCACCTCCCACACTGCGCTCCTGCCCCTATCACAGCCAATCACCATGAACGTTGCAGTGTGTGCAGCAGACGCTGCGGTGGTGCGCACATTTACATGCACGCGTGTGCACCTTCAAAACACGTTCAGGAACTCCTGAATGGGCTGCCTGCAGATGGGGCATGGCGACTTCTTTTTCAGCCTCTTGCTGCAGTCCTTGCACAAGCACAGGTGGACGCCCTTGCCGTGCTGCGCGCACACAGCGGGAGGTGGGGAGGGTGGAACAAGGCAAATAAGAGTGGGTCGCCTTTTATTGCCACAACGCCAGAGGCAGGTCTGTCCAGCGGTCGCCGCATAACGCAGTGCACATCATATGTTGATGATGATAGCATCTCCATGCAAGTTACAACTGCAGGTTTCTCTGGCAGAAGTGCATCCGTCCAATTGGTAGTGCTTCTTTACACACAAGGCTTCTGCCTTGCAGGCAAAGCCACATCTATTGATCACAACCGGCAGCATCCGGGCTGCCTTACACCATCCATCAAGCGGCTAAAGGAGAGGACAAAAACAGGTCTGGGCAGGAGGAGCAAGAGCAAAGGGCGTGGGAGGTTGGTCTGCACATGTCCCAACGTTTCAGATGCTCGGACGTGGCGTCTGTGCGGGCAAGCCGGCACCCCCCACCGGATGTTGTGTGACGGCCCTGTGCATAGAAACATTTCAAATGCTCAGACATGGCATATGCGTGGGCATCTCAGCATTAGCTCCTTCTCATTGGCTATCTTGCGACAAGCATGCACAGGAACACGTGCGTGCGTGCGTGCGTGCCAGTGCCATGGCATGTTCAGATTGTTGCCTTGCTCATGTGCACGCCTACGCGGAGCCCTGTTGTTGAACACGTGCACACCCATGAACGGCAAGCCATTAACATGGTATGCTCAGATTGTTGCCGTGCTCGCGTGCACACCAATGCGGTGCCCTGTTGTTGAACTCGTGTACACCCATGAAATGCCCGGTTGTTGAGCTAGCCCACACCCGTAAATGACCCTGTTTTTCCCAGATAAACCACCTGCTTGTATGTCTGCATGCCTGATGCTGTACCAACACGCCCTTGAAAGCGTGTGGCGAGCTCCTAAAGCTACACATTAACCGAAGACACAACCGAACACACACACACACAGCAACACCATGCAATCAACTTGTACAGACCATCCACCAACCTTCAACCCTTACAGTCCTTGGCGCCCTCAAGTAGATCTCACCCTCCTTATGATCATGCACACAATCCAGGTAGCCCAGCTGGGTTGAATCCGCAGACAGCCCCACAGTCTTTAGCGCGCTCAAGCAGATCATGTACTTCCACAGGTCTTGCACTCCTGCAGATTGTGCACTCATTTCGGGCAGCCCACCCACCCACCCACCTTGAGTCCCACAGTCCTTGGCGCGCTCAAGCAGATCACGCACTCCTGCGCCCCATCGTTCTCAGCGCTGAGCCGGTTTGAGCCCGCCACCGCCGCGGGCGCCGCCTCAGCCGCTGCACGCGCCTGCCCTGCTGCCCCACCCAAAGGCGCCGCTCCAGCTGCTGCGCGCGCTTGCCCTGCTGCTGCACCACCCGCTGCACACGCCTGCCTTGCGGCTGCACTGGCTGCCGCGGGGGCGGCCACACCTAGGCGGCCCTGCACCCCTTGCCCCAGCCCCGCAGGTGCCTGTGTGTTGTACCACGCAAATGCTGCTTGCCTGTTCTCCATCTGTGCATGCGCTGCCATGGCTTGCATATCCATGGGCCCGACGTGGGCCACGTAGGCCATCTGCCCCGGTCCTCCCGCCACGCCTGCTGCGTGCAACACTTGGGCAGTCGGCACGCCCCGCAGGCGCCCCTCTGCCTGCATCTGCGAGAGCGCCTGCACCTGCACCAGCTCGTGTGGAAGAGCCACGTGCGCTGGCGCCCCAGCCCTCCCTACCGCGGTGAGCAGCCCGCTGGCGGGTGGCGCAGTGGATGCGCATGCGTGCAGCATCGGTGCAGGCGCACCCACAGGGCAGCTGAGCGCACCCACAGGGCCGCTGGGCCACGGCACGCTGCCAGCCTGCGCTTGCGCAGTTGCCTGCCCCGCCAGCGCCTGCGATGCTGTGCAGCCCGCGCGTGCTGGCCCTGCCCCCTGGCCCACGGCCCGCTGTGGCCACCCCGCCTGTGCGGCCAGACGTGCAGCAAAGGAGGCATCTGATTCCCCTGCGTGCACATGGCGTGCGCGGCATGATGGCACATGTGGGAGGGTGCGCCTGGCGTGATGGCACGTGCAGGAGGGCGCCCCCGGCATGATGGCGTGTGTGGGACGGTGCGCCCTGCGCGTGGGCGGATGTACTGCTCTACACAACTTGCTCCGCCTGCAGGGATGGCCACTGCGCGGGGCACATGCTGTGCCTGCAGTGTGCGCAGCTTGCGGAGCCAGCGACGCATGCAGCACATGCAGCGTGCGGGGCATGCGCTGGACCAGCACCGTCTGCATCAGCACCAGCACCGTTTGCATCAGCATCAGCATCAGCACAACCACAACTACCACCATCACCACCACCACAGCATCAGCACCGTCCGCATCAGCATCAGCACCGTCCGCATCAGCACCAGCACCGTTCGCATCAGCATCAGCATCAGCACAACCACGACTACCACCATCACCACCACCACAGCATCAGCACCGTCCGCATCAGCACCAGCACCGTTCGCATCAGCACCAGCATCAGCACAACCACAACTACCACCATCACCACCACAACAGCATCAGTACCGTTCCCATCAGCATCAGTACCACCACCACCACCACCACCACCATAAGGGACAGCAGCACCTGCTCTCCTCCCACTCATTACCTGGGTAATGCAGCACTCCATGCAGCACTCCATGCAGCACCTGCTCTCCTCCCACTCATGCAGCACCTGCTCTCCTCCCAATCCTTACCTGGGTGGGCCTCCAGCTTGTCCATGTCATCTCCTGCAGCGCTGATGCCTGGCACTTGGTCCATGCGGTGGGGTGCCCAAGCCCCAGCCGCCGCTGCCGCTGCCGATGTAGCTTCTGGAGGCGCGCTCCTAGCACCAAACTGCAGGCAAGGATGTCCCCACACAACACAGCGCACATGGCCTCTGACACTGTGCTATGCAGCAGGCAAGCCTGCCCTCCCAGTGCGCAGCGCAGGTGGGCCCGTCAGCGCATTGCCATGCAGCAAGCGTGATGCCCGCCGCCTGCGCTGTGCCGCGCTGTGTGTGTGTGTGGAGGGGG
>LKMJ01002501.1_pt1 | contig 16910 bp, 17 predicted proteins | sample 643391 | NCBI WGS metagenome assembly LKMJ01 (sample SAMN04112250, study PRJNA286221) | soda lake metagenome | biome: soda lake; feature: Kulunda Steppe; material: water; isolation source: sample PL-Br10 brine of Picturesque Lake | place: Russia: Kulunda steppe | collected 2010-07
CACACACACACACACACGCACACACACATGCACACACATGCACATGCACGACACACACACGCACACGCGCACACACACACACACACGCACGCATACACACAAAAATACACACTCAAAAACACAAGAACACACACATGGTCACACACACCACGCACACATGCACACCACACAACTTCCAAGGCGCCAGAGGTATGTCACGCTGTGCCATTCTTGCCGCGAACTAGGATGTTGCACATGCACCCCCCCATTGGATCCATCTAGTTGGTGAATGAACACAGATCCCCAAAGATTGTCATGTTGGAACAGTCCAAATGCGATCAGGTGCATGCACACGGGCCCGCGCGCGTGCACAAATACACACACACACACACATGCACACACGCCACATTAACATAAACACACACACGCACTCGCACGCGCACACACACTCACACACTTGCACGCGCACACACACACACAAACTATTTCCTGCGCACACGCACGGATGTATCTGCACATGTGGTGCCAACACAGCACCCGAAGCACTCCTGTCTGAGGCCTGTTCTTTGCTGTAATGGATGTGTCCAGCAGCTCCCTGCGTTCCTCTTCAAACTACCTCAGTCCTTGGCTCAGGTCCTCGCAGGCAGACAGCAGCCTAATTCACGATCCCACTCCTGCACTCAATTGCACACATGCGCGCACACGTGCTGTACGTCATGCGCAGGTCTTGGCCATCCGTGCTGGGGTACAGCAGCTAACGCAGGCCTTCTCTCAAGGAGGCGTAGCCAGTGGTACACAGTCTGATGCGGCTGCGACACTTGTGCAGGTTTGTCCCCTGTTGCTCCTGTTTTAGCCATTGCCTGACTGTAGCCATCCCAGATGCTGCCCATGAACGCCATATCATGTTACGAAAGCAGCCTGTCTGTAGGCCTGCCTGTTTCTCTGCCTACCTATCTATCTGTCTGCCTGCCTGTCTGTCTGTCTGTCTGTCTGTCTGTATTTGTGTATGTGTGTCTGCCTGTCACACACATAAAATCTCTCCCCGTTCCCTTTTCTCTCTCTTCACATATGTGCACGCGCACATAAACACACACATGCGCCCATGCCATGCCCTTGGCAGGACGTCAGCGCCAGCATCGAGCAGCTGGGGGGGTCATGGGGACGCGTGTCCCACGCACTCACCAGCCTGAAGACTGGGCCGCACAGAAGCGCAGGGCCCCAGGCAGGGGGGGTACCTGAGGGGTGGCAGGGGCCCCTACAGCAGCACCTGCACCAGCAGCTGCTGCAGTACTACCAGAAGCTGCCCCCACCGCCGCCTTTGAGCCAGGCTGCCAGCAATCAACGTGCGTACGTGCATGCGTATGCGCGCATACATCTGGTTTTTTGAGTGTGTGCGCGTATGTGCATGTGTGTGTGCGCTTGCGCTTTTGCATGCGCACACCGTCAGCTCTGCCCCTGCCTGTCCATGCAGCCCCTAGCTTGGACGCGCTGCAAGCTGTCATGCGCTGTGTACACTGTTGACCCGTGCACATACCGCCCTCTGCCCCTGCCCGCCTATGCAGCCTGCGGCTCGGACGCGCTGAAGGCTGCCCTACAACGCGTGCGCAGCCTGTGCCCTGGGGTGATGCTGCACGTGTGCAGCTCCACGGGCGCATTTGGGATCTCCACCAGGGACGCAGCCGAGGTGTGAGGGCAGGCTTATGTTCTGGCAGGCATGAGCTGCGAGGGTGTGCTCATTCGGGCAACCACTTGGTGAACAGTCAAGCTTGTGTGCTGGCTGGCGCACTCTGTTGCTGGCATCTGGGGCTTCACCAGCGCGCACTGGGCTTCATAGGCTGCAACTTTTGAGCTATGGTTTGCGGGGGCTGGCGCACAGCTTGGCTTGTCAGGGGCATTCAAAAATCAGTGTTTGGTAGGCCTGGATCTGCTCAAGGTCGGTTGATTCAGAGGTTCAGGGAGAAATCTTGCTTGGCTCCTCTTGCATGTGCTTGTGAGTGTGTGCAGCAGCAGAGGGCCATGCATTTGCTGGGCGGCAGCCATCCTCTGACAGTGCACATGTGAAGGGGTGCTCATGTAGAGAGTACTGCATATTCATATTCAACTGTGCAATTTGATGTGAAGTGCATGCAGCTTTCATGACTTCATCACGTGAAATTGTATGTACGGTGTCCGGCACAAGGGCTGCGTGCTCCATGCCTGTCTAGGTCCGTCTTGGCTGCCCCCCCGTGTTCTGTGCGGGCATCGTCCTGGCAGAGACTGGTTGCCCCATGCCTGCGCGGGTGACTGTGGACGCATTCAGCCAGGTGGGTGGGCTGGGCAGTTGGGTCACCCCATGTACTGCATGCGGCTGTACTGCCGGGTCACCCCATGTGCTGCCGGGTACCCCATGTACTTACTGCATGCGGCTGTACTGCCGGGTCACCCCATGTACTGCCGGGTCACCCCATGTACTGCATGCGGCTGTGCTGCCGGGTACCCCATGTACTGCATGCGGCTGTACTGCCGGGTACCCCATGTACTGCATGCGGCTGTACTGCCGGGTCACCCCATGTACTGCCGGGTCACCCCATGTACTGCATGCGGCTGTACTGCCGGGCACCCCATGTACTGCATGCGGCTACCAGACAGGCTGACAGTGGCTGCCTTACGCTTAAGGTGGTTCTTGGATGCTCCGGGCAGGTGAGAGAGGCTGCTATGCGTGTTCTGTGCATGTTATTGGAAACGGATGCTTAATGCAGGGTGCGCTCAACAGATGCAACTAGTTGTGCCTAGGAGAAAGGATTGCTTAGCCGTGCAAATGGCTTGTGCAAGCTGGAAACGTGGAGGCTTCCAAGGATGTGACCCGGCAGAATTTATCCCTATAAGAGCCAAAAGGGGCTGTGCATGTGTCCATTGCATGTCCACTCTAAGAGTCTGAAAGAAGACGGTGCATCAGGCTGTGCTGGCTGATCTTCTACGTTTAAGGCATGTGAGGTTGTGTTTGATGAAATGTCTGCATGGGTGAGTATGCATGAGAGAGTATGAGAGGGGGCGAATGAGGCCCAAAATGGGTATGCAATTTTGAGTTCCAAATGAATGAGCCCCATGAATGTGGATTTTCAAGGTCACAAGCCCCATCCCAAGGTTTACAAGGCAGTCAAGCTTAAAATCTGCCAATCACGGGGCACATGCCCATTTCGGCCACAGTGTGAACCTTACTTCTGACCCCCAGATCTCCACAACAGATCACACACTGCACCACAGGTGCGCTGTTGGTATATAGATACGTGTATAAGTATACACGTTTAGTATAGAAGTGTCGATATATACATATATATATATATATCAGAGTTGGGTCATACGTGTTTTATCGTTTTTACGCATGAAAAAGACGCTAAATTTTGCAAGTTGAAAGAACCGGGTTGACAATGTGGGGTCCAATGCAAGGCCCCCCCCCCCCGCCTTTCCTGCATTCCTGCTCATTTCCTCTTTTGGTAACTTCACTAAGCGTAAGCAAATTAAGAGAAACAAGGAAGTTCTAAGCAGTCTTCCATATAACTTCTCCTTATCGCCGCTGCCGTCCTCATCGCTGCTGCTACTGTCCTCTTCATCACTGCCCTGGCGCTCCTTGTCGTCGCTGAGGACTTTTGATGCTGGTGCTTGAGAGAGCTCCCTGCTCCAGGACCAGTGTGCACTCAGCCAAGTCTGCTCACTGCTCCCCTGCACACCACAAGCGTCTGCTGCTTCTTTGCAGGTGCCGAGGAGGTGCTTGCATTTGCTGCTGTACTTCTGTCGAGCTGGCGCTGCTCTGCTGCTGCTGCTGCTGCTGCCTTGTTCTGAGCATTGATGGCCCCCATCTCATCCAGGACAGGCTGCAGTATCTGCTGTACACTTTGCTACCCCACAGGTTGGATTTATGTGCAGGAAGTGCTCCCTGCAACAGGGAGCACCAGCTACAAAGACATGCTTGCAGTACTTGCACTCCACCTTGTGCTGGTGCGTCCTGTCTTTCAGCTCAATGATTGTGACATGATCCCACTCCTTCCCCTTTTCTCCAGGCATTTGGATATATATACACATATAAGAATGTATAGGGTGCTGATAGGTAGCTGGGGGGCCAGTTGGGGCCCCACAGGTCCCCCTCTACCCCCCCAATACTCTACCTTCAAAATGACTCTTAACTGCATTGACGTTAAATACGCGCATTGTTCGTACTGTATGCGAATTGGTCTAAGCACATGGACGCACAACCCAATCCTGATATATATATATTTATACACTGTATATACATTATATATACATGTAGTGTCGATACACAAATGATTTCATGAATGATTTCATGAATAATGAACTGATAAGATGTGGTGGTTGGTGAGATGTGCATTTTGGTGAGATGTGCATTTTGGATACATAGAAGGCTGCCCCTGCCCCTACTTGTGCACTGTGCTCCCAACCCATACCGCTCTGCCAAGCTCAGTGCAAAATTCTTTTCCTATGCACTCCTTTCAGCTGAGGGAATGGTGATGCCCATTGCTGCAGTGCACGTGCCCTTTTTCGCCGACCTCTGACCTGAACCACACCCGCTGCTACTTGTCCCATTCAGCTGCTTTCTCTACCTGTGCTGCCGCTCTGCCTGAGTTATGCACGCGCAAGCTCACATGCAGCTAATGGCCGGGCAGCCGCAAGGGCAGCAGCTGTACCCACACCACAGGCTTCTTTTTGTTAAATGTCGAAGCATGCCTCTCCACCCTAGGCCTACCCACAGGCCTGGGTGGAGCAGGAGGGAGTCTGGCTGCGATGGCAGCAGCAAGCACCCTCTCACGCTCAGCAACTCTCTGTGCCAGGGTGGGGTCCTAGCTACGCACGTAGCTCCCTGGGCTGCCCGTTGCCCTCTGAGCGCTTCTGTTTCAACCCACATTGAAAAGCGTCCTTTGCTCTTTTGAATTTAGGGTTAGGGTTAGGTTTGGGAGGGTTAGGGGTTAGGGTTAAGTAAGGTTAGGGTTTAGGTTAGGGTTAGATTAGGTTGGGGTGCGTGGGAGTCCAAGGGGGGGGCCAAAGCGGGGCAGTGGCTAAACTACCATACCTTGCGAGCTTTCAATAAAAGCAATTGTTTTACTCCTGGTGGTGGTGGGTTAAGGAAGGGGGCTGGAATTTCCGTATATTTTTATCACAAGATTCCTAGGAGCACAATGGTGATATGAGAAAGGATTTGCCAAACAAGTTAAATTGCTAGACTCCTGCCCAGTTGGCCCCCTCTGAAGAAAAATGCATGGATTGGAACCAAAAAAAGCTCAGAAAAAATTCTTGTAGCTGAGATGATCTCAGGTGAAGGTAGCCAGAAAGGGGGCCTGGGACCAAAGATTTATCCTCACCTGGTGCAACGCGATGCCGCCTGGCAGGCAGGCAAGGATGTAGACAAACACGTAGATGAAGGCCCTCAAGTACGCTTGTGGGCCATAGTTCATGCATGCATGTATTATGCAGCTCGCAATTAAAATGCACCTCACCACTCATTGGAAAAATGTGTGCACAGCATGAGGGGAGGGATCTTAGCAATTCGTTGCCTCGTTTTGATCACTCAGGGCCATTTGATCACCCAGGGCCATCTGATCTATTTTTGCCAGCTTGTCAAGTGGACTTCCGGCAGTTTATGTTCCTGATCGACTTTCCTTCGACAATGCCCTGCAGGCGGCAAGCCTTGATCCTTGGTCACTGTCCCACCACCAGGTTTTCAAGATCATCAGTGCCATAGGCATGAGCGCGCTCACTTACTTTCAGCAAAGCGCGGCGTGCCGAGCCTTGCTGGATTCTAAGCAAGGAGTTATGCCACAAGGTGGGTAATACTTACTCGATGTATGTATCGACTGAGGAGATAGGGAGGGATCAGGAATAAGTGAGGAGACTTGCATTTGCGCAGCAGCCCTCAACTTGTTAGAAAACCTTGCATGATGTTCAAGGTTTGTAAGAGGCTTTAGAGCAAAGAGAGTGACGTCTAGACAGCCCACATGTTCTCCAGAGAGCCGTCATGACATGTAAGGTGTGTAAGACGCTCCAGAGCAGAAGCTGAGTGACGTCTAAACAGCCCAAATGTTCTCCAGAGGAACTTGCATGATATTAAAGGTGTGTTAGAGGCTTCAGAGAAAAAGCAGATTGACGTTCAGACAGTCCAGATGTGTTTCAGAGAACCTACCAAGGCACACTTATTGAGCTCGATACGGTGCCATGTCATTCATTCACCCTGTAAGTTTCCTTGCGTTTGAAACAATGCTCAGCCAATTACCTCACTTTGTATGCATTGGCACACACTCCCTTCTGAGTTCCTGAGAGCATCATGACCCTCAAAGCCTTTGAAACGTTGCACATGCCGAGCCGTCATCCTCTTGTATAAATGCCCGCTTACTTGCAGTGAGGGCCTGTAAGGCCGGGGCAGAGGCTTTGGAAGATCTGCTGCTCTGGCTGCTGTCTTACCGCAACCTCTTCACACAGCGATGCACTGCCAGTGGACAGTTATTTGCAATGGAGCCCATGACAACAAGCCCTGTACCCCCGCTGTTCAGGCCTTTCAAGTGAGCAAGCATGCATGGGAGAGCACTGTGCCCCTGAGCATTCTGGTACTTCACACCACACAAATAGGCAAATCCTCAGTGGTTTGGAAGGAGCAACTGGTTTGTGGGCATGATGGCGTGAACCGCTCCTCTCAAAATCTGGCCACAACCACCATTGGTGTGGCTACTATCCTGGTGGCTCTGATGCTTTTCTTGCCAAAGTTGCTGCTGTTACCACTCTTGCTGTAACGAAACCAGGCATTCCTTGATCACCAGATCACCTCCAACTACCTAACCAACCACCAGGCTCAGGCTTCGGGCTGGAGTGGGGTCAGGCCAGTTCATTAACCGGGATCGTTCCCCGGCCAGCCCATAAAATACCCTCTTTATAGCGTTCCTTACTCTTGCTGCTGCTGCTGCTGCTGCTGCTGCTGCTGCTGCTGCTGCTGCTGCTGCTGCTGCTGCTGCTGCAAAAGGCTGACCATGCTGGTAGTACATATATGCTATTTCAGCTCTGCATAACAAAATGATCTCGTGCAATCTGCTCTCTTTCAGGTTGTCAAGGGAGGAGCTTGCCTCTCAGGCCATACATGGCAGCCGGTATGCTACTCATGTTCAATTTGCCCAGCATGAATATTAAGGAGTCACTTCGATTCAAACATATTAATGATTAAGAGCCAGGGTAAGTTGAGACTAAGATCCCAATGGCTGCGCATAGCAGGTCAGCCTAGCAGCTGCCAAAAAAGAAATCCCCACTCCACATTGACCAGATGACAGGTTAGTGGACCGGTAGATGTAGTGACCTTCTGAGCCGTCTCTCAGACGTATTGAGACGTATAGCTATGGCATCTTATCACATTACCTGGTGTGTTTATAGTTGATTTGTACGTTTATTTGTTTGTGGAAAGAGTAAACAGAACATGTCACGTGTTACATGATCCTGGGCTTGCAGCATTAGGTTAAAGCCTGTGTTGTGACGAGACAATGATGTGTATCGTTTTTAAAAAGCATGGAATGTCCAAGCCCATGGTGAGTGCCTCATGCACAACTGATCCACTGGTTCTTGCCCACTATTTTAGATTTGAGCATTTCTCTGTTCAAACATGAACTACAGTAAAGAACGTGTTGGCACTCTGTTTTCAGGGCAGGGGGCCTGGAACTAAGGAATTGGGGACATGCTCTAGCCAAAAAATATGTCTTTCCCATGGGCTGGCCATGAGAGATCCCCCTGGGCTCAATAACCTGTTTAATCAGTATCTAGAGTTGACAGAGGAAAGCTTGGTTGTGCCCTAAGGAAGCCTTGTTAGAGATGGCCTGCCATGTCAGCCTTTCTGCCAGAAACAGTGTGACAAGCAGGGACAGAGGCCCACCAGGAGTGAAGGGGCTGGGCTTTTGGCTCGGAGAGACAAAACGGAACGGCAATATAAGAATTCAGTCTCAGGGATCAAACGACCCCGTCACTACTATTTGGAAGTAATGCCAGTCTTTAATGCAAATCGAGTCATTCAAGTCTTCCATGCATGCTATTCTAGATATGTATTAAGAAGTAGGACAGGATGCAGAGGGGATGGGGGGCTCTCAGCAACAGCAACAGCCTACCAGCCTTCGTCCAGAGTCGGGAACTCCAGCCAGCTCCCACCCGATCAGCGGCACATCCATCTCGTGGAAGTCAAGTACTGTGAAGATACCAGGCCTAGGAGCCAGCTTGAAGCCGCTCACCACCAGCGCAGCGTGCTCTGTCAAAACCTTCGCTGAGCTGCGGCCAGTGTTAGCCTCCACACTACCCTTTTGGGAGTGGGAGGTAGCATCTACAGCCCAAATAGTTTTGGAGCCTCTGAATAATCTTGGTGTACATCCCCAGAAAGTCAACAGGCTTACTGTGAAACGTCACACACATTCGGTTCATGATGCTTATAAACTTGTTAGTACCAAACACGCTCTTGAGATGACTTCTGCAACATTTACTCGCCCCTTCCAGTGCTGCAGTGTCAGACACAACGATGTTTGTTTGTTTGTTTGTTTGTTACAAGACGCAAGCGGACACAGCAATGTCCAGGCAGGAAAGGCAAAAGAGCTGAAAATCGCTAGGAAAAGGAGAACTGCCAGAAAAGCCAACAAGCTAAGAGTTCGCCCCAAATGCTACAAGGACAGCTCAGGCTAAGGCTACCAGTTTGGCCCGTGAGCAGGCTGGCTCAGGCTCAGCTACCACTACTAGTAGTTCGGCTACAAGCTCGCACAAAAGAAGGCAAGGAGAAGGGCCCTCCTAGGGGCACCAAGACTAGGAACTCACTATAGAGACACCAACGCACTAGAGCAAAACACACTCCAGACCCCCCCCGGCCTAGCTCGGAGGAAAGGATGTCCTGACCCTATATCACCCACAGAACTCTGCGGGCCTTGGCAGGCCACAAAGTCCTTCAAGGCCTCTAACAAGAGAGCAGGGACTTGGTCCACTTCTCCTGTAGCTTGGCTCAGATCAGAGCACCGGCGCAGCTGCTTGCTGACCAACAGCATGACCGTCAAGGCGGCCAGACACACTGCCGCCCACACCAAGGGGTGCAGCTCTATAGCAGGGGGCTCCAGAAGCCACACATGTTTGGACAGTAGCTCCACACCCTGTGGCAGCTGTTTTGTACTATGAGCTTGTGTTGTACTGTGATGCCTGTTCAGGCCATGCGCCTGCAGGTAATTGGCCCGTTTCTGGGACGGTCGGATTAATGTAAAGGGTGGGGGCTGCGGCATAGGGCATTGATGGCTGGGCAGCGCAGTTCGCGGGGACTCCGCCGGTGGTCGCGGCGCGGCGAATGGTGCACCCCGGGGCAACCTGCGCACAGCCAGTGAGTGCCGCGCTGCACCTGTTTCCACGCCCAGGGCGCGCAATTGAGTGCACAGTGTGTGTGTGTTCACGTTCCGGTGGCAGGGGCTGGTTCGGGGGAAGCAGGGGAAGCGATCCGCAAAGGGACCCCGACGACGACGGACGCGCGTGCTTGCATCAAAAAGTTGGGACATCGCGAGGTCGGTCGCAAATCCGCCCCTCCCCCTCCCCCTTTCCCCCCCAGCCCCCCCCGGCATTGCGTGATACAGCCGTCAGAATCAACAATGGCGTGCGCGGGAGGAGGCCGGGCAGCGGCGCAGGCAGAGGGGGGCGTGGTCAAGGGGAGGCAGCGTGCATGCAAGCACACACCCACTTTATGAGTGCCCCGCATGTGCAACATAGAAAACAGCTATCCTGCAGGTGCCTCAAACGAGCAAATTGGCTCTGACAGACGGCTCAAATAAGCCATAGTACAAAACAGCAGCTGCAGCGCAGGAGCAGGCGCACACAAGGCTGCTGTGGGTGCATTTGGGGCGTCCGCGCGGAAAACAAAGGCCACACAAGCATGGGGCGAATAAGGAAAGTTTCACGCAAGCGTGGATCAAGTAAGCAAGGGGAACGCATGTGAGGGCCTGCAAGGAGGGGTCAAGGGAGGATGGGTCTCACACGCGCACGCACAAGCAAGGGGCACGTGAGAAAGGGCTGTGGGCGCACCTGGACTGCGGCTTGTCCCCCTTGGCGGGGTGCAGGTGCCACTCCATGCGGTCCAGCGTCATCCAGAACAGGTCATTGGAGGTGGAGCCGTCCTTGGCGAGCTGGCCGCCAAAGATGATGAGCATGTTGCCAACCTAAGGGCGGATTGAGCACGAGGGCTGGAGATGGTGAGCATGTTGCTGGCCCCCAAAGGGGCTTCTTTTATAAAGAGTAAAGCAGGCATGCCATGCACAGGGAGCTCAGGGGCCTCTGGCAAGCCTTCAGGGTGCAGGGCCTGGAAGCAGGGCCGGGGCTTGCGGCCAGCAGGGCATCACACGCGCCTGCCGCAGGCGCAGTGCTGGAGGACAGCCGGCCACAGGCAGGGCCCTGCCACGTCCATGTGTTCTGGAACGAGCATGCCGCGCAGCCCTGGCAGCGGGCCGCCTGGCTCCCAAATTAGCTGGCAGACTGCAGGAGAGCCTGTGAGGAGCCAGCTGCCCGCCCAGACCTACATGGACCACTGCAGTCTGCTGGGGTTTGGGCGGCCTAGTCAGCTTGTGATGGCTGCCTCTGTTCCCACCCGGCCGTTCAAGGCCTCTCCACACGCAGCCAGCAGGGGAGTAGCTGTGCGCTGCCCGTGATGAGCTTTGCAGGCCCAGCATTCTGGGGCCCTTGAGGCGCGCCTGGGACTGCTGGACCACTTCCACATTCTACGGCCCAACAAGCGCGCATAAAGAGGCATCACGGCTTGCAGTTTGCGAGCCGTGCAGCCCTGCAATTGCCCCACCTGCGTGAGGGTGTGGCCGCTGCGGATCCAGCAGCGGTTGTCCAGCGTGATTTCACCATGCTCCGTCTTGTGCACCTGGCCCACCTCGACCTTGCACCTACAGCCATGCATCACAGGAGTGCTCCATCTTGTGCACCTCGCCCACCTTGACCTTGCACCTACAGCCGTGCACCGCAGGGGTGCTCACGCCGTGTCGCAGCTGCTAAGGTGCTCGCCCTGCCGTGTCGCAGCTGCCGAGGTGCTCGCCCTGCCGTGCCGCAGCTGATGAGGTGCTCGCCCTGCCGTGGCGCAGCTGCCCAGGTGCCCGCCCAGCCATAGCACAGCTGCCCAGGTGCCCGCCCAGCCAAAGCACAGCTGCTCAACAACGTCAGGCTTGCACCTCTCAACCTCTTATGCTGGCCACCACTTCAGCAATCACATAGCTGGAGCTCTGGCCCTTGGCATGTCTCACGAAGCACCCACGCATACTGCAATCACATGGATCCCATGCGCCCAGGCTGGACCACATGTGCATGTGGTTGCATGCGCACAAACTTCAGTGTGAGCCCAGGCATGTGTTCACGCTCACCTATATTCCAGGTAGGAGCCCACAGGGGTGCCAATGGGCTTGAGGCGCTCAATCTCTTCCAGCCGCTCCCGTTCCTCCTCCTCGCGCAAGAAGGCCAGCAGCCTGGACAGGCCCTTCTCCACTTGCGCCTTGTACCTGGTGCGCAAGATCAGGTGGACGCCCCCATGCAGCCTTGACAGGCCATTTTCCGCTTGCGCCTTGTATGTGCCGTGCAGCAGCAGGCAAGCGAGCACCCATGCCACTCCTGGGTGCCAGGAATTTCACAAGCAGGGTCGCACGTGCCCTGGCACCGCATTTGCAGCAGAGCGCGGCCACAGCAGTGGTGTTCAGCTGGCAGTAAGACCCTCTGATAGTGGGGCCCTCTGGCAGTGGGGCCTTCTTGCAGGGGGGCCCTGTGGCAGGGGGTGCTCTAGCAGGGGGTTCTTCTGGCAGTGAGGCCCTGTTGCTAAGGGGCCCCTCTGCTCACTGTGCATTTTTGCTTGAAAGAAAGGCATCTCCGTGATGAGGAGTGCTTGAGATCCATCCATCTCCATCCATATGGTCCTTGCGGTCTTAGTTGATCGGGCGCTTGCAGCTCAAGTCTGCCACACAGGCTCTGCAGCCAGCTCGATGGCACAGGGCACGATGGCACTGGGCTCACCTGTCATCCAGGCACGATGGCACTGGGCTCACCTGTCATCCAGGCTGTTGTAGCGCAGCCCAAACTCCTTCAAAAACTTCAGGTGGCCCATGGAAGGGGGGATACGGGCTAGTAGGTTGTTGGAGCAGTCCAGGCGCTGCACCTTCTTGAGGTTCCCCTGCACGGCAGCAGGGTCAGCAGCACTTCCAACCCTGTGTCCACACCTCCTTGAGGTAGCTCCGTTGCAGCCATGCAAGCAAAGCAGCACTCCTGCCTCTGGCTAAAAGAGTCTCTGTCAGCTCTTTCTGTGTACAGAGCTTTCCCTTGCGTCCAGGCTGCAACACCTGACAGCGTCAGTCACAGTAGCACAACACTCCTCCCTCTTAACAGTTAGCTTGTGTAGCTTGGAGAAGTGAGCCTGCGGCTTTGCCACCCTCTCCCATTTCCAGCACCTGGCGTGAAGGCCTGCTTACCATTGAGGCTGGAAGGAAGCGCAGACTATTTGTGGATATGTCCAATTTGATTAGGGAGGGCAGGTCACCCAGGGTCTCAGGAAGCACATCCAGACGGTTGTTCTCCAGCTGCAAGATCTGTACAAGGCAACAGGCAACGAAACTCCGCATTAGACCAGGCAACGAAGTGACGCATGAGAATTGGGCCATCACGGGGTAGCTTGGGCACCACCATGCCAGCCACGCATCAAAGAGCAGGCTAATCTATTACACTACTACTTTTGTTGTTCGAGAGGGGGACAGGAATCACAGCCCAACCAGTGCTGGGTTGTGTACCTTCATGTACTTCATGCTTTTGACACAAAAGCTAATACACTGCACAACAAATGGTGTTGGCTTGAGCGTCCATGCCTGAACCTTCACATGTGCACTCTCTCCCAGGCACACTCAGGCACACGCGCACCTCCAAGTTTGGAAGGAGCCCTATTGCATCGGACACGTGGTTCAGCAGGTTCCCAGACAAGTCGAGCTCCTTCAGCATAGTCATGCTCTCAATGAAGTCATCCACGCGCGTGAGCTGGTTGCCGGAGAGCTCCAGCACCATGAGCTGGGGCAGACGCGCAACCTGTGCGCGAGCAAGGAGCGGGCCGCGTCGTGCTTTGCTGAGCAACATAACTGTACTTTAGTGAGCCATGCGCAGCTGTGTGCTATGGGGAAGATCTGAAAAAATGCTTTGCATCCCTCTTGCGTCCAGACACACTGCGGCACTTGTTAGAGGGTGACACAGCCCACAGCCAACTGCCTATCAGTCGGTCCATCAGTCCATTTGCTGACCATGACGTACAACATCTTACTGCCTGAGTCTCATTCATCACAAAAGCCGACGTGGTAAGCAAATGCAGAATGCATCACTCACCACGACAGGCAGACGTCTAAGCTGGTTGTACTTGAGACGCAAGGTGCGGAGGTAGCGCAGCTCTTGGATTTCGTCTGGAAGGTCTGTGATGTTGTTACTGTGGCAGAAAGACCAACATCAAGCATGCTGTATGTTTTTCGTAGTGCAATGCAAGTGGAGTGAGCACTGTTGTACCGTGGTAAAAACACACTGGCATCTGCAGCCTGATCCCAGCCCTCCAGTCTTTCACTTTGCCCATGTGTATGTACAACACGGTACATGCATCTCGTAGATCCGGCTAGGGCTTCAGGCTTGCAGCTGCACTTTGCATTTGTGTAACAGCTACTTTTTGCATAAAAATACTTGCCATCGCTTTTCTTGTACAAAGTTCAAGTGCTGCAAGGCAAAATTGCTAAACTTTTGGTTTGCTATGCCACACTTCCTTGCCCACAGGTGGGTGCTCATGGCTGAGAGCGCTCTACTCAAGCACTCAACACGTTAGACTGACATAAATTTTCAGGTTTACTTTCCTTGGGTAGGATTGCAGCTGCTCCTGAACGCACCTGGAGAGCTCCAACTCTGTGATATGCGGGTTATACTTCTTTACCATCTCTACAAACCCCGCAGGGAGGGTCGTCAAGCCAGCATACCTGCACATATTTCACACATTACAGGTTATAAAATTTTGTAAATGCAGCATGAGTACCCCATATGAAGGCAAGCGTCAGTCAAAGAGCACACACCCTAGGTTGAGCTTGTACGTGCGTCTGGCCTCCATTAGCCTCTCATGCACCACTTCTACAGGAAGTGTTCCCACGGGCATCAATACCTGCAAGTGGAGTAAAGTGATGTTCAGGATCAGTTGCAGGCTTGGAGAGATAGGCAGCGGCCCGAGGTATCATAGTACTTACAGCCCGCATCTGGTCAGTGACCATGTTCACAAGGTTGTTTGCCATGGCTACGATCTTGAACTTTTTAAGCTGTCCACCTGCTCCTTCTCTGCCTTGCTGCACCTGCCCTGATACAGTGACCAAGTGCACCAAAAAGGCAACCTGTGCCTCCTCCTTCACTAATCAAATTTCCATTTTAATAGATAAGATTGAGATTATAAATCGTCACGCACTGAGATTCTAAGGACAAGAATTAATGCATGTTAAGAAATCATTGGGATTACTTTTTTGCAAACGTGATGGCCTGATATTTCCGTGAAGTTTGGAAGGCATGGCTGCGACCGAGCTATTGTAAGTAAGGACCACATCCCTCCCCTGTGACTGAATGGAAACATGAAGCATATTTTGCGTTCAAATACATGATGTAAGGAGAAGAAAATGATGTTGTCGTACATTGTGGACACTCTAGCCATGATGGGCCCTGATAGACATCCTCCTGACTTTCAGCAAGCTGCCCAGTTGCTTCTTCTCCTTTGCTATGCCATGCTACGACTCCCATCACTCTTGCCTCACTGATGACATGTCGATGACATGCCGGCATGCATGCTCGCAGTGACCCGCGCAAGCACAGCAGTGTATGTTTGTCTGTAAATGACAAAATCAAGCCACAAGGCAAATATTTTGCAAGGTGAGTGTAAAGTTTTTTAGATCGGTAGCACACCCTTACATCCTTGAAAGCCCAGTATAGATGCTGGATGCATCCTGAACATTTCTTGCGAAGAGTTCCCAGCTACAAGAAGCCATTACAATTGCAGGGAGGAGCCATTGACGCACTTCACCATCAAGCCCACTGTTCCCCGTCCTGGAACCGCTCCGGCAAATGGTCGCACTAACCATGACCCCTGCTCACCACGTTTCATGGTGAGCCTTCATTAGTTTGTAAGCCCTAGACCACAAAGGAGAGAGGCAGCCATTTGGATGGTGCTGGGCAGCCTGTCAGCCGCTCAGAATGTCAGCCATTGCTGCTTGCTGTACTTTGTTATTGCTTCCAAACAATTTTTCAAGTCTAACAGGGTACATAATCCCCACAAGAAGCATGTACACTTTCAGAATGTGCGCTTCAGATCGGTTTTGGGACCCATGATCAGCTGCTAGCACAGCCAGAATGCAACTCTGAGGCCGCTTGAATTATTATGTTTGTAGCAAAACAGCAGTATGCAAAGGCAGGTCTGTAAACATCCATATTCCATGCTGTCATGCTTCTACAGGATGCCAAGGGGCGGTGGACGCTGAAGTCACCACCTGCCACGCTGCACAGCATGACTCAACCCCTGAGCGCCACTGACACCCTGAGCTCCAGTGTGCGCATCACAAGCAGAAATCCAACGGGCGATCAGGGCAATCTGAACCCGGTGGTGGCCTTGCACTCCTATGTGAGTAGCATGGTCGGAGGAACTGAAGTTGTCAATCAGGGAAAAGCTTAACCCCGGGTTCACAGCGATTCAAGCTGTTGTGTACCCTGCCTGCATTGATTGCATGCCCTATCTGCTTTGAGCAAGGCAGAAGGTTTATACACTCCTACTAGAGGTGACCTTCCAGTCTAAACCCACCTGTATGCAATAAGCACATTATTTTGTTTCACCATCTCAAGCTTTCACAATCAACGGATGCAATGCAGGGTGACTCGAGTCCAGTTGTGACCTCTGATGATGTCATTGAGAGCTCACGGCACCGGTCAGCACACAGGAGTAAGGTGGGGAGGGGAAAAGACACTTGCGCCCATGCTCCTGGCACATAAACTTTGTCATCAGGTTGTGCAACAGCCTCCAAATCAAAGTGACAACGCAGTCGTGAACTGGTGTTGATCGGAACACAGTACTGGAATGCTGCGCGCCTCCTGTTGAAGTGCTAGGACCTACTTGAAAATGCCCTTTTGTTCATTGACATCAGGTGCAAGTGGCATACGTATTAAGACTGCGGCATTTCCTTGTCCGCACGGGCCGGCTTGGCCTAGTCATGGCATACGCCTAGCCTCTTGGATGCAATGCATACCGTGACGGTATTACCGTCGATGTATGCTTGCATGGTGTCTCCAGAGTGCCCGGAGCCCTTCATACCTGGAGCAGCAGGAGAAGGCAGCACAGGCAGAGGCTGAGCGGCTGCGTGAGCAGCAGCGCGTGCGGCAGGAACAGGATCGGCGCCTCCGGGAATATGAGCAGCAGTTCATGCAGCAGCAGCAGGAGCAGCAAGAGCAGCAGCGTCAAGAGCAGTTGCAAAGCCAGAAGGCCAAGGCACAGTCCAGTGTTCTGCGCCCTGGCAGTGCGGGGGCCGCTTCGCCTAGGCCTTCTCATCTCACGCAGTAAGTTGCATGAATGCAAAGGGCTTGCTGCGGCAGCATTACAACCACTGGTGCTTGTCAGACTGCACTTGAGCCTCTGTTCTTGCAATGTTCTTTCAATGTTCTTGCAATGTTCTTGCAATGTTCTTGCAATGTTGCAATCTTCTCGGTGCCTGTCTCTCTCTGTAGCTGCAGGCCTGAGCGCGCTTGCGCATGTGCGCGCGTGCACATACACACACACAACACACACACACACACACAACACACACACACACAGCACACGCACTCCACAGCACAAGCGCGCTCATGTTAGCCCCATTGGCATGGTCGCAGGTGAGCTCCATGATCTC
>LKMJ01002502.1_pt1 | contig 16908 bp, 17 predicted proteins | sample 643391 | NCBI WGS metagenome assembly LKMJ01 (sample SAMN04112250, study PRJNA286221) | soda lake metagenome | biome: soda lake; feature: Kulunda Steppe; material: water; isolation source: sample PL-Br10 brine of Picturesque Lake | place: Russia: Kulunda steppe | collected 2010-07
CCAGGCCGAAGACGAGCTCTCAGCCATCAATATGGCTCTCGGTGCTGCCCGTGCGGGCGCACGCTCGATGACGGCAACCTCCGGTCCCGGTATCGACCTGATGACCGAGACGTTCGGCCTGGTCGCGACCAGCGAGACGCCGCTGGTCATCTGTGACGTGATGCGTGCCGGTCCCTCGACCGGGATGCCGACCAAACAGGAGCAGGGCGACCTCAACATGGTGCTTTACGGCGGTCACGGCGAAATTGACCGCTTCGCCCTCGCACCGACGACGGTCTCCGAGTGTTTCTGGAAAACCGTCGAGGCGTTCAACCTCGCCGAAAAGTACCAGATTCCGGTGTTCCTGGTCTCGGACCTCTCGCTTGCAGTCACGGAGCAGACGTTCCCGCCCGAGACCTTCGACATGGACGAGGTCGAAATCGAGCGCGGCAACGTCGTCGACGAAGGAGATATCGACTCCTGGCTCGACGAGCAGGGGCGCTTCCAGCCCCACTTCCCGACCGCCGACGGGGTCAGTCCCCGGGCGTTCCCCGGAACCGAAGACGGCGCCCACATGACGACTGGCCTCGAACACGACGCACTCGGGCGACGGACCGAAGACACCGACGTGCGCATCGAACAGGTCGAGAAGCGAGAGCAGAAAGTCCAGACCGCAAAAGAACAGGAGAACTGGGAGTATCGCGAGTACGGCGACTCCGACGCGGAGACGCTGGTCGTCTCGTGGGGCTCGAACGAAGGGCCGATGCGCGAGGCACTGGCGCTCCTCGACGACCGCGATATCGACGTACGGTTCATCTCGGTTCCGTACCTGTTCCCGCGCCCGGACCTCAGCGACGAGATCGACGACGCGGAGACGACAATTGTCGTCGAATGTAACGCCAAAGGCCAGTTCGCGGACGTGCTCGAACACGACGTGCTCGAACGCGTCGAGCGCGTCAACAAGTTCAACGGCGTCCGCTTCAAGGCAGACGAGCTGGCCGACGAAATCGAAGCGGCACTTAGCCCACAGGAGGTACAAGCATGAGCTCAGACGTACGATTCATCGACTTCAAATCAGACAAACAGCCGACGTGGTGTCCCGGGTGCGGTGATTTCGGGACGATGAACGGCATGATGAAAGGACTTGCAGAGACCGGTAATCACCCCGACGATACGTTCATCGTCGCGGGTATCGGCTGCTCGGGCAAGATCGGGACGTACATGCACTCGTATGCACTGCACGGCGTCCACGGTCGCGCGCTCCCGGTCGGCATCGGTGCGAAACTCGCCAACCCCGACCTCGAAGTGATGGTCGCTGGCGGAGACGGTGACGGCTTCTCCATCGGCGCTGGCCACTTCGTCCACGCCGTCCGGCGCAACGTGGACATGTCCTACGTCGTCATGGACAACCGCATCTACGGGCTCACCAAGGGCCAGGCTTCGCCGACCTCGCGCGAGGACTTCGAAACGTCGACCACCCCGGACGGGACGAACATGCCGCCGGTCAACCCACTGGCACTCGCCCTGGCCTCGGGTGCGACGTTCATCGCACAGTCCTTTTCCTCGGACAGCCAGCGCCACACCGAAATCGTCAAGGAAGCCATCGAGCACGACGGCTTCGGTTTCGTCAACTGTTACTCACCCTGTGTCACGTTCAACGATGTCGACACCTACGACTACTTCCGTGACACCATCGTCGACCTGGGCGAGACCGACCACGACCGCCACGACAAACAGGAAGCGCGGGAGAAGATTACCGACAGCTCCACGGAGTACACCGGCGTCATCTACCAGGACGACGAGAGCGTCCCCTGGGAAGAACGCGAAGGCCTTACCGAAAACATGGCCGAGATTCCCGACGGTGCCCCGGAGGGCGCGATGGACCTCGTCCGCGAGTTCTACTGAGGACGCGTTCACTATTTTCCGCCGTCCGTTCGTCTGACTCACCGAGAAGACGAGCTTTGCGTCCGTCTCCATCGACGGCCACCTCACTGCCTGTTCGTCTGTCCTCGCACAGACGATTCGATAGCAACCACCGACGTCGGCGACCACGTTCTATATATCATCCCACGGTTTATACCCCAGTCCACAGCAACGTGAAAAAAGCGAGAGGGGGAGGAGTTATCTCAACTGCACCCCTAGCAAGAGTATGACTACCAGAGCGCTACTGACCGACCGGGAACGTGACGTGCTCGCTGGTCGGGCAGGCAGCGATGCCTACCGGGCGACAGTGCGGAGCAGGGTCCGCAATCGTCTGGCTGCACTGGAAGACGACGTTGACGTGCTCGCCGCTCACGAACCGGAGCTGTACGAGCAACTTCAGCAGACTGTTCTCGCCAGAAACTGACGACCTCAGTCGTCGGTCGGTGCTGGGCTCGCGCCTGGCTCGGCCCCCGAGTTCGTTGTCGGCGCGGCTTGCAGTGATGACGAACCCCGGGTGAGCGCCGTCATGAGTTTGGCGACGGCCAGTATCCAGCCGATTGCGAACGCGGCGATGCCGAGTGTGTTCCACGTGAACACAGCGAGCCCCTGTTGCCGAGGAGTCGGAGTAATCTGAACCGTGTGCCTCCGAGTGCGGGTCGGCGTACCATGTTACCGGGAAAACCCGACGATTTCGGTCGTATCTGCTTGTTTTGAGTTGGGCCGGTGCTCAGTGGGAGTTCGCTCTCCAAAAGCCGTGTACAGCCTGGTGGTTAGCGGTTATCGCCGGCCGTCAGGTCGATGTTCGGTTCCTCCTGTGCAAGTGTCGCCGCGACACGAGCACCAGCAGCACGCCGTCTGTGGGTTCTTCCGAACGCACGACGCATTCTCCGATGAGCCTGTTCGTCGGTGATAAACTGTATGTCGGGATATGAAACGTCGGTGAGGACGAGCGGTGTGGGTGGGGCGGGGCCGATTCCGTCCGGGCCGGAGAGCGTCTCCTCGGAAAGGACCCTGTCGAGAAACGAGAGTGAGCGGGTCTCGCGAGCAACGTCGTCAACGAGCGAAACTGCACGGCGGACGAACTGTCGAGGGAACCCACCGGCACGAAACCGAAGGGCGAAAAACGGTTTCTCTGGTTCGATGTCAACCCACAGCTCCCGTTCGGTGCCGGTGTCGTCTGGCGTGAGGTTGTGGAAGTCGTGCTCGCCTGCGAGTCTGTCGAGGGCGTCGGTCGCCAGACGTTCGCTCACATTCTCGGCGTAGAGGTAGTACGTGTACTCTCGAGCACTCGCGTCGTGAGTCGCGTGGAAGTTCCCGGGCACGTCCGCGTGTGCCCACGTTCGAATACACTCGGGCAGTTCACTGTTGAACGCCCTCGGTGTGAGCCACTCCGGGGCCTCGAGAGCGACTGTCTGTGTCAGAGCCGATACGCCAGCATCGGTCCGGCCGGCCGCAGCGTATCCGGGCGGAACATCGCCGTCGGTCACCTCGAGGGCCTGCAGTGCAGAGAGAATCGAATTCTCGACGGTCTCGACGTCGGGCTGGCGCTGGAACCCGTGATAGGGTCGACCGTCGTAAGCGACACGGTAGGCGCGCATGTCCACGTGTAGGAGGTACGCACCCGTCACTTTGTTGCTGTGAGTCAGAGTGGCTGTCCACAGCGTATCGCTGAGAGTCGAGCCAGTTACTCCAGCAACGACTGGCCGGTCATCTCCGGCGGCTGTGGAACCGAAAGCAGTTCGAGTACAGTCGGCGCAACGTCTGCGAGCGTTCCACCCTCACGAACCGACCGACCGCTGTCGTCACCCTCTGCCGAGAGATAAACGAACGGAACGGGGTTCGTCGTGTGTGCTGTGTGCGGATTTTCGACTGTTCCCATGTCGTCGGCGTTGCCGTGGTCGGCAGTAACGAGTACGTCCGCGCCGGCGGCTTGCATCGCCTCCACGAGTCGACACAGCTCGGTATCGACCGCCTCTACGGCAGCGACCGCGGCGTCGAAATCGCCAGTATGGCCGACCATGTCCGGGTTGGCGTAGTTGAGAACCACCACGTCGGGGTCGTCGCTCTCGATGACCTCGATAGCCCGGTCGGTCACCTCCGGCGCGCTCATTTCCGGTTGCTGGTCGTAGGTTGGCACATCCGGGCTTGGGACGATTTCTCGGCGCTCACCGCCGAACTCGACCTCGCGGCCGCCGTTGAGGAAGTAGGTGACGTGGGCGTACTTCTCTGTCTCGGCAATCCTGAGCTGTGTGAAATCGGTATCGGCGAGCACCTCCCCGAGGGTGTTCGCTGGCTGGTTCGGCGGAAACGCGACTGGCAACTCGAACGTGCTGTCGTACTCGGTCATCGTCACCAGCCGGATATCTGGCGGAGCTGTCTCGTACGACCAGGCAGGGTCGATGTCTCCGAGCATCCGGGTGAGCTGTCGGGCACGGTCGGCCCGGAAATTGAAAACGAGCGCCGCATCGCCGGGCTGGAGGGGAGCTCCGCCGTCGACGAGCGTCGGTTCGACGAACTCGTCAGTCTCTTCCCGGCCGTAGGACTGCTCGACCGCGTCGACCGCCGAACTTGCAGTGTGGGGAGCTTCACGGTGGACGATAGCGTCGTAGGCGCGTTTCGTCCGCTCCCAGTTCTCGTCACGGTCCATCGCGTAGTACCGACCACAGACCGTCGCGACGTGACCGGTTCCGGCCTGGTCGGCGTGGGCTTCGAGCTTCCGGAGATACTCTCTGCCTCCCGTCGGAGACGTGTCCCGACCGTCCGTGAAGGCGTGCGTGACGGCCTCGACACCGTGCTCGGTGGCGAGGTCGACCAGCGCGTGCAGGTGTGATTGATAGGAGTGGACGCCACCGTCGCTGACCAGCCCGAGAAAGTGGACCCGGCCACCGCGTTCCTCGGCGTACTCGAACGCAGAGAGAATCGCCCGGTTCTCGGCGGGCGGCGGGTCGGTCGGGTCGTCGAACGTACTCTCCTCACCTCGAGAGCGGGCAACTGCATCGGTGATGCGAGCCGACTCCTGGGTGACGATGCGCCCAGCGCCGATGTTGAGGTGGCCGACTTCGCTGTTTCCCATCTGTCCCTCGGGAAGCCCGACCCGGTAACCGTGTGTCTCGAGCGTCCCGGCAGTGCCGCGACGCTGAAGGCGTTCGACCGTCGGCGTGTCCGCCGCGGCGACCGCATCTCGAGTGTCAGTGTCGGAGTTCAACCCCCAACCATCGAGAATGACGAGGCCGAGTTCCATGATCTGAGCAACGTGGGCGGACCCTACGAGTCTTTCGAGTGTCGAGCGGTGACACGCAGGTTCCAGTGTCGGGACGGTTCGACGGGCTTTTGATGGCGGCTCGATTTTGTCACACATATGGCCGAATTCACAGTTGCTGTCTCCGACCCGGACGACGGCATGACCTACCAGATTGACGTATCGGACCAGGACGCGAACCGCTTCATTGGCCGCGAGATTGGCGAGGAAGTCGACGGCAGCGCCGTCGGACTCGACGGCTACACGCTCGAACTCACGGGTGGCTCCGACAACGCCGGCCGCCCGATGCGCGGTGACGTCCGCGGTGCAAACCTCAAGTCCATTCTGCTGGAGGGCGGAACCGGATACAAACCGTCCCGCGAAGGTGAACGAAAGCGCGTCACCGTCCGCGGTCGAGAAATCAGTGACGACACGCGACAGATTAACGCTCGAATCTCCGGACGCGGCGGTCAGGCTGTCGACGAACTGCTCGGCGACGAGTAAACGCGTGAGCGACCGGATTCCCTCCGACCACGCAGCCGTCGAGTCACATCGTGTCCATCTCTCGACGGTTGGCCGGACGCGGCGGTATCAGATTCCGCTCCCTGCTGGGGTAGACTGCGATACTGACGACGTCGTCTTTCTCTCGCTCGAATCGGAGGGCTGTTACAGCCAGGTGGCAGCGAGTCTCGACGGCGAGCCGACGATTCAGACCGCATTTCGAACGCGGCACGCGGCACGCACACAGGAAGGTGACGACCAGCTTCGAGAGTGGGTCGAGCGCCACGACCTGAACAGAGGTGACGCACTGGTTCTCGATGTCCTCCGGGCGGAGTACGCGTACGGACTTCGCCGACCAGGTGAGCGTGTCGTCTATTCGCCGCCGGACCCACCCAACTCGAGCCTCTCCGACATCGCTCAAAATCTCGATAGCTGAACACATACTGACAGCAGACTGCTGCCAGGGAAATCGTTATCCCAGATGATACTGGCTCGAAATGCTCATTACTCGGCCACAGTTAGCTAGCGACGAGCGATGTCGGAATCAGTCATCGCGGACTTCGTCGCCACGTTCGATTCGAACGTGTTGAAGACCGCTGACCCGGTCAAAGGACGGATTCTCCTGAGCGAGAAGCGACTGGTTCTGGCCGTCAGAGACGGTGACAAGCTGACGGTTCCACTGACATCGATTTTCGATGTCGCAGTCGGACAGGTTCCCGACGAACTCGATGGCTTCTTCGACTCGACGGTCACTATCGCGTTCAAAAAGCACGACAAACGGTTCGTCGCGGCCATCGAAGCGGATGACGAGAAGATACAGAAGTTCTCGACGGTCCTGTTCAGGGCCCTGCTCAACGGGACCGAAATGACTATCAAACACCCAGCACGGGTCGGTGGCCGCGTAACCGACAGGGAGTTTCAGGCGGCAAAGCTGTTGCTGAAGCCACGGCAAGTCGAGTTCAAAAACACCGAAGAGACGGTCGTCATCAAGCTCGCCGCAGTCACCGAGTTCGACCAGATGCAACGTGAGGTCGGGGGAACGAAACGGCCGTTTCTCCACGTCCACCATATGCCCCACGGGGACGCGCTGTTGACACAGATAACGACGGGCTCCCCACGAAAGATGGCGATACTCGGACGGTATCTCCGGCTAGAGTACTCCGACCTGATGTCAGAGCTCAAAAAGACAGAGCTCACCTCGGACGAGAAAGAGCTCCTCGTCGCCATCTACTCCGGGGCCGGAAACGAAGGGATGTCACTACCACAGATTCTGGGAACAGACCCTTCGGAGGTCACGATGATACTGAACGACCTCGAAGACGAGGAGCTCGTAGTCGACGCGAGCGACGGGACGAAGCTCACCCCGAAAGGGCAGGTGCTGGTGAACCGGCATCTCGAAGATATAAACGCCTGACAGCAACGTACTGAGAACTACTCTTCGCCCATCGCCTCACTGGCGATATTTCGCCCCCGCGCTTTGAGTTGCACGTCGCGTCTCACACGTTTTTCCTGAAGAATGTCCGCGTCGATGAGCTCCTCGTATATCTCCTCGACTGTCTCGGTGTCCATCCCGACGAACTCGGGAATCTGGAACGCCGAGACGCCGGAGTAAAGCGCCATCAACACCTCGCTTTCCGCCTCTGTCAGCTCCACGTCAGTCGAGTGTTGCTGTTCGCTCTTTCGAAGGAGTTCCGCGAGGATGTTCACCTTGTGCTGTGGTCCCGAGATGTGTGTCTGGACTGCGGCTTCGGCCTGTGTGTGTTCGACCTCGATGAACATCCGCTGTTCCCCGAGAACCTCCCCTTCGTTTTCCTCGACGATACCGATATCGTCGAGCTCTATCTCGACGAACCGGCCGCTCGCAATTGCCAGGGCTATTGTCCCCCCATCTAGCTCTGGCGACAGACGCGCCTTCTCCCAGGAGCTGTTCTGGACTACACCGCCTTTGACTGCCGGATGTTTGACAGCGACGACCTGCTGGTCGAGAACGGCATTGTACAGCGCTTTCTCGAACTGTTCGTGCTGTTTCGGCGAGATGAGTGTGACATCACCGCCGACCTGTAACGAGATGTAGCTAGACACTTTTGCAAGCGGATTCTCGGCGTCCTGTCTGCTCTTGATGCTGCTGACTTTCGGAAGCGCAATCGTGCGTTTCCCCTGCTTGCTCGCCAGAATCATTCGCTTGTTCGAGAGCAGTATTCGTCCCGGAATCCACTCGATGTCGGGGACTTTTCGGCCGTCTTTGACGACCTGTGTGAACTTCCCCTGCTGGTCGGCGAGTTTCGTTTCACCCTCTTTCATCGCTCTGAACGGTTACCCGTGAGTTTGATTGGGTTGGTATTAACGATTCGGCTCTGGGCGCCCGGTTAGTCACGTTCCAGTCCGTCCGCCAAGCTTCGAGAGCGCAGAGAACGCGCGCTTGCGGACCTGCTGATCCTCCGTCTCGTCGAGCAACTTCTCTATCTCCCGGGCCGTTTCTGTGTCACCAATTTTGCCCAGTGTAAAGAGCGCCTGTGCGCGCGCGTCACTTCCGTTGTCACCGTCGGTGGCGAGCGAAAGGAGTGCGGACTCGGCGTACGTCCCGCCGATTTCTGCCAGACTGGTCGCGGCGAACTGCTGTGTCATCTGCTCGCCGTCTTCGAGGGCGAACACGAGCGCGTCGACCGCATCACGGTTGCTCTCGTCGTCGAGAACGCGACCGAGCAGCCACGCCGTGTTGCGACGCTGGGAGGGCTGGGTTCCCCGTTCGAGTATCTCGACGAGCGGCGCTGCGACAGTCTCGTCTTCGGTCGCCGAGAGCTTCTCGACTACCGTCTCGCGTATCTCGTGACTCTGTTCTGTCGGGACGTTCGAGAGCAGTTCGATGAGCGAGAACACCGCAGTCCGGCGGACGGCCGCTGAGTCGTCGGTGAGCGCGTCGATGAGGTACTCGACCGGGCGGTCGTTGCTGAACTTCCCGAAGCCGTTGACCGCGATTCGCCGGACGCGCTCGTCGCTATCGTCATAGAGCGGTAACAGCGCGACCAGCGACTGGCGGTTGCCGATGCGCCCGAGTGCTTCAGCTGCTTCGAGGCGTACTGTCGCCCTCGAGTCGGTCAACAGCGCTTCCAACCCGTCTGTCGCTCGCGGGTCAGCAATCAGTCCACACGCACGCGCGGCGCGAGCACGGACACGGTGGTCTGAGTCCTGGAACCGCTCGACGAGCTGTGGAATCGCCTCTTTCTCTTCGAGTTCACCGAGGCCGTTCGCAGCAGCCATGCGGAGCTCCGGAATGTCGGCCGACAGTCCGCGGATGAACGCCTTCGCACGGACCCAGTCCGCACCGTCCTCGATGTCGAGGTCAGCCATCGACGTGATAAGCTGTTCGAGCGCGTCCTGCCCGAGGTCGTTGAGAGAATCGATGGCCGCGGCGACGACGCTGTCGTCCTCGTCCTCCTCTACCGCGGTAATCAGCGCCCGGACGATGTCGTCCCTGTCGTCGTGTTCCTCCAGGCGGCCGAGGAGTTCGGCCGCGCGCCGCCTGATGTTCTCGTTCTCCGAGGAACGGAGCACCCGGATTATCTCCTGTGCCTCACCGTTGCGTTCGTACTCGTACAGAGACATAGCTCAGGACCGTCGATAGATGCGCTGTTTCTTGTGGACCGGTTCGAAATCGCGCCGACTGCCCGTCGGGAGTGTCTCGGTCATCCCTATCATCAGATATCCACCGTCACGGAGCGAGTCGCGGATGGTCTCGAAGATAGGTTCTTTGAACGAGGCGTCGATGTAGATGAGCAGATTACGACAGAGCACGAGGTCGAAGTTGCGCTTTGGCTCGCCCCTGATGAGGTCGTGTTGCTCGAAGTCGACCAACTCCCTGACCCGTTCACGGACACGGAACTGATTTTCCTCCTGATCGATGTACGGCGAGTAATCGTCAAGCGGTTCGAGCTCCTCGGCGATGTCGCTGGTCTGTGAGGTCTCGTACGTCCCTTCACGTGCCACCCGCAGAATGTCGGCGTTGATGTCGGTGCCGAGGATTTCGATTCGTCGCTCGGTAATACCGTCGTCGTCGAGGGCCAGCATTGCAATCGAGTACGGTTCGCGGCCGTCTGCACACGGTGCGCTCCAGATGCGGACCCGGCGGTTGGAATCGGTGAGGTCGCGAAGGACGTCTCGGAGCTTCTCCCAGGCGTCGGGGTTCCGGAAGAATCCAGTGACGTTTATCGAGAGCGAGTCCAACAGCTGCTCGCGCTCTTCGGGGTCGGATTCGAGGAGGCGCTGGTACGTGTGGTACTCATCGTGATCTGTCCGGCGCATCCGCGCAGTGATTCGTCGGTCGAGATACGCATCGTTGTAAAACCCCGACTCGAAGTCCATCTCGCGTTCGATATACTCGAGCAGGTTGTTGAACGACCGTTGGTCGCCCCGGTTCATACCGTCACCACGTCGAGGATATGAACGATGTTGCCGTCACCGAGAACTGCCGTTCCAGAGAGCCCTGCTGTCCCGCTGAGAATGCCTTCGAGCGGTTTGACGACGACCTCTTCCTGAGAGTTGACGGCATCACACTGCAGCGCGACCTGACGTTCGGACTCACGGATGCGCACGAGCATCTCCCCGCCATCGGTTCCGCCGTCGGTCGTGGCGCGTTCCGGAACGTCGAAACGCTCGCCGAGGTCGATAATCGGATAGATTTCGTCGTTGTGTTTGATGACATCCTGTCCGTTGATATGTTTCCTGTCGTCCGCGTTCGTAATCTCGTCGACGTTCTTTATCGGGACGCCGTACTCCTCGTCGCCGACCTGGACGAACAACACTTTGACGATGGCCATCGTCACCGGGAGTCGGAGCGAGACAGACGTTCCGTCCCCGGGCGTGCTATCGACGCTCACTGAACCATCCAGCTGTGTAACCGTGTCGTGGACGACATCCATCCCGACGCCGCGACCGCTGGTGTCGGTCACCTCTTCGGCGGTCGAGAATCCAGGATGGAAGACGAGGTCGTAGATATCAGAGTCGTCCATCATCTCCAGCTCTTCGGACGATCTGACACTTCGCTCGATGGCGGTCTGTTTAATCTCATCGACATCGAGGCCGGCACCGTCGTCTTCGACTTCGATTGTGACGTGGTCGCGCTGGCGGGACGCGCGAAGCGTAACCTGTCCCTCACGGGGTTTCCCTGCCTCGGTGCGGACCTCGGGCGACTCGATACCGTGGTCGAGTGCGTTCCGGATAATGTGCATCAACGGGTCGGAGATCTCGGTGAGAATCGTCCTGTCGAGCTCGATATCCCCACCTTCGATTTCGAAGTTGACCTCCTTGTCGAGTTCGCGCGAGAGGTCACGGACCATCCGCGGGAACTTGCCGACGACCTTCTTCAACGGAATCAACCGCATGTCCATCACGGTGTTCTGGAGGCTCGCTGTTATTTTGTCGAGCTCGTTTAGCGTATCGCTGGCGGAGTCGATGTTCTCCTCTTCGACCGCCCGGCGAAGTTTGATACGGCTGGTGACGAGCTGTTCGACGAGCCCGTGAAGGTCATCGAGCTGGTCGACATCTACCCTCACCGACTTGATTTCGTCAACTACCTGCTCGTCGTCGGAACTGATAGCAGCAGGATTCGTCTCGGTCTCGGTCAGTTCGTCGGTGACATCGTCGACAGTAGCGTCTTCGACCCGACCGAGGGCGTTCAGTTCCGCCTCGACCGTCGCCAGGTCCTCCGCGTCGAGCAACAGACTGAACGTCTCCTCGAACTCTCCGTCCTCGATCTCCGACCGGTCGGGAACTGTTGCGAGCAGGTCGAACAGCTCCTCGACAGCCTCGAGGACGAACATCGAGTCGACTCCCGGCATGTCAGTGTCGCCGAGGTCGACAGAGGCGTGGGCGATGCGGTTGTCAACAGTGTCGGCATCGATACTGACAGCAGCGAGCTCTGCGTGGTCATCGAGTGTTGGACTGGAATCGGCATCAGAATACTCCTGCACTTCGACGCTCCCTGTTCCGTCCTCGAGCACGCTCCGGAGCTGGGCCACCGTCTCGCTCGTATCGAGCGAGGATTCACCATCCTGTTCGATTTGTTTGACGATAGCCTCAATCTGGTCGACACCGGCGAAAACGAGGTCCATCACCTCAGACGTGACGGCCATGTTGCCGTCACGCATCTCGTCGAGCAGATCCTCCATCGCGTGTGCGAGTTTCGAAGCATCCTCGAACCCCATGGCTCCGAAGTTCCCCTTGAGCGTGTGAGCCGTCCGGAAAATCTGCTCCATCGCTTCCTGGGACCCGGGGTCAGATTCCAGTTCGAGCAGCGAGTTGTTCAGTTTCGTTATTTCCTCTTCGCTCTCTCTGATGAACGCATCGAGGTACTGGTCTTCCATCGTTAGTACACCTCTCGTTGTCGGTTCATAGTTAGGTTCCTGTCATTACGTATCAATGAGGTCAGTTCGGACAGCGCGGACCACTCCGTCGACGAGGTCACCGATAGGGAGAACCTCGTCGACGTATCCCGTCTCGATTGCCCGCTTTGGCATGCCAAACACTGCCGACGTTTCCTCGTCCTGTGCGAACGTCGTTCCTCCGACAGCCTTGATAGACGTGATTCCGGCAGCACCATCCTCTCCCATCCCGGTGAGAATCACGCCGACGAGCGGGTCGTCGATTACCTCCGCAGCACTCGACATGGTCATATCGACAGCAGGCCGAACGCTGTTTACCGGCTGGTCCTCAGTGAGTTTCACCCGTAGCCGGCCGCTGTGATAGTTCGAGACGAGCATGTGCTTGCCGCCGGCCGCGACCAGCGCTTCACCGGCACCGATTCGGTCCCCGTCTGATGCCTCTCGAACGTCGTACGCGCTCCGGGAGTCGATACGCGTTGCAAAGCGTCCGGTAAACCCATCAGGCATGTGCTGGACGATGAGGATGCGGAACTCAGCGTCCAGTGGAAGCTCCGAGAGGACGCGTTCGACCATCTTTGGCCCGCCAGTCGAGGAGCCGATGAGCAGCGTCGGGTTCTTGACGTACGACCGGGTCTCTTGACCCCCACGCTGGTCGGGGTCCGCTGTCTTCGTCTCCCCTGAGAGGTCGATGCTGGCAACAGACGTTACCATCTCGACGAGCTGGTCTTCGAGTCGAGACATCTCCATCGACACCTCCCCGCCAGGTTTCGTGAAGAAGTCGACTGCACCCTTATCGAGCGCCTGAAACGTCACCTCTGCGTTCTCGTCGGTGTGGGCAGACAGCATCAGCACCGGCGTCGGCTGTGTCTCCATGATTCGCTCGACAGCCTCGATGCCGTTCATCTCGGGCATCTCTACGTCCATCGTCACCACGTCCGGCCCATGTTCCACGACTGCCTCGACTGCTTCCAGACCGTTACGGGCCTGGGCGACCACATCGACACCGCCGTCTTCGAGAATATCGGAGATAACACTGCGCATGAAGTGTGAGTCGTCCGCGACGACAGCGCGTGGTTTTCCTCCGGGCATTAGTGGCTCTCACTCAGCTTGGTCACCGCCAGTATCGAATAGGCTAGACCCCGACGTCGAATCAGCTCGAATCCGGATAACAGCACGGCTGCATCCAGACAACAGTTACTCCTCTGCATTCACAGTCAACACTGGGGTCAGTAACCCAATAAAGACTCCGCCTCCGTAATCAATCGTGATAGCCTGGAAGGCAGATTTAAGTTCCCATGAGCCAATCTCAATAAGTACGTGAATCAAGCGACAGTGCTGGAACGAACCGGCGGCGTTCCAGAGCGGACAGGAGGGTTCCGATGATGGCAACAACGAAGGGACAGGTGCTCGAATTCAAACTCCACGAGGAAACGTACTGTGTGAGTATCGACTACGTGACCGAAATCGTCGATATCGGAGAGCTGACGGCAGTTCCGAACTCACCCCCACATATCGAGGGGGTTATGGACCTGCGCGGACGGACGACGTCGATTGTCGACCCGAAAGTCGTCTTCGATATCGACGGCGACCGTGAGCCAAAGCGTATCATCGTCTTCGACTCAGAGATTATCGAAGACCAGGCTGCAGCCGGGTGGCTGGTCGACGAGGTGAACCAGGTGTCCCAGGTCGATAGCGGCGACCTCGACGACTCACCCGCAGAGGACGAGGAGGTCATCCACGGCGTTATCAAGGGAGAGGACGACGAGTTCATCATCTGGGTGGACCCTGCCGCGGTCCATACAGCGTGAAACCCGAGAGTTCACGACAGCCTGGAAGACGACCGGTTGCAACTACGACGATATGTGATGGATACTAAACAGGAGTTTTTTATTCACTGCAAATCGTACACGAGAACATCACGGATACCATGGTAGAGCTAACAAAGACCGGCGTCAGCGGACTCGACGAGATACTGAACGGGGGAATTGTGAGCAACTCGACGACGCTCGTGAGTGGGAATCCAGGAGCCGGAAAGAGCATTCTCGGGCTACAGTACATCTACAACGGGGTGGAACAGTTCGACGAGAAAGGGATATTTCTCTCGTTCGAAGAGAACGAGAAAGACCTCCGGGAAGCAGCGGAGTCTATTGGGTTCGAGGACTGGCAAGACCACGTCGACCAAGGGAACATCAGAGTGTACGACAAGCAGGTACTGCTCAGGGAGAACGACTTCAGTTCGTCGCTAGAGCTGTTATTGGGAGATCTCGACGATGCGCAGTACGAACGACTGGTGCTGGACTCCCTGACGATGTTCCAGCTCTTTTTCGACAACGAGCGCGAGAAGCGCACGTACCTCCTGAAGTTCACCGATATCCTCAGCGAGAACAACCTCACGACCCTGATGACGAACGAGCAGGGGACGGTGTTCCCCGAGACTGATATCGGTCTGGAGAACTTCCTGACCGACGGGAACATCTTCTTGCTCCAGACGCCGACAGACTCCGGAGTCAACCGCTACGCCTGGGTTGCCAAAATGCGCAAGAAGAACATCGACACCGACATCTTCCCGATGGAGATTCGTCAGGGTACCGGTGTCACGGTTCACGAAAACGCCAGTGCGTTCTCGATGATGAGCGACGAAGACTCGCCCCTATAGAGTGGTTTTAGCCACCTCCGAACCGCGTTATTAAAACCAAAAACACCAGTTTCAGAGTCCCAGAGGCCGATAAAATGCACCCTGGACCAAAACCAATCCGCATTACCAATTTACTGTTTTTCCCGGTAGTTTTATGGTTCTCGTAATTAATAATTTGAGAATAGATGCCATCAGTGGACCTGTTACAGACATTGGGGAACAAATACAGCGCGGAGATACTCGACGCAACAGACGAACCGCGCTCGGCCCAGGAGTTGAGCGAGGAGCTCGATATCCCGATTGCAACCTGTTATCGACGGATAGACGAACTCACCGAACACAACCTGCTCGAACTACACGATAACATCCTCTCGGACGACCGTCGCAGGATTAAAGTCTACAGGCGCAACGTGGAGGCCGTTCATATCGAGTTCGACGAGGAAGAACTGTTCGTAGATATCGAAGAGCGCTCGGAGGTCGCGAACACGTTAGACGAGGCGTGGAAAACGCTCTCGGAGAGTTGAGCCGCCTCATCGACAGGTCCAGACCAGTTTTTGGCTTGCGGTCGACGACAGACAGTGTGGAGACCAGCGTTGCCAGAATCGAGGGTATGAGTACAGCGAACGGCCGTTATCAGTGAAGATACTCACGTGAGTGGATTTAAGACGGATGGGATAGTACCAGGGGCTAGTGACCTCTACAACAGTAATCGAGCTCTCGTATGCGGCAGTGACGCTCGTATTCGTCGTTGCGGGGCTAACGATGGTCGGGATGGCGATACGCGCGTACGTGCAGACGGCCAGGACGGCGATGCTTCACCTGTCGGTCGGGTTCTCGCTTGCGGTTGCGGGCTCTGCAGCAACGCTCATCAGCGCGTTCTACAACGATTTCGAGGGTGTGCGGTCGCTGTTGCTGGTCAAAAGCGCCCTGTTCACCGCAGGATTCCTGTTCGTCATCTACAGCCTGGTCGTCTACGAGTAGGGCAGAAGCAGTACAGATCGATTCTTCTCGCGCGTACGCGTGGTACTGGACAGAACTGTCGACTGACAGTGACAGGCTTGCTCCGCCAGCTGGAGTCTGGAGACGCTGCGCGCCACTGTGAAATCATGTTTGTACAGGGGTATCGACGAAACGCCACGATCACCGTACAGGAACTTGACCATAAACAGGCAACAGAAAACCAGAGATAAGTCAAAACCAGTTTTGCCAGTTTCAGGCCCCAATGGGCAATTTTTCGGCACATCTCACTCCGTTATCACTGGTTAAACCAAGCAGCATTAGATGGGAAATGCGTTTTCAATATCGATAATTTGCCCCGTAGCCTTATTAGGGTGGGTTAGCAAGTTGCAAGTAAGTCTGGCACAGCCCAGACAGACCAACCATGATACGAAACAACACGGAACCCGAGACAAACCGCGGCCAAGTTGGTATTGGTACGCTCATCGTGTTCATCGCGATGGTCCTCGTCGCAGCGATTGCGGCAGGCGTGCTCATCAACACGGCCGGCTTCCTGCAAACGCAGGCAGAGGACACAGGTACCGAGAGTACACAGCAGGTCGCCGACAACCTGAACGTCATCACTGAAACAGGAACTGTCGGTGCTAACGACGCCGCAAACTCTGAAATTGGTGAACTACAGCTTGGTGTACAGCCAGCTGCTGGCGCCGATGACATCAATCTAGCAGAGCTCTCGCTCCAGTTGGTCAGTGATGACCAGTTCGCTAACCTCGTTCAGAGTTCAGACGGGGATGAATCACCTGGCTCCGTAGACGCGACGCCAGACGGAGAGGATGCCGACAATGACGCAGAGCTGCCCGAATACGGTGTCGACCTGATTAACGCTGAGACCGAAGACGATGTCGTTATGACGGATACGTCTGACCGGTACGAGCTAATCGTTGAAACGGTAGAAGATCCAGTTGGAGAGGGTCTTGAACCGTTCGAAGAAGGCACCGATATTGAAGTGACAATCACCACAGAAGCAGGTGCACAGACGGTCGCATTCCTGCAGGTTCCTGACTCGCTCACCGCAGAGGGTGAAGGCGACACTGTGAATCTGTAGACGGTAACTAGACTATCGTTCGCGATTCTCGATTTTTTGACCGACGCTACGACCCGCGAGCTGCTGGTATGAACAACGCGAGGGCGGGTCGTCCTTACTCCCCATCCAGAACGACGGAGTTACCGTCATGGACGTCCGCTTCGGATACGTCGACAGTCGTCCCGTCTGCGAGGCTGTACGTTCCCGGATACGC